>Ga0172373_10000091_pt1 | contig 125140 bp, 126 predicted proteins | sample Lak10m_2_FD_114546 | JGI IMG/M metagenome (GOLD analysis project Ga0172373, IMG submission 114546) | Freshwater microbial communities from Kabuno Bay, South-Kivu, Congo - kab_092012_10m | ecosystem: Environmental > Aquatic > Freshwater > Lake | place: Democratic Republic of the Congo...
CAATGGCAGATCCACGTAGTACTAGTTTAGAATTTCGCGTAGCATGTATGTTTTTAGCACAAGCTGAACAAGAGCTACGTAAAGCAGGTAATCCCTTAGCTAAAGAAATTAATCAATTCTTAGAAGGTGTACTTAAGGAGATGGAGGCAAAATGAGCGATCAAGATAAAGACGGTGAAGGTAAACCAATGAAAATTGTATTTGCAGAAGGTTGCTTCGATGACTTTGAAGGCACCCAAGAAGAGTTGGACGAGCTAGTGGCTCATATTAAAGAACTTGCCGAGAGCGGAGAATTATTAGAAAAGTCCACTCTGGTTGATCTCGATGAGCTAGGATACGATACTTCTGCCGAGCTAGCAGAAGATTTAGCAAACAAGGCCCATGAACTAGACGAGGAATATGGTTTTGATGACAACGGATTTGTTAAATTTCCGTTCAATAATACAAGGCATTAATAATGTATAAAACAAGTACACTGGTTGATTATGGTTGGTGGTTTTACTGTGAACGAGCTGACGGTAAGCCACTAACAGCTTGGCAGTTTGCCTTTTGGATGATAGTAAGCCCTGTTATTAATATTGGATTTGTTATAGCGGCATTTTTAATGGGTATTATCTATGCTGTAGGCAGTGTGGTATTTTGGCCTTTCTTTTACTTTAAAAAGACCTACAAAGAGTACCGCGAGAACTTTAGTAAAGAACAAGCAGAAACTCGGAAAAGGATTAGTAAATGAGTTTTACATTTTTCTTAAATTGGCGCAGTGATCGTTGGCAAATTCTCAAAGGTTTATGGGGCAAGTTTACTAAAAACTGGGCTTGGGAACTTAACCTGTATGCTACACACAGTTGGATTATGATTGACGGGCGCATCAACTTTAGGGGTGATCATAGGGGTGTATTCCTTATGGTAGGCTTGCTAGGCTATGCCGTTGATGTTAACATTTATAATGTTAGACACGAGGATAAACTATGAGTTCAGGACGTGAAAAAGATCAGAAAGACTTTGATTTAGAACAAATCGTTGAGATATTTGACACAGCCTTAGAGTCAGATGATCAACGCATTAAGGACGCCTTGCGTGCGTTATTGACTATTACTGTGCTATGTACAGCAGAACGCCCGCAAGAAAAAGTTATGGGCCCATTTGAACGTATGCTAGACGACATGCGTAACTTAAATCGTCGTTTAGGCCGCTTAGAGGATGAAGTACAGGATCTAAGAAACCGCATGCCTACTCCTAGAGCAGAGCCATATCAACCATATAGTCCGCCAACTAATCCTTGGGCGCCAGTAACTAGCCCCAGTACAGGCCCTTGGATTGGCACTAATCCAAACGGTCCAAAACCTATGTGGGGACCAAGTTGGACTAGTGCTGGTGATGATCCCGTATACAAAGGTGCAGGGGGCATGGCATGGGATGGTTTAACACCTACTTCACATAAACTAGCCGAAGACTTTCTTAAAGAATTGGAGAGCAAATAATGCCATATATTAACGTTGAAGCAGAAGCATGGGTAGACTTAGATGATTTTGAAACTGAGGATCTAATTGACGAACTTAAACGTCGCAAGGCATCTACTCGCACTAAATGGGCTGGTCCTAGTGGTAACGAGTTAGTTCAAGAGCTTTACATGGCTAGACATGTACGTAAGCAAGACTACGAGTACCTCTTAGATCAATTAATTCACACAGTGTTAGGAAAGATTGTATAACTTGACATTTTGGTCTTTTGACTGTATAATTACTACAATGAAAAATACCAAGAAAATTAAAATGAACATACGCAGGCATCAGGCATTGTACAACAACAACTTACCATTTAAAGCAAAGGTAGAACGTGATAGAACAAAATACACCCGAAAACGCAAACACCGCAATGAAACTAACTAGAGCGGACATTTTGGAAATTGCTAAGTTGTATAATATGGAATATGTCCATGAGACTTTCCTTATGCGGTTTGTAGAGCATATTATTCGAGCAGAAGCTGAAAAAAATGCGGATTGAGCACGACCTAGAAGAGGACATGCGAAATAGTGCCTTGATAATGACCAAGGTTAAGAGGGATCGCTATGCGCAGAACTTGTATGCAGCTATGTGTAATATGCGGTGGCAAAAAACAGAAATGTGGCCTGTACTTAAAGATGAGTTATGGTCATGTACCTGGCGGTCAAGTGGTGGTATTGTAGCAGGACTACAAGGTAAAGGTGATTACCTAAGTTGGTACTGTTCTGGTATTGGCGAAGGATTAGGTAACGGTGATGCTGACGGCACACTAGGTTATGTAAGTGAAGGCACAGTCACTAATGAAATACGTGCTGACTTAGGTAGTTTAGGTTGGCAACCAGTACTGTGGGTAGATAATGAGGAGAGTATGTAATGTCAGTTTATCAAAGTTTTAGTTATAGTCCGACAGATTTAGCAGAGCAATTATCTGGAGCAACACAGGATACACTCAGCTATCTGTTGAAGAACAAGTATATCACTAACGAACAGTATAACGAACTAGCAGGTAAGCTAGTAGTTATGGCAGTGCCCAACAAGCGAGGATTTGGTCGCAAACTCCTAGACTATTGGTTTGGAGATAGCGCAGAAGAGAATGCTTGGGTATTTCCTATTGTAGAAGTGTCTAGTCACTACCGCCCAGCAGGTAGCGACAAGCCAAAGAATGTAACCAAACTTAAAACTAAACCTAAGTTAGAAGTGGTCAAAGATGAATAAATGGATTCTTATTCCTCTAGCCGTCATCGCTGTGCCTTTAGTAGTCACTTGGATGTGGGTGCGTCATCCAATCTTATGCGCTAAAGAACTTCGTCGGAGTTGGTTACTAGTGTTCCGTGGTCGTGATGAGTGAAAAGATTGTTCTTACAGCAGAACTGTATGAAGCTAACATTCCTAAATGTTGTCTGTACCAAACACTAGAACAGCACACAGAAGACCTAATGATGTGTTGGAGTTTAGCTAGCAGTATTAAAAAAGGAGTCCCAATAGATTGTGGATTTTGCGAACTTAACACTGCCGTAACTAAACAACAGCGCGATGAACATTACGCAAAAATTAAAACATTTAGTATATTAAGAGATGCTTAAACACGGCGAAGTTAATCCCTTAAATGTATTTGGTCTTCGGAAGTTAGACCACTGCCCACCACATTTTGAACGTGTAGAGTTTGACCCTTTTGTTAACGAAAACGAAATTGTTAATTGGGTCTACGAAAATCTTACAGGGCGTTTTTATCTAGGCTATCATGACGTAACTAATAGCGGAGTTCAATTCCAACGTCAACTAATTGTAGGTTTTGAATTACCTAGCGAAGCTAGTTACTTCAGTTTATTCCTTCCTCAAATTAATCCTCAACCAATTTGGTAAGAAATTTTTCCATCGGGTTAAGTATAGTTAAATAAAACTGTCCCCAATGGAGATTTTTATAAATGGCAAACAACGAAACACAAACCGTTCAAGCTGACACACCAGCGTCTGAACCATCCACAGCACCAAATTTGAATCTTCAAGATTTGATTTCTGTGGCTCAAATTATTCAAGTAACAAGTCAACGCGGTGCTTACCGTGCTGAAGAAATGGAATCAGTTGGCGCACTATACAACAAACTTATTGCTTTTTTACAAAGCGTAGGTGCTATTTCTCCTGCCGGTGCTGACCAAGAACAAGCACAATCTGAGGAGAAATGATTATGATGAAACATGTTGGTAGACACAACAATAAAAAAGTAGCAATTATCTTCCGTCAAGTTCCCGACGAAGATCATATGGCCTTGGTGGTTTATTCTGAAACTATCCCTAGTCGATTACACGATGAAATTATGGAAGTTCTCGAAAGTCCAATTGGACAACAGGCTAAAGACCTAGGTGATGCATTATTCCGTCATACCATGGCCGACGGTAATAATTGCCTAACTGCTATACACAAGGCAGGTTACATGAAAAAGGTTCCCACAATACAGGTTATTGTAACCCCCAATGCCAATAGCAGCTGCCGTTTAGATGAACTAAATGACATTCTTAGACAAATGGAAGGTGGCGAAGATGCTGTTAAAAAGCTAGCTGATCTCGATGCTAGTCAAGGTATGCGCGGTAATAAAGAACTTACTGAAACTACAGCTAAAAATGCTGCTAAAAAGACCACAGCATCTGAAGTAAATACAACTAGCACAGATGTATTATCTGACGCTGATATTGCTCGTCAACGATTAGAACAAGCTACCCGCATGGAAGCTGAAGCTAAAAGTTTACTAGCAGAAGCCAAACGCTTAAAAGAAGAAGCAAAAGAAATGACCCCAGCAAAGGCGAAAAATGTCAGAACAACCAAAACAACCAAAAAAGCCACAGCGTAGTCGAGCCAAAAAAGTTGTCTTAAATGATAAACGGCGTTGGCAAGATATTGTAAATGATGTTGATAAAAAGGAAGTGCCTGTCGATGTTCTACAACGAATTGTTGTTAAATTAATCGACGGCACTGATCTTAGCATTGACATTAAACAACTATTAGAAGACGGCAACGATCCAGATGCAATTGAAGAATTATTGAATGCTAAATTCCATGATTTGGATCAATACATTGAAAACGTTGATTTCTTCATCGACATTGATAGTGTAGTGAAAACTATTCAACCAGAGACAGACAAGGTACTAAAAGATCTATGATTATTTCTATATTAGCTAGCACCAATACTGGCGGTATTGGTAATAGAGGTACCTTGCCATGGCCTCACAATAAAGAAGATCTAAAATGGTTCAAACAGCACACCGAAGGGCACATTGTAGTCATGGGGCGTAACACGTGGGACGATCCTAAAATGCCAAAGCCCCTGCCCAATCGTGTTAATGTAGTAGTTACTAATAATCCTATTACAAATTATCAAGTGCGTAGAATCTCCGGTGATATTAATGAGCAGGTTCTATCATTGCAACGTCAATTTCCTAGCAAAGATATTTACATCATTGGCGGTAAACAGGTGTACGAGAACACAGCCGATATTGTCGATCGTGTAATTTTATCTCGTATGAAGGGCAACTATTGGTGTGATACTCGTTTGCAGTTGGATCGATATTTGGCGGCGTTTCGCATACGATCAGTTAAACCTACACCAGATTGCACATACGAAATTTGGGATAGAGAATTGTTCTTCAGAGTTGACAATCTCAACTAATTCTGCTATACTAATAAAATGAAAATTTATCTCGACGCATTACATCATGTATTAAATCACGGCACTGTACGAGAAGATCGCACAGGAGTTGGTACTATTGGCTTATTTGGCATGCAACAACGCTATGATCTGTCACAGGGCTTTCCGGCTGTTACTACTAAGAAGCTGGCATTTAAGGCCTGCCTAAGTGAACTACTTTGGTTCATTGAAGGTTCGAGTGACGAACGTAGACTAGCAGAAATCCTACATGGATCAAGTGAAGAAGATAAACGCACCATCTGGACTGACAATGCACTAGCACCCTATTGGTTACCTAAAGCCAAGTTCCAAGGTGACCTAGGTCGAGTCTACGGTGTACAGTGGCGAGACTTTGGGGGCGTTGATCAACTGCTGAAACTAGTAGAAGGTATTAAACAAGACCCTTCTGGCAGACGACACATTATCACAGCTTGGAACCCGTCAGAGTTAGACTCGATGGCCCTTCCACCCTGCCATTGTTTCGCCCAGTTTTATGTAAGTGCAGACAACAAGTTATCGTGTCAAATGTATCAGCGCAGTTGCGACATGTTCTTAGGTGTTCCTTTTAATGTTGCTAGCTACTCACTATTGACCCATATGATTGCACAGGTATGTGGCCTAGGGGTAGGCGAGTTCGTTCACGTACTCGGTGATGCTCATATCTATTTGAATCACGTAGAGCAGGTACGAGAACAACTAAGCCGTGAACCACTACCTGCTCCCACATTGTGGATTAATCCTGATGTAAAAGATATTACTCAATTTACTATGAAAGACTTTAGACTAGATGGATATACAAGCCTCAACTCAATCAAAGCCCCAATGGCGGTTTGAGAGACCTCATAGAGTCAGACTACACAGTTATAGATTGCATATTAATGAAGTTATTAACATTAACTTCCAAGATATGTATATGAAGGCTGCAGAAGAATTTAGTAAAACCGATCGGTATCAATGGGCAGAAAGAAACGGTGTCAAGTTAGACTTTGACATCGATAATAACACCATTGACTGGTTTAAACAGGTTCGCTTCTATGCTGACCTGAGTGAAAGCGAATATACAGATTATTGTTTAAGATTCTTTAACCATCATAATGAGGATTGGAAATGAGTAACCGTTACACAGTACGTGTTGAATTAGACGAAAATGGCGAAGAATATTTGCCATTTCCAGATGAACTTGTTGCGGAACTAGGATGGCAAGTAGGTGATATTATTTGTTGGCGTCCAGAAGGTGATGGTTGGGTCTTAGTTAAAAAGGAAGAAAGCAATGAAAGTTAAGATCGGCAAGTATTTACACTGGTGGGGTCCATATCAACTTGTAGAAGCATTATTCTTCTGGCAAGAAAAATACCCTGAAGATAAATTAGCCCAACGTTGGGACTATCGTCTGTCAGATAAGATGGGCGACTGGTTAGCTAAGACATGGGTAGCAGATGCTTGTTCTTGGATTTATAGTAAACGTACTCGTACAATTAAAATCCACATTGATAATTATGATACTTGGAGTTTAGATTATACCCTAAGTCTAGTTGCTGTACCTATGCTTAAACAACTTAAGGCAGTTAAACACGGTGCTCCACTAGTCGATGACGAAGATGTCCCTCCTAAATTACGTAGCACAACCAAGTCAGCACAAAAGGCTAAAAAGAATTCATGGGACACAGATGGCAACCATTTCCGTCGATGGGATTGGGTCATGGATGAAATGATCTGGGCACATGAACAAATCATTGACGATGATGGTGATAGTAAGTTCTATAACCACACACTTGCAGATAATCCCAACGATGATCTTAACACACAGATTCGTAAGATCAAAGTAGACCGCAAAGGACTTAAAGCTCACCACGATCGCATCAACAACGGCCTGCGCTTGTTTGGCAAATACTATCGCGCACTTTGGGACTAACATGAAGTATTTGATTACAGGTGGGGCAGGTTTTATCGGACACAACGTGACACGTTTCTTAGAACAGCAAGGACACGATTGTAGTGTTGTGGATGCATTTACTAACTACGGATTTATTCCTGCTAATGAAATAACTTATCTGACGTCTGCCCGACAAAAGAGATACATCAGCGAAACATATAAAGTTGATATCCGAGATGCTAATAAACTAAACAGCCTGTTTATGAATTATGAATTTGACTGTGTAATTCATTTGGCTAGTTATCCTCGACAAAAGGTAGTAGAACAAGATCCAGCAATAGCCAGCGAAGTTATGGCAACGGGATTAATTAATCTATTAGAACTTAGTAAAAAACATAATATTCGCAAGTTTGTTTATATTAGCTCTAGTATGGTCTATGGCGACTTTGAAACAGATGTCACAGAAAACAGCCTGTGTAACCCAATTGGGCAGTATGGTATTATGAAATATATGGGTGAGAAACTTGTAGAAGATTACAGCCGCCGTGGTTGCTTTGAGCATGTTATTATTCGTCCTAGTGCTGTGTATGGTGAATGGGACGTAGAGGATCGTGTTGTTAGCAAGTTTATGACTAAAGCTATGCGCGGCGAAACACTTAAAGTAAATGGCGCCACTGAAGTACTTGATTTTACCTACGTTGAAGATACTGCCATGGGTATCGCACTTGCTGCAACTAAAGAAAATGCTCAGGGCATTTACAATATCACACGTAGCGATGATCGCATGTGGACATTAAAAGAAGCCGCAGAGCTTGCTATTAATATTGCAGGTAAAGGCGATTTAATCTGTGCCGATCGAGATTTAAGTTTTCCTAAACGTGGTCGACTAGATATCAGTAGAGCACAACAAGACCTAGGCTATGCTCCCAAAGTTGGGGTAGAAGAAGGCTTTAGAAAATATTATGAGTGGTACATCAAGAATCCCGTTCTTTGGGATAGATAGACAATACCGCAACCTTCGCGAGGAGATTCTGGCGGCTTCTGACACTGTATACAAGTCAGGTCGAGTTCTCGACGGCTATTACACTGACCTGTTTGAAAAAACCTTAGCTAAGATGACCGAACGTAGGTATGCTGTGGCTGTAGGTAGTGGTACTCAAGGTCTTATCTTTAGTCTACGCAGTGTTGATTGGGGCGATCGAGACACTCGACATAAAGTTCTTATTCCCTCAGTTAGTTTCATTGCCACAGCTAACGCAGTACTCGAAGCAGGATTTGATCCTGTGTTCTGTGATGTCGATCCTCGCACAGGGCTCATTGACCTAAATAAAATTCCAGTATCAGCAGATGAACTTCATGCTGTAATGTATGTTAATCTATTTGGTAACATTGTTGACTACGACCAACTCTTACACTATCAAACACTATGGGCAGAAAATGATGTACATATCATTGAAGACGCAGCACAGAGTTTTGGCGCCTATTGGCGTGGCGTACCCAGCGGCAAACTAGGTGACCTAAGTGTCTTAAGTTTTGATCCTACCAAAAATCTAAACAACTACGGTAGTGGCGGCATGGTACTCACAGATGATTACAACTTTTACGAAGTAGTCAGAAACTTACGAGACAATGGCAAATTTGATGATCACCACATGACTGGAACTAACAGTAAAATGAGTGAAAGTGATTGTGCTCAAATGTTGGTCAAATTAAAATACTTTGATCAGTGGCAGGTTCGCAGACGACAAATCGCCGAATACTATCAAGATCAGCTCAGCGGTATAGTCGATATACCTACTGTAGACAATCGTGTGGAACATGCTTGGCACAAGTTTGTTATCAATGCTCCCAATCGTGGTAGATTAAAAATTCGTTTAGATGACGACGGAGTCGAAACAAAGATACACTACAGCAAACCCCTACACCTAGAGCCTGTGAGTTTTATATTTGGTGTTGACTTTAATTTAGGCGTGCTAAATGGTGCTGAGGATTTTTGTAAGACTGCACTTAGTTTACCTATCTATCCAGAACTAATGGATGCTGAAGTAGAACATATTGTTGACAGTGTAATTAAGAATATTTCTTAGTCCAGTAATCTGTTAGCCATACCCACTCAAAACTAAGCATTAGTTTATCGTAATTGCCTTCAACACTGTTGTAATATTCAACAGCATCATGCGCACCTATTAAGCTCCACTCACTGTGATCACCCTCAGCTTTGTGTAGCCAAGTTTTTAATCTATGCCGGCTTTCAACACTGTCATTCCGCACCGCATCGTCTTTGAGTTTTACAACTTCGCGGAAGGCTGTGCGCCAGGTTAGTTCAGGTGTGGTATTGTAGTGTGCAGTAGCACTTAACACAGGGACCACAGCATGTGGTTTGCTTAGAGTAAAGTCTAGGCCATGTTCAACTGTGTCAAGTACTAATCTTCGATTGTAGGTAATAACACCCATATGGCCGTACTCTAAACCATTTACAGGATTGCGACTATTGAAAATATAGTGCTTAGGCTCTTGTAAGTAATCTGGTTGCCACGACCAATCAAATGAGTCCACTACTTCTAACTTAGCAAACACAGCAAAAAACCAATCAGTTTGGCTGGCCTCAGCGGCGGCTTTATATGCGTTTACTCGACCATTAACATCCTTGACTCTACGTATCCAATTGGTGTAATTGCCCCTGCTTATTGTTGATAACAAGTGATTATACCACTGTTCTGCGTTAGGTTCGCCGTTGCTGATATAGATAATATCAAGCGGATCTGAGGCCAAAATCTGCGATTTTTGCTTGATTATGTGCGGAAAATCGTAGATTTGTGTTGCTAAATGCGCTGAAATTTCGCGCGGCACTAGTGATACACTGTTTGCTCTGTTAAAAGTGTGTACAGCACGATCTCGCCATAAAATGGGCTCAAAATTGGGTGTAGAGTCTACATCACGTTTGAATAGTATGTAGGGAGTGTCAAACTTTGTAGCACGCACTACATCAACCAGGTTATCGCTAGTGTATGTAACCACAGGCGGAGTTAGGCGCGGTACTCCGGGTGTGTGCCAGTTAACATCCTTATACCACTCTAGTAATTCGATGTCTTTTTGTTGTTTAAACTCAGCAACATTTACAAGGAATGTATCACCAAACTTTTCTGTGCCACTAGCCCAGCAGTGTAGCTGATATGCTTCCCATGGTCGTGCCCTATAGTCAAAATCAAAGTCTGTATAGTCGCAAACACTGGAAATAACCCAGGCATATGGGGTTCTACAACGCGAAATACAGCGTTTTAACGTGTTTAAGTGATTATCGTAGTATCTTACTACTCGAGCGTGCGGGAAACGCTGTACAAGGTCGTATACATTGGTATCATTACCTCCCATGTCCATGATAAAAACGTCAAACATCTAGTTGATCTACTTGGATGCCGGAATTGCGAAGAAAAGTGATCCCACTATCATCCCTGTAATCAGTTGCGTAGTAGACATGCTTAATACCTGACTGATAGATGATTTTGGCGCAATCGAGGCAAGGACTATGTGTAACAAATAAAGTTGAGCCGAGACCAGACTCACTGCTCCTAGCAAGTTTCGCAATAGCGTTCGTTTCCGCATGTAATACCTCCGGTTTAGTTTTAAGTAATCCATCTTCTGTTTCTATTTCGCAGTTGTTATCCCAACCGCCAGGCATACCGTTGTAGCCAATTGATATGATTCTATCGTCTTTGACGATAAGTGCGCCAACTTTTAATCTACGTGCGTGACTAAGCCCGGCATAGATATGTGCGGCCTGCATGTGTGCCTGTTGATATTTTGTTTTCATGATAATACTCGTACTCCGTATAACTGTTCAAACCTATCTGCATCTTTACGATCATTGACCATTGGTTCCCCTCTGATGTTTAAGCTAGTGTTAAGCAACATTGGACAACCTGTCCATACATACCATTGTTCTAAGAGTTGTCTGATTCCCGAACCATCTTTTGGTACTGTTTGTACACGCGATGTGCCATCCACATGTACAATAGCGGGAAACTCGCTAGGACGACGGCAATGAGCCACTGTCTGCATGTAAGGGCTACGATCCCAGCCCACAGGCATATCAAAATAATCACGTGCAAGCTCTTCAAGTATGACAGGTGCAAAAGGTCTAAACTTTTGTCTACGTTTGATTTCATTTACAGTATCCTTTATTTCTGAACCTCTAGGGTCCGCTAATAAACTTCTATTACCCAATGCTCTAGGGCCAAACTCTGCTCGACCACTGGCTACCCCAACAATTTTATTAGTAGCCAACTCGGAAATGATATCTTTAACAGGGTAAGGGCCACTAATATCATGACCCAAGAAAGCATTATCCCAAACCAATCTTCTGCCATACGCCATTGCAGCCGCGCCAAGGCTACTGCCAGCATCGCCAGGATTAGGCATAATCCAAATGTTATCATAGTATTCTCCTAGTATTCTATTAGCACTACAGTTAAGTGCCACTCCGCCCGAGTAGACCAAATTATCACTAAGGCCTAGATCTCGAGCTTTGCCCATCACAGTTGCTATTAAATCTTCTGCGAGTTCCTGTGCTGCACGTGCGGTATCTTCGTTTGACCAATTACCTTGAATCTTTCCTGGTAGGCCAATGTGTAGATTATGTTTAAAAATTAATGCAGCATCGTCTTCTATTAAACTGGCCTTAAGATTGTCTGCTTGAAACCAATTTAATGGCTTGCCCCAACCTGCCATTCCCATTAGTATATATTCTTCATCTAAGGGTTTCAACCCCACGCTCTGAGTAAAGGCCGAATACATTAGGCCAATGCTATGGGGATATTTTTGTCCCCATAGCTTTTTGTATTCAGCACGACCAGTGCTGTCATCATAATACGCTGACCAGATACTAATAGTATCCCACTCACCTATGGCATCAATTACCACTACTGTAGCATCTGTAAATGGACTTGTTTGGAAACCGGCAGCCGCATGACTTAGGTGATGATTATAGTTTTCAATCTTTAAACTATGTAGGCCCGACCATTGGACATTTTTATACAACCAATCTTTTAAATTGTAAGGATGGAGAGCATCGTAATATTGTCCTGCGTATAGTTGACGTGTGCATTTAGCCCATGGTCTTTCGTAGTAGGCAATTTGATCTACGTGACCAAGATAGTTTAATGCGTCTTTAATTAAGTCAGGATGTAAGTTACTGTCATGTTTACGCTTGCTGTAGCGTTCACTGTGCCCAGCAAAAACAATTTTGTCGTCTACGATTGCGGTTACCGCCGCGTCATGAAATCCAGCCGAGATTCCTAATATGTTCATTGATTTTTTCTGCTACTACAGCATGTCCTTCTTCTAAGAAATGTCCGCCAGGTCCTTGTGGGCAACCATAAGTCCATTCCATCATTGTTTCATTGGGCCAACCTAAATAAAAAGTTGAATCAACCAGATTAGAAAAGTTATAAAACTGTTTACGAAGTTCTAAATTTCCAAACGTGTCTAACATGATATATTTTTTATTTTTTGATTTTAGATAATTTTGTAATAAAATAATATTGAGAAGATATTGTTTGTACAGATAATGATCATTATGATGCAGATTAATGTATTTTAGTAGATCCTTTCTGTGTGCAGTTTCTCCCGCAAACTCTAATCCTCTACTACCAGGCCACACATCAAAAACACCGCAACCATCAGCAAACTCCATCCTAGCGTAGTGACTCCATGCAATGATTATTATTTCATGTTGATCGGAGTGCTGGACTACTGTGCGCACCATCTGTTGGTTGCCACCGCCTTGTAGCCCGTAATTATCCACTGCATATCCTAATTTTTTACCCAACAATGATGGCCAAGCAGAAGTTAACTCTTTCAACTCTGCTCCGTATGTAAAACTATCGCCTACTGCTAATATTCTTTTCATTTGTATATAAAAGGGTCTCTTTTTCGTAATTCTTTTAGTTTTTTTCTATATCTTATTTCTAATTTAACACGATTGATAATTTTTAACAACCAATTCATTGAATTTCTCCTGCATTAGTAAATGCGCATCATAGTGTGCCTGTTCCAATGGGTGCGTAGTTCCTATGGAATACCCGCTTTCTGCTGCCCATTGGTAAAATCCTCGATGCCCGCTAGTTTCGTTTGCTCTTGTTCCTTTTGGAAAGAAAAACCACTTGTCCCACTCTATTTGTTCATATAAATCAGCAAGGTATTGATCTCGACTTCGCAAATAGTTTTCATGATTTAAAAAACACACATCTGCTGGTAAAAACATATACGGTATTTGGTTTAGTTTGAGATAGTTTTGCAAAAATACTATCTCTTTTAAACTACTATATAGTTCATAGTATTCACTATCACCAACATGCAAATAAAATTCTTTAGCGAAATCAGCAACTCCGGTCAATCTTGCGTTTTTGAGATGTTCAAGCTGACACTGTTCAATCTTGCGATCTTTTTTCCAAAAATAATTCAACACTGTTGAATCATCTTTAATAGTCCAACTATTAATACTATACCACGGACTAATAGATTGTTTTGTGTTGTAATTAAATCTAAACTCAAATCGCTGCGTAAATGTCCAAGTTACAATTACAAATATATCATTATTTTTGTTTTTCTGGCATGCAGACATAGTCATTCTGGTAATTGCATTGTTAGCATTGCCCGGCCAAGCTGTACAGATATATTCAGCAGAAATACTTTTTGCCAATAATGCGGCGTAGGTACTAGAACTAGGGCCATTAGTTTGGTCTTTTAATTCCGAACCGTATACAAAACTATCACCGCCTGCTACTAAAATCATATCCCGGTCTCATCATATCAATCTGTTTATTTTTGTAATCCAAATCTGTCCAACAATAGTTATAAACCTGCCCGACTCCGTCTATTTCGATACTATAGATATCTAAATGATTTCCTAATATCTCCCATATGTCAAGCATGTCTTCAGTCCCAAAACTAGTTTTTAAATCGACATGTCCCAAGGGCAAATACCCAAGACTTAGTGCAGGGTCGTTGGGATTTAAATTATTATCTAACAACCAAGCAGTGAACTCTGTTGCTAGTTTTTCTACCCAAGGAAACTTATCTTTTCTAGTCACACTCTTACCCCATTCTACATCAAATTCTCCACTGTAAAATTTTAAATGTGTAATAGCTTCGCAAACTGTGTCTGTTAACCTAGGCGCTCCCTCATCGCGGAATACCTCCATAAGTGTTTTACCAATTTGCGTCCAGTGCATATAAACGTGACCAAATTTTCGATCATAACTATTGTCAATGAATCCCTGCCTATGCTCATCTTTGAGTTCGTAACGATCAGCGTGCAGGAACGTAGTAATCTGACTAGGTCTGACCCACTCGGGAGTACTAGCCAACTTACGTTGACTCAGAATTAAACTTTCCATCTCATGACAAATAATATTCAGTTGGCGAATTGCGTATTTTGTTTCATAGTCTGCAACTTTATAATATAGACTCAGATGATCAACTGTTCCTTGAAGCTTTTCAAAATGATTATGTAGTTGATTAAGAACTGTGTGCTTGGCATATAAACCTATTTCAGCTCTGCGATTGCCATCTAACGTGCCAGGTTCGATCATTGATCCTTCGATTGGGTAAGTCGGAGGGAACCTTACTACGTTAGGATGGAACCATTCTTCAATAATATAATTTTCCAATCCGTGCTGTGTGAAATTAAAGTTGTTAATAGTTTCTATACTACGATTTAACTCGTCACAGAGATACTCCAATGTACGAGCTGTTTTTGGAAATCCCATAAAGCAGTAATTTTTTTCTAATAGATTACCGTTTTGCAGTATTTTTTTAAGTGCTAAAACCCAATCTCGTGCCAATTGGGTGTTGTTAGGGACAATATAATAATCTATTAGATCGTTTTGATCCAATGGATTGCGTAATGTAACTTTAATTTGGGATTGATCTGTACCAAGCATAAACATCTTTTCTAAATCTGACAATATCTTCTAATGTAATTTTATCTTGTCGTATTCTTTCTAATTGTAGCACACGTTGCTTGCCTTCTGCAAGAGGTCTGCAATAATTATCAGGCCATTGTTCTTTAAACGTAGGTCGTGTTTTTAACTGCAATAATAAATCTCTTAGTGCAGGATTGAACAAGTCCTCTAGTATCTCATCTATCCAAGGATGTAGTATGTGTTTAGGCAATGCTAGCGGGCTCATAATTATGTCTGGAGAGAAACTGAAGACCACTTTAGCTAAGACATCTACTTCCAACTCTTCAGCAAGGCGGGCAATTCTTTGGATTTCGAACATTCCCGGAAGTGTGAGAGTAAAGTCAATTCGCATTTGACGTCGGTGAGTTGATTTTTTAACTCCTTGCTTGAAATTCTCAAGCCACGAAGTGTAGTCAAGTCCTGTTCTAATATACTCGCCAATTGGTCCTGTGCCGTCGAGGCTTGCACAAATTTGCCAGTCACGTAGATTATCAAGAATATCGGAATAAAGGTTGATGCCACCATAAGTGACACGACTAAGATTTGTATTGTATCTTGCGTAAACATTTTTACCATCGCCCAATTCCACTATACGTTTCATATAACGCCAGTGTTGTTCGTACATTAAGGGTTCTCCGCCAACCCAATATACTTCTTCTACTTGATGGTTCTCGACTGCACGTGCGAACTCTTGTTCAATCTGTGTTGATTGGAATTCTTCAATTTGTTTCTTGACTTCGGGCCTCATCCAATTATTTTTTGGATTAGACCAATTGATCATATTATGTTGGCGTTGTTCTGACTCCCAAGCACTGCTCAACATATCACCACACATGCGGCATTTGAAATTGCATAAATTACTAAAACGGTAATCCCAACTTATTGGAAAAACACTAGTACTGCCATCAGCACCAGTATTCTGCATTACATACTCATACTTATGACCAAACATACTATCAAAATAACTACGGTAAACGGCTGTATTGAGCAACTTGTCGTTGCATACCTCGCACTCTGGTAAAGTCTCGCCAGCCATCATGCGCCGTCGAACACTCTTCATATGTTCGCTGTTCCAGTGTTCATCTAAGGTAATGGGAATATATTTTCCTGTGCCAGATTCAGTATCAATATACTGTTTAAAGTTCTGCGCAGGCTCTCGACTAGCGCAGCACATCCTGCGCTCAGTTTGGGGACTTAGATAAGTGTGTACCCAAGGCGCTAAACACAGCGTGTCTGGTTTTTTTGAATTGAACGTCATATTAGATATTTAATTAAAAATTTAAGGTATTAACTTTTTTGTTAAATATTACAATGACTACAGCAACACTACCGTTTTTAGAGACAATGCTGACTCAAGTCTGTAATCTAAGTTGCCTTGGGTGTACAAATTATTCAGATTTAAAGTTTAGCGGGTACGTTCCTTGGGAGCAGGGTGCAGATGATCTAGCCAAATGGTTAGAAAAACTCACTATTCCTGATTTTGGTTTAATAGGGGGTGAACCCCTGATCAATCCAGAAGTACGAGAATGGATACGGGGGTGCAGAGACTTAATGCCCAACAGTCAATTAAGATTTACCACAAACGGATTGCTATTAGACAAACATTTTGATGTGGTAGATTTACTAAATGACATTGGTAATTCCGTACTTAAGATAACTGTACATGTAGAAGACAACAAAATTACCAATGTCATTGACAAAATATTTAAACGTTATTCTTGGACTCCTGTTACAGAATACGGTATTAATAGATGGGCGTCAGGCAGTTTTAAACTACAAATAAATCGCCCTGTCCGATTTACAAAAAGTTACCAAGGCAGTTTTCCTGATATTATACCTCACAATTCAGATCCTAGTCGCGCATTTAGTGTCTGCTGCCAAACCCAGTGCCCATTACTGTACAATGGGGTAATTTATAAATGTAGTACAAGCGGGTTACTACCAAACTTATTAGACAAGCTAGGAAATAATTGTAATACTGCCTGGGAACCGTATACTAACCTAAGTGATAGTTCAATTAACTTTGATTCTACGATAGAACAAATCAATAATTTCGTTGACAACTTTGGATCGCCGCACAGAATCTGCAGAATGTGCCCCGAAGTTGCTAGCGTGGATCATTTAGCAACTGTAACATTTAAATGAAAAACAATCTTTACCTAGTTCAAGTCGCTGATAGTTATGGGCCAAATAAATTTTTGCCTTTAGCGGTAGGGTACCTATGGGCATATGCTCAGCAAGACTTAGAAATTACTCAAAATTGGGAACTAAAAGATGTTATATACGAAAAACTACCAATTAAACAAGTTGTTAACAGCCTTAACACCCCTAAGTTGGTAGCACTAAGTTGTTATGTATGGACCTGGGAATACAATATTGAGCTAGCCAAAGCTATTAAAACTAAGTACCCCAATTGTTTAATAGTTGTAGGTGGTCCGCAGGTCAGCAAATACGATTTAGATTTTTTTACAAATAACCCGTATTTTGACATAGCAGTACTCGGCGAAGGTGAATATGCGTTTAGAGAAATTCTTAGACAATACCCTAGGCCAAATAATATACCACACGTTATTACCAGAACTAATAGAATTGCCCCACTAACTCGATTTAGACAAGTAGATGATATACCAAGTCCTATACTAACAGGATTCTACAACGAAATAATCAGACGCCGCACAGACAAGGTGCAATGGCAGGTGACATTTGAAACACTTCGTGGCTGCCCGTATCAGTGTACATTCTGTGACATAGGTGAAGACTACTGGAACAAGATTACCAAATTTGACATGGATAGGATACGTGAAGAAATTACTTGGATGGGCAAAAATAAAATAGAATACGTTGCTGTCTGTGATAGTAATTGGGGTATGCTGCCTCGTGATGTTGAAATAACCAAACATGTGATTGACACTAAGTTAACCTATGGGTATCCAAAATTTTGGGACGTTACATGGGCCAAAAGTCATAGTGAACGCATCTTTGAAATTGCTATGCTAGATAAACAAGCCGGAACAAAGTTGTTTAAGGGTATTACATTCTCTATGCAAAGTCTTAACGAAGAAACACTTGTAGCAACAAAAAGATTCAATCTATCCAATGATGTAATTAAAGATAATCTTACTAATTACCAGAAAGAAAACATTCCTACCTATAGTGAACTTATATGGCCTATGCCACATGAGACCTTAGATTCTTTACAGGCCAGTATTCAACAGTTGATTAACTATGGTCAAAAAGATTTTTTGATGGTCCACCCATTGGTTATTACAAAGAATGCGCCAATGGCTCGGCCCGATTACATAGAAAAGAATAAGCTAAAATACAAGCAAGTTCCGCTAGATGTGTTTTGGTTAGAAATCACCGACGATGAGAACTATATAGTAGAAAATGTTGATGCAGTCTATGCCACAAACACTGTTAACTTTGATGAAATGATACAAGGCCACATGTTAAGTTTTTGGACTATTCTACTATACTACTATGGTTGGGGGCATTATATTATCGAAGCGTTAACTAAACATGAAAATATTTCACATACCGAAGTAGTACGTTTGTTAATAGAATATATTACTAACCGTAAGCAAGGGCTACTCTGGGAGCAACATTACATAACTGAACAAGGTATTAAACAAGTTTTTGAAGCTGGCGGCTTTTGGGGGACCTACATCAACGGAGTTTACTGGGAATATAAATCTGCTAGTTGCATTGTCTTTCATAGAAATCGGCAACAATTAGCCAACGAGCTAATTGAGTTCATTGACGGTCAATTTAATTTTAAAATGTCTCACGAATTGGTTAAATTTAATTTAGACATGTGCGTTGATTGGAGAACTAGTTACCCATTACACATAACTGTTGATCCTATAATCTTAAAATTAGCCACTGGATACCATGCTAGTTCAATCACCATTGACCATTGGGATAAAAGCATCACTAACGACACAGAATTTATTCACAAAGCATATCACTACCAACGAAAAAATAGATATTGGAAATGTGATATCAGACTAGATTAGTAAAAATTGTTATTCCTGTCTTAGACTTATGGCCGCTCGTTGCACAATGTAATTGTGTACGATCAAACACAATAACGTTACCAAGCACCCACGGAATAATCTTGTCTAAACTTAGACCCGTTAAATCATTGATATCAACATGATTGATATATTGTCTATGAATATCTTGATCAAAATTTTGATTAGGGTTATATCCAATGATTTTGTCGTAATCATTTATCCTAATATCTGTTTTGGAATACCCTGTACTATTTTTTCTAGTAGAGATTAAATTAGATATATATTCATCTGTATAATTTGGAAATTTATTAATATCTCTATCAAGTAAAAACTCTAATAGATTAATCCTAACAGGATCGTCGTTACTGTCAAATACAGTATAAATCATAGGATCAAATTTTTGACGTGTAAACTTAGCACTAGCATACGGCCAATGGTTGTCAAAAAATACAGTTCCGCTACCGTTGGTAATTTCCAATGGAATTAATATAGCTTTATAGATGCGCTGATTCAGACTTCCACTGTCTGCATGTACACCAAAACTAATTTTAGATTGATTAAAAATCACTTCTTCTACTGAGTATGTTTTATCTAAAATTTGATCTAATATACGTTCTACTATCAATTGAGGCCAATGGTCAACACCCCACTGCGGATGCTTACTAGTTACATCAGGTCGTGCATCAATTCTGTCATCGACTATGTTAAAATAGTCAAGCAACTGCGAAATTTCAGTAGGGGATATTACATTATCAAAAACATTTACCATACTTTGCTCCGTGTTCTTTTATGACTACAAAAACTCTTTCTTCTAGTTGTTGGCGTGCCCAATCTAAGTTATAAAACCTATTGTAATTTATATCAAATCTGCGGCGTGTTTCCGCGGTGTTGAAGTAATCCTTTGGGGTGTTAATTAATCTTTTTACTTCCTCTATTATCATCGACAGTCGTTTAGCATTGTCAAACTCTAGGTCATACCTTTCGTCGATACAATTATCAAATGTTTCAAAACCCCACGACCGCAACCAAGACAATGTCAAAGGGGGGCCCCAAACTATCATAGGGTGTTTAAATGCAAACGGTTTAAGAGATTTTTCACTAGGATCCACTGGAGTATTGTCATTGTGTTTAAGTAATTGACTTTCTACTACTAAACTAAATTTTGTTAAATTGTACCAATCCGGATTAACGTGACGTTGCCAATTGCCAATACCAACATCAATATCAATACTGCCTGTGACTGGAATACCTCGTCCATGATAACTGTATATTGCATTGTTTAGATAAGGTCTGATACTATTCCATATTTGGTCTCGATGGGGTTTTTTAATATTCATCAACATTAAAAATGTTTTAGTATTTTCACACGATGCAGTGAATTCATCTAACCCCAATGCGGTATACCACAGTGGTTCATTGACTAAATCAAACCACCCGTCGCTGCGCAGAACTTTTAAGTTTTCATTATCTTTTATCTGCGGATCCTGCTCCATAGGATCCCATAGATGATCAATTATACCCGGACGATTTAATTCAACTGCCCATTTATAATCTTTCCAGTCTGCGTATATGATACCATCACTGTTAAGATCTGTAGTCACCTCAAATTTTGATCTATACAATTCTTCAAGATAAAATGCATTAGCTGTGCACCAGCTGTCGGCTTTTAAAATTAGTTTACTCATAACCCATAGCTAACGCAACTTCGGGGTGACTATTTAAAAAACTTTGTTTTCTATAATCATCGGCCAATTTCATCCGCGCCACAAACTCTTTCCCATCTGTTGTTTCGCCATTTTCTATAAATTTAACTATACGCATGATCTCCATACGATATTTAGGATCAATTTTAGCGGTGTTTAATTTGTTAATAACCAACTGTTTAGCTGCGCTAGTCATCTTTCCAATATTCATATACCAAGGCTCGTGCAGCATGTTAAAATACACATGGTCAAACGTCTGCGTCAAAACCCACTCGCAAATTTCAGGCAAATAGTAGACATTCTGCACATTTACAGTTGTGCATAATTGGCTGGTTATTTTTTTGTATTTAAACTCTTTAAGCACTGCCAGGCGCAACTCTTCAAATTTTTTAATGTTTTCTTGTACTTCATCCCATTTAGCACCATATCTTTCATATTCAAATCTCTCACCAGTGTTGTCAATTGAGAATGCCACCTCAACATGTTTAAAGTGGCTCCATATATGATATTGCTCAGGAAAGACGGTACCGTTAGTATTGTAATGAATTTCAATGTTCTCAGCGTAACCATGATTAACAGCATACTCTAATAGATCAAAATGTTGTTGAATAAGAAACGGTTCACCGCCGGTAAACTCAAAATATTTAATGTCAGGTAGCAGAGTGCGTAAGTTGTCCCAAAACGCAGGACTTTCCCTAGGCCATGCACCCAATTGAAGAAATTTATAAGCCAGATGCTCCTTTCGGTTACCTCCTGAATAATCTATTTCTTCGTTAACCCACTTGCTACTACTCCAGGACCCGCAAATACGACATTTTAGATTACAAATATTGCCTAACTTAAGATCAATAAACCACAACTGATCAGGGTTAAGATTATTCCAATCGATGCCGTCATAGTATTCCTTCAATCTAATACGACTGTTAATACGTTTACTTGTACGACCTGCAGATTCTTCGTCCCAGCAACGTTGGCAAGTTTTAGGTTTGTTGCCTGTAAGAAACTCTTGCCGAAGACTCTGCATATAGTCACTGTGATATATTTCTTCTAAGGTATTTTCTCTGAGATTATACTTAGTACCATCAGGTTTGGTTATCTCGTCAATTGCAAGACAACAAGGTCGAGCTGTGCCTATAGGACTAGTTTCAATACTAATCCAAGGTAGCATACAAATTTTTTCAGGTAGCATAGGATCTCAAATCTATTAATTCTAGAAATACTTGTTCAAATGATTCATTACGATACTTATCGTGTATGTCATTAACACGGAAAAACTCATTTAATAAATGACTATTATCAGTAGCATTCATAAAATTTAACATACCTTCATAGCCACTAGTAGCACGTTTTAAATGATCCTGCGGCTGTAGCCAATTAATATGTTCAGTAACTTGTTCGTTTACTAATTCTTTGTACACCGCAGGTAATACATCAATACGATCACGGTTGGGACCCTGCAGGATATTAATATTCCAGTCTTGTGGTTTTACTAATCCTCGATCTGCCCAATAACGATGAAAGTGGTGCACATGAAGAGCATTATACAAACTAACTGTTGAACTAACATAAAAGTCAGTGTTGGGTGTCACTAACAGCATTTGTTCACGATTGCGAACAATCTGATCCCACTTAGTGCCTTTGCGTATATATTCACCTACTGCATCCATACCATCTAAACTAGCGCCAACACTAACATTCTTAAACAACTTCCAGTAGTCAAGCACATTGTCATCTTTTAAATGTAAGCGGCTAAAGTTTGTGTTGTAGATTAATTTAACATCAAACATTTCACGTTTGACTAATTCTTTTAGAATACGATAGTGTTCATCCATCATTAGTGGTTCGCCGCCGGCAAAGTAAATTTGCTCTAAATAAGGAATATGTGGCTCCATTTGCTCCCACATGTCTAACTCAGTGCGACCGGCAAATAACACTTTAGGATAGTTTCGTTTTCCATATAGTGCCTCTTCTTCTGTGTACCAACTCGAACTAAACCATCCGCCGCAGGTGCGGCATGTAAAGTTACACAAGTTACTAAAACGTATGTCGTAGTATCGCAATTTAAACTCCGGCTGTGACCCGTCTGCCAATGTCTGATCAACCAGGTTAATATGATGTCCAAAGTTTTTATTGGTACTGTTGCGCATACTCATAAATCCTGCGGCTTCTTGCTCGTAACATTTAGTACACTCTTTGCAGTGCTTTTCACTTAGCATGTTGACACGCATCTGTTTATATGCCGTTTGATTCCAAACAGTAGCCATAGTATCTTGTTTAAAGTTACCAATTGGATATTTGTCATCACTCAGGCAGCAAGGGTAAGCACGTCCATCAGGAAAGGCGTGCATGTGAATCCAAGGTATCATGCAGAACGTATCACTTTTAGTCAGTCGATCTAACTGGTCTGCTCGTAGTTCATCCTCACTGATGTAAACTGGTTTACGTGTGTGATAGTTGTGATTCTTGTAATACTCGTCTTGTTTGCTCAAAGTGTGTCGTACCAATCTTTTAGTTCTGGAAAAGTATATTTAAAGTCTTTACCGCGACGCTGGTCGTATTGTTGATAGAAGTTTTTAAAGTCGCGCTGTAAGATTTCCTTACTTAGTGCTCCACTATGTGGCGTATCTACGTCTTTGAGATATGTTATTAATCTAACAATATGTTCACGTTCAAACTCATGTAATTGATCTGTAGATGCTGCATTGCCTATTTGATATGTATTATCAAACAAGTGTTTTAGTTTGCGACAAGCTTCTAGTCTAAACTCGATGGGTACGATCAGCGGGCTTTGAAAACTTGGGAAGCGTAAGATGTTTAGGGTAAAATTAATTGAATCTTTACCGTATTTTTTCTTTAGTGCAACAATTTCCCATAACAAGTCTGTTAGTGAGAATAAGCATAGGGCATTGATGGTACACATAACGTGGAGTCCACGCAACTGTTTAGACTCAAGGAGATAATGTACATTATTAACCCATTGACTCCAATCCAACCCATCGCGTATATAAGCCGCATGGCGACCCCATGATTCGTTGCTTGTATAAATGTCAAGCTCAATGCCTTCACATGCTTCCAATAATCTTTCAAGTTTTTCACGTTCAAATCCTAGGTTACTGTTAATTGCCAATCTTGTAGTGCTTTTGCCTCTATTTGCTTTAAACCAATCAATCAATCGCCACAGGTACGGACTCATTAAAGGTTCGCCGCCTGTGATGCGTAATTCTTTTAAGGTTTTGTGTAAGTCTGATTCCCACCACGCAAAGAACGCCTCAGCATAAGGGTTAATCTCATCAGGTGAAAAAAGTTGACTACTATCATGAGGGTGAGTAAAGTGATTGCGTCCGTCAGATACGAGATGTTCATAGGCTCCATTGCGCTTAATATCTCTAACCCAGGCAGTGCTAAAAGCAGGGTTACAGTAGCTACAAGCAAACTGACAAGTTCTGTCGAATGCGATTTCCAAAGTTTGTAAATTGATGTCTTCATTATGATCCGTGTTGTATGCTAAGTCTAAATCTACATCATCGTAGATAATTGTTTTATAAATTCTATCACTTGATGCACGTGCATCTTCTAGTTTCCAGCAGTATTCGCACCCACCTGGTCGCTCACCTACTTGCATTTGACGACGCTGTTCTTTCTTTTCCTTGGTGTTATGAATAGCCTTAGGATTAAAAGTAATTTCTTGTACGTTGATCGCATGTGGCAAGGGATGGTGACAGCTAGTAGTCTGCCCGCTACCCAACCAGATAGTAGCATTGTACCACTTAGCACCACAGAAGCTAGCACTCTTACTATCAATTACTCGTTCTTTATACTCTATTAAGGTTTCTTGAGGTCTTTTAGGCATTCTGGTACCTCTATATTTTTACGTTGGCTAAATTCATTAGTAAATTCCTGTAATTCTTTATACATAGTTCTATTAAATTTGCTATTAATAATACTATTTTGAACCAATTCTGCAAATTCAGTGTTTGGCATTGTGTTTATTATATCCAACTGTTTAAGTATTTCTGGTTTCATCTCAGTTGGTAACGTTAACATGCTATGTATCTTTGGATCTCTGCAATCAAATAATTGCCAAACAAGATTGTTATTAATATTATACAGTCTTTCAACAAAGAGAGTCATCTCTTTGAGTCCTCTTATGGTAGAACTTGTCATAAGAGATAATAAATTAATTTTTACATTCTTAGGGCTGTTAGTCACAAGGTATAACAAATTATCCCGCATAGTATCCCAGTTCATGCCGTAACGAGTAAATTCTGCTAGCTCGCCTGTAGAATCTATGCTTACACTTAAGCTGATATCGCTGTAATGATTTGCTAATTCTAATACTTGATCTATTTTTAATTGGCTACAAGATAAATTAGTCGCAAATCCCAATTTATTTGATTTAACTTTTTCAATTATCTTAAAAAAGTTTTTATTCAATAAAGGTTCGCCGCCAACAATAGATAACGTATCTAGATCTTCAACCTCAGACAACCAATTTACTGTATCAACGATTGTATTTTTATTTTTTTCATCTAACGCATAAAAAAATCTATCAGTAAATACTGGATATATTTTTGAATTAACATCACTTTCCCATTGGCTACTAAATTTAGGATTGCAATATCCGCATTGAAAATTACACTCGTTCCCTAAACTAATTTCCACCATCTTAGTTTTAGATTTATTTTCCCTATAGATAGAAATATCGTTGTTGTTCTTTGACAGGTAATCGTGCCGGCGACTCGCATGACCTTGATTTTCCATCGACCAGCAATAATTACAACTAGGATCCTGTATATCATTTAGTAAATTTTGCCGTTGTGGGCCAAGTACTTCATTGATGTTGTTAACAAATCGGATCGGTGTTGCTTTACAGCAAGCAAACACATAATTAAACCCAAAGTTAACATGTATCTCTTCCCATTTGGCAGGACAAAATGTCTTAGGAATTTTCTGCATGCCATTTGCACTCTTGCCAAAAATCTTTCATCTCAGGAAAAGTTTCTAAGAAACTTGTTATTCCCTGTGTTTCGCTGCGTTTATCATATTCACTAAAGAAACGGTAAAAGTCAGCCCGTTGTTGTTCTATATATGTGGGTTCCAACTCTCGTCCTTGACGCATCCATGCTAGGTTACGTTCCATGCGCTGTATTTCGTAGTCTTTAAATCCTACAAAACTTTCTTCGGACATCTGATTTTGTTTCATAAAAACAACACTATCTTCCAATATCTCCCAATAACTTTGTGGGAGTATTTGTAAACTTTGCCATGTTGGGCTACGTAACAACGGTGTATCAAACCAAACACGTTGATAGGTGTGACTGTGTAGCTGGCGTAATTCTAATATATGCTCAAGTAAGCGTTTTAACCCTAAAATGTTTAAGTTGCTCATTGTAATAATGTAGGTTAAACTGTTACGGTTAGGTATCTGTGTTAAGTAACGATGGACGTATGTGTTTACGCGATGATTGCCCATACCTCTGCGAATATAACTGGCCTGCATCGGGTCGCCACTGTCTAAACTTACATACTGCATAAAATGTTCAACATAATCACCTTCACATAATTGTTTGACTTTTTCTAAGTAAGGGTTAAACAGCTCAGGAACTACACTAAAGTTACTAGTAACATCTAAATGTAGCTCTTTGTTTGGTAAACTGTTTAGAATGTAATCAAACACGCGGTGTGTGTTTTTATCCATAAGAGGTTCACCGCCGGTCATACGGAAGTGTTTTAATTTAGGATATAATTCGGGCCACCAACGCCAAAATGCTTCTAAATATGGGTTGTGTTCACGATTCGGAATGGATTTGCGACGACCTTGGAAGTAAACCGGATCATTATGTTTATTGCTCGTAGGATATGCGCCCCAACGTTCTACATCCTTTGCCCATTCTGTAGAATACTGCGGACTACAATACGAACACGCAAGGTTGCATACATTACTAAAGTTTACTTCAACATAACTTGGTGTAACATCTTCGTTGCCTTGGCTGTTTACAATCGTGTCAAAGTGTTCTGCGGCCCATGGCTCACCGCTGCGATAGTGTCGATCACTCAAGTGCCCGTTGTCTTCTGCACTCCAGCAATAACTGCATTCCCCCGGGCGTTCTTGCTTTAACATAATAATACGTTGAGATTTTTTGTAAGATGTATTATGTAACGCACTAGGATTGGCTAGTAAAGGAGTAGGATCAATTTCATGCAACGGTGGATGGTAACAACTATTAGTCATACCGGTGCCCAAATGTAGACTAACTTGTTGCCACTTGGCCAGGCAGAGTGCCGGTCCTAACTGGTCCTTCATTTGTTCTGCTGCCGACATAAACACGCTTTTACTCACGTGTCATTATTCCTCGATTACGGAAATTACTCTTGTAATGGTGTTTAAAAAATTTACTTTCTTCTGGGTCCATATCTACTATAGGCAAACCCAATTTGTTTCGCAGTTCGTTGCCAATATTAGTACAGTGCTCAGGTTGTGCATTATTGTACACATTCCACAGCGATGCAAGCGCATCAAAGTCTTGCACTTTACGATAATCCCAATCTTCTAACATTGTCATATACGTCCCAAGACGTGCGCCATATATAGCCCAAAAGCCATTCTCAACATCTGCACCCACGGTCTGCCAAATACATAAATGATCATAGTTGCGACTGTGTACACGTTGTTCAAACTCTGATAAATTAGGTCTTGTTCCACGATCTAAACACATCTTAACACCTTCGCGGAAACCTGCCCGCCATGCCTGAAATGGACTTTGGTCGGGATAGGTTGTTGAATAGCAGTCATGCATGGCCCAATAGTTTGGGTAGAAACAAAACTCTACATCATTTGCAGCTGATCCATCACTAGCTTCGTGTGTCTGCATAGTCTGTACAAATGCACGGGTCCAGCAGCTCAACCCGCCATTGCCATACTGTAGACCATTGATCGCGTTCTTTGCACGCCAACGAAACACACAGTCACGGTTAGTGCTATTAAGACCAAGCTGCAAATTAAAAAAGTTAGGATCAGGAATATTGTCCCCATCAATAAGAATAAACCGCTCAGTGTCGCTTGCCGAAGCAGCAGCTTTGTGTGCTCTATCACTTCCTTTAACTCCGTCTATACGTTTTGCCCAAGGTACAATATTTTGTATTTGCACCCAGAACTCTTCTTTTTTAGGTTCATCGTAACTCAGATATATACAATCTAAATCTGCTACGTCAATTATTTCTGTTGTCATAATATTCTATATACTTATAGGTTTCATTTGGTTCAATTAAGATACCGGCGTGATTTTTAACTACTTTATATCCGCAATCTGCCTTTGTTAATTTTACATGAAAGTTATGCTCGACGTCAATTCTTTTCAGCCTACCTTCTACTACAGTATAGCGAAAATAGTTGTTATACTCTTCAGCGGTAACGACTAGATAGTTACCGTCTTTAGGATGCCCTCGCAAGCTGCATTGAGTTATCCGCCCATTTTCATTATAATAAATTCTATATTCTATAGGTTCTTCGACTATAGGTTGCAATGCCAGTAGTGCTGCCAAAAATTCAGATTCTGAGCTCATTTTCATATCTCTCTATTAATTCATCTGTGATCCAAGCCTTATCCTGATAGTGAAATGGGTAATATTGATTAGTATTATTCACACGCAACATTGGGCTATCAATTTCTGTTAACACTATTTCAGACCACGGAATAGATTCTGGCCAGAGGTTGATTGAGTTTTTCATATGCGTAAAGTTAATAAAATCACAGCTGGGCAACGTACAAGTTTCCAAACCCATGCGATTTGCAGCTACAGCATAAACTAGATCCGTGGTTGGTTGTGTGTCTCTATAGTTCTTCAACTGTGCTGACACTATATCCCAATGTCGAAAACAGGCTTTAACTATTTCAAAAAATTCATATGCTTCACTACTGTATCTAAAATACATTAATCCTGTGTATACATCTGGTAGATTATTATCGTCAAACACCTTACGATAATTTCTACTAGCAGCAGGATTGCCTTGAAAATCTTTGCATCCTAAACTAATTACAATATTTCTTAAACGGAATATAGTCCACCAATGTTCGATGCTACGTGTAAACAGTATATCACTTTCAAGTTTAATAGTTTCTTTAAATGGTGTCAGAGCACAGGCCTGCCATTCATTGGCCAATTTCCACTGCTGATCAACAGCATCGTCTATAGGTAGTTCAATTACGTAATCAAATATCTTGCGATGTTTGTTAGTTACTTGAGACATAGTTACGGCATCAACTAGAACAGCATACTTACTGCCAGGCATAGTTAATTTAATGCTTAACGCCTGTGCGTAAGCAAGTCGCAGATAATCTGTAGTATCGTTATTCTGTGCTATGGTTAGAAACCCTTGCTGTTCTAATTTTGACATATAATGTCTATAAATTTGCCGTAGTTTTCACTAAGCAAATAGTCCTTGTCGATGATATGTAGATTTTGTTTTGGTAATACATGTGCATAACCTGGTTGCCGTACTACTAAATTATTAGTTCTTAGTTCTATTGCCTGCACGGTATTTTCTATAGTTAGCATAGTAATTGGCATGCTTTGATCTTTAGCCAAGGTGTATCCGTTCAAAATATTGTGTGCAATAGCAAACGCATAATCGTTGCGAAAGTTTCTTTGTTGTATATTATACAGACAACGATAGTATTCATAGTTTCGCTGTATACGTCCGACCAATTCAAACAGTAGGCGGCTACGTTCTGTACGTTTAAATGTAATCGCTGTTGCCCAAACATAATCTAAACTAGTATTGCCCATGCTATTAGTCATATAATGGTCGGGTGTTTGATTCTCATGTATAAGTCTATAATCTAAAGTAGAGTCTAACATGGTTAATAGTGTTTGATCTAACATTAGATAATCACTATCGATCAGTATAGTTTCGTCGTACGGGCTTAGATCATATGCCCGATATCTATTCCCATTACGCCATTGTGTGCCGCCAGCATACCCAACTCGAAAGTTTTGTAGAGTATTTTTAATTATAACTATTTGATCAATATGTCCAGTAACGACATTTTGATCTGTTACCAAAGTAACAGGCAAACCAAGGGTGCGGTGCACTAATTGAGCTGCGCGATCTGCAATTTTAACATAGTCAATAGTTTCAGTGTTAAACGCAAATAATATAACACCTTTAGATTTTTCTAATGCGTTTAAGTTCTTCATATTGTATGTTCCAACTATTCATAGCTGTTTGGTAATGTTGCTTACACAATGATAAAAATTCTATTCTACTAACTTTAATAGGATTTTGATAAGTATCTTCTAAAAATAAGTCATCGGCTTCCCAAACTGACAAAAAAGATATCAATTCAGGGGTAACTTTAAATAAGCCACCATTATACGCAACGTGGAGGTCAGTCTGAATTTTTTCGCGTAAAATACGCTTGTTAGTTTGGTAGTTCGTTGACTGTTTAATCTGTTCTACTAATTGATCAATCATATAATTATATAGCCATAAAAATAGGTAAGTTAGAAAAACTTACCTATATTATACAAGATTTTAGTTAATCTGTCAACTATGTATTATCAAAAGTTACTGTTGGTGTGCCCCATGCGTCTGACAAGTAGGTTGTCTCTGGATATACAATGTCTGCACGCACGCTAACTGTTAGATTAACATCGCCGCCAAATGCATCATCTGCTGCAGCATATAGAGATAATCTAAATGCAACACTGCTAGTAATACTACCATTGGTTGTGTTGCTATCGTTAGCGAATAATTGTAATTGAACATCGTGCGCACTATATGTACCCGCAACATCCATATTTACAATAGTTTGTGGAGTATTAAACACTAAATCTCTGTAACCAAAACTTGTATTGTTAGTAACTGCGGTGCCACCGGACCCGCTTCGACCGCCATTGGTTGTGTTTTGGAATGCAGTGATGCCCCCTGCGCTGTTAATCATATCACGAAGTGCTTGGCTTCGGCTTGTTCCAGCATTGTCTGTTGCTGAAACTACAAAGTTAATTTGGCCACCTGCATTAAAGAAATATCGTGCAGCATTTGCACTACTAAATGCTACGTTAATGTCTTGAAAGGCTGACAGAGCCGATGCGGCTGCCGCAGTTGGATTCCAAGATTGAGTTGAGCCAGTTGTTGTAGATCCTTGTGAATCAAATAATGCTTTGTTGGTGTTAATTGTGCCCACTGCCGTGGCTATACTACCAAAGTAAGTAATCGTGTTACCTGCGGTAATAGCAGGATCGACTGAAATCTGTGCGCCACTGCCACTTTGGTGTCCTAATGCTTTATTTAAAGTAGTTAAGAACCCACTCCATTGCGTTGCCGTAACTGTTCCTGCAGCCGAAACTGTATTAATAGCACTAACATCTTGTCCGTAGCCAAATACGCCATTACCTACACCCATTACATAAGCGATGTTAGTCGGGCTTGAGGTGTATGTTCCTTGGGTGCCTCCCCATGCTAAGTTGTTGTAGTCCGTGGCTTCAATTAATCCGCCCGATGCATATGACATATTTGATTTCCTTAGTTATTCAATTTGACAATAGCTTCAACGGTGCCTTCACCTGTTGATACTTTAGTTTGTAAAGCACGCCCAATTACGTTAAAAGGAGTGTATTCACCTTTAGAAGCTGCACGAGCTAGTCCATTGCCTGCGCTCACTAATCGGTCGCCCTTGTTAATACGGCCTACTACTCGCACAGGTACACGCCCATTTACTGCAACTGCCGGGTGCGTTTCATTTGTTCCTGCACTGCCATTTAATAAGAAACCGGGTAATGTACTTATAACCCCAAACACATTATCGCTTAATTCCTGAACAGCGGCTGTGATTTCTTTAACCCCACCAATTTCAACTACAGTGCCCGGTACCATCGGTACATCTGCTTCAAAACGTTCAGCCAAGTCGGCATAGTTAGCAGTAATTGCCGTTCCGACTAAGTTGGTTGCATATACATTTGCAAATCTTGAAGATGTGCTACCAATATTAATTGTAGCGTTCGCACTTGGTAATAGCGAATTGCTAATTACTGTTATACCTTGAAGATTGCTGTAACCTGCAACTGTTAAGTTTCCTGTAACACTAGCGGTTGAGCTTGCAACCAATGCGCCAGACAATGTAACTGCGCCTGTAGATCCTGTAATACCGATAGCTTTAGTATTAACGCCACCTTTGTTAACGTAGAAATCCAATGAACTGTTTAACGTTGCGTTTGTTAAACTAACTGCACTGTTAGCACTAGCTATAGTTAAATCACTACCAACTGCTAAACTTGCTGCTTGAATACTATATGCTGTGCTAGTATTAGTATCGCTGCGCAAGAAAGATGTTGCAGGGTTACCATTTAATAACAGTGCGTTACTAGAATCACCCGTAAATTGGCTACCTGTAATGGTACTAGAACTGATCAAATTAAAACCAGGTTTAATTGTTATAAACCCAGATATGCTAGTTTGTGGAGTAAAGGTAGCATCTTTACTTAAGATACCTACAGTGGTGTTTGAGATATAAAATTTAACAACTACGTGGCTAGCAGCACTGCTATCTAAGATAGTTTCTACAACTGCGCCTGAAGTACCCGAAGTGCTGGTATATGCAGGTCCTACAGTAACCCAAGCACTGCCACTCCATACTTTTAGTTGTGCATTAGCTGTATCCCACCACAAATCGCCTGTAACTGCTGAAGTCGGAGCGGTGTTACTTGCTGCAGAACTTGAAATTGGTTTCCATAGGCTTCCGTCATATACTTTTAATACATTTTGCCCTCTATCGTACCACAACTGGCCTTGTAGTGCCGCTGTTGGTGCAGTAGTATTGCTAAAATTTTCTAAAAGTTTGATATAGTTTTCATTTAAGAAAACACCGTAACCTGCATAGTTTTTACCAATTAGGGTTAAACTTGTGGTACTAGTATTAACTGTACCGTCTGCGATTGTTGCTAGTGTGGTACCAGCAGTTGTAGTAATTGTATATGCCATCTCTTTTACCTATTATAAGTTATTTATCTGGTTATGCATCACGCTGGAACCAAAAATCTCCATCATTGGAACCCACATCATTTACTCCAGGATTTGGTGCATCTGTGCTCACAAATTTAGCACTGCCGCCCCACCAGGTTGTAGCAGTCTTAACATATTGAGTCGTTGCCACTGTGGTATTTCCTGAACCGTTGTATACTTGTGTTTGGGTAATTGCTGTAGCGCCATTGCGTAAATTCATACCTGATGCGCTAGCAGTAGCTACACTTATGCCATCAATTACAACATTGGCACTGCCAGTGCCGCTGTCAAGGATTTCAATATAGCTATTCCCTTGGTATATTTTATTTTTAAGGAACCCAGAATTGTTAATAACAAAATCTGTAGTAGCAATAGACAAGTTTGCTGTATCAACTGGCATTGTTGGGGCCGTTGGTACACCACCGAGAACAGGGCTATTAGCAAAACTATCATCTACATATTGTTTAGTAGCAACACCTAGGTCTGTTGATGGGTCATCTGCTACTTCAATAGTACCGTCGGCGCCATTAATGTACAAAACTCTAGTGCTAGTTCCACTAACATTTGCGTACACACCAATATCGCCGCCACTGGTGATATTTTTAATCTGCGCATCAGTACCCGAAACTGAAAGTTCTAAATCCAATCCAGCACCAACTTTAATGCCAGAATCATTTACAACACTTAATGTACCAGTGCCACTATTGTCAATATTGTTGCGGAAATAATTAGCAGCAGGCTGTGTACCAAGATAACTAGCATTGTTAGCAGTTCCGTGGAATGTACCTATAGAACTCATGTTATAACCAGGTCGAATCGTTGAGAACCCCGAGATTGCAACATTTGGCGTAAATTCACTATCTTCGCTAATGATTCCTGTGCGTGTACCGTCTACATACATCACCACAACGCTGTGTGTTGAGCTGGTAGTGTCTGTAATCTGTTCCCAGATAGCACCACTCTTTCCGTTAACCTTACTATAGCCAGGGCCAACTAAAATCCATCCATCTGCACTGTACGGCGTTGTACCGTTGTAAACATACAATTGATCGTTGGCAGTATCCCACCACAAATCGCCAGCTACAGTGGTAGTAGGTGCTGTTGTTTGTGCTGTACAACTACTTACAATTTTAAATGATGTGCCAGTATAAACTTTTAGTAGGCTGTTTCCGCTATCCCACCACAACTGCCCTGCTAGCGGATTACTTGGCGCAATATTGTAAGCAAAATTTTCCAACAGCTTAACAAAATTTTCACCAATTACTTCGCCGTAGTTGCTGTAGTTTCTTCCGACTAATGTTAGGCTACTAGCACTAGTATTAATAGTTCCGTCTAATACTGTCGCTAATACTGTGCCGTTTGTTTTGTTTATTACGTATGACATTTTTTATCCTATTATGTAATTGCACTCAAATTAGTTAATGTTTGAATTCGCACAGTATAATCGATCTGTATCAATCTGTTTAATGATTTTTGCACAGGGCTAAAAATCACATGAGTTAATAATTTTCCTAGACCCTCACCTGTTGTACTGTAGCCTTTTAACCCAATCTCATCAAATACAAATTGTCCATTTAAATCTTGACTGTTATCAAAAACTGCTTGGCCATTAGGTTCGCCATAGTCCAATAGACAACTAACAATGATGTCTGAATAGATCTGACCAGGAGTATGGGTAATAGCAACCTTATTACGGAGAGGATCGCTATTTGCAGCATTTGTATCATCGACTATTTTATAGTACTGCGGACTATACAAGTCTGCATTTTGCACATTAGTATTGGTAGGCAAGTATGTAATAACACCAGTAGGGTCAACAGTTGTGCCGCCGTTGCCAAAATGCATTTCTGTAATAAAGTTAGTTCCTTTATTTCCTAAACTATATGCAATAGCCTCACTCATATTTTCGTAATGGATTGCATTCTTTTTATCAACAAATATTTCACCACTAACAGGATCAAATATTTTTACCATACCTATAATGTCTAAATTCATTAAATTCATTTGTTATGCTCGTCCATTTACGTAAACTTCATCAGATTCTGGGTCAAATATTTTAACATGCCCTTGCACATAGATACCGCCACGCTCATCGGGCTGTTTCTCCTGTACTTCTGGAGTTTGTGTTTGTTGATCTATATTCTTATTTATTTCGTTCATAATCTGCTATTTTAAGGATTTTCTAAATTCCAAACTCTTTCAGCTAATTGGTTTAACGCATCATTGATAGTAGTTACGTTGCTAGTCCAATGAGTAAGATTTGACATAGTAAATTCTACATTACTTTGTAAAGTAGAAATGTCAACCAGAATGTTTGCACCATTGACCTCAAGGTTACCAAGCCGAACATCATGCGCTGCTACATTTCCTTGCAATACTGATACATTTGCCTCTGTATCAGTAATAGCTGTTACATACTCTGCTGTAAATGCAGTGGCCTGCACTGTAAGGTCGGGCCACAATAACGACCCGTCTTCTAAATAAGCCCACACGTGTACGTTTGCAGTGTCGCTAGTATTTTGTACATTAACCTGTACACTTACATTACTCACAATAACACTTGAAGTTACTGTGGCATTGGAATCTAATGCGTTCATTCCCACAATACCGTCATCTGGGCTGTTTAGTGCTAGGCCATATACTCCCGGTTGTCCTGCAACTTCGGTCTCATCTATGTAACTACCTTGACTGAATGTAAGCTGTGTGTCGGCTACTGTCAACGTGTTTGCTGTAATATCTGCAGATATTGGTAAGGTAGTTTGAATTGTACCACCACTAATACTAATTTCAGCGCCACCAATGTAAATGGTACTGCCACTTAGATATAAATCTTTCCATTGGGCTGATGGGCTACCTAAACTATATGTTACATTTGCGCTTGGTACTAAATTACCAAATGTTGCAGTCCCGCTAGATAAATTAGCAATGAATCCTGATTGAGATGCTGCGTTGGCTTCTAATCCCGATAGTAGCCCTGCTTGCACTGCAGCATTAGCTGATAGATCAGCAATTAATCCTGCCTGCACTGCGGCGTTAGCTGTCAATGATGAAATACTATCCGCCTGTGACCCTGCATTTGCTGTTAAATTTGCCAAATCAGATTCTATAGTACCTAAAATGTATGTTTTAACTTGATCAACATTGCCTTTGACAGTAGTAAGGGTTCCTGCAACGTTTGCTACCAGAGGCATTAGTACATTGCCTAATACCGTTGTAACATTCCCCAGTTGACTAATTTTAATTGTCATTATTATTCCTCAATAATTATTTCATCATCTTCAGTAGATAATATATTTACCGCATCTTCAGAGACTATACCAATGGTATAGGTTGCTGGGTATTCCCTCAGGAAGTCAACTTGTTCAGTGGTTGCTCCATCAAATCCTGCTCCGTCGGTATTTGTTGTAGTGCCATTACCTAAATTGTACCAGATACTTGTTGTCGCTAAAGTAGCGTTTGCGCCCACAGTTACATTGCCGTTTTGATTCACCGATCCAAGAATAGTTCTGCTAACTGGATAAATGTCAGTTGTATATATGCCGTTGACTGCTAAATTACTTGTAGCTACAGGATCGGCATATATTGTAATAGCGGTATAACCAGAGTCAACACCGTTTACTAACAGATTGCCTCCACTAACATTAAGTGTTTCGAGTGAGTTGTAACGCAGAATAACATTAGCAGTGTCGTATACAGTAGTGATCACAGTTAAATTTGCAGAAGAAGATTCTTGTGTTACGATGTCTCCAGCAAATATTGTCAAGTTGGCGCTAAACTGCAATTGAATATCTGTAAATTCAAATGGGTTGTTTGAGTTTCTAGTATACCAAATTGTATCGCTATCTTCCCAATCAGTACCCACTACCCTAACATTTGCACCGCTAGTTGCCTGAGTAATCACATCCCCAACATTTGCCGTAATATTGCCAGTTAGTTTCAGTTTGAAACTTGGAGATTTAGTTGCATTAATTGAGGTAGTTGTTGTGTATGTAACATTACCTTTAGTAACACTTGGTACTACTTGATTTAGGCTAGCATCAACCACTTTAGTAAACTCGGCATGCACCGCCGGAGTTCCAGTACCCTGTGTACCACGTCGCAGTTGGCTCAATGTGTTAGTTGTTAAATCTCTCACAAAATATGTAATGCGTTCTGCCCCAACAAATACCACCCCAGGTGTAGCAGTTCCTGGACTCGGTTCTGGACATTTGGATGCATCAATGACTTTAATCTCAGTATCTGTGATCAATAAGTCCTGCGCCAACAATGTTGAGAACGCATTGGATATACGCAAGAAGCTTTCATTTCTTACCATATTATTGAATATTCTGTAACCTAACACATTCACGTTAGAATCAACTTTAGTATACACTTGAATATCTAAGGTATCAAAAACAATCCCTGGGATAAGTTCTTCCGGGGCATGACTTGAATAAGCATCTACGTATTCTCCGCCATCTAAATTGATATCCTCTGCTCGTGTTCCTAGAGTAGAATCAGTATATAAACTACTGATTAATGTATCTACAGTGCTGTCGCCCAATATAGGGTTACCATCTTCGTCATATTGAACATTGTCAAATAATATTTTGTCAAAGCCGCCAGCACCATCATATCCAGGTTGTTGATCAAAATTTAATCCCGTTACCTGTACCCCAGGGTAATCTATGCCTTTTAGTAGTTGCCCTAGATCTCGAGCAGGCATTGTGTCACTTGGTGCATAATATGCCATGATACGGTCATTAGCATTGTCAAACTCGCTAGCATTTACTCTTGTGTAATTGTCAGGATTGAAGCTACTACCGGTTGTAATATTTGCATTAACTCTATATCCTACCCCATTATAGCTTACTATAGTGTTTGCTGTTAAGGAGGTATTTGCAGACCAATCTATTACACTGCTAGTATAAGAAATACGATCAAATTTTAACGTAGTGTTAATGTTTCTAACTTGGTTATTTTGCAACACTGCATATGCACGTGCCGGAACCGTACTTGATCCATTGACTATCACTGTTGGAGTTACAAAGTATCCGCTGCCCGGATTAGTAACAATGATGTTGGTTACTGCTCCAGTGTCAAAATCAATTACAGCTCTTGCGGTTGCTGAAGTTACACCACTACCGCCGCCAATAATAGTTATAATTGGCTCATCTGTGTAACCACTACCGCCATCTTCAACTAATATACTTACTACAGTATTATTTCTATTTTGGTACCATTGGCTGTATACATCAGTTTGCCATAGTGCTTGATCTTTAACTACTTCCTCACCGCTTGGACTTCTAAATATTTTAGTATCAGTATCGTAGTATGGAGGCAGATCAAAATCAGTTACACTACCTTCAAAGAGGTCTAAACTGTTGTAGCCAACTAAATATTCTCGAATTTTAGTCGAGTAAGGTTTAACTTCATTGATATAATCTTGGTAGTAGGTTTGATTGTCTTTAATGTAATTAGGGAATTGATTTAATTCTCTCAGACTGTGCGTTACGCTAATAAAACTAGTTTTAAAGATCCAATCTACATATTTTTGTTCGCCGAATAGGTAGTTAACCATTACAAAGAACAGCTTATTAGTTTCTGCGCCTAGTTCATTAATAAAAATGTCTTCGTGAAGAGCTTGAATAATATAACGAATCTCAACGTTTGGGTTTTGATCCCATCGGTTAACATCAAACCCTTGATTACTGAATCCTAATTCATTGTTAGCAAAGTCCCCAAGATTTGATTTAAGTTGTATGGTACCGTTTTGAATACCCACAACATCAAATCCGCCTTGGTCGTTAACAACAAGGATATTCCAGCCGCCAGTTTCGCCTAGTTCAACACGAACAAGAATTTCACTGCCTGGTTCTGCCTGCAATTTCAGTGCATCAATAATAGTAGTAACTGCATAGTCCACTTGTATAGTATTATCATATCCTTCTGCGTACCAGTCGACATATTCCCAATACAGGTTTGTTTTATATGATTGTACTCGGGCAATTTCCCACACTAAATCTTGATTTAAGGTGTATAGTACCCATAAATTGTCCTGAGTAGTATCCGTCTCAATTAATATTTTGTAGCCTACAGGTAGATTTGTAACATCAATATAAGCCAATGCCTCTTCTGTGGCCACTAGTTGGTCGTATTCACCAAGTTTTGCGTTGGGCATAGGCTCTGCAGAATTCAGTTTTGTTAAATCGTATTGTCTTGCAATTGGTTTCTTAATTAAAATACCGTTAACATACTGAACTAAATCGTTCATAGCAGCTAACCGATCAACAAACATACTTTGTCGTGGGCGGAATCCGACCCCCAATCTATCTGCTACACTTAATTTAGGGTCCGGAACCACTGCGCCTGCGGCATCAATGCCGCTTAAACTATCAATCAATTTGTTTAATATTTTAGCCGGAACAAAACTTAAAGCATTACCTTTCTGTATCAGTTCATATTCACTGTGAATTATACTGTTATTTTTAACAACTTCGTAGTCAAGATGTAAAATAGTATCGCTGGCACTTAGGTATGAGCCTACGTTATATAAAATCACAGCATTATTCTGCACAATAGCAGCATAAGCAACACCAGCCGATTTAGGATTTTCTATCAATGAGGAAATTACTGTTAACGGTAATCGACGATTTGGAGCAGTCACAGTGTCCAGATCAGTTCTTCCGCCCACCCAGAAATAATACTTACTTGTAATGTTATTAGTTAAACTATCAACATAACTCACTTCAACGTATGCACTATCGTCTTGGTATTTAGGTACGCCTCGATTTGGGTATGTATCAACATATTGACTAGGTAAGACATCACTTTCGGCCCACTCAAGAATTTCTATAGTACTATCTGGGAACAATCTACCCCAATTAATAGAACGATATGTTAACGAATCTTGTTCGTAGTCAATATATCGAACACGATCTAAATCCCACCAAACTTGCCCTAATTGTTCAGCGCCCCAGTACAGATCAGAATTAACCGCTGTTCGAGGATTGGATCCTCGATTGTATTTGGCAGGGTCGTAAGCTGTTTTATAGTCAATTTCTTGTTCTGCTAACCCTGGTATTTTTCCTTTAGCTGGATCAATGAATTCTAAGTTAGTTAAAATGGTATTAGCATTTTTATTGTATAAGAAAATATGATTCACACTATCTGTATCAACTTTAGGTTGTTGATATCTTATTAAGTTCCAACCTCTGGTTCTAGTAGGATTTTCAAATATGTATACACTTCCTGCATCAGTCAATGTAGTATCGTCGCCTGGACTACTTACAATAATTGTGTCTCCTACGATATCAACTGCGGCTCCAAATCGATCGCCCGGATTTAGATCACCTGGGTTGAGTTGCTGTGCAAAAGCATATCGCCCTGGATTTTCAACCTCGTCTCGAGGATCATCGTATAATTCATAAATGTATACACTACCGCTGCCTTTGATGCTGTCAAAGAACGCAGTAGAATCGCTATCCAATGTAGTAGTTGCATCGTCAAATGTTGTATATTTTTTAGTGGTACCACGCTCGCTACCAATTACCAACATATAAGCGTTTCTTGCCAAAATAACTTTATTACCAAAATACTCGTTAGTTGAGTTGTACGGATTGATAATAATCTGCATGAACGCAAATACCGCTAGTTCAGCCGACGAGTAAACATTTGATACGCCTTGTGGGTTCGCTGATATGTTTCTACCAGATAGAATACGTAACAAGTTTTTGGCCACAGTTTTGTCTGAGTCAATTCTTAATTTACCGCCTTCATTTGTTGCGGTAATGCCTAGTAAATCAGCTGAATTAATATCTTCAACAAATTCATCTAAACTTGTTGATCGTACAGTTACATTAGCATCAGCACCATTCACGTAGATGTTTCCAGAACCAACAACAAATACATTAGCGTCGGCGTAATCTGAAATTTTAATATAATTTCCAGAGGTATCCTCAGTGACAGCAACGTTTGCGCCTGAACTAGGTTGTGTAATAAAATCACCAGTGGTCACTGATATGTTTCCGCTTAATCCAAGATTAACTCGAACTTCAAAGTTATCTAATCGGATTGTATCGTTTGGAGCAAATGTTGGGTTAATTGCGTAGCCTGTGTTAGTACCATATAACCGACCTCTACTATGGAATTTCCAAACTGCGCCAGTGTTGTATGTTGTGCCGTTGTTGTAATACGGAGCGCCAATGTAAAATGCACAGTTGTTTGAACAGATTGTCAAGCTAGTACCAAATCTTGCGCCGCTCTGAATAGCTTCTAGGCCGCCCTCAAGGCTGTCGATACCTATTAATTTCTCTAGTAGGTTAATTTCGTTAGTTTCTATATAAACAACTTTACCAACGTCTGGTGGAGTAATAAATCTAACTACGTTATTTGCCAGTGATGGGGTAGTGAACGATGTTTGGTACTCACTAAATGGAATTTCAATGTTATCAATTGTAACCTTATGCACTGCTCCGATAGTACCGTTTGTAGTATAATCTTGATTGCCTGTGCTTTCAAATGCTTCAATTACACGATCGTATATAAATACTGCGCCTGCTCCAACATACTCAGTATAACTAACAATATTCGCAGTTGCCGTGCCTACTGGTATAGCAACTTTAATTCCATCAGTTCTTATACCTACGTTAACTGTTTCGTTTGGTGCACCAACCCCAAGTTGTGCTCCGTCATAACTGCTGTCAACTACATATCCAAATTCGCTACCCGCGGCGCCCTGTACTGTTGATACCAATGAGTAATATGGTGCTTGCTTGATACTAATATCATTTTGTTCTATATTAGCTGAAAATGTTACTGTTGTTCCACTAAGTGTATAGTCAACATTTGGTATGTATGTACGCTCTCTGCTAGTTACTAGTAGACTATTTGCATCATCTGCAACATCGGGGGTGAATGAAAGACTAATAGAATTTCGAGTCGACGAAGTATATGTAGCAGTAGGATAAATTGCTACATTGGTGATCGCTATAGGGTCACCGTGTATGTTAACATTTACAATCTGGATGTTGCCAGAACTTACCCCAGTGACAATATTAGTTAATGCACTTACTTCTACATTACTTCCATTAGACACATTTGCCGTAACTATTAGATCAGCACCTGTAGTAGGTTGAGTAATATGGTCACCAATATTTGCAGTGATGTTTGCGCTTAACGAAAGGATATTTAAATTATTAACAGACTCTACGTGTTCTCGCTCAGTGACACTCTTATTCAATCCGTAAATATATACTTTGTCATTTCCTGGAGCACCAACATATAACCATTCGCCAAATTCGTCTAAACTTACACTAAAGCCAAATCGATCACCAGATGCAGATAAGTTACCCACGATCACTTGTGATCGATCGTACGATGCTACATCCTGTAGTTTTTTATAAACATATACGTAACCATTGTCGTTATTGCTGCCCGGTGCGCCCACTGCGATTCGATTAGTAGATAGGTCAATACTAGTTCCAAACTCTGATACATTCCCAGTATCCGGAACAATAGTAAATGTCTGTATAAATTCATTAGTTGAATTTTTAGCAAACGTGCTAACTGTACCAGTAGAACCAGAAAGGGGATTACCAGTAACAGCAATTAACCCATCTGCGCTTAGTTTTACACTAGTGCCAAACCCATCATTTGCAGCATATTCTTCTTCGCCTTTGGTTAATTGCTGTTTCAGATTCCATGGCATACGTTTTTCATAAACTTTCCACAGGTTATTGCCTGTTTCGTATGGTTGCCCTTGGACAAAACTAGTCGGAGCATCTAAGTCAATCCAGATCTTCTCTCCTTCTTTCCAACCATGTGGAGGAACATATTTTCGTGCCTCTTCCATAAATTGGAATCGCAAACTATCCAGTACAAACAGTGTCCCGCGACCATTTAATTCTGACAACTCAGAAGTATCCCCAGCGTATGACACTGTTACTCTAGTCAGATCGTCCACTGAATTTACCTGATAGAAACCGTCGAACGCAGCGTTAAAATTTCTAACCATAAATATGCTATTGACCAAAAGTCCATGAGGTAAATTGGTTGTAAATGTGATGTATCCATCTAATGCATTAGTTAAGAAGATTACATCATTATCCGTTTCAGTGACACGATATACATTCCAATCTTGAGTGTAATCTTTAGCCACCCATATACTATATCCATTGCCAATTATGTCTAATCTATCGTTCAACATTGAAAATTCTGACAGATCAAAGATTGTGGCGTCGACATCATCTATGTTAACATATCCTGCTGTTAGAATATCGTTGCTATAGTCGCTGTTATTATCGCGATTTAATGCTATATTACCATTGTACTGGTCTGTTAATCTATAAAGTTGGCTGCTATTAAAGATCGTAACGCCGTCACCTTCGTTGCGACGTGTGCCGTATACAAATTCAGCAGTTGCTGGGTTAACTGAAAACGCTTTTTCGTCCAATGGGATTTCAATGTACGGATTTGTGTCAACTGCACCGTACTCACCTATGCGCACTGCCCATTCTTCAAAATAATTAATATCACTGGCAAGATTATTAAACTGCGCTTGAGTTAATGCGTCAAATGCATTAGGTGTTCCCTTTTGTCTAATATACCCTTTATAAAATTCAATTTGGCTAGTTTCGTTGACTCCAAGATCATCTAAATATTGTCGAGGTTTAAATCCAATTAACCCGTGACTATACTTAACTTGGTCTGCATCATTGAAATATCCATACGGATCGTAATAACTTTGTGATTTCACTGCTATGCTTGAGAAATTGCTTAGTAATCCCTTTTGAACCTGCCCGTAATCAGCCAACTTCCAATCTAAAAATTTAAAATCATCTGCTGCAGAAATATTATTTAAAGCCACATAGAATTGATCTTTAAACTCTACCAGATCACCTTTTAAGTAATCTTTGCCAGACTGCCATGCATCTACTTCTCCTGAGTTATATAAGAATCCTGGTGCATATAAACTTCCATCCCAATTATCAGTTTTTTGTCCTATTAGTTTCAATCGATATTGTCTGTTACCAAGCTCTGGTTTATATATAATATCATTGAATACCGTAGTATTGTCAAATATCAATACATGTTCGTATTGTACTAGATTTAAATCTACAAAACCAACAACTTGATCGTTAGTAAGCGATAGCTTAAATTCCGTAGGGCTACGCATTACGTTATAGTTATTATTCTTAACTAATTTAAAGTTTTGATCTAATACTTTTGTTGTATATTGATCATCTTGGATCCCATCAACTATTGCACCGGAAGTGTTGCATCGTATATTTTCGCCTGCAGGACTTAACACCAGTACACTACCGGTAGTCCAACCTTGTTGAGCCCAAAATAAGAATTCTTTAACACTCAACTTAAAGTTTCGTACTTCTGCAAGAGCTTCGTCTATTTCTGCAAATACAAACCCTTGAGCAATTAAAAATCTTTCGTAGCTTATTAAGAAGTCAACAACCTGTTGTTGATTTTTAAATTCGTAACCGTATGGAACAGTTAACTTAATTGGTTTATAGTCAAAATACACTACCCCTTCACTGTCAAGTACTTTGATCTTAGTTGCGTTACTGTTAACTGTGCTTGGTATAATTGTAAAATACGGATTTAATAAATTATACCCGCGAACAGTGAATCCATTTGTTGTTTTTTCAACAATCACCGCACTGTAATTTATACGATCCACTGGGGTTGATTTATATAAATGAACCTTGTAGTTCTCTGCGGGTACAACTACACTATCATTGGTACTGCTTGGACTACTTTGTTCGGCCAATACTTGAACATAGCTTTGGTCGGTGAACCCAGCCATTTTGTAGGCCAGATTTACTGTGAAATTTGTCAACATCGAACTAATCTTTTCAACTGGATTAACCCCCATATTGGTTAGATAGTTTGCGATCCAATTTAGATAACCTGCAGACCGAACAACAACTCCACCGCTGCGGTCGCCATTGATATTAATTGCAGATTGAACTAAGTGGTGATTTTCTGCGGTTAGGTATTGGTCTAAATCATTATTTTTACTGTAATTAAATGCATTAATAAACAGCCCAAAATATTTTGCAGGTTTTGCCAAAGCCATTGCAATTTGTATTGCATAAGGATAATCGCTGCTTCTGCGCCATGCAGTTTCAACTGGTCCTTGATTGCCTACCGCCCAGGCCGTAGCGGCGTTACTACTATTAAATGCTTTTGTTAAGATCCCTGCGGGGCTAATCAACCCGCCGTTTTCGTCTACAGGTATAATCTGACTCAAACCCGGACGAGCAAATCTTGCGTCTGTACCAGCACGATCACCGTCTACAATGCGTCCAACTTCTAGATCATCCCACAGCAAAGTGTTCCCACCGGTGTACGGTGCAGGGCCGTAATATCCTTCCCACCAGTCTGGTTTACTACTAAAGCCCAACATCTTCCAAGGTCTTAAGTGGGGACTGTCGGTGTCGTAGAAATATTGGAAACATGCTCTCCAGCTACCTGGCAGAGGCTCGCCATCGATTCTATCAACAAATCGACTGTAATTCCATGTGAACGGATCATTGCTTTCAAATGTTTCGTTGCTTGAATAATCTAATCTATTATTACCAATCCAGCTTAAGAAGCTACCTGATAGAATACTATTAAATTCAGATATTGTATAATCGCTGTCTCTAAATTTGCCAGGGATAACATTATAGATTTCTCTTGGCAACTCTGTTTCGGGCAATTTAATGTTATTGTAAATTCGTTTCTCTAGCTCAAGTATAAAATTATCTCTGTAGTCGTCAAATGCCGGAGTTACACTGCCATCGTGCCCTCTGATTACATTTATTGGATCTCTATAGGTATCATCTAAAAATATCTCAGGAACAAATTTAGGATACAGCCCCAACTTAGTTGGGGTCTCAGGGATATAATTACCATCGGTGTTTGAATACTCAACAATTTTAATAACATCATCTATAGCCAATTCAAGATTATCGTTGAACGTAATAGCCGGGCGATCTGTATCAAAGGTGTAGTCATTACCTATTACTAACTGAACGTCATTTAAGTATATTAATACAGCCTTGTTGCTCAATTGTTGACTATTAAAGACGTTGGTTATTTCATAAGATCGTACAGTGGGGTCAAACACAGTATAACCGTCTGCTACTATTGTTTTTAAAGGACCGTACGGTACCATGTCGCTATAGAACCATGGGAATGTTGAGTTTTTAATCTTGTTCATTTCTGTTAAGATCAAATCCACGCTTGCAGCAGGATTGGTAGGGTCAATTCCTGTCAGACTTGCACTTAATTCTAAAAATTTATTTTTAAATTTAGCATACTCGCGTTGGGTATATCGAACCGCGTCAACGAAATTTGCTGTATCATCTAATAAAAATAAACTTGCATACGGAACGCCGGCGCTGTGCTGTAAGATATTACCGCCTTGCGACTTAACTTCAAGATCTCGAAGATTACTTGCGGCCAAAACTTCGCCTATTAGATCTTTACTATTTTGACTTAATGAAACTAAATGGTTACGAAGCTGGCCTAATGTTAACGAATCTATATCAACGTTTTGTGCATTTAAATCTAAATTAGGTGGGACTTCATAGTTACCACGGGTACTAACTTGTTCACTGTATACTAAAATGTCTATACGGTCGTCTGTAGATAAGATCACATTAACTGTAACAGAGTTATTTGCGCTGTCAAAGACCCAGTTAGATGGATTTAGTCGTTGATTATTAACGTAGACTTTTAAGTACGGTATAGATGCTTCATTTGGATTAGGAATAACATCTAAAATAAACGTATTTGAGTTTGTGTAACTGTAATTAAGAATTTGATACTGCTTGCTTTCTTCAACTACGGTTTTCCACATGTTGCGGTGCGCTACAGTATTTCTATCAATAATCTTTACTAAGAATCCTGTATTAATATGCGGAGTATAACTTTCTTGATCTATCACATAATTAAAGGTATCAGTATCAAAATAGTTTTGAAATTCTATGTCTCCTTGAGTTCCAAAATTTCGATAGCTTAGTGCAAATCCTAGTATACTGTCTTCAGTGCCAGTTGTTGGTCTCTTATATCCAAATATCTTAGTTCCTGCAAAAGAACTGCGAGGATAGGTGGACAAACTTACACCAGTTTGAGTGTGTACTTCAAATAACGGATCTTGATTTAACCCGGTCTTTTGTTGGCTTTCATTCCAATTGGTACCATCAAACCACCAATGGCTACCTTTATACTGTCCTTGTAGTACTACTACACTATCCCACTCTAAATTTTCACCATCCTCAGCTATGTTGAGTTTAATACGTAAAACTGGGTCGCCTGGGGTTCCTTCTTCATATTCTACTAAATTTAATACGTAAATTTTATTTCGAACCAATGGATCATTATCAGCGGCAAATAAAATTCGCATACCGTCAAACAATGTAGTTCCTAAAGCTACGTCAAAAATTTCACCTTCAAGTTGGTTAAATGCATCGGTGGTAGTTAAGTCAAGCACATCAATGTGACGCTTACCGATTCGACCATAATTATATAGCTGAAAATCACCCTCAAATTGAACAATTGGTCGTTGTGCTCTCAAAGTTTGGTCAAATACTGGGATAGTATTATTGTACCTAGCGGTAGCAGTAATAACATCTCGATGGAACCAACGATTATTGCGTGACCAAGCATTTAAATCTAAGGCACTTCTATTGATTGTAACATAATCAGGAAATGACTGATCTGGATAATTTAACTCTAGTTCATCGTTATATAGCTCTGGTGTTACTAATAATGTGACGTCTACCAACCGAATTGCGTCGCCCACACCTTCTACATAGTATTGTTTATTTTGATAATTAGTTGGGGTTACATCAGATCCAAATTCAATTTTAAGGCCACTGGTAAATTTGACGCCATTCGGACTTGTATATGTTTTTTTACCTAAAATATCTTGTTCTACATCAATATTCCAACCTGCATATTCAATGATTTTTAAATCACCGTACATGTTAGTTTTAACAGCATCTTGGAAGTATAAAGTATCTTGTACTGTTGATATTACTGGGACTCTATATAAAAATCCGTCCGATTCTTTGTAAAATTCTCGATTAGCATTCCCCAATCCATACTTAACATAAACTTTTTCGTCTACTTCAATATCCTGTACTGGCACTAATCTAATTAAAGGATCATTATCAACACCAACATCAACTAATATTATCTTCCATACACCATTTCGTTGGTTGACTGGAACTACGTCACCTTCGCCCCATCCTAAAATAGGGTTAAGATCTAAATCTAATACTTCTTCTGCGGTCCATGCTTCCTCGCCAAAGTTGGTAGCCAAAGTTTGGTCAACAAAAACTAAATGTTTTCCATCCAGGTTACCGGTAATACCAGCATACTGAGGATATGCGTTAAGAAATTGGCTACGCAATTTATTGTGCAGATTATTATAGGGTAATGAATAAAATGGAGTAGCATAGTCAACATTGAATACCGTTCCCATGGTCAGGAAACGATCTTGTGCATCACTCTGCGGCACTATAAAAGTAATAGTCCCTTCATCAGTTCCGTTGTTTGTTACACCCAGCACTTCTCGATTACTAATAGTAGGTGTAGCGTTTAATTTTCCATCCACTCCGGGTTCAATTTGTATCCAAAATGGAACCCCCGGTTGGTTGACTACAAAATAATATGTACCACCACGTGCTAATGTAAGAGTATCAGACACCAAACCTGTAGAAGTTGTAAAGGTATATGTTTCTGTCGTAGGGTTTCGAGTAACTGTAAAGGTTTCTTCAGTTGCTACCCCAGAGGTGTTTACAGCAACAGAATCGGGACCATTGGGTAACCAATAATATTGTGTAAAGTTAATTAACTTATCATAACTAACACCAGGATCAAAACTATAAAATTCATTATTAAATAATCGACTATGATTATTTGTAATACCGCCATAGTACTTGATCTTGTTTAATAGATCAATATAACTGCTAAAAAATGTTATATTAGATTGTTCATCTCGAACAACAACACTTGGCTCAAGTTGATAATTTTGTCGATCTGATGTGTTTTCAGTGACATAACTATCTTTAGACTTATATGTGGGTGCAAATTTTCTACCAATATAGCCATTGACGGTTTTTAACTCTGGTTCTGATATCAATTGATCCAACGTAGCCGACAAGAATTTATCATTTGCATCGGTTTGAAATATTTCAGGTAAAAACTTTAAGGTTTTTCTTAGTGCCATGTTATTACTTGATCCTAACTGTTATATAGTATTTAAGCCGTTGCAGATTGGTTGATCTGCGCCGCGGTAATTGCTGAAATTATTTGTACGTTGTCTACAGTTGCTGCGCTAATAATAATTTCATTATATTCTGCATTAACTTGCAATAACCCCCCAAATGCGCCCGCTTCGCTAGCAGGTACAATGATAATACTAGCAATATTTGGCGCTAACACTTGATGTAAGTATGCGCTCAATTCACTAAAATAAAAGGTCTCTCCAAAGTCCCAATTTGAAACTTCAAAGTATGCATTGATAGCACTAATTACACTAGTTTTTACATCGTTATCGCTGACAACAACACTAGGGTTTTTTACAACTTTGAATGTGGCTTGCAGTGCAGGCTCGGCTTTGTCTCCAAAAATTGGTTTAAATTTAGCAGGATTATAAATTAGAGTATCGCTAACTGATTTATATTTTTCAAGGTTACTAAACTCTAAACTTAATTCCTCGCCTGTTGGTGCTACTGGCTGTGTAATAGTACTGCTAGTATCTCTAATCCAAGCGGTATAATCAGTTGAATATTGCTTAGTTAACAAATACAGGTCAATGATATTGTTTGGACTTGGATCAATACGTCTGTAGTTAGGACTGTTGTGTCTGTATTGGAAATATATATCTTGTCGACCTTTTTTTGCAGTATACTCTGTGGTTACATTTAATGTATACGTTGCACCGCTAACATTCAATTGATAAAACGCATTTTCTGGTGCAATATAAAATAGCTGACCATTTTGATATAGAGTAGCTGCGATCTGAGCATCTCGCAACGTACTGTATTGACTATTAACAGTTGTATTGTTCACTGGAGTTTGTATAACATAATTGTCATATCCGTAAGTGTTTTGGAAATACACATATTTCTCTTCAGCGTTAATTTCAGGAGCAACAATCAACTCAAACAGTTCGGGATTGTCGGGTATGCCGTCATTATCACTATCTGGGAATGTTACTAAAATCTTATTAGGATTTTCGTATCCATCGATTTCAGTAATGTTTTTGTAGATGTACCAAACATAATCAAGGGCCAACGGACTTGCGCTGTCGGGCTGACTATTGACTTTTAGTACTTTTACTTGATCGTTAATCGTTGACCCAGTGTTTGGGTCATAAACTTTAACCGCATCATCAAAATAGAAGTTAGTTTCTTTTACGCTTTCAAAAATGTATTCCAACCCGCGATATACCACAGTGTAAGTTTGCCCCACGGTCTTAAAACGTATCATCCAACTTGAGTCAAGTTGTTGACTAGAGGTGTCCCCTACATAATCAAAACTAAATTTGCCTGTACTTAAATCCTGCGGACGTATTACTTCCCACTGAGTGGTGTTATGATCATAACGTAGACCAAAATCTTCAAATGCTTGAATATACCCCACCATAGTTTCGATCAATGAGATTGAAAATTCATTATTGAATACTGCATAGATTTGATCTGCGATTGCTCCTTGCGGCACAACCTCATTGATAATTATTGGGCCACTGCCATTGGCTAGATTTCCTAATCCGCCATTGGTACCATCACCTATAACCTGCTGAATGGCCGCATAGATATAGTACTTGTCGCCGCTTTTGCTTGGTGTTCCTGTGTTAATAGTATTTTGCGCATCAAAGTAATTACCTACACCTGCTGAAAATTTAACAATACTGCCTGCCTTGATGTACTTAAAATTACTAGCCACAATGTTACCAATTTGAATGGTATTCTCATCAGGATCGTACAAGTATCCAGTGCTACCATTGGCAACTGTAGAACTTAAATTCCAGTAGGCGTTGTTTATATCGATCAATGGGTAAAAGGCATAAAAATACTGTAGTGCTTCTTGTGATTGCACTAAAGGTTTAATTCGATTTAATATAACTCTATAGATGTCGTTTTTGTTAACATACTCAAAACTAAAAGTTTTTTCAGTTTCATTACGATATAGCAGGCCGTCTTGTGCAAAAATATTAGTACTTGAATATTTTCCTGTACTGTCTACTACGTCTAGATAACGGCTCACCCCCGAGCTTGTGCGATTTACTGCCTTGGCCTTTAACACATTACTAAACAAGGTATATGGCAAAACATTGTAATCTTCACCAGTCACCATACGATCTTGTGTGTAATATTGTTGCGGTGCTTTTTGTCTAATATCTTCTACTGTTTCTCTACCTGAACTATTTGCCACAGTGTACTGCAAACTAGAAGTAATAGTTAATGTTTCAATCCTTCCAACTCTACTTACATAGTTTAATGATAGACTAATATTCTGCATTTCGTCAGGTGTTATTTTGTATTCCAATCCATTGCTAACACGATAGTAAATTCTAAAACTGCCTTGTGGGTTATTAGCAAAACTCCCATCACCAAATACAAGACTAATTTGGTCACCGGCACGTGTGTTTACTTGATAGATATTTTTATCTGTTTCTTTGTTATAGATTACGTTACGCACGCCAACTGATGATACCTGATTCCACAGTGTGCTAGGATTGCCGTTGCTGTCAAGTTGATATAACCAAACATCCGAATGGTTAATATTGTTTACACTAATGTCAAATACACGATTAGGAATACTTTCTTCAAATATAAAATCTTGAGATTTAAGTTCGCCCTGTTTAAAGTAGACAAAGAAACCAGTATTATTGCTTGAGTTGCCTAGATTATCATTTTTGTACAAAAGATTAAATGCACGGTTTGGTTTTGGTGCCACTTCGTATACATAGGTTTGACCTGCGCTAGATGCACTAATTGCCTGAAAGCTCATCTGACTGCCCTCAACTAAACTTTGAAAAGCAAAAGTACCGGTCAAATTTGGTGCTAGGTTAATCTGATATTCGTCGTTAGTGATTCCGTTGATTAGTTGACTATTGCTAGGTTTACTAATAACTTGATTAGAAACCAACGCCGAATTCATTATAGCAGTAAATTGTTCCTGCCAGTTATCATTGGCAGCGTCTGCCCAATCGATGACTACTCCGTTTAAATTAAATCCGTTGCTGTCGTAGACATCTTCTGTAGTAGAAATGCTTTGAATCTTTAAGAATCCACTAGCTGGAATATTACGTTTGGGATTATAGGAAATTAGTCGTGCAAGTTTTAAAATACTGTCGCGACGTTGTGCTGTATCAATGAAATTTTCTCGTGCATTAAGATCGCCGCGAAATGCCAACGATTGTCCTAAGAATGCAACTAAGTCAATAAGAGCGATAAATTCGCTTGATTCGATAAAGTCGTTAAAATCTTCCGGGTAATATGTTCGTAAGTAATCGATCATGGACTTGCGTAAAGTTTCATAATCGTAACTCTGAAAGTCTGCGTTACGGAACGTCTGATAGATCTTAGTCCAATCTTCAGCAACTAATAAACTTGATTGTCTTGTGGTAATAGCCATACTGATTTCCTATTATAATGTATTTATTTTAGGAAAAAGTACGTAGATTATTACAGCACAGTTAGAGTATTTGCTTGGTTGTCAAACTGTAGTAACATTGAATTGATTTGATTTGTTTGAAGATATCGAAGCTCTATTTCAATTTGAATGCCCTGCTCATATTCCGTAATTACTACATTATCAACACTGATACGAGGATCGTAATTAACTACATTATTAACATCTTCAATGATTACACTTTTTAGCTCTTCAGTCAGCGGCTCATGAATTAGATTCCATATCACTGTACCAAATTTTGGATTCATTAACTTTTCGCCTTTACGAATGTGAAAATGATTAATAAGATCCTGTTTGATTAATTCAAGGTCAGTTAGGCGAAATTTTTTATTTCGACCAACTGTACTAAATCCGCGATAAAAGTTTGCCATAATAATATTTACCTTGTTATCCGTTGCGTAGACTATCTATTTTAGGACCGTATGTGGTCAACGCCCACTTACCTCGACTAAAGTAATCGCTAGCAGTTGTACCGTTTGCATCATTTGCATCTGCTCCGCTTTTCCTCCAAGTAGCAGCCGGCCCTTGGCCTACTAAATGTGCTGCACTTAGCATGCCTGCAACTTTTTCTTTAGACATTTCACTAGTAATTCCGCCGTTGGCTATTAGGTATCCATAGTTGTTGTTTGTAATAGTCCACATGGCCCGCTCTTGGTGATCTGGGGTATTTAAAAATTCTTCTTTACTCGAAGGTTTGCCTTCTCCGCCAATCCAGTTGCTAGCTATGTCAAGTTGACTAGCTGAGGTTACATTGTCTTTAATCAATTTAGCATCTTTAAGTGCAATGATACCAATTTGATACTTGCCTAGATATTGACTACCTGGTAATTGCGTCTTGTAACTAAATGTGCTTTCGCTGTAGCCCATCTGTGCAAAATATGCCGTTAAATCATCTTTGTCTAATGGTCCTATGCTGCCCTGCGGTGGTAACGCATCGAGCTGCATCTGAATATATTTTTCTGGAACTGCATTATTAACTGCTTTACCGTCTAAGGTATTAGTAACATCGTTAGATCCTGTAAATTCCTGAGGCTGCGTTCCTACTTTAGATGCAGGTGGTGCTGGTTCCGGTCGTGTGGCATGCAAGGAAAACGGCTCGTGTGTTGGCGCTACAGTTACAATAGTATTCAATGCGCCAGGTACTATTTTGTATGTTCCTGTTGTTTTGTCTAATACCGTATCTGACAGATTATTTACTTTTATTGGGGTAGGGCGATTTACATTAACACCAGCGGTTGAGTTTTCAAAGATTTGACCATTGAGTATTAGTTTTGCACTATTGGCGTCAAGGCTAATGCCCGTCGACTGCACATTAAAAGCACCTGTAGTGTTAATACCTACAGTGCCGCCGGCGGCAACTGTAATAGCCCCGTCAGTGATAACATTTAAACTTTGGCTATTAAACTGAACCTTGCCACCGGATCTCACGTTGAAGTTGCCGCCTGCATCAATATTGATATTACTATCGGCGTGTAAATTCAACGAACCTTGCGATCTTAAACTAATACTGCCAGAGCTATATACCTCCAATCTGCCATCTTGTGTCATTTCTATCCACACAGTCCCATCTGCGTTGGCCATATAGAAGGTGTTGCTAGTGTCGTGCATCATAATCTGATGACCTCTAGCAGATCGTAATCTAAACAATTGATCTCGTCGACCAATACTCCCATCATCCATAACTAGTGTGTGCCCGCCCGCTCTAGCTCTAACTGCATAATCGTCTGCGGTTAAATCGCCAGATTTAACTTTATTTTCAAAATTTGGATCATCTGCAGGATCGTTAATTGGTCTACCTGGAGTACTAATACCAAACACATGACTTGGGCTCTCGCGTTGGCTACTACTAGTAATAGTACCTCGTACAGTGTCTCTATCTAAACCTTGTTTTCTTAATATAGCAGCTTGGACCTCATGGACAGGTCTTGGGTTTGATGTCCAGTCCGGAGTGTGTACAGCTTTGGGATCGTTTTCGTTAAACTCTACAACTGGGTAACTAGCATCTTTAACTTTGCCTGCTTTAAACCCAGCATCTGCAGTATCTGCTTGAACATTTTGACTTGCCGCTAGCCCGGGTACCATGTAATGGCTGAGATTACTGTTTACGCAAGCGATCCAAAACCCTCTGAGAGGATCTCCGCCAACAAAGATAACAATAACTTCTACACCAATATCCGGAGGTACCATCCACATACCGTAGGTATGTGCTGCGTTTTGAAATGAATTAGTAGTTCCAGAATCCTTAGGGACATTGGTATAGCCCATAAACGGACTAGCATAATTTACTGTACGCCAATTTTTTGGATTGTTCTCGTCGCCGCCAAAATCAGGAATAAACACCTGCAGGCGACCACTGCGTATACTATCATAGTTGTTCTTTACTACCCCTATATACGGATACGGATCTACCCTAATCGCAGGAGTGTCTTCTCTGCGCAGTGATTTACTAACTTTTGTACCTATTCTATGATCAATTGCCATTTTTTGTTATTCCAATAGTTGCATTATTTCCATGCGCCGATTGCTGTTAATTTACTAACAACCTCAGCCGCTTGTTGGTTAAGAACTGTTATTCGTGCGTTATCGGCAGCACGTTGCTGAGAGCTAACACCGGTTTTAGTGACAATGCTATATATTTCTTGTTGAATAGCCTTATGTTGTGCTTCAAGAGACGCCCTTTCAGTCAATGGACCGGGCGGAACAGCTTGCGGCTCATTACGTTGATTGATAGGTACTTCGGGCGCACTATTTCTGATATTAGCTAAATCTTTTTGTGCCGCATCAGGGGTGGGATCAAGCGCCGGCGCTGGGTCAACAGCTGGTTGATTTGTAGTGTCGTCTACTGCAACAGCATCTTCTTGTTTGTTGCCTGCAGGTGGTGCAATATCTCCCGATCCTGTAGGATATTCTTTCCAATCTTTAACCCTTTCCAATGCGCTTTGCGCACTTTGTTCGCCATCTTGTTCGGGTTGTCGCACTAATGTTAGTTTTTGTTTAAATGTTCCGCGATTGAATTCGTTCTCAACAACATGCACTCTGTATAATCCAGAAAATCCGCTAGTATATGCCCGTTCTCCAAAACTCATCATACCTGTTTCATCATTAATATCAGTTGGGGTTTTAATTATCAATAGTACGTATACTTCACCTTGATCTGTTTTTATGCTTCCGTTTTTAGTAATAGGAGTTTCAAATTCTCTAACTGGATTACCGTTTTCGTCAAGCGTAGGAGGATAAAACAAATCGTCCTGTTTAATAAACTCCGGATCACCTAATATGGAAAGATCTACTTTTAACATGTCTGCTATAGGTTCTGTCATGATTGATCTTTCTAGGTCTGCAGCAGCTATTTCTGCTGCTGTTTTACTACGTACTGAGGTTATGTCACGTTGATCGGGTAGCTTGTAAAATCTTTGGGTTGGTTGCAAAGTTGTCCCAGGTGGCGGCAGTTTTGCCACTTCACAACTGTTTCCTGTGTCAAAATAATCAGATATCCCAGACGCACTTAAGTAGTTTGATCGAAAAGCGGTTATGCTGGTATAATACACTGCATTAAAATCTATTTTCAAATCTAAAATATCTATATTAGAGCCAGTGTAAATGTAATTGTAAAATTTTACAGCATCATTTCGTGTGGCTTTGCCCTTTGGTGCATCGTCTAATCTGATATTTTTTATAGTGTAGGGGACCACATAATAGGTAATTTCTCTCCCAAATGTATTAGTAAAGGGATCGTAACCTCGTAATTTTAGCACTGGTACTATTTTAAACCATTCTAAGTTTGCTGTTTTATTTTTCTCTTTTAAGTTATTATACTTTTCAACGTCTTTTTCACCTTCAAGTATAGCAAGTTGGTCGCGTATGTATGAGCTGTTTCTTATAACTCTGGCTATTACGGCTTCAATACTAGAACCATAGCTAACTGGTGTTTTAACTTCATTCTCATTGAATGCACCAACATTGATACCTGCATTTCCCCTAATTGCTCTGATAAGGTCTGTGGCATTCATTGGTCGATCACTTGGTGCAGGCATTGCATCAACTATTGTAGCTTTTGCTATATCAGGGTGGAACACAAAATTTATTCGATCAGATACCAATTTGAGGTTATTTTCTAAACTAATATAGTAAGCGTTAATTGCATCAGCTAAACTACTTGTGCTATACACAGGATCTCTTGACAGTCTTTCGGTGACTGATGTTAATGGCAATACTTGATTGTTCATTGCCGCACGTTCTTCTACGTCCTGGCGGTATTTTCTGTATTCTTCCCTTTCTTCTCTATCCTTAGATATACGTCTAGATAGTTCTTCAGCGCCGTCTGTTGTACTTTTAAAAAATCCTTCAACTGTGCGTGATGCTACTTCAACATTAATTGGACACTCTTGTACCCGCTGATCGAATGCCTGATGAGAGAATGGTGTACCTGTAATACTATACTCGCTACCTTTTGTAGTAACACTGGCAGAGCAGGTACGTATTTGCATGGGAATGTTTTTAGTAATATCAGGTATTGGACTAATAATGTTCCCGTTGTCGTCACACCCATAAAAATCAATTTGTAGCATGTAGGGATTTTGTAGATAGTTCTCTATCCCAAGTTGATTACTAGCGTCTACAATTCGATCTAACAATGTTAATCCGTAGGGTTCAACTATTGTAAATTTTATATCCACTGCGTTAGTACTTCGGTTAGTTTCGCCTAACCCGATTACTGTAGTAATTGAAAGATCCTCAAAATAAAAATCTTCGTTGAACCATGTATTTCTTTTAAATGATCCTTTTCCCTCTACGTTATTATATCTCCCAGCACTTGATATCAGCACATTACTAGGTCTATATTCCTGCGTTTCGACCATTTTATTAAATTCTTCAGAAGATAATAAATGTAGACTCAAACTGTAGGTATAACTTGGATACGCATGAAGAGGATTTTCTCTGTATCTAGCACCTTCAACACTAACATCTTTAAATGTTAATTTTTCACTATTATTAGCTTCTGAGTTTGTTCCGGCATTTTCTACCGTGCTGTCTGATGTTGAATTTGCATCTGACAATCGTTGCTGTTCGGCGCTAGTTACAGCACCTGCATCTTGCTGCGGTTGTGCAGGTACAGGCGCCTGTGCGGTGTTGGCAGGCGCAGTTTCTGTTTTGTATTGTGTTTGTAGATCATTGTATATCGTTGATACTGCGGCTTGTGTGGATTTAAAGAACGCAAGTTCAACCGAAGGATCAATACCGTCAATGGGATTGTTTCGAGAAAAATCAATGGCAGCATCGATATCTGCATTGATCGCACCCACTGATGTTCCTTGGTATAAAACCTTACCAGATGATGTGATTACTTGTACGGTAATGACTCTAGTTGCATCATTATACCCACCGAGTACCTGCCAATCACCACCAAGCTCGCCGCCGGCAACAGTCTGTTGTTTATATATTATTGCCATTAATTAAAGCCCTAACGCCGACACTATAGCTTCTTTTTTTGGAATGTATATAACTGTACCCGCAGTAAAATCAAACAGAGGATCTTGTAAGGTGTTTGGGTTTCTGACGGCAAATACCCACCACAATCGACTGTCGCCGTATATGTCGTCTGCTAATAGATCGGGACGCTTGTCATATGGCTTATCTATAGTATACAACACATCACTTGGATCTTTGGGTATTTGTCTATCAGTTGCTACATCTAAAAAGTTGCCGTATACCGTAGTACCATAATATGGACTCAATTTGCTATATTCTACCTGTGCCATTATAGGAACCCTCCGCTGCCTTTAATTAGTTTTCCTGAGGCGAAATCATGCAGATTAAATTTTTCATGCAGACTCTTACGGCTATATACTGGTCGTAGGGTGATGCTGACCGAACTATTCGTAGGCAATCTTGTTAATTTTGTTGTGACCTGAAATCCCTGTTGTTTTCTAGAAGGATTGTTTGATTTTAATAAACTAGGAACGTATTGCTGCTCTTCGCCCGACAACTGCACACTTCGATTGCTTTCTGTTGGCAGCGAAGATTCGACATCTACAACTTTCTGTGTAGTAAACGGTATTTCAATATAGTCGACTTCGTTTGGTAACACATGTGTAAAATTAGTAATCACACAAGGAACATGGGGGAAATAGTGTTCACCGTAGCCGTCTAAATAAACTATCGGTGGCGGATTACCGCTAGGTTGCCCTGCAGAATCGTAACCAAAAAACATTTTAGTAGCACTTCTAAAAAAGTATATTGCTGCTAGTAAATATCTACCCTCGTCAACATTCTGTACAGTAAAATCACCATTGATGGTTATGTCACTCACTTCGCTACCTTGGTAAAACTGCGCTGCATAATTACTATGTGTAAGCTGTGCAGGATTATAAATTGCCTGATGTGTCACAGAAATACTCGGAGTATAAGGAAAAACTACCCCGTCAGTTACGCTCAACGGAGTAAGTAGATCATTATTAGTGTCGTTATAAAAAATCTTATTTGAAGGACTTAGGCTTATACGTACTCGCCAATCATCCGATGGATCAACTGGACTGCCGCCACCCTGTTGGAATCCTATTCTAGCAGACTGTTTCCCTTGTCCAACAGAACCCCCCGGAAACAGACCAGAAATGGCACGTCGAGCATTTGCAGGATCTAATAGATCTTTTACATTTCCTGCTAGTCGTCCAACCCCGCCCGAAATTCCACCTTTGATAGAATCAAATAATGCCATTTTTAACCTTACCTCTTGCTTTATTGTATTTATTGACTGTAATATAGTAGTATATAAAAGGAAACTAACTGAATGCGAAAGGTTAACTATTTAAATAACAAAGATATTCTTAAAGAGATTCACAAAAGTAAACTAACTTACTGCACCTTTAGTGACCTAACTGTCACTAGTTACGATATCATTGTAGATAATATTGAAAAAATTACAAAGAAATCTAAATTAGATGAAGCACGCAAACTGCGTGCAGAACGGTTAGCTAAAGAACAACAAGAAGCAGAGCTATTAGCAGGAAACAAGCGCAAACTTGATGAGTTTTTACTACCTGCTAGCAAAATTCCCATAACAGATGTTGTATTTCGTGTTATGACATGGGATCACATACCAATCGACGAAGTTAAACAAAAGAAGGCCAATGCAAAACTTCAAGAAGAATTAGAAGATGACGACATTTTTGAAACTGAATACGATGACCCGTCTGTAAGTATCAAAGCACCTGCCAAATACATTAAAGTTAATTTTCCTCCGTTCCAACACTTTAAAGTCAATGAAGACGGCAATGCATACTGCGTAGGTAAAAGTCATTGGACAGACGGGTTAGATCCGGGTCAATTTAGTAAAGACCATGGACAAATGACTCCAAAACTAGCACACATGTTCATCAAGTTATGTGAGAGATATGCCACTCGAAGCAACTGGCGAGGTTACACTTACAACGACGAAATGCGTAGTCAAGCATTACTACAGCTAAGTCAAATTGGTCTACAGTTTGATGAAAGTAAATCACAAAATCCGTTTGCTTATTACACAGCGGCAATCACCAATTCATTTACCCGTGTTTTAAATATTGAAAAGCGTAATCAAAACATTCGTGATGATATTTTAGAAATGAATAACTACACACCAAGTTATACACGCCAAGGTGAATGGGGCGGTGGTGGCTGGGGTGCTGATGACTAAGCCGCAGGCTATCCTATTTGTAGGAATGTCGCATGATATCTATTGGTACAATAGACCGTGCGGGCCTTATAAACTAGCATCGTACCTAAGGCACCACGGATACAATGTACAGGTAATTCCTAACTGTACTGCATTGACTCGCAAAGGTTACGAACAGGTCATGCGCAGGTATGCTAGCGAAAATTTGTTGTGGGTAGGGTTCAGTACAAACTGGCTTCCAGGTATTAAAGATCAACCATATTATGATCAATGGACTGAGGATAAGTTACTAATTGACGATCCAATTTGGAGTTGGTTTTATACTGACCATATTGATAAAAAGAAATATCTAGGATGTATATATGACACTGAGACATTCAGAGATATTTGGTCAATCGCTAAAGAATACAACCCGCAGTGCCAGTTGGTGTTTGGTGGTAGTATTCTTAGCAGAAACCCGTTTTTTACTTCCAAACACTTAGTACCCGAAGCAACATATATCAAACATAATGCTGAACTGGCGCTGTTAGAATACACTCGAAGATTAGATCGAGGGGATTTTAATACAACGGATTTGCCATCAAATGACGATTACGATTTAACTGATTTTAAATTTAGTTTTATAGAATACACTGACACTGACTATATTGAATCACACGAATGGCTACCTATTGAAGTCAGTCGAGGATGCGCATTTAAATGTGCGTTTTGTAATTACGACATGAAAGGGGTTACTGATAATTATGTTAACCCCAGCTACCTACGAGAAGAAATTACTAAAATGTATAACAAATATGGCACTACTAATTTTGTTATCATGGATGATTTGTACAACGACGATCGAACAAAGGTTAAAGAGCTCTACGAGAAATGCTGGAATCGACTACCGTTCAAACCGCAACTTGCTGGCTATTTACGATTGGATTTAATTTGGAATAGACCCGATCAGGCGCAGATGCTATTAGATAGCGGATGGCGTGCAGCTAGTTTTGGAGTTGAGACGTTGCATGACAAGGCAGGTCAGAGTGTAGGCAAAGGAGTAGGTAAAAAACGTATCATTGAAACGTTAGAAATGCTTAAAAAAATATGGGATAATCAAATCCTCATACACGGTTTTTTTATTGCTGGATTACCTCATGAACCATTAGAAAGTCTACTAGAGACCGATGCTTGGTTAGAAAGCACAGACCTTATGCACGCAGTAATTTGGCACTACCTCGAAGTTGCTAAAGACGACGCTCCTATGCTTAAAAAATTAGAGCGGGCAAGTGCTATCAGTACGAATAATGCCAAGTACGGTTATAAATTTATTAACATAAAAGAATGGGTGTCTAACGTAGGATTAACATTTAGTGAGGCTGCCGACTTTGTAAAAAAAGCAAATCTTAGTAAAGTTAATGTGTTTTTTACAAGATACGCAGATATGAGGGCACTAGGAATGACCCACGAGGAAATTTTAGATATATGCGAACACGGCGATCACTATCGAGGATTGCTTTGGGAAAACGGGATTAAAACAGAAACCTGCAGAGCAAGATTACTCAAAATCATTGGAATTAATTAATAGGAACTGTTATACTATTGTTATGGCAAATTTATTTAAAAAAGCAGCGGTTCTTACCGATATCCATTTTGGGTTAAAGTCCAACAGTCAAACACACAACGACGACTGTTTAAATTTTGTTCGTTGGTTTATTTTGAAAGCAAAAGAAGAAGGTTGCGAGACCTGTTTCTTCTTAGGTGACTGGCACAACAACCGTGCGGCAATTAACATAGTCACACTCAACTACAGCTTACGAGCACTGGAGTTATTAAATGATGCTTTTGATGTTGTTTATTTCATTCCTGGTAATCACGATCTTTATTATCGCGACAAAAGAGATATTCAAAGCGTGGAATGGGCAAGGCACTTACCTAATGTCAGAATTGTTAATGATTGGTTTGTTGATAGCGATGTTGTCATCGCTCCTTGGCTTGTGGGTGATGATCATAAGCGCATTGGCAAACTAAATGCCAAGTATATGTTTGGGCACTTCGAACTGCCGCATTTCTACATGAATGCTATGGTACAGATGCCAGAGCATGGTGAATTGCGTAGTGAAAACTTTGGCCATATCGATCATGTGTTCAGCGGACACTTTCATAAACGTCAGACAGCTAAAAATATTACTTACATTGGTAATTGTTTCCCGCACAATTATGCCGACGCAGGCGACGACGAGCGAGGTATGATGGTCTTAGAGTGGGGCAAAGAAGCAGAATTCTATAGTTGGCCCGATCAGCCCAAATATCGTGTATACAATCTAAGTGATGTTCTGCGCACTCCAGAAGCGTTATTATTAAAAGACATGCACACCCGTGTTAATATAGACATTGATATTACTTACGAAGAAGCAACATTTATTAAAGAAACTTTTGTTGGTACATACAACTTACGGGAGTTAACATTGATTCCTGTTAAACACACAGATATTGGTCAAGATATTGTTTTAGGTAACGTGCAATTTGAAAGTATTGACACTATCGTTACTAATAATCTTACAAATATTAACTCAGATCACTACGAACCTAAATTATTATTGGATATCTATAGACACCTATGAGTTTTAAAATAAAACATCTTACAGTTCGCAATTTTATGAGTGTAGGTAATGCTACACAGGCCGTTAACTTTGATCGTAAAGATCTAACATTAGTTTTGGGTGAGAACATCGATCTAGGTGGAGATGATAGCGGTGCACGCAATGGTACTGGCAAAACTACTATCATTAATGCACTATCATATGCCTTGTACGGTAATGCATTAACCAACATACGCAAAGATAATTTGATTAATAAAACTAACGGCAAAAATATGTTAGTTACTATTGAATTTGAAGTTAATGGTATTGACTATAAAATTGAGCGCGGTCGCAAGTCAAATGTAATGAAGTTTTATATTGGCGATATCGAACAAGAATCAAAAGACGACAATAGTCAGGGCGACAGTCGCGAAACACAAGCCGAAATTGAACGTTTGTTGGGCATGACGCATGATATGTTTAAACACATTGTGGCACTTAACACCTATACTGAACCGTTCTTAAGTTTAAAATCAGGTGACCAGCGTGCTATCATTGAGCAGTTACTTGGTATTACATTACTAAGTGAAAAAGCAGAAGCATTAAAAGAACAACAAAAAGCAAGTCGTGATGCTATTACCGCTGAAGAATACAAAATTAAAGCAATTCAGGAAGCTAACGAGCGTATCAAAGAGCAAATTGTTAGTTTAGAACGTAGACAGACCATGTGGCGCAATAAACATACCGAAGATGTTGCTAGACTAGAAACAGCTATAAACGAATTATCGCATATTGATATTGATAGTGAAATTTCTGCGCACAAAGCATTAACTACATATAACCAAAAGCGCAAAGACATTGACGAGTTAAAGAAATATATCTTGCGCTGCGAACAGGATATGATTAAAGAAGAAAAAGCAATTACTAAATTAGAGACAGAACTTGCCGATCTTAAAGAACACAAGTGTTACGCCTGTGGTCAAACTATGCACGACACTAAACACGAAGAAGTTTTACAGTCCAAAGAAGAAGCATTAAAAGAAGCCGCGTTACAGTACATGAGCACACAAACTCAATTAATACAGAACAACGACGCTCTTAAAGAATTAGGTGAGCTAGGCCAACAACCTAAGGTGTTTTACGACCAAGAAGAAGACGCCATTCATCATCGCTCAACTGTAGCTAGTTTGCAAACACAACTAGAAGCAAAGCGTATCGAAACAGATCCTTATACTGAACAGATTGAAGAAATGAAAGACACAGCCCTTGCTGAAATTGACTACACTACTATGAACGAGTTAGTGCGTGTACGCGAACACCAAGAATTCTTATACAAGTTGCTTACGAATAAAGACAGTTATATACGTAAACGTATCATTGACCAAAATTTAAGTTACTTAAATGCTCGACTAAGCTATTACTTAGAAAAAATTGGATTACCGCATGAAGTTAAATTCTTAAATGACCTAAATGTAGAAATACAAGAACTAGGACGCGAACTAGATTTTGATAATCTATCGCGTGGTGAGCGCAATCGACTTATTCTTTCACTGTCGTGGGCATTCCGTGATGTGTGGGAAAGTTTATATCAACCTATTAATTTGTTATTCATTGACGAATTAGTTGATAGTGGCATGGATAGCAGCGGGGTAGAAAACGCACTGGCTATTCTTAAGAAAATGACCCGTGACAACAACAAGAGTGTATGGTTAGTTAGCCACAAAGATGAACTAGCAGGGCGTGTAAATAATATCCTTACGGTAGTTAAAGAAAACGGGTTCACTACCTATAACACGGACGTAGATGTTGTTTGATTATAATATCATAGACGAGTATCAAATTGAGATTACAAGTTTATGTAACGCTGCTTGTCCTCAATGCCCCCGTAACAATCTTGGCAAGGGGGTAAATCCTTACATGCCCTTAACTAGCATTGATCAAAGTATTATAGATCGCGCATTTCCTAAGGAGCTAGTATGTCGACTAAGACAGATATTCTTTTGTGGTAGTTATGGTGATCCAATTGCACATCACAAATTCTTAGATATCCTCAAAGATTTTCGAAAAAAATCCCCCACTGTTTGGCTGTACATACATACCAATGGCGGAATCAGAAACACAGAATGGTGGACAGAATTAGCACAAGTTTTAAATGGTTACGGTAAGATAGATTTTGGCATCGATGGTCTATCTGACACCAATCATCTGTATCGCAGAAATGTAAATTTTGATCGTGTGATAGAAAATGCACAGGCATTTATACGTGCCGGAGGTAAAGCACAGTGGAATTTTATTGTATTCGAGCATAATGAACATCAAGTTGAAGAAGCACGACAACTAAGTGTTGACATGGGCTTTGAAAGTTTCTTACCAAGAAGTACAGGTAGATTTTTTAATCACACTGCCGTTGAAGAGATGCCCAGCTGGCCTGCGCCGGGATACGAACTAAGACCTCCAAAAAATCTAGCATTTCGAAACCGTAGTATGTTAAAGTTAGTAGAGCTTAAGAAAGAATACACAGACGTAGAGGAGTATTTTAACGCTACCAAAATACGTTGCGATGCTCTATTAGGTCGTAAAGTAATTATCAGCGCAGAAGGGTTAGTATTGCCTTGTAATTTCTTTACACACAATCTTTATGATGCTAGATTCCACGACGGTAGTTTACCTGGAGCCAATCGATTGAGTTTATCTAATGGTCGCAATCAAATACAAAGTATTGTAGACTTTTACGGAAAAGAAAATTTAAACATCAATAACAGAACTTTAGAAGAAATTTTTAATAATCCATTTTGGCAACACGTAACAGATAGTTGGTCTAAGAGTTTAGCAGAAGGACGTATATTTGAGTGTGCTATGACATGCGGCACAAAATTAACTAAAGTGTGGGATCAGAATTTATGAGATTTTTAATAACAGGCGGTAACAGAGGATTAGGTCAAGAGCTAGTCGCAAGGTTTCACGGAGACAGTATTAGCCGTAACGACGGATATGATATTGCTATAAATCCCAAAGCCGTTGCTGAGAAAAGTTTAGATTATGACGTATTTGTAAATAATGCCTTTGATGGGCCGCCACAAGAAGAATGGGCAAATTTTGGACAAGTACAGGTATTATTAGAAGTTTATAATCTTTGGAAGGAACATAATAAACAAGGTTGGATTTTTAACATAGGCAGCGTTGGGGCTGACCACATTGTGGCTCCTGAACCAAGATTTGAAACATATCGCGTGGCAAAATCTGCGCTGGCACATGCTAGTCGACAATGTACAATGGCATTTAAAAATGATTTGGTAAAATTTAAAACTACCTTAATTACGCCAGATAGATTAGATACTGAACTATCTAGATCTCGAACAACCTGGACTGGAAACGGCGTAGATTGTGGAGACCTAGCAAATTTTATCAGATATTCTACCACAATACAAACAAATACCTGTGTAGAAGAAATTATTTTATACGTGAACTTTAGCAGTAAATAACACAAAGGAGTAGTTATGGCAATTAAAAAAGCAAACCCCATGCAGACTCGTACCGGTAAACCTAGACTAGGTCCGCTAAACATTAACCAATTAGAAACTTTGTTTGAAAAGACAGCACAAAAAAAGAACAAAGCAAAGATTCGTAACGAGATTGCTCGTAAACAAGCAATGATTAAACACTAAGGAGAAGTAAAATGGCAACAACACATGAACAAATTGTAGCAGCATATGAAGCATACCTAGCAGAAAATGAAAAATTTGAAGGCAAAGGTGTAGGCGCAGCAGGTACACGTGCTCGCGGTGCGCTAGGTGACTTAGGTAAACTAACTAAAGCAAGACGTGCAGAAATTCAAGAAAAGAAGAATGCAGCTAAGGCAGCAAAATAAATAGCATTATGGCATCATACGATCATCCTTGGACTTATAACGGTGTAGCATTTGAGTCTGAGGATATCGGCACTTATTATGGTTTCATCTATAGAATTACAAACACACTAAATGGTCATGACTATATTGGCCGCAAATATTTTACCACGATCAAAAAGAGACCACCTCTAAAAGGCAAGAAAAACAAACGTCGTGAAACGGTAGAAACAGATTGGAAGACCTACTGGGGATCTAGTCCAAGACTACAGGCTGATATCGACACTCATGGCAAAGACAAGTTTACTCGCGAAATCATACATTTGTGTAGCTCACGTGGTGAAACAAATTATTTAGAAGCATATTATCAATTTAAAGAAGATGTGCTACTACGTGAAAACAACTATAATGGCATCATTCAAATCAAACTAGGCAAAAATTCCGTAAAAGATTTAGTAATAAAGAAGTAAAACAGCCGCAATCGCAGTTTAAACTGTATTCAGAGGTGATTGTGCTCGCGTAATGGCCGCACATGGAACGTGTAGAGTAGACTACACACTGAATGGCATTGACGTAAAATCAATTAGGCATAAAAGCCGAAAGATGTAGGCTCTGTGAAAAAGATACAACCTACGTGACTCGTATAGTTGGCTAACTACGGCTATACAGCACCCGTCATTTTGAAGCTGGAGTAGGGGGTACCGGATGACCGCCTCCGTGTTGTGAAACAATCTCCTTTAGTTAGTATGACTGTCGACTCAGATGAAGTCCTGTCTCATACTTTGCCTGCGGATAGGTGAAGTATGACCAAATCTAGATGAAGCACTTAAAGACTTACAATAAATCAAAATAATTTAGAGTAATCTTAAATTAGAAAAAAAGCGTTGAGCGATAGCGATAACGCAGATGTCGTAGACATCTTAAAGCAGTAGAGAATAAAAAAGAGCATAGAGTTAACTATGCCCTTTCTTGAAATCAAAAAACAATTAAATTATTTGTTCTTCCAAATTGAATATAGTACCCATAAAGCTACTAACCCAACAACACCTTCACCACCTAGTGTTTTAATGATTGCTGTAACTGAACCAATTACATCTGTTGCTGGTAGAAATGGGACAGCTGCTCCCTTGAACAATACTTCTAGAACGATAGCTAGGGCCAAAACGCTAACTAACGCATCTGCAAGGGCATTTGCCCAACTTTTCACTTTTGTTAAGATTTCCATTAATAGGACTCCTATATTACCAACGCTGTATTGCTACAGTGGGTTAGTTATTTAGAGTCTAAGGGATCTGATTAATAACACACGATAATTAGAAGAATGGTAATCCAGATTTTTTAGTTGTTTCTAGATTCTCTTTGATAATTTTATTAATAATTTCTCTTTCTGCAACACACAGTAACATAGCATCGTCGTAGCTGATACCACCCCTCATATACCATGAAATATGCAGTGCTTCTTCTTTTAAGGCCCTTGTGTCTTTTTCGAGATCGTTTAAAACTTTTTCGATCTCTGCTGCACTAAGCTTCAAGAGCCTTTGCCGAAAAAATTTGCGTAGTCAAAAGTAATTGGGACAGTGTATTCTTTTTTGCAACCAGGACAAACCCCTACTTGTGATGCTAGGCCCGAAGATTCTAAAATATTGTCAATAGATTTTTGCACAGTATGAACAATTTCGCTAGTGCAATTGATATAAAATTCCTTAATAAAATCTGCCCGATTAACCACAGCACCATCTGTAGTTTCGATGTAGTCAGTACTGTTTACTAACATGTCAACATTAAGGTCTACGATTCTAGCCAAGTGTTTATTGTATTCATCGGTTTTTTGCTCGTCAGTTAAGTCGCTGTTTGCAATAGCATCAAGGATACGCTGCTCTTCAAACGATATTTGATTTCTTTTGTTAACGCTAAAATATGCATGTGGTTTTAATTTAATAGTAATTTCGTGTGTGTTAATCTTTTTAGTATAATCACCAGGTACAAATTTCTCCAACACTGAACTTAATGTAACTGAAACACTATGGGTATGATTACAATGAGGACATTCTATATCAAAATCCATATCGGGACCATAACTGGCAATACGAATCGCTATTAACACAGGGTCAACATCGATGCTAGGCATAGACCATGCATCTTTAATGTTTGGACAACAGCTATGTATAACATCAACTACCCCTTGCCCATTTAATAGTGCATCTGGGGTGCGTAATATAATTTCATCTTTGGCAGTCATTGGATAAATTGGAATTTCACCGGTGACTGGAAGTTCCAGCGATCCTTCGGGCCAAAAATTTCCCTGGCTAGGTAAGCTAAAATAAATTGCTGGTTGGCGGAAATGTTTAACCAATGGGTTAATATTGTTTACAGACATGGATTTGAATCCTATAAATATAATTGATATACCTTATTATTTATTGAGCTAAAACCATGTCTGATATTATTAATGATTCAAACGACGAACTCGCCAAATTTAACGAACTGCTTAAGCAATCTGGCCTGCAACTTGACAAATTCGCTAGTCGGAGTATCAAAAGTATAGTTGAGCAATTTGCCAATCTTGATAAATCTCTCAATAGAGGTAGTCGAAAGCTCAAAGATATAGGACCTGAGTTAGAAAATCTCAAAGATGCGATAGAAGATTCTGTAGAATTTCAACAGGATTCAGTTAAAAAGAAAGCCGCACTTGATCGAATTGAAGCACAGGCAAGAGAAGCATACGTGGCAAATATTAGTGACGGCGCACGCAAACTTGGTACTACTTTATTGCAGGGATTTGCCAATTATTATATAAATCAATTAAAAATAGGTGTACAAAGCGCATTGGGCAGTGATAGTCCATTTAAAGTTGCAGCAGATTTACAAATCGCTATGTATGATAGTATAGCGCAGACTAGTAAAAAAGCCGCCAGTGGTATGGAATCAACTGGCGCAGCACTAATGGCCATTCCTACACCTGCGAGCAAAGTTGCGGGTGCGTTGTTGATGTTATCTGGGGGTATACTTGATTTTGTATCAAGTAAAAGTACTGAGCTTTTAAAATTTAAAACTGAAATATTAAGCAAAGAAGTAGAAAAGTCCTACGATAGCTTTAAACAGGCAACTAGTGCAGGAGTTTTATTTGCCAATGGGTTGACAGAGTTACGAGCTACATCGAGTATGGCAGGATTAACGCAAGAGCAATTCACTAAGGTTATTGCAGACAATGCAGATATATTAGCCCAGTCTGGGTTAACCATGACTTCTGCAGCGTCTAAGTTGGGTAGTGTCACTGGGCTGTTTACTAAACAAGTGGGCACTAGCGGAAAAACTCTCAGAGACGAAATGCTTTCGTTGGGTTATAGCATAGAAGAACAAACAGCATTGACTATTGATATTATCTCTGATCTAAAACGAACTGGGGCTAGGGCAACTAATGCAGAAATTGCATCAGCAACAGCAGAATATGCAAAAAACTTAAAATTGATTAGCAATATAACCGGTGAAGATGCACGTAAACGTATAGCACAGGCTAAAGCCGCCACTGAAGACTATAACTTTATGAGTATGCTGATGCAACAGGCTAAAGATCAAAATGATCCAGGTCTTGTTAAACGTGTACAGGCTGCACTGTCATTAATGACTGCCGACCAGCAGAGATTTGTCAAACAAGCATACGTACTTAATGGAGTTGTTCCGGATGTTGCGGCTAATATCACTGGGCTAGCAGAGCCTGCTATTGCTACGGCTGCTGCAATCAAACAGGGCGGAAAAACCATAGAAGGTATAGTAACACCGTTTGCTAGATTTGGAGACGAGTTCCAACGAGGTGGGAACAGATCACTAATGGCTATTGGCCAAGCTAACGCTGCAACTGATGAATTTGCAGATATACAACGTATTTCAAGCGAAACGCTAATGCAAACAATGAAATTAAATTCTGATACTCTGCGCAAAGGCATTAAAAATACTGAAGATGCTACTAACACCAATGATGATTTTACTGGTGCAATTAATGAAAGCGTAGTTGCTCTACAACAAATGAAAATTGGAATCCAAGACATGTTAACTGGACCAATGAAGAAATTTGCAAGCGATGTACCGGAAATACTCGCTGGATTTCGAGACAAATTGATTGAATTGGGATTAATAAATGGGCAAACATCCGAAGATCAAAAAATTGTTTCATCGCTTACAGGACCTTCAAAGGAGATGTATGCTAAAGCATTAACCGGAAAGACAGTTGAAGGCAACAAAGTTGGATTTTGGGAACAATATTTTAATACGCTCGGAGCTGCTGCATCACCTACAGTAGGTATACCAACAGGTAAAGCAAAAGGCGGAATTAGTAGCGGACCTATCAGCGGGTATGGTGAAGTACTGCACGGAACCGAAGCAGTAGTGCCACTACCGGATAATCGAACAATACCAGTTTCGCTAGATAGTAGTGCTTTAACAAACTCAATAGAAAGAAATAATTCTCTGTTACAGAATATACTATCGGCTATGAAAGAGTCTAATACTATTAGCTCAGGAATATTAAAACACACGATGTAAAAGGTTAAATACACTATCTAAGAGATCTCATAATATGGCATGGAAAAAGTACTTTAAGACAGCAAATACTAGCGGACAAATGAGTCCTATTAGCGGCGCAAATAACAGCTCTACTGACATGGGCTATCGCAATTTTGCTAGCCAGTTACCTGAAGTGTATATTGGCCATCCAAATCGTGTTGAGCGATACAACCAATACGAACAAATGGATATGGATAGTGAAATTAACGCTGCACTAGACATTATTGCTGAGTTTATGACTCAATCAAATGTAGAAAACGGTACAGGATTTGATCTTTATTTTAGAGATGACCCCACAGACAACGAAATTAAAATACTTAAAGATCAATTGTTACAATGGGTAACATTGAACAAATTTAACAAACGATTGTTTAAGTTGGTGCGCAACGTATTGAAGTACGGCGATCAAGTGTTTTTACGAGACCCCGAAACGTTTGAAATGTACTGGACTGAGATGCACAAAGTTACTAAAGTTATCGTTAATGAAGCAAAAGGCAAAGAACCCGAGCAATATTTAATTAAAGATCTTAACATTAACTTTCAAAATTTAACCGCTACAGCGGTCAGCGCCACAGATACATATGCAAATCATCCTCAGGTAGGGGGTCCAAGCGGCGCCTATATACAACCTAACGCACCATTTAACGGTGGATCAAGATTTAGCCATGCGCAAAACGAAGCCGTGATTAATGCGGAACATATTGTACATATTAGCCTGACAGAAGGGTTGGATATCAATTGGCCTTTTGGTAACAGTATCTTAGAAAGTGTATTTAAAGTTTTTAAACAGAAAGAATTACTTGAAGATGCTATTATCATTTATCGTATACAGCGTGCACCGGAGCGCCGAGTATTTACTATCGATGTGGGTAATATGCCAACACACATGGCTATGGCATTTGTTGAACGTATTAAGAACGAAATCCACCAACGACGCATACCTACGCAAACAGGCGGCGGCCAAAATATGATGGACGCTACTTACAATCCACTTTCGACTAACGAAGATTATTTCTTTCCAGTTACAGCAGACGGGCGCGGTTCGAAAGTTGATACATTGCACGGCGGTACTAATTTAGGCGAGATAACCGACCTTCGCTATTTCACAAACAAATTATTCCGCGGATTGCAAATACCAACTAGTTATTTGCCCACAGGAGAAGAAGACGGGAGTCATGCTTACAATGACGGGCGTACCACAACTGCGTTAATTCAAGAATGGCGATTTAACCAATATTGTAAACGGTTACAGAACTTAATTGTTGAAAAATTAGATTCTGAATTTAAAATGTTTATGCGTTGGAGAGGTATTAATATTGATGGTAACTTGTTTGAATTGCGATTTAACGAACCGCAGAACTTTGCCAAGTATCGTCAGGCAGAAATTGACACATCGAGAATCAATTCGTTCGGCGCACTTGAGCAGTTACCTTATTTTAGTAAACGTTTCTTGATGGAACGATATTTAGATCTGAGCGAAGAGGAAATGGCACGCAATACAGAATTGTGGAATCAAGAACATGCAGAGCAGTCTAGTGCTAAATCGCCAGACACTGGGTTACGTGCAGTTGGAGTAACACCGGGTGCAATTGAATCAGATTTAGAAAATGTAGCAACACCTGAACCAACGACACCAAAAGGTGGCGCCGGAGAAGGTGAAGGACAATTAGGGTCAATTGCCGCAGGCGCTGCAGGCTCAGCAGGTACGGCCCCTAAAGCAACACCTAGTCCGGTTGGTAGTACTGCACCCGCAGGCGAAATTTAAACATTTTGGTAAATACTCGTATGAAACTATTAGAATTCTTTGAAGATTTGCCTGGGTACCGTACAGAAACAGATGATAATACTACTGTGAAACTTGGCGATGTCCGCAAAACAAAATTAACATTAGCACAATTAAATCGTTTGCGTATTATGAATGATGTACGTAAACTTGAATACGAACAAGAACTTGAACAAGTACAAAAACAATATGCACCCCCTACAGAACCTACCGAAGGCCCGTAATTATCTCCCATTTTGAATCAAAAACAGCGCATTTAACCTAATTTTTATAACTAAATTGTAAATAACATTACAAAGATATATCTATAACTTGTATATCAATTATACAACTTAATATTAAGGAGTTCACATGAACAAATACGAACAGTTAATTGAACACATCATTAATGATGAAACAGACAAGGCTCGTGACTTGTTCCACAACATTGTTGTTGAAAAATCACGCGACATTTATGAAAGCCTTATCGACGAAGAAGATTTAAACGAAGTTGGCGGCAACGAAGTTGAAGAACTAGTAGACGAAGTTACCTGCGACGAAGAAGGTCTAAGTGAGGAAGAAGCAGAGGAAGTTGAAGCTGATTCTGATATGGACTTTGATAATAGTGGTGACGAAGACGAGCACGAAGAACATCACGGTGATGTTGAAGAACGTGTAGATTCTTTAGAAGATGCACTTGACGAACTTAAAGCTGAATTTGATGCTTTAATGGCAGGTGAAGAACACGAAGAAGAAGTTTATCCAGGTATCCACGGCGATGAAGGTGCTGAAGAAGTTGGCGCCGAAGAAGAAGTTTTTGAAGCTGAAGAAGACGAAGAAGAGTTAGATGAAACTATTGTTCGTGAATATGTAGAAAAAGTTGCTGACCAAGGCCAAAAAAGTGAAGGTGGTGAAGTAGGTGCTGGTAAAAATGCTAGCGTTAATGCTAAATCAACTGTAGCTGGTAAAAATGACATGGGCGGCTCAGCGAAAAACTTAAATCAAGGTCAAGCAGGTGCTGATGTTGCTCCAGCTAGCAAAAAAGGCGACCTAATTGGTAAAGTACAAAACACAGCAGGTGGTTCTAAATCACTAAGTGCTGCACCAAAAGCTAAAACAGCTGAATAATAGGAAAAGGCAATGGCTTTATATCTTAAAGAAAACTTGACATACGATGCTGCCAGAATGGAGATTCTTACAGAAGATTCAACTGATGGCAAAAGCAAGTCATGTTACATGAAAGGTATATTCATTCAAGGTGGTGTTAAAAATCACAATGAACGTGTGTATCCGGTAAACGAGATCACTAAAGCTGTTAGTCAAATTAATGAACAAATTAAAGGTGGCTACAGCGTTTTAGGCGAAGTGGATCACCCTGATGATTTGAAAATTAACCTAGACCGTGTAAGTCACATGATTACTGATATGTGGATGGATGGTCCTAATGGCTTTGGTAAATTAAAGATTTTACCTACTCCGATGGGTCAATTAGTACAGACTATGTTAGAGTCAGGTGTAAAACTAGGCGTTAGCAGTCGTGGCAGTGGTAACGTTGAAGGTGATGGTCGCGTGAGCGATTTTGAAATTGTCACAGTTGATGTAGTTGCGCAACCTAGCGCACCAAATGCGTATCCAACAGCGATTTACGAAGGACTGATGAATATGAAGGGCGGTGCCAAGGTATTCGAAATGGCCAAAGAGGCCGGCGCAGATCAAAGAGTACAGAAGTATTTGAAAGAGCAAGTAACACGCTTGATCAAAGATCTAAAAATTAAATAGGAGATCACAATGTTAGATGCTATCAAACCATTGTTAGAAAGTGGCATTATTAACGAAGAGACTCAAGCTGCTATTACAGAAGCATGGGAAACTCAAGTTAATGAAGCACGTGAATCTGTTCGCGCTGAATTGCGTGAAGAGTTTGCTCGTCGCTACGAATATGACAAACAAAATATGGTTGAAGCTCTAGACAAGATGGTTACTGAAAGTCTTACCGCCGAACTTAAAGAGTTCGCCGAAGAGAAACAAGCTCTAGCAGAAGATCGTGTGAAGTTTAAACAACACATGGTCGAATCTGCTGGTAAGTTTAATAACTTTATGGTTAAAAAACTTGCCGAAGAAATCCAAGAACTACGTGTAGATCGCAAAGTTCAACAAGAAGCAACTGCTAAACTTGAGAAATTTGTTATCCATGCGCTAGCTGAGGAAATCAAAGAGTTTGAACAAGATAAACGTGCTGTAGTCGAAACTAAAGTTAAACTTGTAGCTGAAGCTAAAGATAAATTAGCTCAATTACAACAAGACTTTATTACTCGCAGTGCTAAACTTGTTAAAGAATCAGTAGCAACGAATCTAGGCACAGAACTAGCTCAACTTAAAGAAGATATCCAAACTGCTCGCGAGAACATGTTTGGTCGTCGCCTATTTGAAGCATTTGCTAGCGAATTTGCTGTTACTCACTTAAATGAGAACAAAGAAATTGCTAAACTTCAAGCTACTATTGCTGATAAAGACCAAGCATTGGCTGAAAGTAAAAAAGTAATTGCTGAAAAAGAGGCTCTTGTTGAGTCTAAAGAACGTGAAGTTCGAGTAATTACAGAAAGTGCTACTCGTAAAGAGACACTTAATGGATTGCTAAGTACATTAAATAAAGAGAAAGCAACTGTAATGGCTAGCTTACTCGAGGGTGTGCAGACAGAAAGACTACAAACTGCATACGACAAGTATCTACCAGCTGTTCTAAACAATGCTCCGGCAGCCAAAGCTGAAAAAGTGATGATTGCTGAAAGCCGTAAAGAAGTAACTGGTGATAAATCTGCTAAAACTGACGTCGAATCCGATAGCAACGTTATCGAACTAAGACGTTTAGCAGGGCTAAAATAGTAGTAAAAACTTTTATAAAAGGAAGAAATATAAAATGACAACCCAACTATTAGAAGGCCGTTGGAATGAGACCAAAGACGCCCTGTTAGAAGGTCTACAAGGTGCTAAACGCACAACAATGGCTGTAATTTTAGAAAACACTAAGAAGCATTTGATGGAAACTGCAACTAGTGGTGCTACAGCAGTAGGTAACGTAGCAACATTAAACCGCGTAATCCTTCCAGTGATTCGTCGTGTAATGCCAACAGTTATCGCTAACGAAATCGTTGGCGTACAACCAATGACTGGCCCAGTGGCTCAAATCCACACATTACGTGTACGTTACGCAGACAACAGCGGTGCTGTTACTGATGGCGACCAAGTATATGCTGGTGATGAAGCACTAAGCCCATTCAAGATTGCTACTGCTTACTCTGGTACTTCAGCTGGTAAAGCTAGTTCAACTAGCACACTAGAAGGTGTTCCAGGCAACCGTATCAACGTTCAAATCTTGAAACAAGTTGTTGAAGCTAAAACACGTAAACTAAGCGCACGTTGGACATTTGAGGCAGCTCAAGATGCTCAATCTATGCACGGTTTAGATGTTGAAGCTGAAATCATGGCAGCTTTAGCACAAGAAATTACTGTTGAAATCGATCAAGAGATCCTTTCATCATTACGTGCTTTAGCAGGTCAAACATACACATACAACCAAGCTACAGTATCTGGTACTGCTACATTCGTTGGTGACGAGCACGCTGCTCTTGCTGTTTTAATTAACCGCGCAGCTAACTTAATCGCTCAACGTACACGTCGTGGCGCAGGTAACTGGGCAGTTGTAAGTCCAGCTGCTTTAACAGTACTTCAATCTGCAACTACTTCAGCTTTTGCTCGTAGCACAGAAGGTACTTTCGAAGCTCCTACAAATACTAAATTCGTTGGTACTTTAAACGGTGCTATGCGTGTTTATGTTGACGGCTATGCTGCCGACGACAAACCAGTATTAGTAGGTTACAAAGGTTCTAGCGAAGCTGACGCTGCAGCATTCTACTGCCCATACGTACCATTAATGAGCAGTGGTGTTGTTCTTGATCCAGCTACTTTCGAACCAGTAGTAGGCTTTATGACACGTTACGGTTATGTAGAGTTAAGCAACACTGCTTCATCTCTAGGTAACGCAGCTGACTACTTAGAAGAAATCGCTGTATCTAACCTATCATTCCAATAAGATTTATCTTAAAGGATATGAAAACAAAAAAGCCCCTTGCGGGGCTTTTTTGTAGGCTAGTATTTTTCAGTATAATCCACAGTACTTTTAAACGGAATGTTTCTAACTAACTGCAAAATTGTATTAGCATCATCTCTGTCAAAGTTAGGATGTCTAAAGTGCCATTGTTTCTTACTTTCTGCCCGATCTAAACAATAAAGTAAATCCATTTTAACGTCAAAACTTTTAGTAACAACAAGCAGTGCATTCATTTCTTGTATGTCTAAAAAGTATTCTACATATTTCTTTGTAGCGTTAATTTTATTGTAGTTAGTTTCTCCACCTCTAAAAGCAGGTTTAACACTTTTGTATTTTGCAACATACCAAGTCATAGTTAACTCCTTATAGATAATGAAACGCAATTATACTATCAAATAATCAATTTGTCAATTCAGCATATTTTAATCTAAAGTAAGTTTCAGTCGGACCCGCTTCTAATATGTCTATAGTATATCCCTTGTAGTCTTTACGAAACGGGCCATGCTTAATATTATGCTCCTTGACTATATGCTGAAACTCACGTAGTTCGTTATGCTTAATACAAATCGTCATCATTGTTTAGATCCTCGTCATCATACTCATAAATGATCTCAGCGGTATCATAATCAAAGTAATACTTTTCATTTGGAGTTAACATCCTGAACTGTCCAGCGTACTTTAGTGCCGCAAGTAGGGCTTCATTCTTATCTAATAGATCACAGATAACGAAACTGCTACCACAGCCGCCGCTAACATACTTGATTTCGCTGTGCTGGAATTCGTCGGTCTTAAGTGCTACGTAGAACTGACTGTTACGACTAGCAATGACGCGATTAGCAATAAACGGATGCGGTAAACGTTTATCTAATATGCCCAACTTACTAAGTGTAGCGTTATTGTCTCGGTCAATACCGAGCTTACAGTCTTTAAACTTTAAACTGCCTTTAGTGCTTGGATTATCTGGAGTTTCTTTTGTTGTCCACGGTATGTTAGCGTCTACATGATTAACGTAAAATGTAACACCATGGCTTTTGAGTACCCACATAGGTACAGAGGAATCTTCTAAGTGCTTTTTGTTGAAATGAAAAACTACATCTTTACAACGATATTCAATCTATAACATTTTGTTTGTCCTTTAAAATAGTATTTAGTGGTAGTGTATAAGTCTTATACCTTTTTCCTTGCTTGTTTAGTTCTCTAACATTAGCTAACTGATCGATTCTTTTCCAGAACGTAATTAACGGTACATCCATTTTCATTGAATTTACCCACCAAGTAACTAACCAGATATTGCCAGGAACATATCCTTTATTGCTATTTTTTCTGTCAGGTGAACATTTATTGGGATTAGTTTTTTTGTTTCCAGACTGTAATTTTAATTCTTCGCGAGATATAGCACATAGCCCGTTTTGAGTATCATATAGTGTTTTTAAATAGTTAACTAATTGAATTCTTCCGTCTGCACCTACCCATTCATGCCATAATTCGTGCCCGTGGGATAAACAGCGAGATTGAATAGCACGAGCTATATTCATCCATAATTGGTCAGGATTGGCATTAGTTTTATCTTTTCTAATCTTAGCTATACTAGTCCATCGATGTCTTAACATAGCTACTAATTTTTGATGTAGGTATAAGTCGTCCACTCTGATTTTTGCTAGTGCAAGTAAGGATCCGGTGATGCCTTTTTTTATAAAAACGTCTAACATAACTTGTCTCTTACGGCCCTGTGTACCGTAGGTATGTAGTAATGCTTCGTATTCTATATACTCTGCTCTAGATAACGAATTGATTAAATCTTTGTATTTGGACTCAACTCCGTGATTATATGATCCTATTACATTAGGAGTAGTCCTATAAATTTCTTTTCTGTCTTTATAGGATAACTGTTTTCTGCCTAAGGTAGCCGCCATGTTAATCTCTTTGTAAGTGGAGAGCGCAGATGGATTTTAACCCTTCCTCTTTAGGCTTGCGGCCTAACGCATGTGACACTCTGCTACACGCTCACTTGGTGCGCTTACTGAGGATTGAACTCAGAAGTAGAGGGTTAGAGCCTCTTGTTTTGCCATTAAACTATAAGCGCATGATTATAATATACAGCATTATATATACATTGTCAATGATTTTTGATAAATATAAGTGTAGTTCGCGATGCGTCAACATCCAACTACTCTAACATAAAGGAACTATGTCAGCATGTCTATTTATAAACCTACATATCTGTACATTAAAAAACATAATATAACAGGGCTAAAATACTTTGGTAAAACAATACGCGATCCTTTAAAATATAAAGGTTCTGGTCGATATTGGCTTAACCATTTAAAACAACACGGTAATGATGTTACCACTGAGTGGTTTCAAGTATTTGAAGATGAGAAACTACTATCTGAATATGCTATTAAATTTTCAAAAGAATACAATATAGTAGAATCTGCAGAATGGGCAAATTTAGTAATTGAAAATGGAATTAATAGCGGAGGAGTAGCAGGGATAACACGCTCTGCCGAAACAAGACAAAAAATTGCACAAGCACGTAAAGGTAGAACCACAAGCGAAGAAACTAAAGAAAAAATTAGAAAAAAGTTAAAAGGAAAAACGTTTGACAGTATGTGTAAACCAAAATCAGCCTTGTGGTACAAAAGACATGCAGAAACACATAAAGGTAAACCTAACAAATTAAGATAAATAAACATGTATATACAATGCCCGCAAGGGTTTATGCGGCACCCACCGCGTAGATTGTAGAACAATTATATAAGGAGAAAACAAATGGGACGTCCAATTAAATCAGTTTATTTTGGTAATCGTAACACCGACGGTGTAGGCGGTGAAGGTGTATCAACTGCTAACGTTTACGTTGCGGGTGAAGGGTACTATTCAGCTAATGCTGCTGTTACATTTACTGCACCACAAATTACAGGTGGTTCAACAGCAACGGGTACATTAACATTAGATGGTAGTGGTAATGTAACAGCAGTAGTAATTACATCTGCGGGTTCTGGCTATACGTCTGCACCTACAGCGACAGTTACTGGTGCCAACGCAAGTCCGGCTATCGTGGCAAACATTACACTAACATCAAGCGTACAAGACGCTATTACAGTTTCAGCATACTTGTCAGCTGATGACGGTGGTTCAAGTGCAGTAGCTAGTGATATTGTTAAACAAGTAGGTGCACGTCGTTACAAAGTTCAAAATGCACAAGGCACAGGTAAAGTTAAATTAGTAACTAGTTCGCCCGCAGCAGGTGAGTGCCGTATGACAGCAACAGATAGTGATGGCGGTACTTACTATGTTAAGAAACTAGAAAGCCGTACAGCATGCCTATTGCCTGCAACGGGTACTCAATTCGTTGAAGACCAACACGTTGTTTGGACATTAGATACTGCTGAAGAAGATGTAAGTGTAGTTATTAGTAACAACTAATTTACTCTCATAAAAATAGCACCTGCGGGTGCTATTTTTTTATCTGTAGCGTTGATGATAAATAATGTAAACTGGATCAAATAATGGCAATAGTTAAACGACTAAATTCTAATTACACTATACAGGCTGCAAGTAATGATATTACGCTTGACAGTAGCGAAGTTTTTGTCACAGGTAATCTTGTAGTACAAGGTGCAACTACAACTATATCAACTACTAATACTGAGATTGAAGACAATCTACTCAGATTAAATGTGGGCGAAACCGGTTCGGGTGTTACTTTAGGATTTGCAGGCATTGCAATAGATAGAGGAAATCTTGCAGCAGTTTCATTTATTTGGAATGAAGAATTAGACTTGTGGCAAGTAACCACAGATGGTACAACATTTGGAAATTTACTAACATCGAGTACTGGTACTATTGCTCTAATAGACGATGCGAACCCTACATTAGGCGCAAATTTAAATACCAATCAGTATACTATATATTCAAATGTTGGTAATGTAAAATTTGATGGCAATATACAATTGAATGAAACTCCGGCGATTCCAACTGCGGTTGCAAACGCTACAGTAGTATATGCAAGCAGCCCAGCCGCTGGCACTAGCGGAGTTTATGTTGTAAACGGCCTAGCAGCCAATCAAGAATTAGTTACAAAAACTCGATCATTTGGGTTTTCATTAATATTATAGGAATAAGTATGGCATTACTTAACACTTCTCTTACATCTACAATCTCTAATGTATATGCTAGCTCTGGTAATTCGGTAGTTAGTGTTATATATTTTTGTAATACAGATGGTACTGCGGTTGATTTAAATTTATGGGCAGTGCAAGCAGGTGGAACTGCGGGCGCAACAAATCAAATATATAAAAATGTTCAAATTGCAGGTAGTGATACCTTTGTAGTTGACATGGAAAAAATTGTGTTAGCTAACGAAGAAACTCTTCAGGCTAACGCAACAGGAAACATCACAGCAACAGTGAGCTACGTAGGAATTTAACATGGGCCGAATGCTTAAGAATACTGAATTTAAAACAGGCAGTTATGCATTAGGAGTTCCGGTGGGGTCGAGCTCTGTGGGTCCTGATAGTCCAGTTGTTGGACAAACTCGATGGAATACCACTACAACAGCCTTAGAATTTTATAACGGATCAAATTGGAAACAAGTAGCGCATAAAGGCAATGTTACTATTGTTAAAGATAGTTTTACTGGCGACAACACAAATCAAATGTTTGGTCCAATGACGTATAGTTATGGCGCCGGTGATGAAGCACAGGTCATTGCAGTAGTTAACAACGTTATACAAAACCCAGGTGTTGGCTTTGAGTTTTTTGGGAATACTAGTATTAGATTTACTAGTACGCCAACATCTTCTGCGCCAATTTATATATTACATAATTATCCAAGCACTTCGGCAGCTTAATTTAATCCAGCTAAATACTACAATAGGAGTTTTTAGATGGCAATTAGTCGTATCCTTGGAGCATCGTTAGTTTCAAACCTTGATCGTGAAGGCGTAGATCTCCAATTCACCACTTTGGGAAATGCATTGGTCTATATGGACTTTGCTAATTTCCGGTTTGGTATCAACACAAATACTCCAAATCAATCATTAGAAGTAAACGGCAATGTATTAGTTGCCAATGGCAGCGTACTTTCCTGGGCAAATGTTAGTTCTGATATAGGTGATACTACTAATTGGTATAGAACAGTATATGCAAACACTCTGCAGAGTTCTTACTTATACGGTACTTTACAAACTACAGCACAGCCAAATATCACCTCGGTTGGTGATTTAACTTCTTTAACTGTTCTTGGTAATATTGTAGCAGGAAACATTACCACTAGCGGCACGATAGGAATCACAGGAAATTTAACTGTTGATGATATTATAGCAAATACAGTATCGGCAACTATTGTAACTGCAGATCAGCCTTATATTGCTAATTTGGCAAATATCCAAGTAGATAGTCTAACAACTTTAGGTAACGTATCTGCTAGTGCAGTGGTTACCGATGTAATCGAATCAACTGACGTGTACGGGACCATTCAAACTACTGATCAACCGTATATCAGCAATCTTGGTAATATCACTGTAGATAGTATTACCATTGGCGGAAATATAACTATCACCGGTAACACCACTGGTGGTGTTATATACGCCGATGAAATTTACGATGGCGGGTATCGAGTACTAACTTCGAACACTAATTTAGTAGTAACCGGTGATGCCACCGGTAGTGGAACATATGCTAATATAGCAATTACGCTAGCAGATACTGGGGTGGTTGCAGGTATATATGGTGCTGCCGACGACGAATATGTTGATCGAGTGCCAAAAATTACTGTAGACAGTAAAGGGCGTATTATTAATATTAGCAACGTAGCCTTAACCCAAATTGGCAATGTTAGCGTAATGGATACTACAATTTCAACGGTAGGTAACATAACAATAGCACCTGATTCGGGGTATATACTTGCTAATAATAGTGTTATCTCTGATGTTGCAGACCCTGTAAGTAATCAAGACGTTGTAACTCTTAGCTACCTAACTACACAGTTAACATCAGCAGCTAATGTTTTGACAGCAGGCGACAGCAAGATTGAGATAGTAGATACTGGATCTTTGGGGCAAATTGACATAACCGTTGACGGTAATATTGTTGCTAACATCACTGGTTCAACAACAAGTTTTAATACGTCAGTTGTCATTGGAAATTTAACTATCGCTGATAGAACTATATCCTCAGATGGCAATATTGTAATAGATGCTCAGAATGCAGGAATAGTTCAAATTGCAGGATCGGATGCACTAGGCATCCCGGCAGGTAATGTAGCATCTCGCCCAACTATAGCAGAACCCGGATACTTCCGATTTAACACAGACAGTAATGTAATTGAAGTATATGATGGAAATACCTGGGTAGTCCCAGGTGCAGCTACAGTAACATCTGAGATCATTTCTCCAGACGGATCAAGTAACGTCTTTACACTAACATCTAATGCAACGACTGATGGTGTGTTGGTAAGTATCAATGGTACTATGCAACAACCGTTGACAGCATATAGTGTTGTTGGCAACCAAATCGCATTTACAGAAATTCCGTCTGCGACAGATGTAATTGAAGTTCGCCACATAGGATCAAGTACAGTTACCGTAGCATCTTTAGCCTACGGTGCAACTTATGTTGGATTAGATCTAGCCAATGTTAACATAACAGGAAATCTACTGCCGAGCGCAAACGTCATATATGACATCGGTAGTGATTCGTTAAGGTGGAGAGATCTGTATCTAAGTGGTAACACTATTAATCTTGGTGGCGCAACTATTAGCGCAATCAACGGAGAGCTAAATTTTACCCCTAGTGGCGGCAGTCCGATAAGTTTAAGCAGTGACGTAGACCCGTCAATATTATTTGACAATGGGAACAATGTTAAGGTATCAAGTAACCATATAAATGTTGCTATCGCAGGAACCAATGTAGCATCATTTAGCGCAACTGGATTAGTCATCGATGGTAACATTACAACCACTGGAATATTAAACGGAAATCTTGCCGTAACTAATTTAACTGGAACATTGGAAATAAACCAAGGCGGTACTGGAGCCACTACAAATGCAGATGCACTTAATAACCTATTACCTAGCGGTGAGCAAACCGGCTATGTACTAACTACAGGTGGCGCAGGTACGTATTATTGGGCAGCAGGTAGTGGCGGCGGTGGAGCCACTGTTGGGCAACAGCTAACTACTTTACGTCAATCTAACACTGCTACTGCAGGACAAACAGTATTTGGGTTAGCAGATATTAGTTACACACCGGGAACCGGACAATTAAGAGTTTATATAAATGGTGTGCGCCAACATCCGGATGCTTACACAGAAACCGATAGCACAAGTTATACGTTGAGTCAAGGCGTCAATGAAGGTACAGCAGTATTTGCTGAAATTGACGCATTTAGTTCTTTTAACAATTATGCCAACTTGACCTATGCAAGTAATATTGGTAATATTTCAGCTAGCGGCTTAACAGTTCAGTCGGCGATCGATACATTAGAAACAACTAAAGCACCTCTAGCTAGTCCAGTATTTTCTGGTTATGTTAAAATACAAAACCCTCTTGAAATTACAGAAGGTGGTACTGGAGCCACTACAAATGCAGATGCACTTAATAACCTATTACCTAGCGGTGAACAGAGTGGTTATGTATTAAAAACGTCAGGCCCTGGAACATATTACTGGGCTAGCGAAAGCGGTGGCGGTGGAGCAACAGTAGGCCAAGAGTTAACTACTTTGCGCCAGGCAAATGTTATATCTGGTAATACTACAGTTATTACCTTAGACGGTATTGAATATACACCTGGTACAGGACAACTACGTGTTTTTGTCAACGGTGTTAGACAGTTTCCGAGTGCCTACACAGAAACAAGTAATGTAAGTTACACATTGAGTGCTAATGTAACCACAGGCGACACAGTGTTCACAGAAATCGATGCATTTAGTTCATTCAATAACTATGCCAATTTAACCTACGCAAGTAACGTAGGTAATGTTAACGCTGTAGGATTAACAGTTCAGTCAGCGATAGAGAATTTAGAAAACAACAAAGCACCCCTGGCTAGTCCGGTATTTACTGGTACACCAAGTATAGATGGTGTAAGTATTGGCTTTAAAGAATTACCACAGTTAACAACTTCTAATGTTACCCTAGCATTAACAGACAGCGGTAAACATTTTTATCTTAGCTCAGCAGGTACATATTGGTATCAAGTACCAAGTAATGCTAACGTAGCGTTTCCAGTAGGAACTACTATTGTTATTGTAAACAAAACTACAGGAAATATCACAGCAAATACTCAAGCAGAAGTGTCTATGTACCTAGCAGGTAATGTTACCGCCAGCAATAGAACTATCACAGCCTACGGGATGGCCACCTTAATTAAAACAGCTACAAACGAGTGGTTCATTAACGGTACAGGGGTAGTATAATGACCGGCGTTACCGCAATGATGGCTGCTGGTGCTCATAGCAGTAGACGTAAAATTGGTGGTATCACAGTTACCTTAAGCGCAAATACCACAAATTATTCTTTTACCCCAAATCAAATACCTGGATACATCACCGGTAGCACTGACGTTACCTTGGTAATTAACAGCGGAGTATATGTCTACTCAACATCAACTGCTACACCAGCTCTTACAGTAACTAGTTTTGCTAGCGGAGATACAGTTAGTATTATCAATAATGGATATATTATAGGTATGGGTGGCAAAGGTGGCGGCAATCGCGGTGACGGCACAGGTATAGGCGGTGAAGCTGGGGGTCCAGCTGTAAGTCTTAGTTACCCAGTTAGTATAACCAATAATAGCTACATCGCCGGCGGTGGCGGTGGTGGTGCTCTAGGGGAACATCTTTCAAATGCTTGGATGAGTGGCGGTGGCGGAGCCGGCGGCGGCCGGGGCGGCGACGTTACTGGTTACGAACCTAGCGGCACTGGTGGAGAACCAGGTTCAACGGGCGGCGATGGTGTGAGTTGGGAACACTTTGCTGGTTATTATTGGTATAGTGGCGGCGGTGGCGGACGTATTTTACCTGGAGTTGGCGGTGCTGGCGGAACAGGAAATTCCTATACTACTCAATTTGGTCGTGGTGGAGGTTCTGGTGGTGGAGCACCGGGTTGGTATAATACAAATGGTAAAGCCGGTGGTAGTGCAAATAATCCAGGACAGAATGGAGGATACATTTTGGCTGGTGGAACATATTGGATAAACTTCCCTGGTGGTGGCGGTGGTTGGGGCGCTGCTGGTGGTTCTGGTAGTTATGCGTATGCTAACAACGGAGCTGGTGGTAAAGCAGTGAACTTAAATGGCAATACAGTTACCTGGTTAGCTACAGGAACTAGATACGGAGCAATATCATGACAATAAAATATGCAGTTTATAATCCAACAAATGGAGAAAGTATTTTAGTTGATACAGAAGAACATGCTACTGAATTATTTTGGGGTTATATGATTCAAATGGCTTTACCATTTTTTCATAATACACCATATATGTTGGTAGAACAAAATGAAGACGGCAGTGAAGTGTGGAAAAATATTGACGCTGAGGTAATAGAAAAACCAAAAACTTTTTCTGAGATGGCGTTGCTTATTGAAGCTAATAGGAAAATTAAACCATTGACTAATCCTACACCAGTGGAGACCCTGCCATGAGTTTAGCTACGCACGAATTAGGATATTTTGGTAACATCTGGGTACGTCAAAATCTATTAGAAAAAATAGGTGACGAAATAGATGAGCATTATCATAAGTTTGATCATGTAAGTTTACTGGCATCTGGAAAGGTTGAAGTCACTATAGAAGGATATGCTCCTAAACAATTTACAGCACCTACCTTTATTGTTATTAGGAAAGAACATATACATAAGTTTAAAGCATTAGAAGATAACACAATGTGGTACTGTGTTTTTGCTATTAGAGATTTAGATGGGAACCCTGTAGAAGAAATTTTTGACCCAGAAAAACACGATCCTACTATAGCCACTGGGGTACCAGCTGATTACTGGACTAAAGTACAACATTTAGAACAAGAAACAGTACTGTCTAAAGAGTAAATACACTATAACAGAGAATAAACTATGGCATTAACACAGATTAACAACACAGTTTCAGATTCCACTAACCTAACAGCAAATAATACAAGCTATTTAGGTGGCATACCTGCATCTGATTTTTCTCAATTGGGAGTTGGGCAAACTTGGCAAGATGTTAAATTAAGCAGGGCATTTAATACAACATATACTAATTCAACTGGTAAACCCATAATGGTAAGCGTGACGGTTGGTTCATCGTCTGCGGCTGGATTTAATATGAGATTTTATGTTGATGGGATTGTGATGGCTGCAAGCGGAAACTCTCAAACTGCATCTACATATTCTACTGGTTCAACTCAAGTCATAGTTCCAAACGGCAGTACATATTATGTACCTTCAGCTGCATTAAGTAATGGATCCGGTTCTATCTTGTACTGGTTTGAACTTAGATAAGGACTAAACATGAAATATTTTAAAGATAATAACACAGGGGAAGTGTTTGGTTTTGAAGAGACAGATAACACCCAACTTCCTTATATGCAAGCAAAAATTGATGCTGGTTTAGAAGAAATTACAGGTTCCTGGCCATTACCCGAATCTGAGCCAGAACCGCAACCAGTAGCAGAACCAACTAAAGCTGAATTATTGCAACAGTTACAAACACTTGCAGATAAAATTAATGCAATACAATAATAGAGAAAATCTATGGCACTAACACAAGTAACTAAAGAAGTACTACATAGTAATCAAAGTAACATCACGGTAGTGGGCACACTAGAAAGCCTTACAGTTAGTGGCAACACTGCTACAGGAAATCTAAGTGCCACTGGAACAATGGTACAAAACGGAATAACTGGTGGAATAGTGCCTGTTGGTGCGATCGTTATGTGGAGTGGTGCTATTGCCGACTTACCGACAGGCTGGGCATTTTGTGACGGCACAAACGGTACTCCAGATCTGCGTAATACATTTATCATTGGCGCATCAGCCGACAGTGGCGGCCAGGCAAATACTACAGTAACAGGATCTACAACTAAAACTGGTGGATCGGCAAACGCTATAGTTGTAAGCCATAGTCATACAGCTACAGTAACAGACCCAGGGCATAGACATACAGTAGGTGGAGCTTATGGCGGAACTCCAGGCGGTGGTGGTATTGTTCAATCAACAGCACAAGGTGAAGTTTATTCAACTACAGAAACAACAGGAATTACGGTAGCAATTAGCACAACAGGATCCAACGGAACAAACGCCAACTTGCCACCGTACTATGCACTTGCTTTCATAATGAGAACCTCTTAAAGTATACCGCAGTAAATACTGCTATGAACTTTATTAAAACTTCTATAGATCCCTGGGCTTGTATACCTGCTCTAATTTATATAGAAACTCTTAAAATTACTGGCGCTGCTGTTAATAAAGTCAACATGGGTAGAGTAGCAACAGTCAATGGATATCAACCTTTAAACATTCGTCCACTGGGTATAGATTCTATATACACAAATCCGCTCAGAGAAGCAATAGATACTAAACTTTTAGAACTAGGTATTTTGGGTAAAATCTTCAGAAGTCATTTTGTTAGTTACGATTGCGGTGGGTATCAAAAACCTCACAACCACAGTGTTAAGTCGCCAGAAAATAATCACCAACCTGCTAGTTACACAGGATTAGTGTGTTTATTAGCAGGTCAAGGTGGGCATTTAGTATTTGAAGACCAAGAATTTGCAATGACGCAGGGTGATATGTTTCTTTGGGACTCATCGCTAGAGCACTGGACAACGCCGTGCGAATCGCCCAAAGTTGTTGTTGCATTTGATATCAGCTAAAACCAAAATCTCAAATCTCGTATAAATACTACTAAACTATAGGCATTCAACTGTTCCAGCTCAGGGGATATATGGAACCGCAAGCGACAGTGTGCTAGAAAAATATTTGCGGAGTATTTCACTGAGATGTCAAACTTAACCAGAATTAAGAATAATCAGATTACGGATTCGACTATATTTGCGAATACCAAGATCTATCCGGGTTCCATTGTAGGTAGTCTATTTAATAGTAACCTTACAATGACTTCAGATGTTACTATCACAGGTAACTTAACAGTACAGGGTTCTAGTACATACCTAACAGTAGCGTCAACTAATACCTACGTTAACGATCCCTTAATTATTCTAAATAACGCTTTTAGCGGAACTAATACTTACGACATTGGACTATTATTCAATCGTGGTAATCAAACATCAATAGCATTAGTATGGAACGAAGCCAACGATGAATTTAGATTTCATTATACTACAGACGACGGTAATAGTTATGGTGCAATTGACAACAGTGGTTATGGTAATGTACGCTTAGGTAATTTAGCAGTTGCATATGATGCTTCACTGCGCAATCTTACATCATCCGGTAATGTTGACATGGCTGCAGGTACAGTATCTGGCGATTTTGCCATCAACGGCGGCGACTTAACTACCTCAGCTAGTACATTTAATTTATTAAATGCTACAGCTACAACCTTAAATTTTGCCGGCGCTGCAACAACGCTAACAGTAGGTGCTACGTCAGGCACATTGAGTTTACGTAATGCAAATGTGTGGCTACCCAATGCTACGACATTAGATGGCGCACAAACCACAGTGAGTTTGTTTAATAATGCTGCCACAATAGATGCATTTAAAAATGCGACAGATATTGAATTTGGTGCTGCAGGAACCGCCGGTACCTTAACATTAAACAACGATGTAGTTGTTGGTAGTAGTACTACACAGGATGTATTTAATACTACAGCTACTACAGTTAACGCATTTGGTGCTGCAACGACACTAACAGTGGGTGCAACATCTGGAACTTTAAATCTAAGAAATGCTAACATATGGTTACCTAATGCCACAACACTAGATAGCGCACAAGCGTCAATTGATTTACTTGCTATACCAACTACTGCAAATGCATTTAATTCTGCAACGACATTAACATTGGCTGCAACATCTGGCACTACAAATGTGCGAAATAATTTAGATGTAGATCTAAGTTTAAATGCTCGCGACATACAATCTACTGTGATTGGTAATGTAACACCGTCAGCAGCCACATTTACAACATTAACATCACAAGGTACGACTCAGCTAAGTTTAACTAGTGCAACTGCAATTAATACTACACCAATTGGTAATGCAACACCAAGTTCTGCTACATTTACAACATTAACATCACAAGGTACGACTCAGCTAAGTTTAACTAGTGCAACTGCAATTAATAACACACCAATTGGTAATGCAACTGCTTCGTCGGGGGCATTTACTACCCTAACTGCTAGCGGTGTAACTGAGGTAACAGACACTACTGATGCAACTAGTGTCGGAACTGGCGCATTCAGAGTTGCTGGCGGCACAAGTGTTTCGGGCAATTTATATGTTGGTGGAAATATTAATATTACTGGTAGTAGTTATGTATTGACATCTAATGCTGGTGTTTTCTATGGCGATGCTAACGGATTTGGTGCACTATACGCAGGGGTAACAGGGTACACCCAATTGCCTGCCACAGTAGTACAGACTACTGGTAGCTTTAACGGCTACGTACAGAATAACTTCCAAAATCTGAGTACTGGAGCTAAAGCTTCAACAGATTGGGTAGCTACAGCAGGTAACGGTGCCGATTACGATCACTACATCAACATGGGTATCACCACTAGTGGCTGGGATGGTACCCAAGATAACAGTTTAACTAATTCATTAGGCGACAATGACGGCTACATATACGTTCAAGGTAATGTTTCTACAGGACAAGGTGGTAACTTAGTAGTAGGTGCAAGTACCCCTGGAACTAAGAAAGTTAGTGTTATTGTTGGTGGCAACACAGCATCAAATATTACAGCGGTATTTTCGAACCCAGAAACAGTTAGCTCGAGTAAAACTACAGGAGCCCTGACAGTTGCTGGTGGTGTCGGTATTACAGGCAATGTAAATGCCAATAATTTAAACACTGGCAATGTAGTAATATCATCAGACAATCCAAGTACAAGTACAGCAACTGGGGCGTTAACCGTAGCCGGCGGTGCTGGTATAGGTGGAAATTTATGGGTAGGCGCTAATTTAGTAGTTGGTGGTGACCTCACTGTGCAAGGTAATGTAGTTTCATTAAACACTTCTACATTAGATGTTGAAGATTTAAACATTACTATTGCAAAAGGTGCTGCAAGTAGCGCAGCTGCAGACGGCGCAGGGATCACTGTTGACGGTGCATCTGCAACAATATTATACACACATGCTACTACAAGTTGGGACTTTAATAAAACCATTAGTGGTATTGATGCAACGTTTAGCGGAACTCTTGCGGTCACTGGAGCAACTACCTTAACTGATGATTTGGCTGTTAACGGTGGTGACATAACTACATCAGCTAGTACGTTTAATTTACTTAACACCAACGCTACAACCTTAAATTTTGCTGGTGCAGCTACTGCACTTAATTTGGGGGCAACGTCTGGAACCACTACAGTTAAAAATAATTTAGATGTAGATTTAAGTTTAAATGCTCGTGATTTACAATCTACTGTGATTGGTAATGTAACACCGGCAGAAGCTACATTTACAACATTAACATCACAAGGTACAACTCAGTTAAGTTTAACTAGTGCAACTGCAATTAATACTACACCAATTGGTAATGCAACACCAAGTACCGGCGTGTTTACTACTTTAACTGGTGATGATGTCTATGTTACAACATCGGCTAACTTATCGCCTACTGGAACTGTAACAGTTAATCCAGGGACGTTAGGTGCAATCGACAATGTAGCGATTGGCGCAAATACGCCAAGCACGGCAGAATTTACAACGTTAGAAACATCAAGTACAACTACACTGAGCTTGACTACAGCTACAGCAATTAATAATACACCAATTGGTAATGCAACACCAAGTACTGGTGCATTTACAACGCTCACAACAACTAGTACAGCAAATGTGGGTGCGTTAACAGCCGCAAGCATTAATGGTACTGTAATTGGTAACGTAGATCCTGTGAGTGCAACATTTACAACACTAACATCACAAGGCACCACTACGCTTGGTGCAGTTAGTGCCGCAAGTATTAATAGTACAGTTATTGGTAATACTACACCAGCAAGCGGTGATTTTACTCGATTAGCTGCATCTGGTATAGTATATGCAAATAGTACAGCAACTTCAACATCATATAACAACGGCGCATTAGTAGTAGCAGGTGGAGTGGGAGTTGACGGAAACATTCATGTGCCTGATGGCAAGTACATTTCTGTAGGTGCAGAATTAGTAGGTACAAAATCTAATAACTCTGTTGGTGAATTTATTAGTAACGCAAACGTAGCTTCGGTATTCGCTGTTCGAAATTTAAGCAGTGGGCCAAGTGCATCTAGTAATTTTGTTAGCGTTGCTGACCTTAACGGTCCAGGATTTGAACACTATTTTGCAGTTGGTATAGCTAACAGCCAATTCGATGAAGGCACATTACCTAAAGCCTACGATGCGTATGCATTCTGTGAAGGCGGTAATACTATCATTAGTGCTCAAACAATGGGCAAAGAAGTTGTACTTAACGCAGGTAGCCCATTTGCTAATGCAGTGGTAGCAAGAGCTAGCTCTATTACCAATGGCTTTAATGTTGTAAGAACTACACAGGCTACTAGTCCAACAACAGGTGCATTAACAGTAGCAGGCGGTACAGGTATCGCTGGTAATATTTGGGTAGCTAACGGTGCTGTTATCAATGACAGCCAAACTTCGGATAACTTTATAGTTAAAGGTAAGTTAGCATCAAGCCTGATTGTTGCAGACAGTAATAATGGTGCGGTGATAATTGGCGGAAGTAATGCAAGCCCGCAACTAGGTGCAACTTTAAAAGTCAATAGCACTGATTCGTTTATGGTTCCGGTGGGATCAACATCAGAACGTCCGGGTAACAGTGGTAATGTTGATGTACAAGGTATGTTGCGTTTTAACACATCAACATCAACTTTAGAATTCTACACTGGAACATCATGGACTGCTGCAGGCAGTGACACAACATTTACGATCATTACCAGCGAAACATTTACAGGTAACGGATTGGCTAATACCTATGTGTTGAGTAGTAACACTACAACAAACGGCACAGTAGTAAGCATTAACGGTATCCTACAAATTCCTACGTTAGCATATAGTATTTCCGGAACTACACTACAGTTTACTGAAAATCCAGCCGATGGGGACATCATTGATGTTAGAACGCTTGCAACTACACAAACTGTTGGTGATGTAACTAGTCCAAATGGTCTAAATACCTTTACACCAGATAACTCAAATGGCGCAGCGATCTACAGCGGTACAACTACAAGTGACCAAGCTATACGGGCAACTGCAAAACCAGACGGTACTTGGGCATATGTGAATGGTACTAAAACTACGTATGACCAAACAGCAACCTCTGTGGCTAGTGCAAGCAGCCCGGTTGTGGTAGATTCTTTTGTGGCAAGTGATTATACTACAGCCAAATACGTAGTTCAAATTAAACAAAGTAGCGGCAATGTACAAGTTATGGAAGCACTGTTGGCCCATGACGGTGCAAATGCGTATATAACAACATACGGCATAGTTGATACAAACGGCGAAATGGGTACATTGAGTGCAAATATTGTAAGTAGTAACGTAAGATTATATTACACTAGTTCAACATTAACTAACAGTAATGTTAAAGTGTACACTACCTATATTGTCTAAGGTTAAAAATGCTAAAACTTAATAAACTGTATAGAAGATATTATCGCGGCGAAGATATTGTAGTTGAACGTAACTACTCTAACGGAGTGTGGCACGATACTACAGAAAATGTGCCCAATGCAGTTATTAACAGCCAAATATCAAATCAAGCAATAGTGCTAGGTAATGGGCCAAGTAGATCAGAATTTAATTTAAATTTGATTAAAAATCACAAAGGGGGTCTACTTGGATCAGGGCGCCTCCAAAGTTATGGATGTAATGCACTGCATAGAGATTTCTCTCCTGACTTCTTAATAGCTACAGGTGATGAAATAGTTAAAGAAATAGTACGTAGTGGATATACCAATGAACACATAGTATACACCCACAATATGCACCTGTTGGAGTACCCAAACAAATTTTACTTAATCCCGCACGATCCATATACAGATGCAGGAACCACGGCACTTTATATTGCAGCATTTGACGGACATAAAAAGATTTTTATGCTAGGATTTGATGGCCAAGATTCTCTAAACTATAACTATAATGTTTATGCAGGGACACGCGGTTATCAATCACTAAGAGACACTGTAGAAGATTTTAAATGGATCCGAGATCAACGAACATTGTTTAATACCTATACAGAAACCGAATTTATACGTGTAACTAAGAAAGGAACTGAACCTATTCCTGAAGAATGGAGAGGGTGTTTAAACTTTAGAGTTATAAATTGGAATCAATTTGCAAGAGAAGCCGATTTATAAAATTGATTCTAACGTTTTAATCTTATCTACTACTTCTTTAAAATTAATAGTTCTCCAAACACCAGGATGCAACGGTTTTGGATAATCGTCTAAATTGACCCAACAAAAACCCCTATGTTCGTTATTTAAAATAGGAACGAATTCTTCTTGAATAGGTATTAAAAAAGTATGGTAACTAAACTTGTTATTTTCGCTGGTAAATTTCTCAATGGGGATAACTTTTGAAAATCCAACATTGAATTTAAGTTCTTCTTCTAGCTCTCGATGTAAACTATCTAGTAGGTTTTCACCAACTTCAATTTTTCCGCCAGCTAACCCCCAAGATCCTGAATATTTGGAATTATTTCTAAGTAAAAAAAGATAACGATTAGTTGAAGTGCAATAGATAAAAGCACCAGCACCTTCTACAGTACTAGAGTCCATTCTCCATTTTTGTACTCCCCTTCCCAACTTTTTACCCATTGATTGTTATCCCATTTATATTGAGTTCCGGTATTTAAATTACTTACATATTGTACACTAGTAATAGATTGGCTGTCAAACTTAACTTCCCAATTTACACCATTGTATTCAATAATATCGTTGGCACTGGCAATTAAATCTTGCCCGTTTGTGCCCTGCCAGGCACTTGGGCCAGTTCCTGGTAAATTTTCCCAACTTCCGATATCATTAAGTATTAAATATCTCGTACCGGCGGTGGCCGTTGATGCTAGATTAACTGCATTTGATTTTCTTGGATCAACTATTGCATCAATGGGGTCTAACGTATTTGCGGGATAGGTGTCAACGTCTGCATTAAAAATTAACAGACTATCGTCTGTGGGATGATAACTCACAGTGCCCACAATCTCAGTTTCGCCATCTCCGCTTAATAATCTTATTTGACTAATGCCATTTTCTAATACACCGTAAATATTAATTAAGTTTGCCCAAACATCTTTAGTGCCCACTTTCACTGGAGTATCTAACGTTGGTTCTCGCGGATCCTCAATTTCCTGAACTTTGAGAAGAGTTAGTGTATTGCCGATGAGTAATACGCCATAGTCTAAGGGAGTAAAGTATTGTCTAGCACCTAGTAAATTGGTCTCATTGAACACAGCACTGGTTAGATCACCAGAACTCTCGTGTATGCTTGCAATAATTTTTTGAATAACACCAAGTTTTTTAACTTTGGCCGGGGGACTAATCCAAATTGGTAATTTGAAAGTTAAGGTTAACACATCAATCGGATTGTCGGTACCTATAGGGATACTGCGACTAGTCCATGCTTGACTATCTAGATAAACTGTGCTTAAACTAGTCCAGTCGATATAATTATCAGTAGACTGTATTTCTAAACTAGGATTAAATAATACCCCTAGCTGTTCAAATAATTGCAATTTTTGTTTAGTATTGCTAGTTAATATATCAACTTTAAGTTCTAGCATGTACGGAACAGGCATGGGGCGCTCAACAGTAAATGCGTTGCCCTGTCTTGCTTCGTATTCTTGTGTTATGTCGTTGTAGGCTCGTTGTCTAACGTGTAATTTGCCCACAAACGTAGGATCTTGAATTCTTTCTCGATCGTATGTTAACGCACTAATATATACGGCCATTGCCGGAATAGTAGGCATTGCACTACCTGCGCTATTGTTGGAAAGAATGTTTGCTACTTGACGACTTCCGTCACCGTAGTACACTGGCACTCTCTGTAAAGTTGTACTACCATTTCGATCTGCTCCAAACTCAACTTGGAACCCACTAATCATGCGAATAAACTGAGCTAAAAATCTCTCAATTTGCGCATCATAATTGAATTGTTGTAATGCTGGCATATATTAATTATCCGCTAATGGTCTAAGGATATCGCTGAGTCCTTGACGCTGTACAGTAACGTTAGCATAAATGGTATATTCTAACACGTCGTTGGTATACAAGGTGTTTGACACAGTAATGGCTAGGTTACCAGATGAATTGCTCAAAGTGTTAGTTACTATTAAACTATTGATAGTTGTTTTAACACCATAAGAACTTACATACGGTGTTTTAGTAACAACAGTTCGTGAACTTAATGTAAACGATTGTGTATGAGCATTTGCTGCCGGAACATAATTTGCCGCAACTCTTATGGCATCCCAGGCTAATGCATTTTTATAGTTTGCATCAGAATCGTTCATAAAACTACTTAATTGTGTGCGATTTGATGCTCCGGGGGTTAAATTAGTTCTCACAGCATCCTCAATTTTGACCCAACGTTTGCTGTCCCACCGAAATAGGCGATTGGGCACATAATCTAATCGCAAGTAATAATCACCAGATTGTGGATTAGAAGGAAATGCAATACCAGCAGCAACATTGCCACCATTAGGTAATGCACCATCACCTGTTAAGTATCCTTGAACTTTACTAGAACTAGTAGTTGCAATAGTGCTAGCATCTGGATTGCCATCGCCGTCACTTGCATCAGTTTCTGTAGAATCACTGGCATCAATATTGTTTATGTCGCCTGGGTATCCGTTGTCTGCAACAGGTGCATGATAGATAAAACTAGTATCATATCCACTAGCAGGAACATCAGATTCAGCACGAGCAACCACAGCATCATTAACTTCAAGGTATTTGTTGTAGGTACTTAGCAAATCTCCTAGCGAACTATCATTGCTGTCCTCTATACCGTCACCGTTGGTATCACCTGCAGGTATATTATTAAGGATATCTTTGTACTCTTGGCTATCAACTAGCGGAGCTACTTTTACCCGCCACAAATGGGGATACCATGTGGCACTAAATCCTTCAGCTGAACGAGTGGCATCTTGAACTACATAAAATCTCTTAAGGGCTACAGGAACACCATCGTCTAACGGATAGTAATCTTTTAAATTGGGCAACTCAAAAACATCGCCAATCATAAGTTTGCGACCCAAAGTTTCAACCATGTCATTTAAATGGAACGTCATAAACATAGTGTCGCCAGTTAAGAAAAGACCAAATTGGGTTAGATCAAAGTCATTGTCGCTAACGTTATATACTCCACGAAGTGTGTAAACGCTAGTATCGTATTTTCTATCGCGATTCTCTAAAAATAATAAATCTTGTATAGCAGTGATACTAGTTTGAGAAATTGTTGGTTCTGAAGTACCATTTCCTTCTTGTTCTTGAGGTCCAAGATACTTATGAATGTGAATGTCAACACCGCCCACGGTAAACATCTCACTGATTCGGCGGTCAAAAAACTTGTAATCATTGCCCTTATTAGGACGCCAAAGGCTTAAACGTGGCATTACGATATCCTATTTTATCATAGTATTTAGCTGATTGACAACAGCGGAAAATGATGTTACACTACTGAAACTATGACAAACCAAATACAAACTAGCATGGATTGGGCAAGTGTGCAAACCCGTTTAGAAGCACCTGTGCATAAAATGAAGAAGTATAGTCATGAAATGTGGAACATTAGCCATAATATTGGATTAATGGTTAAAGATCTAAGTAAAGAAGAAATCAATTGTCGTAGACAAGGTCGCCAAACTAGACTACATAAAGAACAGGTTGACAAGATTAACGAAGAGATAGCAAACTATGAACGTATGATAACGTTTGCTGTACTATTAGCGGGGTGATATGTTAATAATGACTATAGAAGAAGCCTATGTAGCAGTTAGTTTCTACAATAAAAATCTTTGGCGTGCATTGGCACAAATGAATAGTGAATGGGACTATTTGGATATATATGATCGTACAGCATATAAAATGGTTAAACGAGAACTAGAAAAGGAAATGACAAATGGCTAAAATTAAAGTTGAGGGTAAAGCACCCAAAAAAGCACAGCGCGACCCGTTATTTGTGGATGAAAAGTACACCGGTACAGAGCCTGTATGGGACACTGAGCGAGCTTTACAGTTTACAGATGAAGAGTTTGACCATAATTTCCGTAAGAGTATGCGCTATTACAACTATTACTATAGTGCAAAAGATCTAAAAAAATATTTTGTAGCCTGGTTGCGTGAACATACTGGTAAAGATAGCCAATATCATAAGTTGGATAAAGCCACAGTTGATTACTATGCTAAAACTAAAGATGGCCTAACTCCCTTAACTGCTTGTGCTATTGTGAAAGCGCACACTAAAGGCATGCCGTTGCGTGATCGCCATGTAGAATACTTACTTAAAACGGTTAAAGAAGTAATTTATATGGCCGAGCAACTTGCAGAAGAAGATGATACTCCGACGGATACTAAACAAACGGCGTCTAAAACAAACGTAAAGGTACCTACAATACAAGATCGTATGAATGCAATAGCAGACAAGCATCAACTGCACTTTTTAGAGTTAGAAGATCAACTGTTTGACGGCAAAACAGTTGACCCTAAAGCCTATGATTATCTGATAGCTAAAAACATAGCACCTGCTACTATCGCTCGCATACTTGCGCCTTTTGAACGTAGTCGTGCTGAATTCAACGAAGCCAAAACTACTAAAGATGAAGATCTTAAAGATGCCTATGCACATTTAAAAGCCGCAGACTACAAGCGGTATGAAGCGTTCTATACAGCATTATTTGACGGCTTTACTCAATATGGACAGGTTAAAAAGGCAACTAAGAAAGCAAGTGTACGTAAGCCGCCAGCTAAAGAAAAACTTGTTGCTAAACTCAAATACTTGAAGAATGATGCTACAACTAAAGCAGTGAGTATTAATCCTGTAGACATTATTGGCGCACAGGTGTTATTTGTCTATAATGTTAGAACTCGTAAACTAGGCAAATATGTTGCTGAGGACATGGGCGGAGCACTTAATGTTAAGGGCACAACTATTACGGGCTACAATGAAAGTAAGAGCGTAAGTAAAACTTTACGTAAACCTGAGGTACAAATTAAAGAATTTTTAGCCGCAGGTAAGATTGAACTGCGCAAATTTTTGGAAAATATCAAAGCTACTGAGGTTAAACTCAACGGACGTATCAATCAAGATACCATCTTACTCAAAGTTCAGTAATTGTTATATCTCGTTATACTACATACATAATAAATATAGTATAACGGGATATTTTATATGGCCACAGCTACAGGTAATTTAACACCTAACTTAAGTCTAACAACAGACAGTCTATTTAATGCAAACACTGGTACCGGTGCGGGGCACATCGCCTTTGATCCTACACCACTAACGGCAACTCCGGCACAAAAAAACGATATAATTGATTACATTCGATTCAGACTCGGCGACGGTATGGTTGATGTTGAAGCCGATCGTGAACACTATGAAATGGGTATTAGACAGGCATTGTTGCGCTATCGACAAAAATCAGCCAATAGTGTAGAAGAAAGCTATGCATTCTTAGACATTTATCCCGAAACGCAAGAGTATATTCTTCCACAGGAAATTATGAATGTGCGTGCTATGTATCGCAGAGGCATTGGCAGTGTTACTGGTACAACTGCTAGTCAGTTTGAACCATTTGCTAGCGGATATCTAAACACTTACATGTTAGTGGCCGGGCGGGTTGGGGGACTTGTAAACTATGAACTATTTACAGGATACCAAGAATTGGCTATGCGCATGTTTGGTGGTTGGATACAGTTTACTTTTAATAAAGTAACTAAAAAACTCACCTTAACTCGAAAAATTCCGTTCTTTGGACAAGACTATAACAATCAAATTAGCGAAAGTGTATTATTGCATATTGATAACTACAAACCAGATCAAATGCTATTAAATGACAACACCGCACTACCTTGGTTACAAGATTATGCGCTAGCATTTGTGATGATTGCTATCGGCAATGCACGTGAAAAGTTTGCTACTATTGCTGGCCCACAAGGTGGTACAAGTTTGAATGGTGCTTCTCTTAAACAAGAAGGTCAAGAATTGTTAGAAAGATTGGACGAAGATATCAAAAACTTTGTTGATGGCGGCACTCCTTATACATTTGTAATTGGCTAGCCAAAACGTTAGACAATCTTTTATTAATCTAGTAAACTAGTAGTATCAAAGGAGAGCTTCAATGAGTCGCATTATCGGCATCTGTGGTTTTATTGGGTCTGGCAAAGATACAGTTGCAGACTACTTGGTTAATTTTCATGGCTTTCGTAGAGAGAGTTTTGCTAATAGTTTAAAAGACGCAGTAAGTCGGGTATTTGGATGGGACAGGGAACTACTTGAAGGGCGTACCAAAGAAAGTCGAGAGTGGCGCGAAACTAAAGATGAATGGTGGAGTAAGCGCCTAAAGCAAGATATTACACCACGATGGGTCCTGCAGTACTGGGGTACAGAAGTTTGTCGTAAGGGGTTCCATGACGATATATGGGTCGCTAGCTTAGAAAATCGTCTACGTACTACAAAAGATGACATTGTTATCACAGATTGTCGTTTTCCCAATGAAATTAAAGCAATTAAAGCAGTTGGCGGCAAAGTTATACGTATTAAACGTGGTCCCGAACCTGATTGGTATAACTCTGCTAAAGATTATAATAAAGGCATGAAACGCATCGGGTGGGCGCTTGGGAAGGATATCTTAGAAAAAGCAGGTGTTCACGCTAGTGAATATAGTTGGGTAGGCAGTAAGTTTGACACTGTACTAATTAACGACGGCACTATTGATGACTTGTTTAAACAAGTAGAAGAATTTTTAACACCTAAAAATCTGGGACTAGATCCCCTTGACTCCACCCTAGCCCTTCCCGAGCTACTTCATACTGGCAGTTAGCGCAGATAGTTCTTAAATTAGAGTGATTGCTATTATTTAGGTTTCCGTCAATATGGTAAACAAATAGCTGTTCTTTATACTTTGCCTTAAAGCCGCACTTTTCGCAGTGCGGTTTTCTTTTATATCCATGTAGTGCCCAATTGGGGGTCTGGGGTTTGGCTTTTTTACCCTTACGAATGCAGGCCGAGCATAGGCTTCTAAAATGTGTAGTATCACCATTTCGATAATTGATTGCCGCTGGCATTCTACCACAAGATTTACATAAAGGACGGTATAACATTCTGTATTTATGACGCCTAGCACTGCAAACCTTGGCAAAGGCACCTAAAACAACCAAAATTTTAATATACCGATAAATAACATAAAGTATTATTAACAAAGGAATACTATACTATGGCACTAATTTCCCCAGGAGTCCAAGTTACCGTAATCGACGAAAGCCAATATCAGCCAACTGCTGCCGGTACCGTTGCTTATGTGTTACTTGCTACAGCTCAAGACAAATTAAATCCTAGCGGCACAGTAGCTTCAGCTACAACAGCAGCTAATGCAGAAAAACTAGTTACAATTACAAGTCAACGTGAACTAGTTAGTTTATTTGGCACACCAACATTCCAAGTTGATGCTAGTGACAATCCCTTACATGCAGACGAGCGCAATGAATACGGATTGTTAGCGGCGTATTCAGCACTTGGTGTATCTAATAGACTTTACGTACAACGTGCTAATGTTGATCTAGCTCAACTTGAGGGCACAAGCATTCGTCCTACAGGGACACCAGCAGATGGAACATATTGGTTAGATTTAGAAAATACTAACTGGGGTGTATACGAATGGACTGAAGACAATACATCATTTGTATTAAATGATCCGTTAGTTATTACAGACACAGATCAATTATCATCAGGTGTTCCACTAAGCTCGATCGGTAGCATTGGAAGTTACGCTGTGGTAGCTACAAGTTCAAGCAACCCAATTTATTTCAAACGATATGACAACACTTGGGTACTAGTAGGTAGCGATGATTGGATGACAGGAGTTCCAACAATTACAGGTGCTATTGCAAATCCAGCTAACTTATCAATTGGTGATAAATTAGTAATTAATGGTACAAACGTTACATTAACTGGAGCAACCGTTTCTAGTGCGGCTAGTGATATTGCTGGTGCAGGCATCCAAGGCGTAACTGCAACAGTTAACGTTGCAGGGCAACTTGAAATTCGCATTAATAGTCAAGCAGCAAGCACAGGTAATGTCTCAGTTGAAGACGGTAAACTAACCATTGGCAAAGGTACTACAATTGGCGGCACTGATGCAGCAATAAAACTAGGCTTGTTTGATAGCGCAATTGACGGCACAGCAAACACTAAAACATTGTTTGGTCCTACAGTAAGTTTTGCAGGTTATCGTGATGCTCCGGCTTGGAGAACATCAGACGTCACACCACGCCCTTATGGGTCTATATGGTTAAAAACTAGTGCTACAGGTAACGGTGCGAATTGGGGCATCAAAGAATACAATGCTAATTTAGATTCATGGGTGTTACAAGCTGCACCATTGTACAGCTCAGACACTGCTGCAATTTATGGATTAGATCCAATTGGCGGCGGTGGACAAATTGCTGCTGGTTCTATATACGTAAAATATGACACGCTAGCTACAACTACTGCAACATTTAGACCTTACATTAAAAACGTTGCAGGGCTTGTAAAAATCACAGGTACTACGCCATCAAGTCCAATAGTGTTTGACAACACGGACGAATTTGTTATGGAAGTTAGTGTTCCAGGACAGTCAACGACACAATCAGCAACAATTAGCCTAAGCGGAACTACTGCGGCTAGTTTTGTAGCTGATATTTTAGCGGCAAACTTGCCAAATATTACAGCAGTGGTTGAATCGAGCGGTGCAATTAGTATTAGTCATTTAGCTGGTGGTACTATCAAATTTACGCAAACAAGCGGAACACCACTTGCAGATGCAGGATTGATCAATGATAGTAACGTTCAAGTGGTCACAGCAGGTTCAGTGTACTTGGCCAGCCCATTTACTGCATTAACATACACATATAGTACAACTGCACCATACAGTAACCCAGCTGACGGTACATTATGGTATTACAATAATCCGTTAGAAGTTGACATTATGATCAATGATGGTAGCGGATGGAAAGGTTACCTAAATGTAGTCAATGACGCTCGCGGTTATGATCTAAGTTCAACAGACCCAGCAGGTCCAATCTTATCAGCAAGTCAGCCCACTACACAAAGCGATGGTACTACATCATTGGCTGCAGGCGATTTGTGGATTGACACTGGTGATTTAGAAAATTATCCTGTGATTCGTCGCTATAACGACACCGGAACATGGGATTTAATTGACAACACCGATCAAGTAACAGTTGATGGCATTGTGTTTGCTGATGCTCGCTGGGGTTATAATGGTACTACAGATCCTATTGTAGATGCTTTACCGGCGATTGCAGACTTAGCATCGAGCGACTATATTGATGATGACTGTCCGGATTATCGTTTATATGCACGCGGCACATTACTGTTTAACACAAGACGTAGTGGTTATGGTGTAAAACGTTTTGAATCTGAATGGTTTGCTGATCCGGATACATTTACCGGAACAGTAACACCAACAGTAATCGCTACCTGGGTAAGCCAAAGCGGAGTTGATGATACCGGTGTTCCTTATTTTGGTCACAAAGCACAACGTAATGTTGTGGTTGAGGCGCTTAAAGCAGCAGTTGAAAGTTCTACAGCACTGCGTGAAGAACAAGTTCAATTTAACTTAATTTGCTGCCCAGGTTATCCGGAACTAATTCAAAACATGATTACGTTGAATAATGATCGCAAGAACACAGCGTTTATCATTGGTGATAGCCCACTAACATTGAATAGTAGTTCTACTAATATCACAACATGGGCAAGTAACTCTAACTTAGCTGCTAATAACGGCGAAGATGGATTAGTAAGTCGTAGTGAATACTTAGGGGTTTATTATCCAGCTGGGTTGGGTACAGATTTAGGCGGAGAAAGTGTTGTAGTTCCGGCATCGCATATGATGTTGCGTACAATCATTCGTAGCGACAATCAAAGCTATCCATGGTTTGCACCAGCAGGTGTACGTCGCGGGTTAATCGACAATGTATCAAGCATTGGTTATGTTGATGTTACTGATAACAACTTGTTCCGTAGCATTGGTGTAACAGCAGGTCTGCGTGATGTTTTATACGAAAACGATGTTAATCCGTTAACCGTATTACCGGGCGTTGGCTTAGTAGCATATGGTCAAAAAACACGTGCTGCAATGAACTCAGCGATGGATCGCATTAACGTGGCACGGTTGGTATGTTACTTACGTTTAGTTCTTGATCAGGTAGCTCGTCCGTTCATTTTTGAACCAAACGATACTATTACCCGTAATCAAGTTAAAGCTAGTTTTGAAGCTGTTTTAAACGATCTAGTTGCTAAACGAGGTATTTACGATTACTTGGTAGTTTGTGACACAACAAACAATACCCCAGATCGTATTGATAGAAACGAATTGTGGGTTGATATAGCAATTGAGCCAGTTAAAGCCATTGAGTTTATTTACATCCCAGTACGTTTGAAAAATACCGGTGATATTGCTGCTGGATTATAATCAATAATATACGCAGATAATGGAGGGATTTATCCCTCCTGATGCGTAGTGAAAAATAGGTAAATACTATTAAGAACAAAGGAATAACAAAATGGCTACAGCGTCATTAAACAAATTTACAGTACCTTTAAGTACAAACCAAAGCGCAAGTGCTCAGGGTTTATTAATGCCAAAACTAAAATTCCGCTTCCGGGTGGGATTTGAAAACTTTGGAGTTAGCCAACCAACAACTGAGTTGACTAAACAAGTAATGAGTTTTACTCGTCCTAAATTGGGTTTTGATCCAATTGAAGTTCCTGTGTATAACAGTAAAGTTTACTATGCAGGTCGACCGACTTGGGAAACTGTTACTTGCATGTTACGTGATGATGCAGGCGGTGAAGTACTTAAACGTGTTGGCGAACAGTTACAAAAACAATTTGATTTTATGGAACAAAGTTCTGCAAGTTCTGGTATCGACTATAAATTCTTGACACGGTTTGAAGTGTTGGATGGTGGCAACGGTGCAAACGAACCAACAGTACTTGAAACTTGGGAAATGTATGGTTGTTTCTTAACTAATGCTGATTACGGTGACGCAGATTACGGTTCAAACGATCCTATGACAGTTAGTTTAACGATTCGATTTGATAACGCAATCCAAGTACCATCAGAATCTGGTGTAGGTGCCGCAGTAGCACGTACATTGGGTACAGTAATTACTGGTTAAACCAGACGAAAAATTTACAAACTATGAGCCCGGATTATTCCGGGCTTTTTTATGGGCTAAATATATAAAATGGAATAGTATATGGCCAGTTTTGGAAATCAGTTTTTAAATCAGTTAGCAAATGGCGACGAAATTAAAGATTATCGTCATGCCTCGAAGCTCTTTGTTGACAGTCTATATAGATTAGGTCCAAAAGCTAGTACATTATTTCATGTGTTTATTGAGCTTAATCCGTCTGTTAGTCCGCAAGATCCTACCGAAATTGGTATGTTGGCTAAGGCAGTACAGTTGCCAAAATATTCAATACAAAATAAAGTATACAATGCGTATAACAGAAAGAATGTAGTACAAGAGCGTATTAACTACGATCCAATAACTATTACATTCCATGACGACAGTGCTGATGTAGTTAGAAATTTTTGGTATAATTACTACAGCCACTATTACAGAGATTCAGATTATACACCGGAAATGTATAAAATGGATCATAAATATGCAACACGTCAGGCACAGGCCTGGGGATATAGTCCTCTTAGTACCGAAAATTACATCAATTCGATAAAAATTTACAGTCTCCATCAAAAATCTTTTAGTAGTTATACGTTGTTTAAACCAACAATTACAAATTTTCAGCATGGAGTGCATACAGCAGGAAGTTATGATTTGATGGAACACACTATGACCATAAGCTACGAAGCCATAAATTACGAATCTGGCGCAGTGTCTAGTGAAACAGTTCAAGGGTTTGGGGATTTACATTACGATAAAAGCCCTAGTCCTTTAAGCACACTAGGTGGTGGGACACAGAGTATTCTTGGTCCTGGCGGGTTAGTTGAGGGTGTATCGGGTGTAGTTACAAACTTGCAAAATGGTAATCTGCTTGGCGCTGCGTTTGGTGCTTTTCAAGTATCGCGTAATGCTAAGAATATAGATCTTAAAGCAGCTGCTGGATCTGAATTAAAACAAGTGGCAATGAATGTTATTAGAGGGCAAGGAGTTGGGTCAACTGTATCTGCACCGACTTCAGCAGCAATCAAAAAGTTAATAGGTAATTAATATGAGTTCTCCAGGTAATCTACCAGCATCTACGAAAAATAAGACTACTGCATTTTTTAATAATTATTTTAATCAACCGTTAAATACTAGTTCAAACATTAATGATGCGGTTATAGGATATTTTCAATCTATTACTGGAAGTAAAAGTTCTGGTGAAACCCTAGCAAATACAGTACTATATACTGCATTGAGTCAAGGAATTGATCCTATGACTATCATCGACGAAATGCGTAGTCTTGGCAAAAACGAACTTAATGTTTATCTTACAGTATTTTTAAATTTAAATAGAGCTAACACTAGCTTGCTTGGTATTACCAATCAGCCTGAAACTAACAAATACATCCAACGAGCGATACTTCCGTAATGAGCAAATATGCCCAGGGCAAATATCAAATTAAAAATCCAGAAAAGTATATAGGTAAAAAAACACCTACGTACCGTAGTAGCTGGGAATTTACTTTTTGTAGTTTTTGCGATAATAACCCAGCAGTAGTTAACTGGGCAAGCGAAGCCATACAAATTCCCTATTATAACCCAGTTAGTGGCAAAAACACTATCTACGTGCCAGATTTTCTTATTGTTTATGTAGACAAACATCAACGAAAGCACACCGAATTGGTAGAAATTAAGCCTAGTAAAGAAGTGACATTGGAAACAGCTAAGAGTTATCGTGATAAACTTATGGTGGCTATTAATATGGCTAAATGGGCTGCTGCGGATTCGTGGGCTAGGGCTAATAACATTCGTTTTCGTGTAGTAACCGAGTTTGATATCTTCAAAAACGTAAAACGTTAAATACTATACTATGACTCAAAAACTATCAGAACTATTTAATTTGCCGCCGTTGGAAGATACCACAGTGGAAGAAGCAGAAACTACGATTGAAGAAAATCGAGAAATGATTGAAGCGGTTGACAATGCCATCGACAAAATTGATGCTGCACTACCGATGGTTGCTGACTTAGACACTAGCGATAAAGAACTTGACGAACTAAGCGATCTCGCTAAAGAAAAATTTCAAGACCTAATTGATCTAGGTATGAACGTCGAAGCACGGTTTAGCGGACATATCTTAGCTACAGCTGGCACATTACTCGGACACGCTATAACCGCTAAACAGGCAAAATTAGACAAAAAATTAAAAATGGTAGATTTACAACTTAAAAAAGCACGATTGGATCTGCAGATTAAACAATCTGAACAAAAAAACGATGGTGAAAAATTGTTAGACGCTGAAGATGGGCAAGGTGTGGTTTTAGATCGCAATGAATTACTAAAACAAATATTGGCCAAGAAGTAATTCTGTCAAAACAGCATAAATAACACTATACAGGACCTATAGGTATGAAAAACTTTTTAGAACATTTAACTGAAGTACAAAAAACATATGAATTTCGTATTAAATTGGCAGATGTAGATCCGTCGGATTTAAATGAAAAATTAAAATCGGCTCTTGACGCTTACGGGTTAGAAAGCCTAAGTGAAGCAAAACGTTTGCCGATTAAATCTAACGATATTGACTTCCCAAGCATGAGCAATTTCCAATTGTTCTTAATGGATGCGGTACTCAAGTATCCAGTAAATGATGCACAGTTGCGAGCCATTGTCAGTGAACGTGCTGGCATTCCTATGGGCAAAATTGTAGTAGTTCCAAAAGGACATCCGGAAGAAACGTGGCGCTGGAACGAAGACGGATCAAGCGAAATCAAAGAGTACACGCAAGGCGACGCTGAACTGGTTAAACCATTGCCCGAAGCTACAGCTGAACAAAAATCTGCTAGCAAATTCTACAGCGAAGCAGGTAGTTTCCTTAAGGAATTGAACGAAGTTGAAGTTAAAGTTGAAGGAACTGACAGAACTGTTGGCGGTGAAAAAAACCCAGCCACCGGTAAAACAACTAACGATTTGCCAACTGGTGAAGCAAGTCCAGTGGGTAGCAAACAAAACACTATACCATCACCAGTTAAAGGATAATAAAAATGAGCAACAACATTTATGATATTTTGGGCAAGATTGGCTCTGTTTTAGGAGTTACAAAACCAACCGAAAATGCAACTACTGAACCAGTATACGAAAGCGTAGAATCACGCGGTAGTATTACTGAAGCTGTAAAAAGTTTAGAAGAAAAATACATGGGCTTTAAGAAAACAGTAGCCGCAGTTAAGAAAGGTGGTAGTGCTGAAGATCCAGAAGCTGTAGCCGCTGCCATTGGCCGTAAAAAATACGGTAAAGCCGAATTCCAAAAAGCCGCTGCCGCAGGCAAGAAACTAGGCGAGGGTATGAGTGATGAGGCCAAGTTAGATCGCTATCATGAACTTATTAAACAAGGCATGGATCCTGATGATGCTGAAATGATTGCTTTTAACGATGAAGGCGATGACGAAGTAGATGAAGGCAAATACGATGAGCCAGCTGCACCAGATGCTGATGCTATTGCTAAACGTAAACGTCTACAGGCTATTAAAGATCGTCAAGAAGACGAACAAGGTTATCGCGATGAGCGTAACACGCCAATCCGTAAAGTTGCTGGTAAAGCCTACGGTGGCGCTGCACAGAAAGATAGTCCAGAAGTAGATGACTTGGATGAGGGCAATATCGCTAAATCACAAATAGATCTTAAAAAGCATTCAGCAAAAGCAAAAAGTGTGGCTGCATCAAAGAAAGCCGGTAAAGACTATGACAGCTTCCAAGCACATCTTGCTAAAACAGATCCTAATCACCCAATGCTAGATAAGAAAGTTGCCGAAGTAGCACCTCCAGGCGCTAAAGCTGAACGTATGGTTAAACATATTAAGAAAGGCTATGCTAAAGACGGCGCTCTGACTAAACGTGAAAAAGGTATTGCTTATGCTACAGCATGGAAAGCACACAACAAAGGCCAAGTAGAAGAAGGCGTTGAATTTAAAGACGCTGGTAAAATTAAAAACTCTGCTCCTAACATGAAGAAAGCTAAACCAGCAATGGTTAAAGAAAGCCGTGTTATGGAAGAAACAGATTACTTCTACGAAAAAGTAGGTAAAGCTCTAGCTGAAAAGAATCCTACACTAAACACAGCTGATTCAAGTTTTGTGACAGCAGTGCGTCAAGAAATGGTAGCACAAGGTATTGAACCAAATCGTGCTCGCAATATTATTATGACTGACGAGGACTTTATTGGCGATGTGGCTACATCATACAGTCACTACTGTCAAGAAATCGCAGAGTGTAACGCACCAGAAAATTCATTTGTTGGCGGAATAGATCAAGAATTGGATGAAATTGCCCGCCTAGCAGGAATACCAGTAGAAGAAACAGAAGTATACAACGAAATAAATGTAGAAGAAAGTCCCGACACTATGGATCTTGAAGAAGAAGAAATGGGTGAAGGTAACGAATTCTCAGGAGCACTAGCACAGGCACGTGCAAGTGGTGCTAAAGAATTTGAAGTAGACGGTAAGAAATATACGGTTAAAGAAGCACAAGAAAAATTAGACGAAATGATCAATGCTAACATCAGTTTTACTGCTGATGATTTAGACGCAGTGACATTGATGCAACTATTGGCAGGAATTCAACATAGACAAGAAGAGACAGTTCAACCTACTGACAATACCGTTCCGCAAGAACAGCCACAAGCAGAATTAGAAGAAGAACGAGATATTGAACATTTAAACACGCCGCGAGAAAAAGTAGCAGGAGTAGATGCAGTTGTTCCGAGCGGTACAGATCTCAATCGTAGCAAAAAACAAGATCCTGCTACAGCTAACAAAGCAGCTAATCCATTAGCAGTTAAGGAAGAAACACTTTGGAAAGCATATGAAGATATGTTAGGCGAAGTTAAAAAATAATGAAAATAACTGAGATTGTTGAATCGCGCAGCAAGGTTAGAAAGGGAACCACACAAAGCCTTTCTAACCTTGATAGCTATCCTTATTTAGACAATAACAACCATCCCTATTTGGCCTACAGATTTGGCGTAGCACTAGCAAAAAGTCCAAACGAAGTAGATCATCAAGAAGGCCCTATAGGCAGTGAGTTTATTACGGTGGGCTACAGTGATGCAGACAATGAAATTATTAATCATGCTCGAAAAGAATTTGGAATTAAAGCACGAAAACACAGTAGTCGTGGATCGGCTGAACTAGATAATGTAAACAAAAATAGTCCTACTGCCAAACCTAAGAAGAACAAATACGGTGTCTAAACAAAATAAATTAACCTCAGCAGACTTCTATAAAGCAGAGGACCTGATTCCAGAAGCAGTACTAGATGATGCTGACCCAATACACGATATCCAACGCCTTGCTGGGTTGAGTGACGCTAATGCGGGAAAGTTAAACGAGTACACCGGATATAACAGCGTATCTAAAACAGAAGTTAGTAACGTAAGTCATACTGCTAACGAAAAAATCCAATATCAAAATAATAACAATATCCAACCAGGGAGTCCGGAATGGTTTAGGCTGTGGTTCAGCTTGCCATATATGACCGGCGAGAAACCATTCTAACATAAGTATTTGTATGGCAACCGCAAAAGGTACAGATAACGTACTTGTTAAAAAGCCGCACCAAGCTACGGCCTTTACACAAGAGCAACTACAAGAGTTTGTAAAGTGTTCAGACCCTATAACAGGCCCTGAGTACTTTATGAGCAACTACTTTTACATACAGCACCCCACTAAAGGGCGTATGCTATACGTTCCGTTTGATTATCAAGTACGTTTAATTGATACGTATCATAATTATCGATATAGTATATCGCTAATGCCTCGGCAAACAGGTAAGTCAACAAGTGCGGCAGGATACTTATTGTGGTATGCTATGTTTGTACCAGATAGTACTATCTTAATTGCCGCTCACAAATTTACAGGCTCACAGGAAATTATGCAACGTATTCGGTACGCTTATGAAAGTGTGCCAGACTTTATACGTGCAGGTGCTGTAAGTTACAACAAAGGTAGCATTGACTTTGACAACGGAAGTCGAATTGTAAGTGCCACAACGACAGAAAATACAGGTCGTGGTATGTCAATATCACTACTGTATTGTGACGAGTTTGCGTTCGTCCGCCCTACCATAGGACGAGAATTTTGGACTTCAATCAGTCCCACACTAGCAACTGGTGGTAAATGTATTATCACAAGTACACCAAATAGTGATGAAGATCAGTTTGCTACCCTATGGAAAGGTGCGAACAAATGTATTGATGAATTTGGTAATCCTACAGAAATAGGTGTCAACGGATTTAAAGCATATCGTAGCTATTGGAACGAACATCCTGATCGAGATGAGGCATGGGCCGCACAACAGCGAGCACAGTTAGGAGATGAACGCTTCCGACGAGAAATGGACTGCGAATTTATCATCTGGGACGAGACATTAATTAATCCTAGCTACTTAGTAGAACTACAAGGTGAAGACCCTATTGAACGCCAGGGACAAGTTCGATGGTACAGCCGACCTGATCCGGCAAAAACATACCTTGTGGCGTTAGATCCAAGTTTGGGCACAGGTGGTGATCCAGCTGCAATACAGATATTTGAACTACCTACATTTTCACAAGTGGGCGAGTGGCAACATAATAAAACTCCTGTGCAGAAGCAAGTGGGCATACTCAGTGAGATTATGAAGTATCTTGCCGAAACTGTTCCGGTTAATAATCTTTATTACAGTTTAGAAAACAATACTTTGGGCGAGGCAGCGTTAGTATCTATTGCCGAGCTTGGAGAGGAAAATATCAAAGGTACATTTTTAAGTGAGCCGGCTAAAGCAGGATCTGGCAGAAGATATCGTCGAGGGTTTAATACCACTAACTCAAGTAAACTAAGTGCATGTGCTAAACTTAAAAATTTAATAGAAAGCAAACGTATGAAGATTAGTAGTAGAAATTTAATCTCAGAACTTAAAACATTCGTAGCTAACGGAAATAGCTATGCAGCTAAACCGGGTGAAACTGACGACTTAGTTATGAGTTTGGTGTTAATTATTCGCATGGCGCAGCTATTACAAACTTACGATAGTGGATTGGATTCGGCAATGCGAGACAGCGTGGACGATTTCATTGAGCCCATGCCATTCATAGTTTTTTGATAAATAATGTATCATGCGTGAAATTAACAAAATATCAGAAGCTTTATTTGAAAAAATTCGTGACAGATTTGAAGATGTCAGCTTAGGCGACGAAAACGCTAAAGCCACACAAAATCCTGAGCTTGCACGGTTTTTTAACTTTGACTATGTAGTAGATGGCAAAAACTACGGTAATATTACCTTAAGTGTCATTGATGAACTTAGTCTTAAAGTTTATTTTAGTAAAAATATCAGTCACTCGTTAAGCGACGAAGAACAGAAGAAGTGGTATGCATTTTTACGTGAACTGCGCGAGTTTGCTAAACGTAATCTTTTAAGTTTTGAACCTCGTGATATTACACGTGGTACGCTTAAACATCGGGACATTGAACAACAAAGTAAAGCGGACAGCACCTACAGCAAAGATGAAGTCATTGGTGAAGGACGTATGTATGGAACGAGTCGTAGTAGTTACGAAAATGATGGTGATGTTAGGTTAATTGTTCGTCATAGTGATCGTGTAGATCCTGAACAACGAGGATCCCGTAGCCGTAAGATTCGAGCTATGTATTTAGAAACTGTAGAAGGTGAACGCTTAAAACTCCCTTACAATAGTTTGCGTTATGGTCGTGCTATGGCACGACATGTTAGCGAAGGCGGCTCATTGGCTGACGATTTTGGACAGTACATTACTAGTATTGCAGAAGAATGTAGTAAACTTCGTCCTTTTAAAAGTAGTGTACGTAGTAGAACATTTGAAGACGCTGACACACAGGCTATGGTAGAAGCCGCATTTGAATATCATGGTTTACTAAGCAACACATTAAAACGCATGGGAGGCCGTAAAGGCTATACTAAGTGTAAAGAAAATTTCCAAGCAAACGAAAGCGTGTTACTAGACGAGTTTGATCTAGGCGAAATGCGTGAGCGGTTTGTTAAACGGGTATACAAAGACAGCATGGACGAAGCATTGCCTATCGTTCAAAAGGCATATAAAATGAAAAAAGAAAATAAATTTGCTGAAATGTTCGAACAGTGGGCAGACACAGTATCGGAAGGTACATGGGCTGTGGCACAAACAGACGAAGAAATTAACGAACTTCTTGATTTATTGGGTGAAGAAGTGCCCCTAGGGGTTGATGCAGCTAATGCTACGTCTGCCTTATATAATCTCGTAGGTGCCGACGACCTATTTGATGAACTACAAGCTCTGGCAGAAGAAGATCCAAATCAAGATGCCCGCCCTACAGTTATGTCTTGGTTGGAAAATAATCAACCAATGCTCTATCAACAACTGTTAAACGAATTGGGCGACGATTCTAACTACCCACCAGAGCAAATGGAAGGAGCCTATGCTGACCCAATGGGCAGCATGGATGGTGAAGTACATGAAATGGACTACAATGACGAACAAGTTGAAAGTATTACCTCAGCAATCGTTCGTAGAATCCTAAACAACATTGGCGAACACACAGCATTATTAAGAAAAGCAGGCCCAGATGGTATATTAAATGCCGCACGTGATGTGGCAAGTTTTCACGCACCAATAGAAGAACTGGGATCAAGTGACATCAGCAACATGGTTCGTGAAGTATATCTTGAAGTTGGCGTAGAGTATCCAGAAATGAATGAAGGTAGAGTAAAAGAAGTAGCCACAGATCTTGAAGAACTGACAGACGAAGAATTCAAGGCAAAATATGGTAAAACTAAAGAAGAAATGAAACAAGCACTGTCAGAGACGCAGGGACAGGACTACGTAAACAAATCAGAAAAACTCAAACGTATGGGTGCAAAAGAATTGGGTATGATGGACAAACTTAAAAATATTCCTCGCGGCATGAAAGCAATGACCAAAGGTGACAGTGAAGATGAGTTAGTATTATATAACAAACAATTCAAAGAAGATCTTGAACAAATGCGTAGAATAGCAGGCTTAAAGTAAAGTAACAATAATAAATCAATTAAGAACAGGCACTTTTTAAGTGCCTTTCTTTTTGGTTAAAATAATTAATAATTACTCTTGTGAGATAAATAATATTAACGTATATAGGCAAACAAAACTATGTTTAAAGAAAATAAATATACAACATGGTATTTTAAGATTATTAGCGACTCTAAAAAGAAGATATACACAGAGTACACTGAACAGCATCATATTATTCCAAAATCACTCGGTGGTAGAAACACTGACGATAATATAGTTAAATTATCTGCTAGGGAACACTTTATTTGTCATTGGCTACTCACTAAAATGGTAACAGGTGAGCATCAAAAAAGTATGAGATATGCGCTGAGAATGATGCGCAAAACAAACAAGCATACACACCGATATGAAACTAAAATTACAAGTCGTGTGTTTGAAAAGAATCGTGTAGTGTGCAATGTTCTACTTCAAGGTCGCATAGTATCAGATCAAACTCGGCAACGCATGTCAGCAGCAAGGAAAACCCGAGTAATAACAGATGAAACACGTGAAAAATTATCTAAACCACGTAAAAAGCGAGGACCAATGTCTGATGAAATAAAGAAAAAAATCGCAGAAGCGAATAAAGGGAAAGTACGGTCGGTTGAAACACGACAAAGGATGTCAGAATCTGCGCAAGGAAAACCAAAAAGTAGCGAACATAGAAATAGTATGTCGTTGGCACATCGAAATAAAAAATTACCAAAATGATTGTAAAGGCTAAATATAATATGTATAGTATATATATGCTATACATTATAGGCATATTAAAGACCAACTTAAATAAAGGAAAAACATTATGGCAACATCATTAGCAGAAATCCGTGCAAAATTACAAGCACAAGAGACACGCGGTCAAGGCGGCGGTCAATCACAAGGCGACAACGCTATCTACGCTCACTGGAATATTGCAGAGGGCACCAACGCAAGAGTAAGATTTTTACCAGACGGCAACACAAAGAATGATTTCTTTTGGGCCGAACGTTTGATGATTAACCTAAGTTTTGCGGGCATCAAAGGACAACCAGATAGTAAACCAGTAACTGTACAAGTTCCATGTGTGGAAATGTATGGCGAAGCATGTCCAGTCCTTGCTGAAGTGCGTACTTGGTTTAAAGATCCAAGTTTAGAAGAAATGGGTCGTAAGTACTGGAAGAAAAAATCATACTTGTTCCAAGGTTTTGTACGTGAGAATCCGTTAACAGACGATCAGCCACCTACCAATCCAATCCGTAGATTCATCATTAGCCCACAGATCTTTAACCTAGTTAAAGCGGCATTGATGGATCCAGAACTAGAGAACCTACCTACCGACTATCAAGGTGGCTTAGATTTTACTATTAGCAAAACATCAAAAGGCGGATACGCTGACTACAGTACAAGTAAATGGTCACGCAAAGAGTCAGCGTTAACACAAGACGAAGCAGCGGCCATTGAGCAATTTGGCTTGTATAACCTTAGCGAATTCCTTCCTAAGAAACCAAGCGATGTTGAGCTAAAAGTCATCAAAGAAATGTTTGAAGCATCAGTTGATGGTCAAGCGTATGACACAGAACGTTGGGGCGCTTACTATCGTCCGCGTGGTGTGAGCGCACCAGCAGGTAGCGCAGCCCCTCAGGCGGCACCTACGCAAACAACAACTGGTTATATTGCTCCAGCACAAGCACCCCAAACAGTGCCAGCAACACCAGCAGTAACAGAAGATGAAAATCTTCCTTTTACTCCTGATCCAGTAGCGGAAGCAGAAGCACCAGCGGCTCCTACAGCGCCTGTGGCTACACCAGCAGGTAGCGGACAACGTGCCGAAGACATTCTTGCGATGATTCGCAACCGTCAAAACAAGGCTTAACTGGGCATTGGGGGGCGATATGCCCCCATTTCAACTATTGGAGTATATACATGGCTAAACCATTTGATCTGAGTAAATTCAGAAAAGGTATTACAAAAAGCATCGATGGCATTTCTATCGGCTTTAATGACCCAACAGATTGGGTGTCAACAAACAACTACGCATTGAACTATCTTATCAGCGGCGACTTTAACAAAGGTATTCCAATGGGTAAAGTTACAGTATTTGCAGGTGAATCTGGTGCAGGTAAAAGTTTTATCTGTTCGGGTAACCTGGTTAAAAATGCTCAAGCACAAGGCATTTATGTTATCTTAATTGATACAGAGAACGCACTAGATGAAGCATGGCTACATGCACTTGGTGTAGATACTAGCGAAGATAAATTACTCAAACTAAACATGGCTATGATCGATGATGTAGCCAAGATGATTAGCGAGTTTGTTAAAGAGTACAAAACACTACCGGAAGATGAACGTCCAAAAGTCTTGTTTATTTTAGACTCACTTGGTATGTTGCTAACTCCTACAGATGTTAATCAATTTGAAGCAGGTGATTTAAAGGGCGATATGGGTCGTAAGCCTAAAGCTCTTACAGCGTTGGTACGTAACTGTGTAAATATGTTTGGTGATTTAAATATTGGTCTGGTTGCTACCAACCACACATACGCAAGTCAAGACATGTTTGACCCAGATGATAAGATTTCGGGTGGTCAGGGCTTTATCTACGCAAGTTCTATCGTAGTTGCTATGCGTAAATTAAAACTAAAAGAAGATGAAGATGGTAACAAGATTAGTGAAGTTAAAGGTATTCGTGCTGCATGTAAGATTATGAAAACACGCTATGCTAAACCATTTGAATCAGTTCAAGTTAAAATTCCATACGAAACAGGTATGAATCCTTACAGTGGTCTAGTGGATATGTTTGAGTCTAAAGGATTATTATCCAAAGATGGAAACAGTCTTAAATACACACTAGTAGATGGTACAGTTATCAAACAGTTCCGCAAGGCATGGGAACGTAATGAAGATAATAGCTTAGATCGAGTTATGGAAGATTTTACAAAAAATCCACACAAAGAAGATGTTAAATCTGCTACAGTTGAAGAGGACGCAGAAGAATGAGTATTGAAACTGACATTTTAAGTGAAGTTTGGTTGACCTGTAAAGAATACATACCTAGTAAAGATCGTCAAGCCGTGGCTGATCATGTGTTAGCAGTAGTAGCTGATCATAGTATTACCGAACGTGATCTTAAAGCATTTGGGTCAACTGACAGTTACTTGAAACGTGCGCTAGTTGAGTACATCGGCGAAGAAGAAGTTGATGATCATGCTGACGAAGACGACGACTATTAATGTGGTATAATCGAGTAGCGCAGGATATTAGCGTATTGCCGGACTTCATTGATTACTATTCTAATGAATTAGAACAGGCTAAACGAGAAGTTGGAGTATATGGTAATATTGAAAAGGGATTAGCCGGGTTGCCGGGTATTACTGAGCATCGCTTTAATCAATTACAAGAGATTGAAGCGGTGCTCAATCTCTTAAACATTCGTTTGAGAAAAATTCGTAAAGAGCATTTTAAAAAATATCTAGAAGGGTATGCACGTGCGTTAACTAGTCGAGACGCTGAAAAATACGTAGACGGCGAAGATGAAGTTATTGACATGGAAACTATCATTAATGAAGTAGCTCTGTTGCGTAACAAATGGTTAGGCATTATGAAAGGCCTAGAAAGCAAGAACTTCATGCTAGGGCACATTACAAGACTGCGTACTGCGGGCATGGAAGATGCTACAATCAACTAGACATAGTCAACATATTTTAAATTCTATTAGAGAATACGATAGTTTTCTAGATAGTTTAAAAACTATAGCAGTTATGGGTTGCGGAACAGGTGAGGATGTTACTTGGTGGGCAACTTTAGAAACACGCGACGACCCTCCGGAGCCCTACAATTACAAAGTATTTGCAGTTGATAGAGATGCTAGCAAATTGGCTGCGATTCCAAATCAAAATAACATACATAAGCTAGAAAGAGACTTCAACAATATCTGCCTTCCGATTCCGGTAGATTTGATGTTTAGTCACGATTGTTTGCAGTACAGTCCTAATCCATTGTCTACGCTCAAAGTTTGGAACGAAATGATGAACGTCAATGGTATGTTGGTTTTGGCAGTGCCCCAACATAGCGGAGTTGAGCACAGCCAATATTATAGTCGAACACATAGTGGGTGCTTTTACCATTACACTCCGACAAATCTAATATATATGCTAGCAGTTAACGGTTTTGACTGCAGAGACGCATATTTGTTAAAACAGTTTAATGACCCTTGGATTAACGTTGCGGTGTATAAGTCAAATGTTAAACCGATGGACCCATCAACTACAAATTGGACAGATTTAATTGATACAGGTCTGTTACATCCAAGTATAGTTAATAGTATAAATTCATATGGTTGCCTACGGCAAGAAGATATTGTTATGCCTTGGTTGGATAGAGAAAATTATTTTGTTGACTACGTAAGTAGTTGGACGCAAGTGCCAGAACACGCAGAACAAAAAACAGAAGGGGTCATTAATACATCAGAGTCTTCAGAGGTGTTGACAATATTTCAAGCCCCAACAGTTGAAAAAACTACAAGATTATCTACACCTATAGGCGTATTAAGACCACCAAAGAAAACATATGGTAAATAAAGTTGTTTTAGTCACAGGCGGATTTGATCCGCTACACTCAGGACATATTGCCTACTTTAACGAAGCAAGAAGATTGGGTGACATGCTAGTAGTTGGTGTAAACTCGGATGCTTGGCTTGAACGTAAAAAAGGTCGTGCGTTTATGCCTAGCAATGAACGCATTAACATTATACAACATCTTAAAATGGTAGATCACTGCGTATTGTTTAACGACGATGACAATTCGGCACGTGAAGCTATACGTAATGTTAAAATGATGTACCCTAATAGCCAAATAGTTTTTGCTAACGGTGGCGATCGTACTAAAGAAAACATTCTAGAAATGACAGAGCTTGATGTAGAATTCGTATTTGGTGTTGGTGGAGAAGATAAAAAGAATTCAAGTTCATGGATTCTACAAGAATGGAAAGCACCTAAAACACTACGCTCATGGGGATATTACCGTGTCTTACACGAAGTACAGGGCACTAAAGTAAAAGAATTAACAATAGATCCAGGTAAAAGTCTGAGCTTACAGCGGCACGAAGAACGCAATGAAAAATGGCTAGTTACTGAAGGACGATGCCAAGTAGCAGATGAAATGGGCAACACGTTAGAAATCAAACGGCACGAAACATTTAAAGTTCATCCATCACAGTGGCATCAACTAAGCAATCCCTACGATCGGCCATGTCAAATAGTAGAAGTGCAGTACGGCGACTATTGTGGCGAAGATGATATAGAACGCAGATAAATACACTATTACTAAGGTGTATATATGAGATTTTACGATTTACTTCCAGAAGCTAAAGGTATATTTGGTCGTCTACCTGGCGATCCGTTTGTTAACCAAGATGGTAAACAATTTAATTTTGTTTCAGCTACAGCATTTCCAGATGCAGAAACAGGAAAGTATGCCACTACACAAGAGCGCGATGATGCGATTGCACAGGTTGAGCAACAACTAAACGCTAAAATTGGATGGACTAATTCGCCATCCAATGGCACCTTAGCGTTTGCAGTTGCTGAGTTAGATGATGAAGACGCAGGGCGGGTGTTTTGGGGCAGGTACCTGCAGCAAACTAAACATGATATGATGGGGGCATGGAGTAATAAACATATTCCTGCAGGATGGAAACTTGCAACTAAAGGTGCTAAAAAATTGCAAGCTGGATTTGACCCACAGAATCTTATTAAAACAGAACAGGTATTTACTAGTGTGGATCAAATAATTCAAACAGTAACGACCAATAGCCCAGATCCTGTAAAGCAAGTATTTTCAGAAAATTTAAAAAACTTAGCATCAGGACAAGGAGCAGTAGTATTTCCAAACATGGCATCACAAATGGAAGCAATACGAGACTATTTTGGTGAAATTATGCAACCAGTGGCACTGGCAGGCGGTGTCATTACCGGTCAAGCAGAAGATGCACGTCGAGCATTAGCAGGTGGCGCAACTTGGGATAGTTGCAAGGTTCAATTCCCAATGTCTATGAATGCTGCATTGTGTGATAGTTTTGTTATTGCGCCCAACGGACAAGAAATTGGTATTAGTTCAAAAGGTGGAAGTGGTGCAAAAGCTAGCGCCAAAAACTTATACGATGCTTACAAAAAAGCAGAATCGGAAGGAAATACAGAGTTACTTAAGACAGCAAAAGTTGCAATTAGTATCGTAGAGATCATTGCCAATGAGTCTGCACTAGTTGGGCCATTTAGATTGGGCATGACTTTGGGCATCCCTGGAATAACTGATGAACTGTTTAACGAAGTATCTTTGTATATTAAAACAGGTAAAAATAACTTCGACGGCATAACTAAAAGTGCTAGAGAAATGTTAGCACCATATACAGTTAAAGCTGAAGTTGTGGGGTTTAATGCAGGGTATGCAATTATGGCTGCTGTAGCTAAAACGGTAGCAGCACATGTAAATTCAAACCCGGAATTTAGCCAAGGTGCTCTGGCCTTGCTCAACCAATCTAGTATAATACAAATTTATACTAAAATGGCTAAAAAGGGAGATGATGCAGTATTACAGGGATTTACAGCAGTGTATCCTCCAAACTTTGAAGGTCAAGTAATGATGGACGGCGGTAAGAATTACTACAGCTCACGTATCAGCGGCAAATTGGCATTTTATATCCCTCCTCACAAATAAAACCGTTGACAAAAAGTTAAAATAGTGTTACACTTAAAAAGAAATGCTATTTTAACTTTTTAGGATACGTATGAAACCACAAAACTCAGTAGAAGCAGTTAATATTGATCAAGCCTTGGAAAATTTTGGCGGCAATCGTTTCCAACTAATTTTAGGAGCCGCACAACGAGCGCGAGAAATTGCAAATCGTCGAGTATTTGCTGAACGCGGCGGCGACAATACAAAACATACTCATCGTCCAGTTGTGCAGGCATTAATTGACATAGCGGATGGGCGTGCCGGGCGAGAGTATTTGGATAAATTAAGATAAGGAAAAGTATGACATATACTAAAGAAGAGTACGCACAGGCTATGACAGAATTTCTGGCCAATGGCGGTGAAATACAGCAGATTGCCCGAGGTGTTCAAAGCGAAACGGCCACTACTAACTTTTGGGGTGCACCTAAAAAGAAAAAGAAAGAAGAAGCAACATCCGAATCAGATGATACAGTTCTTTAAACGACTCTTTTATAAAAAATTAATATTAGTAGGTAGTAGAACCAATCTCACTGATATTAAAGTAACTGCTGAAGATAGTGGTTATAAGATTATCGGAATATTAGATAAACACTATTGGGGTAATACTGATAGTATTTGCGGTATTCCGGTGATAGGTAGTGAAGAAGAACTACTAGACACAAAATGCCGTTGGCGTAAATACAGCTTCTTTCCGGCCAATTGGTGGGACGGGAAACAAGCTACTAACGGATTTAATGCTGATAAACTTAGGCAAGAGCGCATTAAGCTGTTAGACGATTCGGGGGTACGTGTGGCAAATTTAATTAGCAATGGCGTACATTGGTTTCATGGAAGAGAAAATATTAAATTAGGTAAAGGTATTTTAATCTTAGCTAACAGTAGTATTAGCGGAAATACTGAGATTGGTGACTACAGTGTAGTTGACTGGGAAGTAAAACTAGTTAATACCAAATTAGGAAGAAATAATATTGTAGGTGTGGATAGTATACTGGCCCATGCAACTGTAGGTGATAACGTTCGAATGGGAGTTAGATCAGTAGTATTGCCAAGAAAAAAACCAACAGTTTCTATAGGTAGTGGTAGTATACTATTTGTTAATAGTTTAACATTGGAAGATATACCAGAAAATACCGTTCAAACTATGTATAGAATTCAAAGAAAGCGCACTACTTAAATAAAAAGGTTGACAAACGAGTCAAAAATACCGTATAATTATATGGTATTTTAATTCCAGACTAAATATTTTAGTCAAAAGACAAAAAAGAGGTTGACAACAGTATAAATAGAATGTATACTTGTTGTTATAGTAACAAATTAATTAAAGGACAGCGAAAGCAAAATGTTTAACCAGCTACATCAATTTAGAGGATCGAAACAAGTGATAGCACTTGCCACGATGTCTTATTGGTCAGCGATTGAGACAACATTAGGCAATGATCGCGCACCGAATAGTATCTCAGGGGTTCGAAGTTAACGTTTATAATAAACAGTGAATTTTAACTTAGAACCCCAGGATTAAAAACCCTGGGGTTTTTGTTTGTAGTAAAGCAGTAAGTGTCTTGGAAACGAGGTCCATAGCAGGGCACTATAAAGATAATATGCTAAACGGGCGGACTAGAGGATGGCTTACTCTTATGTGAGTAAAAAAATTCTAGTTATAATAAAGCACATTGGGTGCGCGGGAATTGGAATACCGCGACGGCTGGACTGGACGCTTAAACTAGTTGAAACAAACCGTAGCAGTGTCTAGGTTCGACTCCTAGTCTAGTGTGTTTTATTATACGCATTCATATGAGTGCGTTACAGTTTTGTGGTGAGTTTAAGTGGGCACTTATAGCGTCAGCAGACGTCAAGATCGCAACTTGCGAGGTTCGAGTCCTCCGCCACAATTTAATAACGGAGTATAGGCTAGCCAGGTCAAGTCGCCCGCTTTGGGAGCGGGAGTGGGAAACCGCATCGGGAGTTCGAATCTCTCTACTCCGACCATACACAGTGAACAAAAATAAAAAGTTCGCAAAATGCCGTTCAGACATAAATACTATTATGAAGAACGATATGAAAACAACAGAGTATTATAAATCAGGCAAGCATAAAGAAAATGTGTTAAAAGCCAGATTAAAAGCAACAGAAGCATCTGCTCGTAATAAGCAATCAAGAGTGGACACATATAACGAAAACCCAGCATTGTGTAAATGTTGCGGTGATCCTATAGAATATAGTAAGAGAAAAAATCAGTTCTGTAGCAAATCCTGTGCGGCAAGTTATAATAACACAGGACGAGTTAGAACAGCAGAATCTAAACTAAAAACAAGCAAGTCAGTTACAGTGGCATACTCATTATTGACTGAAGAAGAAAAGAAGACCCGCAATCGCAGCACAATGCCTATTAGAGAGAAACACGCAGACGTAGAGTTTACTTGTCCTATATGTAATGGAACATTTTTGATGCCATATACAAAACGATTTAGAAAAACTTGCGGAGCAGACGATTGTAAAATACAAGCAAGTGTTGGGGTGCGATCATATCAAAACGGATCTAGAAAGCCTGTTTGGTTTTATAACCCTTACGAAGGCAAAGAAGTATTACTAGATTCTAGTTGGGAAGTTAAAACAGCAGAACTACTAATATCTAAAGACATTAAATGGATTAGACCTCCGTTTATTAAATGGCAGGACAAACTAGGGAAGACAAGAAGATACTTTCCGGACTTTTACCTGCCAGACTACGATGTATATTTAGATCCTAAAAATCCATATTGTCTAGTATTAGACGAAGAAAAGATTACAGCAATCAGTAAGCAAGTGACATTGATTGTTGGTAGTTTGGATGTTATTAAAGAATATATTAGTTCTATATAATGATCAATGGTGTCTATAGTGTAGCGGTAACACCCAACTCTGTGGAAGTTGCATCACGGGTTCGAACCCCGTTAGACACCCCATAACACCTAACACATGGTAGGATAAGCCCATGTGACAGAGAGGACTGGATGGTGAGATCAAAACACCAGCGAGAACGAGCCTATGGGACCAACCAGATAGGCAAGAAACCTCAATACTGAGTGTGGTAGGAACATTTAACTATTCCGCCTCACAGTGCTTGTGAGAATAAAGTTAAAATAATGGTTGACATTTTGGCTAAAGAGTGTATAATAGCATTTGAAGTTAAGTAATACGCTCTTTAACAATACAAAGCCATATTAAAGCACATTTATAAGCTGAAGCATTTTGATGTGATGCTAGGGCTCAAGGATAACAATGAACTCGAGATAGTTGTTATAGATAAACCCGATCTGTACGGCAGATGAAACCAGTGCGAGTCTGGACAACTTATAAGTGTGCTTTAATATGGTAATATCAGTTATATGTGAGTCATACACGGGACTGGAAGTGATTCGCATTGAGGCTCGGAACCTCGGCACATATAACACAGTAGCACAAAGGTAGTTCGAACTATCTAGCGTGGTCGCAGACTGTACTACGGTCCTTTCCGTTCGATTCGGGGTGCTACTGGATATACCACCAAGAACTTGCGGAGTGAGGTACTAATCTAGCCTCGAGGCACAGTCCTAGTTAGTTGCAACTGACTGAAGATTGTGAAAACTAGACTACAGGGTTCGATTCCCTACCGCATTTTATTTTTAATGTTGTCGCGATGCAGTTGGAGAGGCATGCCTGTCTGTAAAATAGGTCCCACGTGGTGAATAGGTTCGATTCCTATAGGCAACACCAGTATTTTTAAACACTAAAGGAGTAATACTATGAAGCGAAGCGGTAAACTTTAGTGTCAACTTTAACTCCCATGTTAAGGTTGGCACGTTAAATCTTAACATGGGAGTATGATGAAACTGGCTATCATATCTGGCTTTTACCCAGACTTTCAGAGTTCAAA
>Ga0172373_10000094_pt1 | contig 124392 bp, 125 predicted proteins | sample Lak10m_2_FD_114546 | JGI IMG/M metagenome (GOLD analysis project Ga0172373, IMG submission 114546) | Freshwater microbial communities from Kabuno Bay, South-Kivu, Congo - kab_092012_10m | ecosystem: Environmental > Aquatic > Freshwater > Lake | place: Democratic Republic of the Congo...
CGCTCTTGGCCCTTGCCATCGCCTTTTCCCCCAAAGGCCGCATCAGCCTGATGGGCGACATGACGCTTGCCTTTTTCGGTATCGGCAATGTGTTCTTCGCCTCGGCCCGATCTCTCAGCGCGCAACTGGTGGCCCCGCCCTCGGCGCTCAACTTGGCAATTTGGGACCAGATCTTCTTCGTATGGTCCATCGCCGCCGTGTTCTGCTTTGCCATCGGCTTTTTCATCAACGGCACCGCTGCCATCACGCGCGAAACCCGCGAACATCTAGCTTATGAGCAAAACCTGACCGCTGCGCTTGGTGATGCCCTCGAAGGCCAGCGCAACCTGCAAAAGCTGATGCTGCACGAGTTGAAGCGCCCGCTCAATGCGATTTCAACCACCGTGCAAGCCCCCGTTGCGCCGGATGTGGCGAGCCTGACACGCGAGCGCGACAGACTGCGCCAGCTCTCGCATGAGGCCAATGCCTATCTGGAAGGGATCAGCGCGTTTGACGAGATGAACCCCCTTCTCGATGCGCCTGACCGGATAACCATATCCGTTGCGGACTTTGGCAAGGACATTGCCACCAAATGGGGTGTTGTGGTTGATCTGCGCCCTGAGGCGGCGGGTTTGCATATACGGGCCGATGAGTTGCTGCTGCACATCGCCCTTGGCAATATTATCGAGAACGCACGGAAGTTTGGCAGGCAGCCCAAAAACACGCAGCTCATCATTGGCATGCATGGGGCTGATGTGACATTTGACGTCATCGACGACGGATCAGGTATTGCCGCCCCCGAGCAGAAAAAGGTCTTTGGCAAGTTCTACAAGATCGGCAACAGTTCTGGTAGCGCGCTGCAAGGCTGCGGGCTGGGACTTTATCTCGTGCGCCGCATTGCTGAGGTGCATGGCGGTTCTGCCAGTGTGCTGAGCCAAATCCCATCAACCTTGCGTCTTGCAATCCCCGTTACACATGAGGCTCACTCATGACCATCACGCCCGAAATCCTGCTCATTGATGACGACTAGACCTTCTGCACCAACCTGAAAGCCTACTTTCAGGAGAGAGGCATGAATGTTTCGGTCGTCAGCGACGCGAGCATGGCTTCAGCGATTGACTTCCAGAAATTCAAGGTCTTGCTGCTTGATCTCGATATGCCTGCGGTCTCAGGGCTGGATATCGTGAAAAGTCTGCCCGAGGGGGCGCGTCCTTTGGTTGTCATGGTTTCGGGTCACAACGACTTCGAGACCAGAATGCAACTTCTCGATCAGGGCGCGGATTTCTTCGTGGCCAAGCCTGTTGAGCTTAAAGAACTCTTCCTGATATCCAAGCGCGCTCTTGGGCGCACGACCCTCACCTCGGGCGAACCCGCCAATTGGGTACTGCACCGTCTACGCCATTACCTGACGACGCCGAGCGGCGAAACCTTCGGGCTTTCCGCTTCGGAATTTCGGGTTATGGAACAACTCATTCTCAGCGCCCCTCACCCGACCGCGAAAGATGATTTGGTTGAAGCCACAAAGGGCAAGAAAGGCCCTATTGGCCCTCACCAAATTCGCTCACTCGAAGTCCTGATCTCGCAAATGCGAACCCGCTTCGGCCCCGCATCACCCCTGCCCGTCAAATCCCTGCGAAATGTGGGATACATTTTCCACGGCACTGGCCACATCGTTGAGTGATGATCCCGCAACCAGTTCAATTTCACCGGTTGTCAAGCCGTGATTTCTTCCGAAAACCTGAATAGCCTTTTACCTGCTTCCACCAGCTTGCATCACCTGGCTTCTGCGGGGTTCCTGTGGAGGCATTTTCGGAAACGTCCAAAAAGATGCGCATTACCGTGAAGAGGCCTCTGAAAGCACGGGTTTCCGCCCGACATTCAGGACGATGCGGTCACATTGGTCATCGAGCAGGTTGAGTATTGGCGCAGGAAGTCACCTAACACATTGCGAAGGCAAAAAAGATGCCCGCCAAGCCGTGGCGAGCATCAACATTTATCACGAGTGGCTTGACCCGAAGGTGCCCTTTTCAATTCTAACGCTCAAACCCCAAGGGGTTCAGAGCTTGCCGGTCATTTCCGGGACTGCGGCAAACAGGTCTGCCACCAGGCCATAATCGGCCACCTGGAAGATCGGCGCTTCTTCGTCTTTGTTGATCGCGACGATGATCTTCGAGTCTTTCATGCCAGCAAGGTGCTGGATGGCGCCCGAGATGCCGACGGCAACGTAAAGCTGCGGCGCCACAACCTTGCCGGTCTGGCCAACCTGCCAGTCGTTCGGGGCATAGCCCGAATCGACGGCCGCGCGGCTTGCGCCAACGGCGGCGCCGAGTTTGTCGGCCAGCTTTTCGATCAGATCGAAGCTTTCTTTCGAACCGACGCCACGGCCACCCGAGACCACGATCTTGGCCGAGGTCAGTTCCGGACGGTCTGAGGTTGCAACCTTGTCTTCAACCCAAACCGACAGATCCGAGGCCTTGCCCGCGACGGACTCAACGCCCGCTGCGCCACCATTGCCAGCCGCAGCAAAGGCCGCGGTGCGCACGGTGAAGACCTTTTTCGCGTCGCCCGATTTCACGGTTTGCAGCGCGTTGCCGGCATAGATCGGGCGTTCAAAGGTGTCGGCGTCGATCACGGCGGTCACATCCGACAGCACCATCACGTCCAGAAGCGCGGCCACGCGGGGCAGCACGTTCTTGGAATAGGCGGTCGCAGGCGCAGCGATGTGGCTGTAGCCACCGGCCAGGCCAACGATCAGTTCCGCCAGCGATTCGGCAAGGCCATGGCCCGCGTCTTCGGCGTGAAGCACCTTGGCGGCGCCTTCCAGCTTGGCCGCCTCGGCCGCGGCCGTTGCCGGGCCTGCGACCAGAAGGTGAACTTCACCCAGACCCTTAACAGCGGTCAAAGCCTTGGCCACCGCGTCGGTCGCCAGTTGCGCGCCATTTACATCGGCAAGAAGAAGAACGGCCATCAGATCACCCCCGCTTCGTCTTTGAGTTTCGCGATCAGCTCTTCAACCGAGCCAACCTTCACACCAGCCTTGCGGCCTGCCGGTTCCGTGGTTTTCACAACCGTCAGACGCGGCGCAACGTCAACGCCGTAATCGGCGGGCGTCTTGGTGGCCAGAGGCTTGGCCTTGGCCTTCATGATGTTCGGCAAGGACGCATAGCGCGGCTCGTTCAGGCGCAGGTCCACCGAAACGATGGTCGGCATCTTGACCGAAATGGTCTGCAAGCCGCCATCCACTTCGCGGGTCACAACAGCCTTGTCGCCTTCGATTTTCAGTTCCGAAACGAAGGTTGCCTGCGACCAGCCCAAGAGCGCCGACAGCATCTGGCCGGTGGCGTTCATGTCATTGTCGATGGCTTGCTTGCCGGCCAGCACGATGCCGGGGGCCTCTTCCTTGACCACGGCAGCCAGAAGCTTGGCCACGGCCAGGGGCTCGATGTCGGTATGCACATCGGCGGCGGCTTCGATCAGGATCGCGCGGTCAGCGCCCATCGCCAAAGCGGTACGCAGGGTTTCCTGCGCCTGCTTCACGCCGATCGACACCACGACCACCTCGGTCGCGACGCCCTTTTCCTTCAGACGGATCGCCTCTTCGACGGCAATCTCGTCAAAGGGGTTCATCGTCATCTTCACGTTCGCAAGATCAACCCCGCTCCCGTCCGCTTTCACGCGAACCTTCACGTTATAGTCGATCACACGTTTGACAGGCACCAAGACCTTCATCGGCAGAATCTCCCAACTGCGGCCCAAAAGGGCCAATCCAAGCTCTCGAAGCGGCTCATAGCGGTTTCGGGCTTTGGATAACAGACCAAAACCGACAATAGGGCGCGCCCGGACGTCGCGTTTCTGCGTAAAACCGTCACACCTGTCGAGTTTTCGGGCCGCTGCTTAGCGTGTCAGGCCCGGAACCCAAAGCACATCGTCCTTGCCATCGTTATTGGCAATGCGGCCGGCAACGAAGAACCAGTCGGACAGGCGGTTCAAGTATTTCACGGCCTCGGGGTTGACGGATTCTTGGGCGGCCAGTTCCACCACCAGCCGTTCGGCGCGGCGGCAAACGGTGCGGCACAGGTGCAGGTTGGCGGCCAAAGCCGTGCCACCGGGCAGGATGAAGCTGCGCAAGGGCGTCAGCTTGGCGTTCATCACGTCAATCTCGCGCTCTAACCGGGCAATCTGTTCGCCCACCATGCGCAGGGGCGTATAGGCAAGCGTGGAATCAAGATGCATGTCAGGGGTGCAAAGATCGGCGCCCAGATCGAAAAGATCGTTCGAAATGCGGGCCAAAGCGGCATCCATTTCGCCCGCGGCGTGTTGGCGGGCTAGGCCGACGGTGGCGTTTGTTTCATCCACCGTGCCATAGGCGCTGACCCGCAGAGAATGTTTCGCCACGCGGCTGCCATTGCCCAGCGCGGTTTCACCCGCATCGCCGGTTTTGGTGTAGATTTTCGACAAAACGACCATCAGTTGCCCCCTTTCGCGCGCAGCCATGCAAAGCCGACAATCAGGATGACGGCAACGAATTGCGCCCCAAGACGCCAGCGCATCAGGCGGTTGGCATGTTTGCGGTTGAAATCGCCGCCTTTCGCAAAGCTGCCGATCCCGATCATCAAAATGACCAGAACGGCCAGGCTAGCGCCGGCAGTCAGAAGGAAAAGCGGATCTTTCATCATCGGGGCACCTCATTGCCCTCTCCTCTAACGCGCCCATGCGCAAAAGCGAAGGCTTGATTGCAGCGTTACGCTGACGGGCAAACCGGGGTTGACCAGAAATTGCCCATTTCGGGCCATAGTATTGGCGATACGCAGGTTCAGGGTGTAGGCTGGAGGGCAAGGGTGTTGGCGCGCGGATTTGCCGTGCGATGTTGGGTAAGTGATTGAACGGGCAAGTTTGGTGAAACGGTGGAATCCCCCTTTTGAGATGGGGCCTGCGACGGCCATGCAGCATGGGTTGCTTTTGGAAAGCACGCTTGCGGGCAGGCCTTGGGCCAATCTTGAACAAATCGTGTTAGAGGGGCCGGCCGCGCAGCTTGATTTTGCGGCGCTGGGCAAGGCTTGGGCGCAGCTTGCCCTTCGCCATGACGCCTTGCGCATGTGTCTTCGGCCAGATGGCGCCGGCGGGATTGGCCAAAAGCTGTTGGAAAGCGCCAAGCCTGACATTGCATTTCATGACCTTACCGGCATGGACGCAGCGGCGCAGGCCCGGCATCTTGAGACGTTTTTGAAGGCCGATAGGCTTGCCGGGCTGGAACTGGCGGCAAAGCCGGGTTGGCGGGTGGCACTGTTTGCCAAGGGCGCGCGGGCGGAGATGGTCTGGACCATTCATCACGCCCTGATTGATGGCACCTCGATGGCAATCGTGTTGGAGGAATTGGGGCATCTTTTACGCGGCGCGCAACTGCCTGAAGTTCCCACCAGCCGAAGTTTCACCGCGTTTTCTCAGGCCGGTTTTGAACAAGACAAGCTGGGCGCGGAAACATTCTTTGCCGCGATGTTTGCCGATGGCCATGGCGCAGCTCCGATCGTTTCGGGCAATGCGGCCCCGGTGGGGCGCATGGCAATTGTCGGGGAACGGCTGGATGAGGCGCAAAGCGATGCCTTGCGCGCCATTGTGCGCGACGCCGGGGCGACGACGCTGAACGCCGTTCAACTGGCGTGGTCATTGGTTTTGGCCCGCTGGACGGGGCAGGCCGAGGCCTGTTTCGGGCTGGTCGATTCGGGGCGGGGCACGATTGCGGGTTTTGAACGCACGGTTGGTTGCCTGATCTCGACCCTGCCGATGCGGGTTCAGATGGCGGCAGACGAATCGGTTTTGGGCCTGCTGCGGCGGCTGCGACAGACGACTTTGGCGATGCGTCAGCACTCCCATAGCAGCGTGACCGAAGTTCGCCGTTGGGCGGGCCTGCCGGGCAAGGCGCCGCTTTTTGATACCATTGTCATGCACGCCCATGCCTCGCTTGCGGCGAGGATTGCCGCATTGGGCGCAGATTGGTCGGCCTGGTCGGTGGATCTGTTCGAAGAAGGCACCGCCGCAATGACGCTTGCGGTGGCCGATGACCGCCGCCTTCATGTGCTGTTGGAACATGACCCGGCGCGGGTGCCTGACCAGATGGCGCAGGCGATCTTGCGGCAGGTTGTGCGGCTTTTGGGGGGGATGGCTGCCGCCGATGCGCAGAGCCGCTTGGCCGATCTGGAGATGCTGGATGCGAGCGAAACGGCCGAATTGCGCAGCCTTGGCCAGCCGCAAATGCCGTTGGCCCCGCATCCCCCCTGCATTGCAACCCGGTTTGAAGCACATGCTGCCAAAAGCCCGACGGCCGTGGCAGTGATTGATCCGGCTTCTGGCAAATCGCTTTGCTATCAAGATCTTGATCTTGCGGCGAATGCGCTGGCCCATCGACTGCTTGGGGCGGGAATTGGCGCTGGAGATATCGTGGCGCTGCATTTGCCGCGTGGGGCGGATCACATCACGGCGCTTTTGGCGGTGTTGAAACTTGGCGCGGCCTTTCTGCCGCTGGATACGGATTTGCCTAGCCCATGGCTGCAAGATCTGATGGCGCGTGCCGGGGCCAAGGCTTTGGTCACGCTGAACGGTGCAACAGCCCCACCGGCGGATGTGGTGATCGAAATTACGCCGGCCGGGGGGGCTGCAAAAGCAAGGGCATACACGCGGCCTGAACGCCCCGCGCCAGACCCAATGCGCAGGGCATATGTCCTTTACACTTCGGGTTCGTCGGGGGCGCCGAAGGCCGTTCAGGGCCTGTGCGGGGCCTTGTCTGCCCATGCGACAGCGATCGGCGCGGCGCTTGGCCTAAAACCGCAAGACCGGGTTTTGCAGTTTGCCGGACTGGGCTTTGACGTGGCGTTGGAAGAAATCCTGCCCAGTCTTTTGGCCGGGGCTACGGTGGTGATCCGAGACGCGGCGGCGGCCGGGTCCATGCACGGGTTTGCAGAGTTTCTTGGACGTCACAAGGTCACACTGGCCAATTTGCCCGCCAGTTTCTGGCATGTCTTGGTCGATGAAATCGCCACGACCGGCCTGCGCTTGCCGCCTTCTCTGCGCTTGGTGGTTACGGGCAGTGAACGGATCAGGCCGCAGGCCTTGCGTCGTTGGCGGGCCTTGATGCCTGCGGTTGGCTGGATGAACGGCTATGGCCCGACCGAGGCAACGATTACCGCAACGCTTTACGATCTGCCCGTTGGTGCGGCGCTGCCCGATCAGATGGACGAAGTGCCGATTGGCCGGCCTTTGGCCCATGCTTCGGTGGCGGTTTGCGCTTTTGATGGCACGCTGGCCCCGCGTGGTGGGCGGGGGATGCTGTGGATCGGCGGCGCGGCCGTTACGGGCGGCTATTTGGGCGACCCGGCGCAAACGGCGCGGGCCTTTCGCCCGGCCGCATGGAACGGTGGCGAAAATTGTTATCTGACGGGCGATCAGGCGCGCTGGCGCGACGATGGCTTGCTGGAGTTTCTTGGCCGTGAAGACCGCCAGATAAAGCTCAGGGGGCAGCGGATTGACCTGAATCAGGTGGAAAGTTTGATTGCGGCGCTGCCCAATGTCCGGCAGGCCCATGTCGCGGCGATTGGTGGTGAAAACCTGCGGCTTGTGGCCTGGGTGGTGTGTGAAGCCAACAGCGCGGTTGAACAGGTCACGCAGGCCGTGGCGCAGCGTTTGCCGCGCGCCATGCGGCCGCAGGTGATTGGGGTAACGGCATTGCCTGTCACCGCCAATGGCAAGGTGGATACGGCGGCCTTGCCGGATTTGCCCGCCGCGCAGGGGCACAAGGCGGCGCGTTTGTCGCCGCTGGCGGCCGAAATCGCCGCCTGCATGGCGCAGGTGCTGGAACGCGATGACGTTCCCGCAGATGTCAGTTTCAGTGACCTTGGCGGAGATTCGCTTTTGGCGCTGCGGCTGGTTAGTTTGATCGAGACGCGCACCGGCCACGCTCTGCAAACCGCGAACCTGCACCATGATGGCAGCGCCCTTGGTTTGGCGCAGATGTTGCAAAGCGGCGAGACCGCGCCGCGCTATACCATTCCCATTCAGCCCCAGGGGCATAAGCCGGCCTTTTTCGCCATCCATGTTCTGGGGCGCAACGAAGACCTGTTCCGCCCCTTGGCGGCCGCGCTTGGCCCGGATTATCCGGTGTTTGGCCTGTCGGTGGGCATTCCGCGCAATCTTGATGACATCAGTGTCGAACGCACGGCGCAGGCGTATTTCAACGAGATTCAAACCTATCACCCAACCGGGCCGATCTGCCTTGGGGCGGTGTCGATGGCGGCTTATTTCGCCTATGAGCTGGCCCAGCGTTTGCGTGCCGCTGGCCGCGAGGTGCGGGTGTTGGCGGTGCTTGATGCCATTGGCCCTGATGGCCGGCCGGCATTGTCGGGGCTGGCCAAGATGCGCGCGCATGTCGCGCAGATTCGTGAACACGGCTTGGGCCATTTCGGACGTGCCGCCAGAAACCGGGTGGACCGTTATCGCGAACGCCGCGAGGCGCTGCGCAGCGCCCCTGATCAGGTGAACGCCCCGAATCTGATTGCCGCCAATGTCTGTGCTGTCGAATCCTATCAACCAAAGCCCTATGAGGGCGCGGTGACGGTGTTTCGGGCCGATCACAGTTTTTGGGACAGCCCCGCGGCGATTGCCTCGGCTTTGGGCTGGGCCTCGGTCGCCAAGGGCGGCTTGGTGATGCATGATCTGCCGGGAACGCACCTGTCCATTCTGCATCCGGGCAATGTCGAAGTGCTGGCGGCCCATCTGAAGCGGCTGATCGGCTAGAATTTGGAATTTCGCGTCGCGATGGGTGGGGCTGACGCCTTGCACGCGAAGATTGAAATTTGCCCGAAATTGCGGCCGCAAAGCCCGCTCGTGGGATGATTTGGCCAAATTGCAAGACCAAGCTGCAACAAAAGCGAAAAACTGCCCCCCCTCTGGGCCTTTGACCGCTGGACGGCGCGCTTGTCCTTGTCTAAAACCCGCCCGGCAAGGCTGCGGGGGACCGCGGCCCCGTTGGCATATGGGCCGCGCCTTTGCGGCCTCGGAAGGGAGAAGATCTCGTGTCCCACGCAGACAATGACGCAGGCACCCGCAGGGATTTCCTGTATTACGCAACCGCCGGAGCGGGCGCGGTTGCGACCGGGGCGGCCGTTTGGCCGCTGGTCAACCAGATGAACCCCTCGGCGGATACCCGCGCGATGGCGTCGATCCGCGTCGACGTTTCGGGTGTTGAAGTTGGCACCCAGCTTACGGTGAAATGGCGCGGCAAGCCGGTGTTCATCCGCCGCCGCTCGGCCGATGAGATCGAAGCTGCGCGCGCGGTCAACGTGGGAGAGCTGATCGACGGCACCGCCGAAAATGCCAACAAGCCGGGCGCAGATGCCTCTGACGCCAACCGTGCGCTGGACGAAGCGGGCGAATGGCTGGTGATGATCGGCGTTTGCACCCATCTGGGCTGTGTGCCGATCGGCAATGCCTCGGGCGATTTTGGCGGCTGGTTCTGCCCCTGCCATGGCTCGCACTATGATACCGCTGGCCGTATCCGCAAGGGACCGGCGCCGCGCAATCTGGACGTTCCGGTTGCCGTGTTCGAAGACGCAACCACCATCAAGCTGGGCTAAGGAGCAATCAAATGGCCGGTATTCCGCACGACCATTACGAACCCAAGCCGGGCATCGAGACCTGGCTGCACAAGCGTCTGCCGATCGTTGGGCTTGTCTATGACACCCTGATGATCCCGACGCCGAAAAACCTGAACTGGATGTGGATCTGGGGCATCATTCTGGCATTCTGCCTGGTGCTTCAGATCGTCACCGGCATCGTGCTGGTGATGCACTACACCCCGCATGTCAATCTGGCCTTCGCCTCGGTTGAACATATCATGCGCGACGTGAATGGCGGGCATATGCTGCGCTATCTGCACGCCAATGGCGCGTCGCTGTTCTTCTTTGCCGTCTATGTCCACATCTTCCGCGGCCTTTACTACGGCTCGTATAAAGCCCCGCGCGAAGTGACCTGGATCGTCGGGATGCTGATCTATCTGGCGATGATGGCGACGGCTTTCATGGGCTATGTTCTGCCCTGGGGTCAGATGTCGTTCTGGGGCGCCACGGTTATCACCGGTCTTTTCGGTGCGATCCCCGGCGTTGGCCCGACCATTCAGGAATGGCTTCTGGGCGGGCCGGCCGTGGACAATGCCACGCTGAACCGCTTCTTCTCGCTGCACTACCTGCTGCCCTTCGTGATTGCCGCGCTTGTGGCCGTTCACATCTGGGCCTTCCACACCACCGGCAACAACAACCCCACGGGTGTTGAAGTGCGCCGCGGTTCCAAGGAAGAAGCGCAGAAAGACACCGTTCCCTTCTGGCCCTACTACGTCATCAAAGATCTCTTTGCCCTTGGCGTTGTGCTGATCGTGTTCTTCGCGGTCGTCGGGTTCATGCCGAACTACCTCGGCCACCCCGATAACTACACCGAAGCGAACCCGCTGGTGACGCCCGCGCATATCGTGCCGGAATGGTATTTCCTGCCGTTCTACGCCATCTTGCGCGCTTTCACCGCCGATGTCTGGGTGGTGCAACTGGTGAACTTCCTGTCGTTCCGCATCATCGACGCCAAGTTCTTCGGCGTTTTGGCGATGTTCGGCGCGATTGCGGTCATGGCGCTGGTGCCGTGGCTGGACACCTCCTCGGTGCGTTCGGGCAAGTACCGGCCGAAGTTCAAGGCATGGTTCTGGCTTCTGTGCATCGACTTCGTGGTGCTGATGTGGGTGGGCGCAATGCCGACCGACGGGATCTATCCCTACATCTCGCTGATCGCGGCGACCTATTGGTTCGCTTATTTCCTCGTGATCCTGCCGCTTCTGGGTGTGCTTGAAAAGCCGCTGCCGATGCCCGCGACGATCGAGGAAGACTTCAAGGCCCACTATCCCGGCGCGGCCGAGTGAGTGACGGAAAGGAACTGACCAAGATGTTTCGCAAAATCGCAATCAGCGCCGTTTCCGCACTGGCCTTGACCGCTGGCGCAGCCTTCGCTTCGGGCGAACCGGAAACCCATGACGTGGCCTTCTCTTTCGAAGGCCCGTTCGGCACCTTTGACGAACACCAGCTTCAGCGTGGTCTTCAGGTGTTCACCGAGGTTTGTGCCGGCTGCCACGGCCTGCAATATGTCCCCATCCGCACCCTTGCGGATGAGGGCGGGCCGCATCTGCCGGCCGATCAGGTTCGTGCCTATGCCAAGAACTTCACCGTGATCGACAAAGAAACCGGTGAAGAGCGTGAAGCCAAGGACAGCGACAATTTCCCGGCCAATACCGGCGCTGGCGCCCCCGATCTTTCGCTGATGGCGAAGGCGCGTGCGGGTTTCCATGGGCCCTATGGCTCGGGTATCAACCAGTTGTTCCGCGGCATGGGCGGGCCTGAACATATCGTCGCAATCCTGACCGGCTACACCGGCGAGGAAAAAGAAGAAGCGGGTGAAACCTTCTATGAAAACCACGCCTTCCCCGGCGGTTGGATCAAGATGCCCCCGCCCTTGGCGGATGATCAGGTCACCTATGAAGGTGGCCACCCGGCAACGCTTCACCATATGGCTGAAGATGTCTCTGCCTTCCTGATGTGGGCGGCTGAGCCTCATATGATGGCGCGCAAGCAGACCGGCTTTGTTGCCGTGATCTTCCTCGTGTTGCTGACCTCGCTGCTTTATCTGACGAACAAGCGCCTTTGGGCCGGTGTCAAAGGTAAGAAGCACGCCTGATCCTGTCAGGAAATGAACGCAAAGCCCCCGCCTTTGGCGGGGGTTTTCATTTGCCGAGATAGCTTTGCAAGGCGGGTGGTGGGTTTGCGAAAAGCGCATCCGTTGGCTGCGGGACATGGGCGATGCCATCGGCAACCAGAATGGTCAGTTCGGCAAAACGCCGGGCGTCGGCCGGATCATGGGTGACCAGCAGCACGGTTATGCCCGCCTCGGCCGTGGTTTCCAAAACCAGATCCAGCATATCTGTCTTGAGCGCGGGACCAAGGGCGGCAAAGGGTTCATCCAACAGCAGCAATGGCCTTGCGCGCAGCAAGGCCCGGGCAAGCGCGGCGCGCCCCTGTTGCCCCCCCGAAAGCTGCGCGGGTTTGCGTGCGCCCATCCCCGCCAGCCCGACGCGCCCCAGCGTTGCATCGACTGCCTGCCATTGGCTGGGCGACAGGTTCAGTTTTGGGCAAAGACCAAGCCCCAGATTTTGCGCAATCGTCAGATGCGGGAACAGGTTTTGATCCTGAAACAGAATGGAGAGGGGGCGTTCGCCCGGCGGAATTGACGCCAGATCATCGCCTTGCCAACAGATCTTGCCGGATTTTGGGCCTACAAATCCGGCGATCGCAATCAGCAGGGTTGATTTACCGGCCCCAGATGGGCCGATGAGCGCCACCTTTGCCCCAGCGGGCAGCGCCCAATTGCCCTGAAGTTGGAAATCGCCTTGGGCAATTTTCAAGTTTTCAAGCCGCAGCATTATGCGCCCCCCAACGGTCAAACAGCCAAAACAGGGCAAAGCTGGCGGTAACCAGAACCAGCGCCGCACCTGCCGCCGCCGTCATTTGATAGGCCCCCATCAGGCGTTGCACCAAAAGCGGCAGGGTTACAGACCGCTCACCGGCAAAAAGCGCGATGACGCCAAGATCGCCCATCGACAGGGCCGCCGCCAGCCCGGCACCAAAGCCAAGCGGCCGGGCAAGGCGTGGCAGGATAAGCCAGCGCAGGGCGGCCCAGTTCTCAAGGCCCAGACTTTGCGCCAACCGGCCATAATCGGCCTGCAAGGCGCGGGCTGCGGGCAAGATAAGGCGGAACAGGAAGGGCAGGGCCATGGCGGCATTGACCAGCAATGTTACCGGCAAGGCCAGATTTTCAGGCCGCAAAATGGGGTGGAATGTCAAAAACAGCCCCGTGCCCATCACTAAGCCCGAGGCGGCAAGCGGCAGCATCGCGACCAGTTCCAACCATCGCATCCCCCGAATGACCGCAAGCGCCATGGCCAGCGCTGCGCTGGTAGCAAGCCCGGCGGAGGCAATGGCAATCAGCACAGAGCGCCCCAAAGCCGCGCCAACCTGTGCGGGCAATTCCGTCAATCCGGGTAGGCCACGCCACAAAATGGCCCCAAGCGGGGCCAGCAGAAACACGGCCGCGCTGGCGATGACCAGCCCGTCGAAGGCGCGGCGCATTCCGGGGGGCGCGGGGATTGCCGCTTCGCGCCCAAGCCCCGGACCAAAGCCCGGATGGGCCCCCAGAAAAAGCGCGCCAAGTGTAACCGTCAGGCAAAGGCTGAATTGCACAAGGGCCAACATCGCGGCATGGCCAAGATCAAACTCAAAGCGCAACGCCTGATAAATGGCCAGCTCAAGCGTGCTGGCTTGTGGGCCGCCCCCCAAGGTTAGGGCGACGGCGAAACTCGTCAGGCACAAAAGAAATACTGTTACCGCAATGCCAGGCAAATGGCTGCGCAGCATGGGCAGTTCCAGATGCCGGAATTGGGCCGATGGCGGCATGTTCAGCGATTGCGCCAGTTGAAACCGCTCGGCCGGGATGGCCTGCCACCCTTGCAAAAGCATTCGTGTAGCCAAAGGCAGGTTCAGGAAAACATGCGCCAAAAGCACCCCCTGCAACCCAAAGATCGACAAGGCCGGCAGGCCCAATGCGGCCAGTAGATGGTTCACCGGCCCTGCCCGGCCAAAAACTGCAAGCAGACCAAGGGTCGCCACCACCACGGGCAGCAAGAAAGGCGCTGCCATAAGGCGGATCAGCGCAATGCGGCCGACAAAGCGGCGTCGGGCCAGCGCGCGGGCCAAGGGTATGGCAAGGCCCGTGGAAATGAGCGCAGACAACATGGCCTGCAACAGAGTGAAACGCAGGACGGCAAGATCGGCCGGGCCGAAAGCCCAGCCTGCACCATGCGCGGCCGTCATCGCGGCGCTGCCCAATGTCAGCGCCGCGACGGCCATGCCCAAAAGGGCTGGCCCTATTGTGCCAAGGCGTTTTGCCATTCCGTAACCGCGGCTTCGCGCAGGCTGCCTGCCTCGTCTTGGGGCAAAAGCAGGGCTTTTGCGGGGGTGATAAGGGTTTCGAACCCGGTGGGCAGCCCGCTCGTCAGGCTATTCGCCGGATACATCCAGTTGGTGGTGGGAATGATCGCCTGCGCGGCCTCTGACCCCAGATAGCTCAGAAAGGCGTCGGCCAGTTCGGGGTGCTTGCTTGCGGCCAGTTTTCCCGAAACTTCAACTTGCAGATAATGCCCCTCGTCAAAAAGCGCCGCGGCCTTGCTCGCATCGCTTTCTGCAATCAGGTGGTAGGCTGGCGAGGTGGTGTAAGACAGAACCATGTCGGCCTCCCCCTCAAGAAACATGCCATAGGCCTCAGACCAGCCGGGCGTCACGGTCACGATGTTATCTTTCAATCCTGCCCAGATTTCCGCGGCGCGGTCGCCATAGGCTGCCTTGATCCACATCACAAGGCCAAGACCGGGGGTAGACGAACGCGGGTCTTCGATCACGATTTTCAGATCAGATGCGGCCAGTTCTTCGAAATTATGCGGCACATTTTTCAGCGTGATATTATGGACAAAGGCGAAATAGCCCCAGTCAAAGGGCAGAAACAGCGGGTCGCCATAGGCAACGGGCAAACCGGTAGCGGCCGCTTGGCCATGCGGGGCAAAAAGGCCGGTTTCGGCGGCTTTGGCGGTAAGATTGGTGTCCAGACCGACAACGACATCGCCTTCGCCTTGCGCGCCTTCAAGCTGCACGCGAGCCAAGAGCGCCGCGCCATCGCCTGCGGTTACAAAACGCAGATCGCAGGCGCAGGTCTTTTCAAAACCCTGTTCAATCTGCGGCCCCGGCCCCCATTCCGAGGCAAAGCTGTCATAGGTAAGAACGGTAAGAACAGGTGTTTCCGCCTGTGCCAAGGTGGCAAGGCAAGAAAGACCCGCAGCAAGAGAGAGCATCTTCATGGCTATCCTCCAGTTGCGACGGGGCAGGTCGGGCTGGAGATGTTCCACGCACCTTCCCTCCGCCGGTATGAGCCGGTTCAGGTTCAACGGGTCCGCATTTCTGCATCTCAGCCCTTAAGGGCACCCCGAGGTGAGGCAAAACATAGCGCCGGAATTATCCGGCGCAAGTGCTGTCATTTTACTGTGGTGACGGGATTGGCGCTGCCAGCTTTGGCAATCCTGCATCAAAGCAGGCTTTCGACACGTCGTAACATGCGATGACAGCGGCCACATTGCCAGGGATCAAACCGCCGGCGGCATTGCGTTCGCCTTCCTGGCAAAGCCGGGCCAGTTCGGAAAAACCAAGATTCAAGGCGGAACCTTTCAGGAAATGCAGCCCTGATTCCAGCGATTTGGCATCGGTAAAACCGGGCAGCTTGCCAACCACATCATTCGCTTCCTCTAGAAACAGCGCCACGACATCGCCAAAATCTTCTGCCCCGATTTCATCGCGAAGCTCTGTTACCCGTGCCCAATCAATCATCTTCACCTCCTGCCTGCGCGAACAAATCTTGGGCGCCGGAGGTGAAGGAAGGGTTAGTGCCGGAAGAATGGTTCGGTGAATTTTAGGCTTCACCATCCCTTAATCCCTTCGGGGCAGACACGGGGGCATGGGCAAAATGTGGTGCCTGCGGGGGAAAGCTGTGGTTGTTGGGGCAATTGAACGAAATACGGTGGGGAATGCGGGCCTTGGCGCCCGGCTTGCCGTTCTGATTGTCGATGACAGCAAGGCCCAGCGGCGCGTGCTGGCATTGCAACTGGAACGCTGGGGATATGAGGTGGTCGAGGCCGGATCTGGCGAAGAAGCCTTGGCGGCCTGTCAGGCCCGCCCGTTTGAAATGGTGCTGTCAGACTGGATGATGCCCGGCATGTCAGGGTTGGAGTTTTGCCGCAAATTCAGAGAGTTGCCGCGCGAAAACTATGGCTATTTCATTTTATTGACATCCAAATCAGAAAAGGCCGAAGTCGCGGATGGGCTAGAGGTGGGGGCAGATGATTTTCTGTCAAAGCCGGTCAGCGCCCATGAACTCCGCGCCAGATTGCGCGCGGGCGAACGCATTCTTGGGATGCAGCGCGAACTGGTGCAGAAAAACCGGCTGGTCGGTGCAACGCTGGAAGAACTGCAAAAGCTGTATGATTCGCTAGACCGCGATCTGATTGAGGCGCGCAAACTGCAAGATGGGCTGACGCGTGATCGCTTTCGCGATTATGGCGGTGGCACGGTTTCACTTTTGCTGAAGCCCTCGGGCCATGTCGGTGGCGATCTGGTGGGAAGTTTCGCCATTGATTCGCACCGGCTGGGGCTGTTTTCGGTGGATGTCTCGGGTCATGGTGTGGCATCGCCCATGATGACGGCGCGCTTGGCGGGCCTGCTTTCGGGAAGCTCGCCGGACCAGAACATCGCCCTGAAGACAGGGGTTGGCGGGCAGCACGATGCTTTCCCGCCCTTGCAGGTGGCGCAAAGGCTGAACCGGTTAATGTTGGAAGATTTGCAAATAGATCAATATTTTACCATGGCGTATGCTGAGGTTGATCTGGCCAGCGGCGCCTTTGTTCTAACACAGGCCGGGCATCCGCATCCGATGATCTTGCGCAAATCCGGTGAGATTGAATTCTTGGGCGAAGGCGGGATGCCGATTGGTTTGTTCGAAGGGGCCGCTTACGACCAGATCAACGGTATGCTGACCTCCGGCGATCGGCTTTTGTTGATTTCTGACGGGATCAGCGAATGCCCCGATCCGGCAGGGCAGGAATTGGGCGGCGAGGGTTTTGGCCGCATGTTGCAGGCCAACGCCGGCCTGCCAAGTGCAGATTTGCTGGAAGCGATCGTTTGGGATCTGGCGGCTTTTGCGGGGATGAACACATTTCCCGATGACGTATCGGCGCTTGTCTTTGATTACCGCGGCCCAAATTTAGCCTGAGGCGAGCAGGGCAGCCAGCATCGCGCGATCTCCTGCATTTCCAAGCAGATCAATAGCTTCGTGGGCCGGGCGCCACTGGGCTGAATGGCCGGCCTCGGTTGGCGGGCCAATACGCAAGGTGGGTTTTGCCACGTAAACCGTGCAAATTTTTTCGGCCCAAAAGCCATAATCGGGCATATAGCAAAATCGTCTGAAGACCCCAAAGCGGCGGGCGGCGGTGAAATGCCAGCCGGTTTCTTCCATCACTTCGCGGTGCAGGGCGGGCAGCGGGTGTTCGCCGGGGTCAATGCCACCGCCCGGCAGTTGGAATTCATTGTCGGGTTCGGCCTGATGGGTCAGAAGAATATCGTCGCCGCGCAGCAAAATGGCATATACACCGGGTCGGCGGCGGTAAGATTTCCCGGAAATGACCGCTTCACCATAGCGTCTGATCATATTGCCCCCTTGGTCCGGCGGTTGCCCTGCCTATATAGGCGCGGTATGCCAAGAACGGCAGCTTTAGGAAACCCCATATGACCGTGCAGAACATCGCCTGGGACGACACCGTCCTGCCCTTCCAGCTTGACCGTGCCGATATTCGTGGCCGGGTGGCGCGCCTGGATGGTGTGCTGGATCAGGTATTGAAGCAGCACAACTACCCGCCCGTGATCGAGGCGCTGGTGGCCGAAATGGCGCTGTTGACGGCGCTGATCGGCCAATCGGTCAAGCTGCGCTGGAAACTGTCGTTGCAGGTGCGCGGCAAGGGCGCGGCCCGGCTGATTGCGACCGATTATTATGGCCCGACCGAAGAAGGCCAACCTGCGCGCATCCGCGCCTATGCCAGCTATGACGATGAACGCCTTGATTTGGCCGCTGATCCGTTTTCGCAGATTGGTGAAGGCTACTTTGCCGTGATGGTCGATCAGGGCGAAGGCATGGTGCCATATCAGGGCTTTACCCCCATTGCCGGCGGGTCGCTTTCGGCCTGTGCGGAAACCTATTTCGCGCAGTCAGAGCAGTTGCCGACGCGCTTTGTGCTGACCTTTGGCCAAAGCCAGATGCCGGGCGGCGTGGCACATTGGCGGGCCGGCGGGGTGATGTTGCAGCATATGCCATCTTTGGGCGGGCATCGCGAAGTTGCGGCTGAGGCGGGTTCGGGTGAAGGTGGGCTTCTGTCGCATATCGACATTCTGGCCGGGGATGAGGCCGAAAACTGGACGCGGGCGAACGCGCTTTTGGATACGGTGGAAGAGCTGGAGCTGATTGGCCCAACCGTATCTCCGACAGAACTGTTGGTGCGGCTGTTCCATGAAGAAGCGCCGCGGGTGTTCGAAGCCCAGCCGGTGCAATTCGGCTGCTCTTGTTCCGAAGACAAGGTGCGTCAGACCATGTCGATCTACAGTCAGAAAGACATTCAGAAGATGACAACCGAGGCAGGCGTTGTGACGGCCGACTGCCAGTTTTGCAGTGCCCATTATGAACTGGACCCCACGACTTTGGGGTTCGAGGCAAAGAATGGCTGATGCGGCCCGCCTTCAGGCCGCGCTTTTGCGCCCTGGGGGCGAGTCTTCTGATTTCGATCTGAACCCGGCTATCCAACTGCCTGCCGACCGGAAATTGCGGCCGGCGGCAGTGCTTGTCGGGATTTGGGGCGACCGGCTTTTGCTGACAAAACGGGCGTCGCATCTGAAGCACCACCCTGGCCAGATTGCCTTTCCGGGCGGCAAGCTTGACGCCACGGATGCCAGCCTTGAAGCGGCCGCATTGCGCGAAGCCCACGAGGAGGTGGGCCTGCCTGCGGGGGTGGTTGATATTTGGGGCCGCCTGCCCGCGCATGAAACCGTAACGGGTTTCACTGTTACGCCGATTCTGGGCCGGATCACGCAGGACTTCACCCCGCAGCCTGAACAGGGAGAGGTGGATGAGGTATTCACCGTGCCTCTGGATCATGTTCTGAACCCGGCGCGTTATGTGATAGAGCGGCGGCGCTGGCGCGGCGAGTGGCGGCGGTTTTACGCGGTGCCCTACGGCCCCTATTACATCTGGGGCGCGACGGCACGCATCCTGCGTGGTCTGGCGGAACGGGTGGCGCGATGAAGGTTTCGGGCGACTGGCTGCACCATCCCGGCACACAGGCGTTTTGTGCGGCAATGGAGGCCGCGGGATACCGGGCGCTTTTCGTGGGCGGCTGTGTTCGCAATGCGCTTTTGGGGGTGGCGGTTGCGGATGTGGATATTGCCACCGATGCAACCCCCGATGTGGTGACAGAAATTGCCCAAGCTGCCGGGTTTCGGGTGGTGCCAACCGGCATTGAGCATGGCACCGTCACCGTCATTGCCCAAGGCGTTGCACATGAGGTGACGACGTTTCGTCGTGATGTGGAAACCGATGGGCGCCGGGCGGTTGTCGCCTTTTCTGACAATCTGCATGAAGATGCCATGCGCCGCGATTTTACCATGAACGCGCTTTACGCTGATGCCCGTGGCAATGTGACAGACCCGGTTGGCGGTATCCCGGATCTCTTGGCGCGGCGCTTGCGCTTTGTCGGGGATGCGCAGGCACGCATTCGCGAAGACCATCTGCGTATTCTGCGGTTCTTTCGGTTCTATGCCCATTACGGCGATCCGGCCGAGGGGCCAGATGCCGAGGGGCTTGCCGCCTGTGCGGCGCTGGCTGATGGGGTGGAAAACCTGTCACGGGAACGGGTTGGGGCCGAAATGCGCAAGCTTCTTGCGGCGCCCGATCCTGCGCCTGCGGTGGCGGCCATGGCGCAGGCCGGGGTCTTGGCGCATGTGCTGCCGGGGGCCGATGCCCGCGCCCTTGCGCCGCTTGTGCATCTTGAGGCCGGTGGGCTGCCCCGTTGGGCGCGGCGCTTGGCGGTGCTTGGCGGCGTTGATGTTGCCGAGCGGCTTCGGCTGTCACGGGCCGAGGCTGGACAGCTTCAGGCCATCCGCGATGGGCTAGAGGCAAATCTTTCGCTGGCGGGTCTGGGGTGGCGCTTTGGCCTGCCGCTTGCCGCCGATATAGTCTTGGCGCGCGCGGCATTGCTTGAAATGCCCTTGCCAGAGGCCTGGCAAGAGGGGCTGCGGCGTGGCGCGGACAGCCATTTTCCAATCAGCGCGGCGGATCTGATGCCCGCTTTCGAAGGCCCCGCGCTGGGCGCTGAATTGAAACGCTTGCAGGCGCGTTGGCTTGCCAGTGATCTGACGCTGGGCCGGGCCGCGCTCTTGGCTGAAAACCGGGGGTGACAAGGCCCTGTCGCCGGGCTAGCCTTTCCTCACCGAACCAAGGGAGGACGGCATGGGCTATGGGATTATCTGGCACCTGATTTGACCAGGTGAATTGACCGGGACGATCCCCGCGCCGGTTCCGCCAGGGCCCCGCGCTTTGCCCTTCCGTATGACTTGCCCCAAAGGCCATCTTGATGTTTCGTTTCTTTGAAAACCTTATTGATCCCTACGCGCCCTATCCGCAGACTGACACGCCGCCGCGTCGTCTTTGGCCGTTTCTGGCCGAATATATTCGCCCCTTTCGCAAGATTTTTGCAGTTACGGCGCTTTTGTCTGTGGCAACGGCCTTCGCGGATGTGGCGCTGATTTGGTATGTCGGGCGGTTGGTGGATTTGCTTTCCGCGCTGGCACCGGCCGAATTTATAACCCGCTATGGCGCTGAAATCGGGCTTGTGGCCGTGGCAGTGCTGGTTTTGCGCCCCTTGCTGTTGGTTGGGAATGTGGTGTTGCTGCATAATACGATCTTGCCAAATTTCGGCACAATGATCCGCTGGCGGGCCCATGCCCATGTCATTCGTCAGCCGGTTGGTTGGTTCGAATCTGATTTTGCCGGCCGCATCGCAAACCGTATCATGCAAACCCCTCCGGCCGCGGGGGATGCGGTGTTTCAAACCTTTGATGCGGTTGCCTTTGCCAGTGTAACGGTGGTGGGGGCGGGTATCATGCTGGCAAATGCTGACCCGCGGCTTTTGCTGCCGCTGATCATCTGGTTCGCGCTTTATATGGCTTTGGTGAAATGGACGGTGCGCCGCGCTGGCCCTGCATCCAAGGCCAGTTCAGATGCCCGCTCGGCCGTTACGGGCCGGGTGGTGGACGCCTATACCAACATTCATTCGGTCAAGCTTTTTGCCAGCCATGCCACGGAAATGGCCTTTGCCAAAGAGGCGATCGAACATGCCCGCGCGACCTTTAAGCAAGAGATGCGCATCATCACCAAGATGGATTTGGCGCTGACCGTGCTGAATGGTGGGCTGATCGTGGCGGTGACAGCCTGGGCGGTTCTTTTGTGGTTGCAAGGCGCGGCCAGCGTCGGCACGGTTGCCGCGGCGACGGCACTGGTCCTGCGGCTGAACAACATGACCTATTGGATCATGTGGGCTTTTACCTCTTTGGTGCAGGCGCTGGGCGTAGTGCAAGAGGGGATGGAAACCATCACGCATCCCATTGGACTGGTTGATGCGCCGGGGGCCAAGCCTTTGCAAATGCAGCAGGGTGAGATTGCGATTGAAGGCGTCAGTCACCACTATGGCCGGGGCTTTGGTGGGCTGCAAAAACTGTCGTTGCAGGTGCGGCCGGGTGAAAAGATTGGCGTTGTCGGACGGTCTGGCGCGGGAAAGTCGACCTTGGTCAAGCTTTTACTGCGGTTTTACGATGTGGAAGAAGGCCGCATCCTGATTGATGGCCAGAACATCGCCGCGGTCACGCAGGATTCCTTGCGTAGTAAAATCGGCATGGTCAGTCAGGACAGCAGCCTGTTGCACCGCTCTGTTCGCGACAACCTGCTTTATGGCAATCCCTTGGCCAATGAGGCGCAGATGGTCGCGGCAGCCCGGCAGGCGGATGCACATGATTTCATTCTTGCGCTGGAGGACCCCGCCGGGCGCCGGGGCTATGACGCCCATGTCGGTGAGCGTGGCGTCAAGCTGTCTGGTGGACAGCGCCAGCGTATCGCTTTGGCGCGCGTCATTTTGAAAGATGCGCCGATCCTCATTCTGGATGAGGCCACAAGCGCGCTGGACAGCGAGGCCGAGGCTGCGATTCAGGCGGCACTTTATGGCGTGATGCAGGGCAAGACGGTCATTGCCATTGCGCACAGGCTGTCTACCATTGCCGCCATGGACAGGATCGTGGTCTTGGATGATGGCCGCATCGCAGAAGCTGGCACGCATAAGGAGTTGCTGGCGATGAACGGGCTTTACGCCCGTTTTTGGGCGCGGCAATCTGGGGGCTTCATCGGGCTGGAGGGCGATCAATGAGCCTGTTGCGCATGGGCGGCTGGATTGATGCCTTTCGTCCCGCCAAAGACGCCCCACCGCAAACCCTGGCCGATTTTTTCCGTTGGAGCCTTGCTGGCTCTTGGGGGCAGCTTTGGCTTGCCGGGGCGCTTTCGGCGCTGGCAGGGGTGACCGAGGTTGTTTCAGCCATGGTGCTGGGCTGGGTGATTGATGCCGCCATTGGGGGCGATCCGGCCCGCTTTTTTGTTGACCATGCCGGGCTGCTGATCTGGTCGATGGCATTCTATCTGCTGATCCGGCCGCTGTCTTATGCCGCCTCATCCGCCACGGTGCAGATTACTTTGGGGCCAAACCTGCTCCCGCTTGTTTTGTCGCGCCTGCATCGCTGGACATTGGGGCAGGCCCTGACCTTTTTCGACAATGATTTTGCCGGCCGGATTGCGCAAAAGCAGATGCAGGCGGCGCGGGCGGTGACAGATGTCACTACGGAAACCATCAACACGCTGTTTTTCGCGTTGGCATCGGTGGTGGCTTCGATTGCCTATCTCGTGGCGGTGGATCTGTGGATCGCGCTTGCGCTTTCGGTCTGGCTCTTGGGGTATCTGGCCTTGATCCGGTATTTCATTCCCTTGGTGCGGGAAAATTCCGCCGCGCGGGCCAGCAGCCGGGCCATGGTTACCGGGCAGGTGGTGGATACGATCACCAATATCAAAACGGTCAAACTTTTTGCCCATGCCGCCTTTGAAGACCGTGTGGCGCTGAAGGCGATGGAAGTTTTTCGCAACAAATCGCTGGAATATGGGGTGATCGCGGCATGGTTTAGGCTGTCGCTGATGCTTCTGGCCGGGATTTTGCCGGTGATCCTGATCGGCGGAACCCTGCTTTTGTGGCAAAAAGGGCTGGCATCGCCGGGGGGCATTGCCGCTGCGGGGGCTATTTCCATGCGGATCGCGCAGATGACGGGCTGGGTCAGTTTTACGCTGATGACCATCTACACCGCCGTGGGCGAGGTCGAAGACGGGATGCACACGCTGGCCGCCCCCCATAGTCTTGCCGATAAACCCGGCGCTTTGGATTTGCCGCGCGCAAAGGGCGAGATCCGCTTTGAGGCGGTCACTTTTGCCTATGGCCGCCAGCGCGGCGGGGTGGCTGATATTGATCTGACCATTCGGGCCGGCGAAAAGCTGGGCATCGTCGGGGCATCGGGGGCGGGCAAGTCCAGCCTCGTTGCGCTGCTGTTGCGGCTTTATGATACCGAAGCTGGCCGCGTTCTGGTGGATGGTCATGATGTGCGCGACATCACGCAAGAAAGCCTGCGGCGGCAAATAGGGATGGTCACGCAGGAAACGGCAATGTTCAACCGCTCGGCGCGCGACAATATCGCCTATGGCCGCCCCGAAGCCGCAGAGGACCAGATCATTGCGGCCTCAAAAGCGGCCGAAGCACATGATTTCATCGCCGCGATGACAGATCATCAGGGGCGTATGGGCTATGACGCCTTTCTGGGCGAACGGGGCGTCAAACTGTCTGGCGGGCAGCGCCAGCGTATCGCGCTTGCCCGGGCCTTTTTGAAAGATGCCCCGATTTTGGTGCTGGACGAAGCCACCAGCGCCCTTGATAGCGAAGTTGAAGCCAGCATTCAGGCCGCGCTTGACCGTGTGATGCAGGGCAAGACGGTTTTGGCCATTGCCCACCGGCTTTCGACGATTGCGGCGATGGACCGGATCATTGTGCTGGAACAGGGCCGAATCGTCGAAACCGGAGATCACGCTGGCCTTCTGGCGCAAGCTGGGGTCTATGCGCGCTATTGGAACCGCCAGTCGGGCGGGTTCATCGGCACGGATGAGGACGCAGGATGAAGATCACCATCGAACGGCTGGGCCATTTGGGCGATGGCATTGCCTTGGGCGAGACGGGCCCGATCTATGCGCCGGGCACTTTGCCGGGCGAGGTGGTCGAAGGGGATCTGGTCAAGGATAGCCTGACCAATATCAAAATCGTCACCCCATCGGTTGACCGGGTTAAATCGCCCTGCCCACATGCCCGGAGCTGTGGGGGCTGCGCGATGCAGCATGTTTCAGACCGGTTGGCGGCGGATTGGAAAGAAGGCATCGTGCGCGGCGCCCTTGCGGCCCAAGGGCTAGAGGCCAGTTTTCGCCCGATGGTCATTTCGCCCCCAAACTCGCGCCGGCGTGCCACGCTTTCGGGGCGCAAAACCAAGGGCGGTGTGCTGATGGGGTTTCACGCCCGTGCCAGCGATACATTGGTGCAGGTGCCAAACTGCCAGCTTTTGCATCCTGATCTGATCGCGGCCTTTCCCGCCCTGGAAGCCTTGGTGAAAATGGGTGGCAGCCGCACCACCGAGGTGCAACTGACCATCACCCGCAGTCTTGCCGGGGCCGATGTGGCGGTGAGTGGTGGCAAAGATCTGGACGCCCCCCTGCAAATGGAGATGGCGCGTCTTTGCGAGGCGCAGAAGATTGCCCGGCTGACGTGGAATGGTGAAACTGTGGCCCTGCGCGCGGCGCCGGTGCAGCGATTTGGCCGCGCCCTTGTGGCCCCACCGCCGGGGGCGTTTTTGCAGGCAACGGCCGAAGGTGAGGCGGCCTTGTTGCAAGCGGTGACGCAGGCCATTGGTCCGGCCCGTAAGGTGGTGGATCTTTTCGCGGGCGTTGGCACCTTCAGCCTGCCCTTGGCCGAAAGCGCCGAGATGCACGCTGTTGAAGGCGAAGCGGTGATGGTCGCCGCGCTTGATAAAGGTGCGCGGGGCGCGCCGGGGCTGAAACGCGTAACGACAGAGGCCCGTGATCTGTTCCGCCGCCCGCTGGAGCCGGATGAGTTCAAGGGCGTGGACGCCGTGGTAATCGACCCGCCGCGCGCGGGCGCCGAAGCGCAGATTGCGGTTCTGGCCAAATCGCAAGTGCCGGTGATTGCCTATGTGTCGTGCAATCCGGCAACTTTTGCCCGCGATGCCAAGGTGCTGATGGCGGCAGGTTACCGGCTGGATTGGGTGCAGGTGGTCGATCAATTCCGCTGGTCGCCGCATGTGGAACTGGCGGCCCGCCTGTCGCGTTGAATATCTTTTGATGCGGCGTTCATCTCTGGTGGGTTACGCGGAAATCCGCTATGGCCAGCGCACTTTAACCATGTCTGGGGCAAGGCATCACATGGCCATCCTTCGGGTTCTTCTATTGATCGCCATCGGCTTTGGCGTGGCGGCTTGTGGGGACAAGTTCAAAACCTATGACGGGCTTGAGGTGACGCAGGTTCAGGTCAACAAGGCCGATCGCAAGATGTATCTCTTGCATGATGGCAAGGTCTTGAAACAATACGATATTGCCTTGGGCTTTGCGCCAGAGGGCCACAAGCAATTCGAAGGCGATGGCAAGACGCCGGAAGGCAGCTATGTCATCAGCCATCGCAAGCCGAATTCCACCTATCACCTGTCTTTGGGCATCAGCTATCCTAACAACGCCGATCGCGCCTATGCGGCGGCACAGGGGAAATCGCCGGGGGGGGATATTTATATTCACGGCGGCCCGCCGCGGAAGGTGAGCAAGCGCGACTGGACTGCGGGCTGCATTGCCGTGACCGACCGGCAGATCGAAACCATCTATGCCATGGTTAAACCGGGCACGCCGGTTTTGATCCTGCCATGAAAAAGGGGGCCTGTGCCCCCTTTGCCGTGTTTGCCTGTATGTGCAGGTGGATTTATGCGCCGGTAAGAAGCGTCCACCAGATCTTGCCGCCCTTTTCCTGAAACCAGGCAAAGCCCAGATTGCGCGCTGCCGGGTCCATGATGACATCGCGGGTATCGGCCTGCGCCATCCAATCCGACAGAACCTCCATTTCGGTTTCATAGGTTTCCGAAATCAGTTCGCCCAGGAATTTGCCGCGGTAGCCCACGCGCTGCACGCGCAACAGGGGCGACGATCCGTCAGAGCCGAAATGCCAGGGGCGGTTTTGCACCGACATATCGCGCGAATGGGTCAGCGCCGCGGCGTTCAGTTCGGCGTTCAGCGCCAATGGGGCCGCGCCTTTGGCCGACCGCAGGGCGTTGATGGTGTCCAGCACCCTAAACGGGATTTTCTGTGCGGTGGCGTTGTTGATCTTGTAAACCCGGGGCAGGGGGCGGCCATCTGCCCCAAGCTTGGGTTGGCCTGCGCCCACACCACAAGCCGCAAGGGCGCCCGCCATTCCGGCCATCAAAAGCACTGTCCGTCTGTTCATATCCTACCGCCAGAAATTGGCCCTGCGGCCGCTGTTTGCCCGTGTTTACCCAATGTCACTTCAACTATCAAACTGAACTCTGTGTGAGCCGGCGCAAGCCTGTGGCTGATTGTTGCCAAGATGACAGGGGTTTGATTTGCGCCTTTTCCGGCTTGGTTGTAAAAGGCCCCAATTCCTATCTTACGGAGATCAGCGGATGACCGCCGAATACCCCATGTCGCCCAGCCGGCGCCTGTTTGTTGGCGGTGCGGCAGCATTGGCAGGCACCGCCGCCCTGCCAGCCCTTGCCCAGTCGACCGGCAGCAGCACCGAAATTTTGCCCGGCGCGGGTGGGCAAGTGCGCAACAACATCTCGAGCTTTCGGATGTTGGACTGGCAAAACTATTTCGAAGATACCCGCAAGGGCGCGATCTTGGTCGATATCACCTCGCGCGCGCTGCATTTCTGGTCGGAAGATCAGTCGATCTATCGGCTTTACCCCACCTCTGTGCCGCTTTCCGAAGAACTGACCCGCCGCGGCCGGACTGAGGTTGTCGAAAAGGTGATGAACCCGGTCTGGCGGCCGACCCCGTCGATGCGCGAACGCAATCCCGAATGGCCCGAAGTGGTTGAAGGGGGCGCATCCGACAATCCGCTTGGCACCCGGGCGCTGTATTTGGGTTGGACCTACTACCGTATCCACGGCACGCATGACACGCGCAAAATCGGGCGGCGTTCATCAAATGGTTGTGTTGGGCTGTATAACGAACACATCCAGGAGTTGTTCGATATGGCGCAAGTTGGCACGCAAGTGTTGCTTATTTGACGATAAGATAAGCCGAGAAAAGCCAACTATAATTGGGTGGATTGCAATTCATCCGTGTAGTTGGTTAGGAAGATCGCATGAGGAATAGTCTTGGGTGTGTGGCGTCGCCTCTGAAAAATCCGACGTCAGACAAAAACTGGAGGTCACTATGAAAAAGATTGCTCTCGCTGCCGCTCTGTCGGTTGCTGCTACCACCGCTTTCGCTGGCGGCATGGCTGAGCCCGTGATGGAACCGGCTGTTGTCGAAGCTGGCACCTCGTCGTCGGGCGGCGTTGTCGTTCCGCTGCTGCTGCTGGTGCTGGTCGCCGCCGCTGTGGCTTCGAACTAATCCTTAACGGATCTGTTCACGAATAGGACGGCAGAGCAATCTGCCGTCTTTTTCTTTTGCGCGGGTCAGACCCAGCCGGCAAGGTTGGCGTCAATTACCTGAACCAGCGCGTCGATATGGGCCGCATCATCGTTCAGGCAGGGAATATAGGTGAAACTTTCCCCGCCCGCATGTTCAAAGGCTTCACGGATCTCGCCGTTGATTTCTTCCAGCGTTTCGATGCAATCCGCCGAAAAGGCCGGGGCGATCACTGCGATCTTTTTCTTTCCCTGCCGTGCCAGCGCGGCCACATGGTTGACGGTATAGGGTTTCAGCCATTCTTCACGGCCAAAAACCGATTGAAAACTGGTGTCGATAGACCCCGCCGCCCAGCCCAGTCTTTCGCGCAACAGCCGTGTGGTTTTGGCGCATTGGCAGTGATAGGGATCACCTTCCATCAGATAGCGGATGGGCATTCCGTGATAGCTGGCAACCAGTACATCGGGCTTTTCCGTCAGCCCGGCATAGGCGCGCTCGACCGATTGGGCCAAAGCCTCGATATAGGCCGGGTGATCGAAATATTCCGGCACCACGCGGGCCGTTGGCTGGCGCTTTTCCTGCGTCAAGGCGGCAAAGAAGGCGTCATTGGCGGTGGCGGATGTGGCCCCCGCGTAATGCGGATAAAGCGGGAAGAACAAGATCTTCTCGCAGCCGGCCGCGACCATGGATTTGACCTTTGATGCGGTAGACGGGTTGCCATAACGCATACAGAAATCAACCATGACCTTGTCACCATGGGCCGCTTGCATGGCGGCGGCAATCGCAGCGGTCTGGTCCTTGGTGATGGTCATCAGCGGGCTTTCGCCCTTTTCATGGTTCCAGATCAGTTTGTAATTCGCACCCGAGGTAAAGGGCCGCTTGGTCAGGATGATCAGCTGCAACAGCGGCTGCCATTTCCAGTTTGGAATGTCGATCACGCGCTTGTCTGACAGAAATTCGTTCAGATAGCGGCGCATCGACCAATAGTCGTAATTGTCGGGCGTGCCGAGATTGGCCAAAAGAACGCCAACCTTTGATGTTTTTACCGGCGGATGGTTTGCTGGGGCATGGGCAAGGCGGCCGGCTCCGGGCGTGACGTCGGTCATTGTGATCCTCATTATGTGCTATGGCACGAGATAAGCAGCGGCAGGGCGTGGTCAACCTTTTTGGTTGGGGTTTTGGCCCGCCGCGGCGTTCAGCGCATCAGCCAGCCGTGCCACGGCTGAACCGGGGCGCAACGGCTTTTGCTGGCTTTCATGCGGGGCCCAACCCGTCAGGCAGACAATTTCGAAGGTGGCCGGAATTTGCCCGCCTTCGGTGGCGAAGCGTTCGTGGTAAAGGCTGGCGGCGCGCAAGAACACCTCGCGCCGGGTTGGGTGGCGCAGGCGACCATGCAGCGCATTGTTTTCACCCATGGCCCGCAGGTCACGCATCAGGTGAAAAGCATCGCGGTAAAGCACGGTTTTGGTAAAGCTGTCGGCCACGGGCAGGGCAAAGCCCGCGCGCGGCAAAAGCCCGCCAAGATCGCGGATGTCGCCCATCGGCAGCACCCGTGGGGAAAGGCCGCCGGTTACCTCGGTTTCCGCTTCGGCAAGGCAGGCGCGCAATTCATGCAGGGTGCGCCCGCCAAACATCAGCCCCAAAAACAGCCCGTCAGGGCGCAGGGCACGCCGGCATTGCACAAGTTGGCCCACGGGATCATTCGCCCAATGAAGCGCAAGTGCATGAATGACAAGATCATGTGCGCCCTCGGCCAGATTCAGCGTTTCCGTGTCGGGCGTGCAGTGAAAATCTGGCCACAGTTCCGGAAAAGCGGTCACGACGGCGGCATTTGTAAAGGTTCTGTTAACCTCGGTGAGTCTTTCCTTGATCTCGCAGGCGGCCTCTTCTTGCAAAAACAGGGCGCTGGCGCGGCTGCGGTGCAAGTCAAGGGCGGGACGGTCGGTCAAAGGTGGCATGGGGTTGGACATGGGCGCGGAAGATAAGGGGCGGCGTTAGGAATGCAAGCGGCGCTGCATTTGCTTTATCCACCGCAATGTTTGGCCTGCGGTGGCCTTGTGTCCAGCGATTTCGGCCTCTGCGGTGCCTGCTGGCGCGAAACGCCTTTTGTAAGCGGGCTGGTTTGTGACCTGTGCGGCACGCCTTTGCCGGGTGAAGACCTGGGGCATCGTGAAATTTGCGATGATTGTCTGGCCATCGCGCGGCCTTGGGCGCGGGGGCGCGCGGCGCTGCTTTACAAAGACAAGGCACGGTCTTTGGTTTTGGCGCTTAAACATGGCGACAGGCTGGATCTGGTCCGCCCTGCTGCCGGGTGGATGCTGCGCGCAGCGACGCCGATCCTTGAGCCGGGCATGATTGTGGCCCCGGTTCCCCTGCACTGGACGCGGCTTTTCAAGCGGCGTTTCAATCAATCGGCGCTGCTGGCAGGTGCCATAGCAAAAGCGGCGGGTTTGCCGCATTGCCCGGATCTGTTGCTGCGCAGTCGCGCAACGGGCAGCCAGGAGGGCAAGGGGCGCGACGCCCGCTTTGCCAATATGCAAGGCGCGATTATCCTGCATCGCAAACGCGCGCCGCTTGCCAAAGGGCGGCATGTGCTGCTGGTTGATGATGTGATGACGTCGGGCGCCACCCTTGCCGCCGCAACCGAGGCATGTTTGGCAGGCGGGGCCACGGCGGTTTCGGTCGTGACACTGGCGCGCGTTGCGAAGGATGCCTAAATCCGTATAGTCGCGCCAAATGCCAAGGATGGGCCCCATGAAACCGGTTGAGATTTACACCACCCAGACCTGCCCCTATTGCATCGCCGCCAAGCGGTTGTTGCAGAAAAAGGGCGTTGCCTACAAAGAAATTGATGTTGGGGGGCAACCGCAATTGCGCGCGGCCATGACCCAGCGCGCAGGCGGGCGCACATCGGTGCCGCAGATCTTTATCGGGGATAAGCATGTCGGCGGCTGCGATGACATTCATGCGCTGGACCACGCCGGCCAGCTTGATGCGCTTTTGGCCTGACCGATGCGCGCAGGGTTGGTGCAGCTTAATGTAGGTGAAGATCCGGCAATCAATTTGCCGGTGACTTTGGCCCATCTGCGCACGGCCATCGCGGGTGGGGCAAAGCTGGTGCTGACCCCGGAATGCACGAACGCCCTGTCGGGGAACCGCCGCCATCAGCAATCGGTGCTGTGCCACGAAGAAAACGATCCAACCTTGGCGGCGCTGCGCAACGAAGCGGCGCGGGCGGGTATCTGGCTTTTGATCGGTTCGATTGGGCTTTTGACCCATGATGCCGATGGACGTTTCGCCAACCGCTCCTTCCTGATTTCCCCTTCGGGTGACATCGCGGCGCGATATGACAAGATTCACATGTTTGATGTGAATGTGTCGGAAACCGAGGTTTATCGCGAATCCTCGGCCTATCGGCCCGGCGCGCAGGCTGTTGTCGCTGATGCGGCCGGGGCCCGGATTGGCATGACGGTGTGCTATGATCTGCGCTTTCCGCATCTTTTCCGCGCGCTGGCGAAATCGGGGGCGCAGATCCTGACGGTTCCGGCCGCCTTCAACCACATCACCGGGGCCGCCCATTGGGAGGTGCTGCTTCGGGCGCGGGCGATTGAGACCGGCTGTTTTGTGCTGGCACCCGCGCAAACCGGCTTTCATGCCGAAACCGAAGGCAAAGGCCGCCGCACCTATGGGCATTCGCTGGCCATCGCCCCGTGGGGCGAGGTCTTGGCTGATGCGGGCATTGAACCCGGCGTTACCTTTGTCGATCTTGATCTGAGCGAGGTCGCCAAAGCCCGCGGCCGGGTGCCCAGCCTTTCGCATGACCGTGAGTTCACCGCGCCATGACCGACAAGACTGATGATCTTGCCATCTCGTTGTTCGGTGAACTGTTCATGGCCGACCAATTGGCGCGCAACCGGGTTTCAAAAGCCCTGCCCAAAGGGATGGAACTGTCGCATTTCTCGGTTCTGAACCATCTGGCACGGGTTGGCGACGAACGCACGCCCGCGCAATTGGCGCGCGCTTTTCATGTAACCCGTGGGGCAATGACCAACACTTTGGCCAAGCTGGAATGGGCCGGCCATATCCATATCCGCCCCGATTGGGATGATGCCCGGCAGAAATTTGTGGCCATTTCGCCTTCGGGGCGGGCCGCGAGCGATGCGGCCGTGGCGGCGGTGGTGCCAATGATTGGCGATGTTGTTCAGGCCCTTGGCGCTGAAAAAGTGCGGGCTGTTTTGCCGGTCTTGCGGGAAATGCGCCAAAAACTGGAAGGCGAGAGCTGAGCCAGACGTTTAGGCACTGGCCCTTCGGTCCAGCGTGCGCTGGGCTTTGCCTTCGCTGCGCGGCACTGTTCCGGGTTGGCCAACCTGGGCAATCACCGAAATGCCCAGCAATTGCTTGATGCGTTTTTGCAAGCTGCGGCCAAGTGCTGCGCGGGTTTCGTCCATGCTTGGGGTGGCGGTTTCTGTCAAGACGGTCATCACATCCATCCGGCCTTCGCGCGCAAGTTCGATCTGGAAATGCGGGGCAAGGCCGGGAAGGGCCAGAACCTGTTCTTCGATCTGGCTGGGAAACACATTCACGCCGCGCAAGATCACCATATCATCGCTGCGGCCCAACAGCTTTTCGATGCGGCGCATACTGCGCGCCGTTCCGGGCAAAAGCCGCGTCAGATCGCGGGTGCGATAACGGATGATCGGCAGGGCCTCTTTGGTCAGCGAGGTTAAAACCAGTTCGCCCACCTGCCCATCGGGCAAAACCGCGCCGGTTTCGGGATCAATGATTTCGGCAAGGAAATGGTCTTCCCACAGGTGCAGCCCATCCTTTGTTTCGACGCATTCGATGGCAACGCCGGGGCCGATCACTTCGGATAAGCCGTAGCAATCCAGCGCGTGCATATCAAAGGCCTGTTCGATTTCGGCACGCATGGCGTTGCTCCAGGGTTCGCCGCCAAAAATGCCCACGCGCAGCGGAGATTGGCGCGGATCGCGACCTTGGGCGAGGTATTCATCCAAAATCGACAGCATGTAAGACGGGGTAGAGCCAATGGTGGTGGCCTGAAAATCTTCGATCAGGGTCACTTGCCGGGGTGTCATGCCACCCGAAACCGGCACCACAGTGCAGCCCAGCCGTTCGGCGCCATAGTGAAAGCCAAGCCCGCCGGTAAAAAGCCCGTAACCATAGGCCAGATGCACCACATCACCGGGGCGGGTGCCGCAGGCCCGCATCGACCGCGCCATCAGCCCAGCCCATGTTTCCAGATCGCGGGCGGTATAGCCAACCACGGTGGGCTTGCCGGTGGTGCCAGATGAGGCATGTAGCCGCGCCACCTGCTCGCGCGGGACGGCGAACATGCCAAAGGGGTAATTTTCGCGCAGGGCTGATTTTTGTGTGAAGGGAAGGCGGTGAATGTCGGCCAACGATTTGATGTCATCGGGATGAACACCCGCCGCGGCAAACGCCTTGCGATAATGGGGAACATGGGCGTGGGCATGGGCCACTGACCATTTCAGCCGCTCAAGTTGCAGGGCTTCGATTTCATCTCTTGAGGCGATTTCAATTGCTTCAAGGCTTTGGCGGCTTGGGCCAGAATCAAGCATGGTCTATCCTTCGCAAACACGCGAAACTTTTGCGCAAACACATGCGCGCCAATTCGGGCATTGTCGTGGCGAAGGCCAGCGGCAGGGCGGATATTGCTATGATTTCCGCGGAATGTAGCGCATTTGCGCCCGCATCACGGCAACCTTTCGCCCATCACCGCCTGTAACCACCACATCGAACAAGGCAGAACGCCCGACCCGTGTCAGTTCTTCGGCGGTGGCGGTCAGGGTTTCCCCCGCGCGCCCGGGGCTGACAAAGGTGATGGTGTTGGTTTGTGTAACGGTCTGTTCCCCCAGCGAGTTTGCGGCAAAGCCAGCGGCGCAATCGGCCAGCAGATGCACCACGCCACCATGGGCGGTGTCATGCCCGTTCAGATGCCGCGTTTCCAGCGCCAGCCGCAATTCCGCCCGGCCATCGCGGGCGCGGATCAAGGTTACGCCCATGTCATGGGGGGCAGGGTCGCGGGCCCAAAAGGCGCGCATTTCGGGGCTGATTTCGTCGCTCATTGCGCCAGAATCTCTTGCACCATGGGAATGACCTTTTCCCCATAAAGCCGGATACACTCCATAAGCTGGCCATGCGGTATGGGGCCGGTCGCGTATTTAAGATCAAAACGCTGCACGCCCAGATCCTTGACAGCAGCCGCAATTTTGTGGGCCACGGTTTCGGGGCTGCCGACGTAAAGCGAACCGTGTTCGATCTCTTGCAGATAGTGTTCTTTGGTGGTGGGGGACCAGCCGCGCTCACGCCCGATACGGCCGAACATTTCCGCGTAATGCGGCCAAAGCGCTTCGCGGGCCTCGGCATCTGTGCGGGCGATGAAGCCGGGGGAATGAATGCCGATGGGCCGCAGGGGGCGGTCAAGTTGGGCGCAGGCGCGTTGATAAAGATCGACATAAGGGGCAAAGCGGCGCGGGTCGCCGCCGATGATGGCCAGCATCAGTTGCAGATCCTGGCGCACCACCCGCACCACCGATTCAGGGCTGCCACCAACGCCAACCCAGGTTACCATTGGTTGCGAAAGCGGCGGATAAACCGGTTGGTTTTGCAACGCCGATCGGTGTTGGCCTGACCAGCTCAGCGTTGGGTTGCGGGCAAGCCGGGCAAAGATTTCCAGCTTTTCTTCGAAAAGCAGATCGTAGTCGCGCAGATCATAGCCAAACAGCCCATAGCTTTCGGTAAAGCTGCCGCGGCCCAAAATGGGCTCAGCCCGGCCGTTCGACAGGGCATGTAACGTGGCAAAGCGTTGAAAAACCCGGATCGGATCATCCGAAGACAAAACCGTTACCGCCGTGCCGAGACGAATGTTGCGCGTGCGCCCGGCAATTGCCGCCAGCACGATTTCGGGGGCCGAAATCGCGAAATCAGGGCGGTGATGTTCGCCAAGGCCGATGAAGTGGATGCCCAGCTCATCGGCCAGAACCGCCTGATCGACGACATCGCGCAGCACCTGATCCATGGGCTTGGGCGTGCCATCGGCGCCAAGGCTCACATCGCCAAAACTATCAAGACCAAGTTCGATTTTTGTCATGCTGCACCTTCGCTTTTCGAAAATTCAGCATAAGCTGCCGTTGCGCAAGGAAAAAGCGGTGGAACCGCACAAGAGCTGTGCTGCTATGTATAATAACACATATAATAGTTTGAATGTTTGGCGGCGATATGTTAGTCGGGGCCAAACGAAAACAGGAAAGGGCGCGCTTTGGCACTTCGTTCTTTGATTTTGGCAGGCCTTCTGGCCTCGGCGGTGGCTTCACCGCTTGTTGCGGGCGAGTTTGTTGTTCAACCCATGGAAGCCATGGAAAATAAAGCGCTTTTTGGCCGCATTGAAAGCCGTTTCGTGGTGCCGGCGCGCAGCCGCATCGGGGGCACGCTGACGGTTCTGGATGTAACCGAAGGTTCTGAGGCGAAGGCCGGTCAGGTGATTGCGCGGATCGTTGATCCCAAGCTCGAATCGCAGTTGGTGGCGGCAGAGGCGCGGATTGCTTCGGCCAGATCGCAGCTTGAAAATGCGGAAACCGAATTGAAGCGCAACGAAGAACTGCTTGCCAAAGGTGCGACGACCACCCAGCGCGTGGATGCAGTGCGCACTGCGGTGGAAGTGGCCCGCAATGCCGTGGCCGAGGCCGAGGCTGCGCGGCAAGTGACGGCAACGCTGATTGAAGACGGCAATGTCATCGCCCCAGCCGATGGCCGGGTGCTTTCGGTGCCGGTGCGATTGGGTGCTGTGGTCATGCCGGGCGAGCCGGTTGCAACCATTACCGGCGGCGGTGTTTTCCTGCGTTTGGCTATCCCGGAACGCCATGCGGCTGGGTTGAGCGTGGGTGCCGAGGTGGCCGTAGATGGTGGCAAAGGCACGATTGAAAAGGTTTATCCGCAAATCGAACAGGGCCGCGTCATTGCTGATGTTGCGGTTGATGGCTTGTCTGACAGCTTTATCGGCCAGCGTATTTTGGTGCAGGTTCCTGTCGCAACCCGTGAAGTTCTGGCCGTGCCGGATGCGGCGATTGAACAACGCGCCGGTCTTGATCTGGTGAAAATCAAAGCGGGCGAGGCTGAGGTTGAAGTCACCGTCATTCCGGGGGCCGAAGTGGCTGGCCCGAATGGCCCCTTGCGCGAAATTCTGACGGGCCTGCGGGCTGGTGATACGGTGATCACGCCATGAGCAGCCCTGCGAAAGACGAAAACCTCTCCTCCAGCGGCATTGCGGGCGGCCTGACGCGCGCCTTCATCACCAGCCCGCTGACCCCCTTGTTTCTGTTGGCGGCGCTGATCCTTGGGATCGTGGCGCTTATCACCCTGCCGCGCGAAGAAGAGCCGCAGATCTCGGTGCCAATGGTGGATATTCATATCCGCGCCGATGGGCTTCGTGCCGAAGATGCGGTGAAGCTGGTTACGGAACCACTTGAAACCATTGTTAAATCCATCCCTGGGGTGGAACATGTTTATTCCCAGACCCGCGATGATGGGGCCATGGTTACGGCGCGTTTCATTGTGGGCACTTCGGGTGATGCAGCAATCTTGCGGGTGCATGAAAAGCTGCGCGCCAATATGGACCGCATTCCAGACGGTATCCCCGAACCGCTGATCGTGGGCCGCGGCATCGACGATGTGGCGATCATGGTCGTGACCCTGTCGCCCAAGCCAGAGGTGGCTTCGCGCTGGACATCTGCCGATCTGACGCGGGTTGCGCGTGAGGTGCAGGTGGAAGTTTCCGCGCTGGAAGACATCGGCCTGACCTATCTGGTGGGCGAACAGCCCGAAGAAATTCGCATCACGCCTGACCCGGAGCGTTTGGCACAGGCGGGACTGACGCTTCAGGCGCTTGCCGGCAAGGTTGAAGGCGCGAACAAGGCCTTCGCGCTGGGCACCATTCGCCAAGATGGCAAGCAGATTGATCTGGCCGCAGGCGAAACGCTGCAAGATCTTGGTCAGATTGCCAATCTTCTGGTCACAACGCGCGATGGCCGCCCGGTCTATGTGCGCGATGTGGCAACCGTCAGCCTGAAAAGCGATCCGGCCGAAAACCGTGTGTTTTCGCTGGCGCGGGGCGAGGCGGGGTTTGATGAACGGCTTCCTGCCGTGTCGCTGGCGGTGGCCAAGCGTCCGGGGGCCAATGCCGTGGCCATTGCCGAAGAAATTCGCCATGCCATCGAAGGGTTGGAAGGCCGGATCATCCCCGAGGATCTGAAGATCGAATTCACCCGCGACTATGGTGAAAGCGCCAATGAAAAGGCCAATGAGCTGCTGTTCCACCTTGCCCTGGCAACGCTGTCGATTGTGGCGCTTGTCTGGGTGGCCATTGGCTGGCGCGAGGCTGTTGTGGTGTTGATCGTGATCCCGATCACCATTCTTCTGACGCTGTTTGCCGCGCGGATCATGGGCTATACGCTGAACCGCGTCAGCCTGTTCGCGCTGATCTTCTCCATCGGTATTCTGGTGGATGACGCGATTGTGGTCATTGAAAACATCGCCCGGCACTGGGCCATGAAAGATGGCCGCAGCCGGGCGCAGGCGGCAATTGATGCGGTATCTGAGGTGGGCAACCCCACCATCGTTGCAACGCTGACCGTTGTTGCCGCGCTTTTGCCGATGCTGTTTGTGTCGGGCATGATGGGCCCTTACATGAGCCCGATCCCCGCCAATGCCAGCGCGGCCATGGTGTTTTCCTTCTTCGTTGCGGTCATGGTGACGCCTTGGCTGATGATGAAATTCGGCAAAGGCCATGGCAGCAGCGATGATCTGGCCGAGCATGAATCGGCGGATGGTGGCGTTTTGGGCCGGGCCTATCGCCGGGTTGCGCGGCCGATCCTGTCCAGCCGCAAGAACGCCACGCGTTTTCTGCTGGCGGTTACGGCGGCGACGGTGCTGTCTATGGGGCTTTTCTATACCAAATCGGTCACGGTAAAGCTTTTGCCCTTTGACAATAAATCGGAACTGGCTGTCGTGCTGGATATGCCGCGTGGCGCATCTGTTGAAGAAACCGACCGGGTTCTGCACCAGATCGCTGCCGCTTTTGAGCCGGTCGAAGAAATCGTCTCAATCCAGTCGCACGCCGGAACTGCGGCACCGTTCAACTTTAACGGTCTGGTGCGCCATTATTATCTGCGCGGCGAACCACGGTATGGCGATTTGCAGGTGAATCTGTCCCCCAAGGGCGAACGTGATCGCGAAAGCCATGAGATTGCGCTGGATTTGCGGTCGCGCGTGCAGGCGCTGGATTTGCCGCAAGGGGCAATCGTTAAGGTGGTTGAACCCCCGCCGGGGCCGCCGGTGATGTCCACCCTTCTGGCTGAAGTCTATGGCCCTGATGCCGAGACCCGCCGCGAGGTGGCCAGAAAACTGCGCGGCATCTACGATACGGTGCCCTATATCGTTGACAGCGATGACAGCTTTGGCGTGCCAAGCGAACGCAAACGGCTGGTTCTGAACGATGCCAACCTTGATTTCCACAAAGTGGAGCAAGGCGACGTGTTCCAGACCATCGGTATGCTTTATGGCGGCACGACGGTTGGCTATTCGCACCGCTCTGGCGGGCGCGAGCCGCTGCCGATCCGTCTGGCAGCCGACAAGGCGGATCTGGTTTTGGATGAGCGCGCGCTTTCCACGCCAATTCCGGCCAATCTCTTGCCGGGTGACCGTTCGGTTGTAGAGCTGGGCGATGTTGTCGATGTGAAAACCGAAATGCAGTCCTTCCCGATTTTCCGCCACAATGGCCGGGCCGCAGAAATGGTCACGGCAGAACTGGCGGGCGATTTTGAAGCACCGCTTTACGGGATCATGGCGGTTGATGCCGCCATCGAAGACATGGATTGGGGCGATCTGCCCAAGCCCGAAATCAGTATGCACGGTGTGCCCGAAGATCAGTCGGTTCCGACGGTGCTGTGGGATGGTGAATGGGAAGTTACCTGGGTGACGTTCCGCGATATGGGGGCGGCCTTTGGTGTGGCGCTGTTGGGGATCTATATTCTGGTGGTGGGGCAGTTTGGCAGCTTTAAACTGCCGCTGGTGATCCTTACGCCGGTGCCGCTGACCTTTATCGGCATCATGCTGGGCCACTGGATGTTTGGCGCGCCGTTCTCGGCCACGTCGATGATTGGCTTCATCGCGCTGGCGGGGATCATCGTGCGGAACTCGATCCTTCTGGTCGATTTCATCCGCAACGCCCGCAAGCCCGGCGTGCCTTTGGTCGATGTGCTGCTTGAAGCCGGCGCGATTCGCTTCAAGCCGATCTTGCTGACGGCATTGGCGGCGATCATCGGGGCGATTACCATCCTGACGGACCCGATCTTTCAGGGCTTGGCAATCAGCCTGCTGTTTGGCCTTGCCTCGTCAACCTTGCTGACAGTGCTTGTGATTCCAGCGATTTACATCTGGTTGCGGGACGACAAGCCTGCCAATGCCTGAAACTGAAAGGCCGCCTTCGGGCGGCCTTTTTCGTCGCATTTCGTTGCAAATGAAATGACTTGATCTGTTAAGTTTCTCGTGGCAGGTTTGGGGTGATCGTTGCAAGTGCAATGAAATTGGAGGCATCATGAAGATCGAACAAATCCACCACGTCGCCTATCGCTGCAAAGATGCGAAAGAGACCGTCGAGTTTTATACCAAGATGCTGAACATGGAATTCGTGCTGGCCATTGCCGAAGATCATGTGCCTTCCACCCACGAACCTGACCCGTATATGCACCTGTTCCTGAATGCCGGAAACGGCAATGTGCTGGCGTTTTTCGAACTGCCAACCAAGCCGGAAATGGGCCGCGACCCGAACACCCCGAAATGGGTGCAGCACATTGCCTTCAAGGTGAAGGACCGCGCTACGCTGTTGGAGTTCAAAGAACATCTGGAAAAGAATGGCGTCGATGTGCTGGGTGTGACCGACCATTCGATCTTCCACTCGATCTATTTCTTTGATCCGAACGGCCACCGTGTGGAACTGGCTTGCCCCGATCCGGATGAAGCCGAAATGCTGGCCAAGCTGGACGCGGTGAAATGGGATATGCTGGAAGAATGGTCGCGCACCAAGAAGGCGCCGCAGCACGCCGCATGGCTGCACGCCAAAGAGCTGAAAAAGAACTGAGGGCACCCCATGTTCAGCACCTATGACGCCCCCGTTTATCCCTATGTGCAATCGGCTGAGCAGGCCAGCGGCACGCCTGCGCGCCACAAGGTTGTGGTGATTGGCGCGGGCCCCGTCGGCCTGACCGCTGCGCTGGATTTTGCCGCGCGTGGTATCCCGACCGTGGTGCTGGATGACAACAACACCGTGTCGGTCGGCAGCCGCGCGGTGTGCTATGCCAAGCGGCCTCTGGAAATCTGGGACCGGTTGGGCGTGGCGGACCGGATGATTGACAAGGGCGTCGAATGGAAGCTGGGCAAGGTGTTCTTTGGCGACCGGCAGGTTTACCAGTTTGATCTGCTGCCCGAAGGCGGGCACAAAATTCCGGCCTTCATCAATCTTCAGCAATATTACCTTGAAGATTACATGGTCGAAGCCGCCGCGCAGAACCCGTTGATCGACATGCGCTGGAAGCACAAACTTATCAGCCTGCGGCAAGAGGCCGACCATGCGGTGCTGACGGTGGAAACGCCTGACGGCGTTTTTGTCACCTCGGCTGATTGGGTCATCGCCTGCGACGGCGCCAATTCTGACACCCGCCGGATGGTGGGCGCCGATTTCACCGGCCAGTTCTTTCAGGACCGTTTCCTGATTGCTGACATCGTGATGAAGGCCGATTTTCCGACCGAACGCTGGTTCTGGTTTGACCCGCCCTTCCATCGCAACCAGTCGGCGCTCTTGCACAAGCAATCCGATAACGTCTGGCGGCTGGATTTCCAGCTTGGTTGGGATACCGACCCCGAGGTCGAAAAGCGCGAAGAAAACATCATTCCCCGCGTCAAAGCGATGCTGCCGGGGGTGGAGTTCGAATTGGAATGGGCATCCGTCTACCAATTCGCCTGCCGCCGTATCGACCAGTTCCGCCATGGCCGGGTGATCTTTGCCGGTGACGCCGCGCATCAGGTTTCGCCTTTTGGTGCCCGCGGGGCGAATACCGGGGTGCAGGACATCGACAACCTGTCGTGGAAACTGGCGGCGGTTCTTGCTGGCGATGCTGATGAGGCGCTGATCGACAGCTATCACGAAGAACGCGCCTTTGCTGCCGATGACAATATCCTGAATTCCACCCGCTCCACCGATTTTATCACGCCGAAAAATGCGGCCTCCAAACGCTTCCGCAATGCGGTGCTGGATCTGGCCGAAAAGGCCAGTTTCGCGCGGCCCTTGGTGAATTCGGGCCGGCTTTCAACGCCGACGCCATATGTGTCGTCGTCGCTCAATACGCCGGATGCGGGCATCTGGCAGGGTAAGATGGCACCGGGCACGCTGTGCAGCGATGCGCCGGTGACGGTTGGGGGCACGCCTTCATGGTTCCTGCACCAGATCGGCGGTGGCTTTACCCTGCTGGATTTTGGCACGCAGGCCACGCCGGTTTCGGTGGGCGGGATCACGGCCAAGGTGCTGCGCGTGGGCGAGGATCTGGAAGATGCCGAACGCCTGCTTGCCAAGCGCTACGATGCCCAGCCCGGCACCGTTTACCTGATCCGCCCCGACCAGCATGTTGCTGCGCGCTGGCGCTCTTTCAACCCGGTTGAGGCCAAAGCTGCCTTGGCCCGCGCGCTTGCGAAAGGTTAATGCCATGACCCTGATCCTGACCCCGAATATCCCTGATCCGGATGGCTTTTACCAAGAGTTGACCGACGCGCAGCGCGATTTGGACGAGACCACGGCGAATGACATGAACGCCCGTCTGGTGCTGATCCTGGCCAACCACATCGGTGACAGAACCGTGCTGACCGAGGCGCTGAAACTGGCTGCGCCGTAAGGTTTAGCTGCGAATGGTATCGCCGGGTTGCAGGGTGGGGAAAAGCTCAATCACCTCGCCGCCGACGACCCCCTGATGCGGTTTTCCCGCGATGATTTCGGCCGCCCGTCGGCCGATTTCCAAACGGCAGGCATCCATCGTGGCCAGACGGCGCGGCAAACCTTCCAGCAGCTCCACCCCGTTGAACCCGGCCAGCCCAATCTTGCCCGGCACATCAAGGCTCTTTTCCAGACAGTAAAGCAGACCGCCCGCGCCGATCATGTCATTGGAATAATACAGGAAATCAACATCCGGGCTGCGCGACAGCACTGCTTCGGTCATCTCGCGCCCCTTCAATAGTGCCGAGCCGCCCGAGTAAAACTCACGGTCGGCAAGGGTAAGGCCCGCCTTGGCCAAAGCCTCCTCAAAACCTTGAAGGCGCTTTTTGGCCCGGTGGTCGTTCAGCATTTGCGTGCCAAGAAAAGCGATGCGCCGATAGCCTGCGGCAATGATTGCTTCGGCCATTTTGCGCCCGGCGCGGCGATGGGAAATGCCCACCGCACTGTCAACCGGGGCGCCGTCAATATCCATGATCTCAACGATCGGCACGCCGGCCTGCGCCATCATCGCGCGCGCGGCATCGGAATGTTCAAGCCCGGCAACGATAAGGCCGGTGGGCCGCCACGACAGCATTTCATAGATGACCGCTTCTTCGCGGTCTGGCGCGTAATTCGTCACGCCAACCACCGGCTGAAGACCCGTATCTTCAAGAACTTCGGAAATGCCGGTCATCACTTCGGGAAAAACCATGTTCGACAGCGATGGGATCACCACGCCAACAAGGTTAACCCGCTGGCTTGCCAGCGCCCCGGCGATCTTGTTCGGCACATAACCCAAGGCGCGCGCCGCTTTCAGAACGCGTTCGCGGGTGGCCTCTGACACGTCACCGCGGTTGCGCAAAACCCGGCTGACCGTCATTTCGCTGACACCCGATGCTTCGGAGACATCGCGCAACGTCAAGGTGCGACGGGGGTCTAGGACGGGCGGAAGTGACATGTCTATGGTCCCCGAAAGTGCAACTTTCTTCTTGTTAGCGATAAAACCCGCCATGTCAAAGCGCGGAATCCGACGATTGATGCCGCTAACATACGGATGCTCTGTGTGGCCGGGTTTCAAAATTCACCGTGGCATATGTCCCACGATTCATTTCGGGCGGACCGTTGCCTTTCGCAGCATTTCCGCGCAAGAAAGACAGGCTGGCCCCGTAGCTCAACGGATAGAGCGTCCCCCTCCTAAGGGGAAGGTTGCAGGTTCAAGTCCTGCCGGGGTCGCCAGCCCTGAAGTCGAGGCCAAAATGACCCGCGATGCCGATGTGCAAACCTTTTTGGACGAAGCCACCCTTGCCTTGCGCCGGGTGACGGGGCCGGGGGCAGGCGTTGCGGCCGAGGTCGTGCGGCGCTGGGCGCAAGTCGGCACGCCAAATCTCGGGGGTGAACGTCTGCCGGTCTGTGACTGGGTTGCGCCGGCGCTGGCCGCCTGTCCAACCGCCCTTGCTGGAAGTTTTGCCGCCTTGCAGGGGCGGCTGACTTGGGGGCGGCGCAAATCGGCCGATCCGGCCAATGCTGCCTTTTGGAATGGCCACGCCAACGCCATGATCCTTGGGCCCGGCGGTTTGGAGGACCGAAGCGATATTTGGGTTGGGGTCTCTCTTTTGGCGCCGAACACCCTATACCCTGATCACAATCACCCCCCGGCAGAGGTTTATCTGCCCTTGTCGCCGGGTGAATGGTGGAATGCCGGGATGGATTGGACTGACCCTGGCCTTGGCGGCTTTATCTATAACCCGCCGGGTATCCTTCATGCGATGCGCGCAGGCGACAAACCGCTTTTGGCGCTGTGGTTCCTGCCGATATGAGCAACCGTCGGGCCAGCCCGCAAGCACGATGCCTGCGGGCGGCTTAAGGCTGTTCAGGCGTCAAGGTTTTCGACGCTTAGCGCGTTTGATTGAATGAACTCGCGGCGCGGTTCCACAACATCGCCCATCAGTTTCGAGAAGATGTCGTCGGCATCGGCCAGATCATCGACCTTCACCTGCAACAGCGTGCGCGCCTCTGGGTCCAGTGTGGTTTCCCACAACTGTTCGGGGTTCATTTCTCCAAGGCCCTTGTATCGCTGCAAGGTCAGGCCCTTTTCACCCTCGGCCAAGATGGATTTGAGCAGGTCAATCGGCCCAAAGACGGCCTGTTCGCGGTCTTTGCGCACCAGCCGTGCGGGGCTGCGATAGACATCGCGATGCTGGCCCGCCAGATGCGACAGGCGCCGCGCCTCGCCCGAGCGCAGGATAGCACCGTCCAGCGTGCGTAGTTCTTCTACGCCCCGCAAGACGCGGCTTAGGCGGATGCCGTGATCTTGGGTGATGCGGCCGGTCCAGCCCTTTTCATATTCGACCGCGACCATATTCAGGCGCGCGGCAACGGCATCGGCCACAGCCTGCAAATCGCTGTCGGCGCGGCCGGCGTCAAAGGCCCCGGCCAGTGCCGCCTGCTCCAGAATGGCGCGCGGATAATGGGTGGGGAAAGCGTCCAGCGCCTTGCGGAAGGCGCGCGCGCCTTCGACTACCCGTGCCAGATCTGCCCCGGCGATTTCTTCGCCCGATTGCAGGCGCAGAACGGCCCCTTCGATCCCCATCTCGATCAGGTAATCTTCCAGTGCCGACTGGTCCTTCAGATAAACCTCGGACTTGCCGCGGGCGACCTTATAAAGCGGCGGCTGGGCGATATAGAGATAGCCCCCTTCGATAAGCTGCGGCATTTGCCGGAAGAAGAAGGTCAGCAGAAGCGTGCGAATATGCGCGCCGTCAACGTCGGCATCCGTCATGATGACGACCTTGTGGTAGCGCAGTTTGCCAATATCAAACTCATCACGGCCAATGCCGGTGCCAAGCGCGGTGATAAGCGTGCCGATTTCCTGACTGGACAACATCCGGTCAAACCGGGCGCGTTCAACGTTCAAAATCTTGCCGCGCAGGGGCAAAACCGCCTGATTGCTGCGCGAACGGCCCTGCTTGGCTGAACCGCCGGCGCTGTCCCCTTCGACGAGGAAGATTTCGGATTTTGCCGGGTCACGTTCCTGACAATCTGCCAGTTTGCCGGGCAGGCTTGCCACATCAAGCGCGGTTTTGCGCCGCGTCAACTCGCGCGCCTTGCGGGCGGCTTCGCGCGCCAAAGCGGCCTCGACGATCTTGCCAACAATGGTTTTTGCCGGGCCGGGGTTTTCTTCGAACCATTCGGCCAATTTTTCGTTCACGAGATTTTCAACAGCCGGGCGCACCTCGGATGAAACCAGTTTATCCTTGGTCTGGCTGGAAAATTTCGGATCGGGAACCTTGACCGAAAGCACGCAGGTCAGACCCTCGCGGGCGTCATCGCCGGTGAAATCAACCTTTTCCTTCTTGGCGATGCCAGAAGATTGGGCATAGCTGTTGATCGTGCGCGTCAGGGCGCCGCGGAAACCGGCCAGATGGGTGCCGCCATCGCGCTGCGGAATGTTATTGGTGAAGGGCAGCACCATTTCATTATAGCTGTCGTTCCACCACATCGCGACTTCAACCGTGATGCCTGCGCGTTCCCCGATCATATAGATCGGCTCTTCCATGACCGAAGTCTTTGAACGGTCAATGTATTTCACAAACTCTTTGACGCCGCCCTCATAGAACAACTCGGTGTGCAGGGGCTCAGCCGGACGTTCATCTTCGATGATGATGCGAACGCCCGAATTCAGAAAAGCCAATTCGCGCAGGCGGTGTTCCAGCGTCTTGAAGCTGTATTCAAGGTTGGAAAACGTGCCATCGGGCGCATTGGTCTTGGCGCTTGCCAAAAAGCGCACCTCGGTGCCTCGCTGGCCAGGGGCCGGGCCGATTTCATGCACATGAACGGTGCATTCCCCATGTTCGAAGCGGGCGCGATATTCGGTATCATTGCGCCAGACGGTCAGTTCCAGCCATTCCGACAAGGCATTCACGACCGAAACGCCCACGCCGTGCAGACCGCCCGAGACCTTATAGGCGTTGCCGCCTTCATCCGTGTTGTTGAATTTGCCGCCGGCGTGCAACTGGGTCATGATGACCTCGGCCGCGGAAACGCCTTCTTCCTTATGCATGTCAACCGGAATGCCGCGCCCGTTATCGCGCACTGAGACGCTGTTATCGGCGTGAATCTTTACCGTGACCGCGGTTGCATGGCCGGCAAGGGCCTCGTCGATACCATTATCGACGACTTCGTAAACCATGTGATGCAGGCCCGAACCATCATCGGTATCGCCAATATACATGCCTGGGCGCTTGCGAACTGCCTCCAAGCCTTTGAGAACCTTGATAGAATCTGCGCCGTAGCTTTCGGTCTTTTTGGGCTCTTCGGCCATATGCACTGCATCCCTTGAATTGCCCGCGATTTATAGCGGTTCAGGGGGGGAATGTCACGCCTTGGCCACCAGATTTGGTAGTCAAAGGAAGGGAATGATCAGCCCAACACCAATAAGAAGCACGCCGGAAACGATGTTCAGCCGGTGAACGCTGGCCGGACTGGCCAGAAGCCGCCGCGCCCGGTCAAGAAAGATCGCAAGGCCAAGATTGCCCGCCATCGGGATCAGGGCTGACACCGCAATGATCAGGCCGATGTCCAGCGGTGTCAGTCGGCCCAGCGTGAAAAAGCCAGGCAGCGCCCCCATGTAGAACAAAATGGCTTTCGGATTGCCGATCACCGCAGCCAGCCCCACGCTCAATCCAGCCCAGAGGCCGGGGGCGGTTAACCGGCTGTCCGCCGCGGCCAACGTGCCTGATTTTCTTATCAGCCCGACCCCCATGAACAGAAAGATCACCGCCGCGACCCAGCGCAGGGTTGAAAGAAAATCACCATAGACACTTTCCACCCAGCTAAGCCCTAAAATGGCCAGAAGTGGCCAAATCAGATCGCCCATGGCAACGCCAATGGCCAAAGGCCAAGCCGCAGAAAACCCGCCCGAAAGCGCCCGCGCCATCAGCGCAACCCAGACCGGGCCGGGAACGGCCCAAAGCCCAACCATGCCAAGGGCATAGATGCCCAACTCATACCAGGTAAGTGTCATGCTTCACTTTCCGGCAGGGTCAGGCTGCCATCTTCATTCAAGGGCCAAAACGGGTTCATGGCCACTTCCCAGACATGGCCATCCGGATCGGCCCAATAGCCTGAATATCCGCCCCAGAAAACCCTCTCTGGCGCCTTCAGAGCCGTTGCGCCCGCGGCAAGCGCGGCTGCGAAAGCCGCGTCCACTTCGGCTTCGGTTGGAAAGTTTTGCGCCAGTGTAACCGCGCCGCTGCCAAGATGCGCCCCCGGACGGCCCTGATCGCTGGCCATATCCGCCCGCCCAAACAACCCCAGCGCCTGCCCTTGCATCTGGTAGAACGCAACGCCTTCTTGCGCGCCATGCTCTTGCCAGCCAAGCCGGGCATAAAATTCCTTCGCGGCTGCCAGATCGGCCACGCCCAAGGTTATCAACGTTACGCGTTGCCGGTTCATCCTGTCACCTTTGATTGCCCGCCTGCATCCGTTACGGCCATTACCTGCCCGCGCGCGCCCAAGGCGTCAAACAACATCGCTTCGGTTCCGGTCATGATCGCTTGCGCCCCCAGAGCGCAGATTTCGTCGTAAAGTGCAGCACGGCGGCCCATATCCAGATGTGCCGCCACTTCATCCAGCAAAAGCACCGGCGCCTGACCAAGATCCTGCGCCAAGGCCCGCGCATTCGCCAAAATCAGGCTGATGAGCAGCGCCTTTTGCTCTCCTGTTGAACACTGGCCAGCGGTTACACCTTTGGCGGCATAAACTGCCCGAAGGTCGCTGCGATGTGGCCCAAGCAGCGTGCGCCCGGCGGCCATGTCGCGCCGGCGCCCATCAATCAAAGCCTGCGCCAGATCTTCCGCCGCAATATCTTCCCCATCATCCGGCCCACAAAGGCCCAATTCCGCCTGCGGAAAGGCCGATCCCGTATCACGCGCCGCCTCGATCCGCGCCAATGCCGCGTGCCGGTTGGCGATGATCGCGGTGCCAGCCTCGACCATCTGTGCCTCCAATGCGGCATACCAATGGGCATCCGTCACTTGGTCTTTCAATAGCCGATTGCGATCGCGCATCGCTTTCTCATAGGCCAAAGATACATCCGCATGACCGGGCGTGAACGACAGCGCGATCCGGTCCAGAAACCGCCGGCGCCCCTCAGCGGCCTCGATCCAAAGCCGGTCCATTGCCGGCACCAGCCACAAAACCCGCAAAATGCGCCCCAAGCTGGCCTGCGTCACTGCCTTGCCATCCACCCGCACAAAACGCGCCTCGCCAGTTTCGGCACCGGTAGCGATTTCATGTGCGGCACCTATCCCGCACACCTGAGCGGCCAGTTTCCACCCCAATCTTTCGGGGCGGCGCGCCAAATCTTCCGCCCCCGCCCGGCGCAACCCGCGCCCCGGCGACAAAAGAGAAATGGCTTCAAGAATATTGGTTTTGCCCGCCCCGTTCGGCCCGACCAAGGCCACCGGGCGCCCGTCAAATTCCAACCGCGCGGCTTTGTGGCTGCGGAAATGCGAAAGGGTCAGCGATGTGATGGCAAGCCCACGCAACGCCAACCCTTTCATCTTGGCTGAAATACCCTGGGGGTCCGGGGGCTAGCCCCCGGTCGGCCGGTTACACGCGCATCGGCATCACGACATAGACGGCGCTGGTGTCATTCCCTTCGCGCATCAACGTCGGATCCCCGGACGAGTTGAACAGGAATACCGCGTTTTCGCGGTCAACCTGGCTTGCGATTTCCAGCAGGTATTTCGCGTTGAAGCCGATCTCCAGCCGCTCATCACCATAGGCCACGGCCAGTTCTTCCTCGGCCGCGCCACTGTCCGGGGCGTTGACGGAAAGCACAAGACGGTCTTCGTCAAGCGCAAGCTTCACCGCGCGCGAACGCTCCGAAGACACGGTCGCCACGCGATCAACCGCTTTGGCAAATTCCGTAGCATCCACTTCCAGACGGCGGGTGTTGTTCATCGGAATGACGCGGGTGTAATCGGGGAAGGTGCCGTCGATCACTTTCGAGGTCAGCGTGATCGCCGGTGTCGCAAAGCGAACCTTCGTTTCCGAGACTGAAACGGCGATCATCGCGTCGTCATCGTCCAGAAGCTTGCGCAACTCATTGACCGTTTTGCGCGGAACAATCACGCCGGGCATGTCGGATGACCCTTCGGGCAACGGGGCGTCGATACGGGCAAGGCGGTGGCCATCGGTTGCCACGCAGCGCAGCACAGGGCCTGAATCACCCGTTGCGGTGTGCATGTAGACACCATTCAGATAATAGCGGGTCTCCTCGGTCGAGATCGCGAATTTCGCCTTGTCGAACAGGCGGCGCAGCTCTGATGCCTTGGCCGAGAAATTCGAAGAATACTCGCTGGTTGCCATAACCGGAAAATCTTCGCGCGGCAGCGTTGCAAGGTTGAAGCTTGATCTTCCGGCGGTGATCGCCAAGCGGCCGCTTGCGGCATCTTCTGTCAAATTCACCAAGGCGCCATCGGGAAGCTTGCGCACGATTTCGTGCAGCATCACGGCCGAAACCGTGGTCGCGCCGGCGCGTTCGACCATTGCGGCGGCACGATCCACCACCTCTATGTCCAGATCGGTCGCGCGGAACGACACCTGCGCTCCATCAGCCTCAATCAACACATTGGCAAGGATTGGAATAGTATTGCGCCGTTCGACAACCGATTGTGCCTGAGCCAGCGCTTTCAAAAGCGTGCCGCGTTCGATCGAAAGTTTCATTCCTTCATCCCCTTGCCGCCTTGTTACAAAGGACAGACGGCCTTTCCGGCAAAAGCCGGTTACAAGTGTTTTCGCGACATTGCGGGCGATTGCCCGGCCCGTCAAGACCTGCCCGTCAAGACCGGCGGGCGCTTAGCCTTGCAACAGGCGCTTCAGCAGATTCAGATCGTCATTCAACTGGCTGTCGGTGGCGATCAGTTCTTCGATCTTCTTCACGCCATGCATGATGGTGGTGTGATCGCGCCCGCCAAAGCGACGGCCGATTTCGGGCAGGGACCGGGGCGTCAGTTGCTTGGCCAGATACATCGCCACCTGACGCGGACGCGCGATGTTGCGCAGGCGCTTCGGGCCGATCATGTCGGACAGGCGAATGTTGTAATGCTCCGCAACCTTGCGCTGGATTTCTTCGATCGTGAGTTTGCGATCGCTGGCGCGCAGAATGTCGGCCAGACAATCCTGGGCAAGTTCCAGCGTGATTTCGCGGCCGACCAGCGAGGCAAAGGCAAAAAGCCGGGTCAGTGCGCCTTCCAGCACGCGCACGTTGGTGGTGATGCGATGGGCCAGAAAATCCAGCACGCCTTGGGCGATTTGCAGCCCCGGATATTGTTGGCGGTAGAATTCGGTCTTTTGCTGCAAGACGCCAAGGCGCAGCTCGTAATCCGTTGGGTGCAGATCAACCACCAAGCCGCATTGCAGACGGCTTTTGATGCGTTCTTCCAGATCCTTGATTTCACCCGGCGCACGGTCGGCGGAGATGATGATCTGTTTGTTTTGATCGACCAATGCGTTGAAAGTATGGAAAAATTCTTCCTGAGTGCTGTCTTTGCCGGCAATGAATTGCACGTCGTCGACCATCAGCACATCAACGGAACGGAAGATTTCCTTGAAATCCATGATCTGCTTGTCGCGCAGCGCTTGAACGAAGCGGTACATGAATTGTTCAGCCGAAAGGTAAAGCACCCGCAGTTCCGGCTGGCGGGCCTGCAACTCATGCGCGATGGCGTGCATCAGGTGGGTTTTACCAAGGCCGACGCCGCCATAAAGAAACAGCGGGTTGAAGGTGACGGGCCCACCTTCGGCCACGCGGCGCGCGGCGGCATGGGCCAGTTCGTTCGGCTTGCCAACAACAAAGCTGTCAAAGGTAAAGCGCGCATCCAGCGCAGCGCCGGGCAGTTCATCATCATTCGCCGCGCGGCGCTGGGCCAGCTTCGGCAAGGGCTTTGCCGCAGGTGCGGTGGCGCGCGGCTTTTGGGTAAGGCCGGCGCTCGGCACGAAAAACTCCAGCCGTGCCACGTCCTGACCCGAAGCGTTCAGTTGGTGCAGGATGTGGTCGGAAAAGTTCCGCGACACCCAGTCACCGAAAAAGCTGGTCGGCACTTCAAAACGGGCAAGCGGGCCGCGCAGCTCTGCCAAGCGAATCGGTTCGATCCAGGTGGCATAATTATTCCGGCCGACGCGCTTGATCAGCTCTTCGCGCATCTTCCCCCAAGCCTCATTCGTCATCTTTTCCGTCCGTCCCCAGCCCTGCCGGCCCCATGCCAGTGGTACTTTGATTTTTGTTTTACAGTCCAAGCGGCACCAAGACGCGGGGGTCTTACTACAAACATAAACCCACACGCCGCAAAACCTGCGGCGCGAAGGAGCACTAACTAACAAATCGGGGCAAAAGACATACCATCGGGTGTTTGCCCGATAAGCACATCTTCAGCATATCTTGCTACGCAAGCATCAGACGTTCAACGCAACAACCCTGGACGATCTTTTTTCCCAATCGGCATTACCTGGCAGCCGCCGATGGCTGGTCGTTCAAGATTGCGCTTTGTCCCCCAAGTCGAAGTGAATCGCAGGGTGAAGCTAGCAAGTTGAACGCCCCCGCCGCAACTGAACTATGCGCTTGACAGAAGATTGACCGGCCGAATCCCCCGGCCCATGCAAATTGGCAACTTCGCTCTTGCGTGCCTGTCGGGCAGAGACACAACTGCTTGTGGTTGTGCCGTTCAAAAGCAAACGGCGCGCCCGATGGGACGCGCCGTTGCACAGAGAATCGATGTCGCTCAGATCAGGCCGAAGGGGCCGACAGAGCTTTGACGCGCGAGGTCAGGCGCGACATTTTGCGCGCAGCGGTGTTCTTGTGCAGAACGCCCTTGGTCACACCGCGCATCAGTTCCGGCTGAGCGGCGGCCAGAGCGGTGGCGGCGGCATCGGCATTGCCCGAAGCAAGGGCTTCTTCCACTTTGCGCAGGAAGGTGCGGATACGCGAGCGGCGGGCTTTGTTAACGTCCTGACGGGCCTCGGACTGACGGGCGCGTTTTTTGGACTGGGCGGTATTTGCCATGGGCTAAAACTCTCTTCGGTCTTGTGTCTATATGATCGCACGAAAGCCCGAAGCCCCCTTCATTCGAAGGAGAATCGTTCACGCCTTAAGCGGGCCCACGCGCATGTGGGGCGGCGCATAGCCCGCGCCGCCGAAATTTGCAACCGTAAATCAGCGGTCGCGGAACTGCGGCTGGCGCTTTTCGATGAAAGCAGCCATGCCCTCTTTCTGATCTTCGGTGGCAAAGGCGGCATGGAAGGCGCGGCGTTCAAACAACAGCCCTTCGCGCAGCGTGGTTTCCAGCGCCCGGTTGACCGATTCCTTGACGGTCATTGCGATCACGGCGGATTTCTCGGCAATCTTGGTGGCGGCTTTCATGGCCTCGTCGCGCAATTGCGCGGCGGGAACGATGCGGCTGACAAGCCCGGCACGTTCGGCTTCGGCTGCGTCCATGAAACGGCCGGTCAGGTTCATGTCCATGGCCTTGGACTTGCCGACAAGGCGCGTCAGGCGCTGCGTGCCGCCCATGCCGGCCACGATGCCAAGGTTGATTTCCGGCTGGCCAAATTTGGCGGTATCGGCGGCGATGATGAAATCGCACATCATGGCAAGTTCGCAGCCCCCGCCCAGACAATAGCCCGCCACGGCCGCGATTACGGGTTTGCGCACGCGGGCGATCGCTTCGGCTTCGGGACCAAACAGATCGTCGAAATAGACATCGACATAGGATTTCTCGGCCATCTCGCGCACATCGGCCCCGGCGGCAAACGCCTTGTCTGACCCGGTCAGAACAATGCAACGGATTTTGTCGTTGCGGTCGGCAGCCGTAATCGCTTCGGCCAGTTCTGCCATCAACCGGGTGTTCAGCGCGTTCATCGCGTCGGGGCGGTTCAGCCGGATGAGACAGGTATAGTCTTCAATCTCGACGATCAGGGTCTCATAGGCCATGGCAGTGGCTCCTGTGGTATTCGATGTCGCGGACTCCTAGTGCAGTAACGCGGTTGTTATCAAGTCACCTCTGACACAAGGGGCAATGAAACGAGGAACGACCCGATTGCACATCACGCAGGATGGTGCCCTTGCAGCCGGGGGTTTGGCAGGCATCGCCTTCATGTCCGTAAACGCGAAAGCGGTGCTGAAAATATCCAAGCTCCCCATCGGCTTGACGGTAATCGCGCAGCGAAGACCCCCCTGCTGCAATGGCCTCGGCCAAGACTTCGCGGATGATAGGAACCAGCCGGGAAACCTCATCTGGGGTAATGTCGCGGGCCGTTCGAAAGGGGCTGATCTGTGCCCTGAACAACACTTCACAAACATATATGTTGCCCAGACCCGCCACGATGTGCTGATCCAGAAGCGCCGATTTGATCGGCGTGTTGCGGCCATGCAGGCGCGCGGCGAGATGCGTTTCGTGAAAGTCATTGCCCAAAGGTTCGGGGCCAAGGCTTGCCAAAAGCGGGTGGGCATCGGCGTTGGCTGTTGTCAGCAAGTCCATCGCACCAAAACGGCGCGCATCGTTGAAGGTCACCCGCGCGCCGCCTTCCATATCAAGAATGACATGGTCGTGCTTGGCGGGGGCAGGGTGTTCATGGTGAAACTGCCCCAATTGCGCGCCCGAAATCAGCATACGCCCCGACATGCCCAGATGGATAAGCAACGTCTCGCCCCGATCCAGATCTGCAAGAATGTATTTCGACCTGCGCCGCAATCCCAGCACGCGCGCCCCTGTCAGCCTTTCGGCCATACGGGGCGGGAAAGGCCAGCGCAAATCGGGGCGGTTGACCTGGGCCTTTGTGATCTGCCGGCCCTCCATCACGGGCAAAAGCCCCATGCGAACGGTTTCTACTTCAGGAAGTTCAGGCATGCGACCTCGTGGCAGCATTGAGGATGGGGGGCATCCCCCCTATAAGGTGCGCAAGTTCAAGGAAGGGCAAGCCCCGATGACAGGCGACAACACGACCCATTTCGGATTTCAGACCGTGCCCGAAGGCGAAAAAGCCGGGATGGTGCATGGGGTCTTCAGCCGTGTCGCATCGAAATACGATGTGATGAACGATCTGATGTCGATGGGAATTCACCGCGTCTGGAAAGATGCGATGATGGATTGGCTGGCCCCGCGCCCCGGCCAGCGCCTGCTGGATGTGGCCGGCGGCACGGGCGATGTGGCCTTTCGCTTTTTGAAACGCGCGCCCGGTGCCTCGGCTGTGGTTTGTGACATGACCGAACCCATGCTGATTGAGGGGCGCAAGCGGGCAGAGGCCGAACGCATGGCCGACAGCCTTGACTGGGTTGTGGGCGACGCCATGGCATTGCCCTTCGAAGACAATTCGTTTGACGTCTATACGATCAGTTTCGGCATTCGGAACGTCGTGCGCATTCCTGATGCCTTGAAAGAGGCGTATCGCGTGCTGAAACCCGGTGGCCGGTTGATGGTGCTGGAGTTCAGCCAGATTCCGAATGATCTGATGCAAAAGGCCTATGACCTTTATTCCTTCAACATCATTCCGGTGATGGGGCAGATCGTGGCGAATGACCGCGACAGTTATCAATATCTGGTCGAATCCATCCGCAAGTTCCCCGATCAAGAAACCTTTCTTGGCATGATCCGGCAGGCGGGTTTTGCGCAGGCCAAATATCGCAACCTGACCATGGGCATTGCGGCATTGCATTCGGGTTGGAAGATCTGATGCGCGGTCCCCATAATATCTGGCGGCTGATCCGCACCGGGGCAACCTTTGAACGCACCGGCGCGATGGATGTGGTGCTGAAAACCATGGAGGTTCCGGCCCGGTTGCGTTTTGCTGCGCGGCTTTTGGGCTGGCCGTTCAAATGGCTGGGGGTCCGGGGCGATGCCTCTTTGCCGCCCTTGACCCGTGCGCTAACGGCCCTTGGGCCGGCCTATATCAAGTTTGGTCAAATCCTTTCCACCCGCCCCGACATCGTGGGCGAGGAACTGGCCGAGCAACTGAAATATCTGCAAGACAAGCTGCCGCCTTTCGGTATGGAGGATGCCCGCAAGGCGATTGCGGCTGAGCTTGGCGCACCGGTGGAAACGCTTTTCGACAGCTTTTCAGAACCGGTTGCGGCGGCGTCGATTGCCCAGGTTCACAAGGCGCGGGTGGTCGACTCTGGGCAAGAGGTGGCGGTAAAGGTGCTGCGGCCGGGGATTGAACGCGCCTTTCGCCGCGACATCGACGCGTTTTATTTCGCGGCCCGCACCATTGAATATCTGGCCCCGTTTTCGCGCCGCCTGCGTCCCGTCGATGTGATCGCGCATTTCGAAGGTGTGGTCATGGGCGAACTTGACCTGCGGCTAGAGGCATCTGCCGCGTCAGAGTTCGCAGAAAATACCAAGGAAGACGCGGGCTTTCAGGTGCCAACGCCCCTGTGGCGGCTCTCTGGCCGCCGGGTTTTGACGCTTGGCTGGGCCGAAGGTATCGCGCTTTCCGATAATGCGGCGCTGGATGCGGCGGGCCATGACCGCGTTGCGCTTGGCGCGCGGGTCTTGTCGCTGTTTTTATCACACGCGCTGCGGGACGGGGTGTTTCACGGTGATATGCATCAAGGCAACCTGAAGGTGGCCGCCAATGGCGATATCATCGCCTATGATTTCGGCATCATGGGGCGGATTGATGAATATACCCGCCGCGTCTACGCCGAAATTCTTTATGGCTTCATCCGGCGCGAATATCGCCGTGTGGCGGAGGTGCATTTTGAAGCTGGCTATGTGCCTGCTGACCGCGATATTGATGAGTTCACTCGCGCCCTGCGCGCCGTGGGCGAGCCGATCTTCGGCATGGAGGCCAGCCGGGTTTCGATGGCGCGGCTGTTGTCGTTCCTGTTCGAAGTGACCGAAAAATTCGGCATGGAAACCCGGACAGAGCTGATCTTGTTACAGCGTACCATGGTGGTGGTTGAAGGCGTGGCGCGGTCTTTGGACCCGCATATCAACATCTGGGAAATCGCCCAACCTGTTGTCGAAAACTATATCAGCCGCAATATCGGGCCATTGGCCTTGATGCGCGATCTTGCCCTGACCCTGCGCACCTTGTCACGTTTTGGCCCACGTTTGCCGCGGATGGTAGAGCAGGCGCTGATATCGCAGGCCGATATGCCCGCGCCGGTCAAACCCACGCGCACGCGCCGCCGGATATTGCAGCTCATGCTGGCCTCTGCGGTTTTTGCGCTGGGCCTATGGTTGGGCCACCTGATCTGAACGCGGCTGGCGGCATCAACTCGCGGGGGGCATCCGCAGGGCCGTGATCTGTGTCGATGGCACCTCTACCCCGCCTTCAAGCACCAATGTGGTGCCGCTGTCGCTGTTGCGGGCCTCGTAAATACGGGCATAGGATTCAACGGCACCTTCGGCCAGAAGTGTGTCGCCCGAATAGCTCTCTAATGTCAGATCATAAAGCCCTTCGGGAAGGGGGTTGCCTTGCGCGTCGCCGCCGAGCCAGTCGTAAAGACCGGCCTGTGCGGGAACATCTTCGCGCGCGACAAGGTCGCCAGAGCCATTACGCACCACCAAAACCGCGCGGTCGGCGCCGATCTCGGGCGTCAGTTGCATGGTGACCGGGTCGCCATCCATCCAGACCGGAGCTTCGGCCCGGGCTTCCTGCCCCACCCACGACGCCAGTTGCGACATGCCCATGACGGCGAGTTGGCTGCCCAGACTGGTCAAAAGCTCATTCGTGCGCGTCTGCTGTTCCACGCCTGAAAAAGTGGCAAGCTGAGTGGCGTAATCGGTTGAATCTATTGGATTCAGTGGATCTTGATTTTGCATCTGAGCCGTCAACATCTTCAGGAATGTATCGAAGTCAGATGAAATCTGGGCCCTTGTGCTGGTCGTTGCGCTGGAAGCCGTTTGCGATGTGGCTGAAGTAATGGCGCTAGTGGTCATGGTGTGTTCCTATAGGCGAATGTTCAACCCGCCAGTATGCGTGGCAGGCCTTGTGGGCAGGGGGGTAATCCGGCCTTGGGGCGGGGCTTCGGCTGTGGTTTGCAGGGGCGCATCAGGCATCGGCAGATGTCTTGGCTGACGGTCTTCGTTCCAGCTTCCAAAAGACATGTGCCCGGCCTGCACCCCGGCTTGTTTCAACTCGGCCAGAAGATCGGGCAGGTGGCGGCGGATCAGATCCAGCGTTTCGGGCCGCTCAGCCGAAAGCGTAATGGCAAGACCGGTGCCGTCGGGGCGCATGTCAAAATGCACCCGGCCCAAGGTTTCCGGGGTCAGGGTAAGCTCCATCTGGCCGGGTTGTTCGCGTGAAAATTGGGCAATCGCGGCACTGATCTGCTGGCTTGGCGCCGCAGTTGGCATTACCCCCTGCGCGAGGTTTGGCCCCGGCGGTGTATGCGCCGTGGTCTCGGCAACTTTGTCAGGCCCTTTCCACATGGCCAACATCGTTTCGGGCTGGATCTGTTGCGCCGCGTCCTGAAGCGGCGCGGCGGTTGCACCGGCGTTTTGCGCGGTCAGATCATTCGCGGCGGGGGCGTAACCGGCGACGTCAGCATGTTCGGGTATCGGATTTTGCGGCGGGCTGGCGGCTGGGCTGAGGTCCATCGTCGTTTCTACGGCCAGCGAAGATGCTCGGCTTTTGTTTTCCACAACGATGTTTGTCCCGCCGTGCCCAGCTATTTCTGCGAGAGAAGGCGCCGTGGCGGCCTTTGCTGCGGGGGGGGGCGGCGCGGAATCATCCGGCGGTCCGCTGCTGTGGATACGCAGAGAGAAAAGCTGTTCTTGTTGCGCAATTGCTTTGCCATGTTTCGTGCGCAGGCTTGTTGGAGCGGAGGCGGTCTGGGCGGCCAGATCACTTGCACCATTGCGCGGTGGCACATCATGCGCTGCCGAGAGCGGGGCGCCCTTGGCAATCAAACCCGGTTCGGCTGTGTTTTCCGCCGCCATAGTGGTGCCATTGACCTCTGGATATGCGGTATCGGGCGTTTGGATCGGCGTTTGCCGGACCACGGGCGAATTGAGATATGCCGCTGAATTTTCAGGGTCGGGCGTGCTGGCACCGCCACGTTCTGGTGGGTTTTGCATATTTGTGGGGCGCGCAATTTCCGGCACGGCGGTGGCGGAGGGCGTGGCCATGGAACTGCTGGCAGCCTGCGGCGGTTCTTGCACAATTTTTGCCGAATCCGTCATGGCCCCGCCTTCAACGTTCGCGGTTGGGCTCTGCAATGGGGCCGGCGTTGCAGCCAAAATCATCGCTGGAGCGGCCGGGATGGCGTGCTCCGTATTTGATTGTGGCGATTTTACCTGTTGCACATAGGTTGTTTCATCCAATGCCACAGGCTGGGCGGGTGCCGCATTGGCGTTGCTTTCGGGGGCGGGCAAGACCGTGGCGACAAGATCCGGTGCCAAAACAGGAAAGAGAAAGCAGGCCGAAGCTGGCCCGGTTTCGAAAAAGCCGACGTCTTGATTCGCATCCGCCGCCTCGGGGGGGGGCGTTAGGTCTTCGCCGGGGTCTTCACTGGGCAGGAACGCCGCACCCAGATCAAAGCCCTCCCCACCAGCCAACGGCGTGGGGGTCGCAGGGCTTGGCGGCAGAAATGCGCGCAAAGTGTCTGTAAAACCGGTCTGCATGATATTCCCGACTTCTGCCGAATAACTGCGTTTATGACCGCGGATAGTTACCGGCTGTTTACCGCCAGCCGCGATATTCGGGAAAATTGCAGCGATATGAGGTTGCTGATGATTTCGCCACTTTCCCACCCGCAAGGGTCTTTGGTGCAGCCCGTGGCGGGGGATGGCGCGCTTATGGCCAAAGCCAAGGATCTGGAGGCGGCTTTTTTGGCTGAAATGCTGTCTTTTTCCGGTCTTGGAGAGGTTTCCGAAGGTTTCGGTGGGGGCGCGGGGGAAGAGCAATTTGCCTCATTCCTGCGGCAAGAGCAGGCAAAACTGATGGTCGCACGCGGTGGAATCGGACTGGCCGAAACGATTTTCGAATCACTCAAACTGAAAGGGGCGGCCGGCGATGGAACGGCTTGAATATTTGCTGGATGAATTGCGCCAGGCGGTGCGTGCCGCGGATTTTGCCGCGATTGCGCTGATGGCACCACGGCTGGAAGCCGCTTTGGCTGAACTGGCTGGCGCATCGGATCGAAAAGATGCCGCCAAATTGGCGCGGATCAAAGCCAAGGCTGAGGGGACGGCCCCGCTGATCGTTGCCGCCCGCCGCGGCATTGCCGCTGCCCGCCGCCGTTTGGAAGATGCTCGCCGCGCTGTTTCTGGCCTGCAAACCTATGACATGCGTGGCCAAAGGGCCGAATTTTCGCCGGCTGGCCCGGTTGCAGGGCGGTTTTGACAAAGGATTTTGCTTAAATCCTCGGCAATTGCCGGGGCGGCATTAGGGAACTCTTAGCTTCTTCTGCCGTTCAATCGGCAGGCATCCCATGAGGGGATGGCGCTTCGGGAAGACTGCCCGCCGCATAGGACAGAAGGACCATTCAGCCGCAGCTTTACGCCGCGGAGCAACCCGTCTTGCGCAAAAGGCGCGGACAGATCGCAAAGGAACAGGACATGTCGTCCATTCTTACCAATACCAGTGCCATGGTCGCGCTTCAGACCATGAAGAATATCAATACCAACCTGAACCGCACGCAGTCGGATATCTCGACGGGCAAGTCGGTTGCCACCGCGAAAGATAACGCGGCAGTCTGGGCCATTTCCAAGGTGATGGAGTCGGATGTCAAAGGTTTCAAAGGCATTTCCGACAGCCTGTCACTGGGGTCTTCGACCATTTCCGTTGCGCGCCAGGCATCTGAAACGGTCACGGATCTTTTGACGGAAATCAAAGGCAAGATCGTGGCGGCGCAGGAGGAGAACGTCGATCGCGCCAAGATGCAGACCGATATTCAGGCGCTGCGCGATCAAATCTCCTCGGTGGTTGGGGCGGCCCAGTTCAACGGGCTGAACCTTATCCAGGGTACCGATGATGTGAATGTGCTGTCGTCGCTTGACCGGTCGTCGAATGGCAATGTCACCGCATCGAACATCACGGTTCAGCGGCAAGATCTTTCTACGACGGCTGGCACCTATGGCACCGGCACCTCACTTGCGGCCAATGCGGTTGTCGCGGACAGCGCCACTGCGGTTGCTGCGGCGGGCAATACGGCGGAAGTCACTTTTGCGGCGACTTGGGCGTCGGGCGATACCGCAACACTGACGGTCGCCGGGGTGGATGTCAGCTATACGGCGACGGGTTCTTCGGTGACGGACATTGCCGCAGCCTTCGCGGGTTCGATCAATGCCCTTGGCCTTGATGGTCTGTCGGCATCGAATGCCTCAGGTGTGCTGACAATCACCTCTACCCGCGCGTTCGAGGGGCTGAGTGTCGCGCAGACGTCGACTGTGGCGGGCGATGGCACCTCGAGCATTACAGCCGTCAATGGCGGGGCCCCGTCGGGGACCAACTCGGCCACTAGCTCCACCATCATGCAGCGCGCGGAACGGGTTGATTTTTCGACCACCGCCGCGGTGAATGAGGGGGATGGCTACAAGGTGACGATCGGGTCGTCGTCCTACAACTACATCGCCGGCAAGGGCGAAACGATGGAAGATGTCGCCCGTGGGTTGAAGGTGGCAGTCGATTCGGCCGGGCTAGATGGCATCACCACCGCTGTTACCCAAGCTGATGATGGCACCTGGTCGCTGAATGTTGACAATGACGGCAGTGGTTCGTCCAGTCTGACCTTCTCCAGCGCGGGCAATGCGGGCGGTGTTGCCTCGGGTGGGTTGTTTGGTCTGGATGCCATTGATGTGCGCAGCAATGCCGGGGCCGATGCGGCTTTGACCAACATCGAAACCATGATCACCCGGTCTATTGATGCGGCGGCGGCTTTTGGTTCGGTGCAAAACCGCATTGATATCCAAAATGACTTCGTGGGCAAACTGACGGATGCCATGAAAGCCGGGATCGGCACTTTGGTCGATGCAGACATGGAAGAAGCTTCGGCCCGGTTGCAGGCACTTCAAGTGCAGCAGCAACTGGCCACACAGGCGCTTTCGATCGCCAATCAGGCGCCGCAGGGCATCCTGTCGCTCTTCCGCTGAAGATGAAGGCCGGGGCGCATCCCCGGCCTTTCCTCTCACCCCTTAATCCCAGGAGGGATGTTTCGTGATCGCCCAATCCGCGGCGGCTTATGCCGCCTATACCCGCCCCGAAGCGCCGCAACGCAGCCCCCGCGCGCTTGAATATGATTTGCTTGCGCGCGCGACAAAAGCCTTGTCGCAGGCAATGCGCAAACCAGATGGCTATGCCGCCCTGATTGCCGCGCTTGATAACAATCAGCGCTTGTGGTCTGTGCTGGCCGCCGATGTGGCCGCGCCTGAAAACGGCTTGCCGCAGAAATTGCGCGCCCAACTTTTCTATCTTTATGAATTTACCGCCCAGCACAGCCGCGCCGTGCGCGACCGCAAGGCTTCTGCCGATGTGCTGATTGATATCAACACGGCCGTCATGCGCGGTTTGCGCGGCGAGGCAGGTGCAGCATGACCGGCCTTGTCCTAAAGCTTGGCCCGCATGAGCGGGTTTTGATTAACGGTGCCGTGGTGGAAAACGGGGAAAAGCGCTCTCGGCTGGCGATCATGACACCACATGCCAATATTTTGCGTCTGCGTGATGCGATCCATCCAGAAGAGGTGAACACACCGGTGCGCCGCGTCTGTTATATCGCCCAGCTTGTGCTTTCTGGGGATGCCAATCCGGCGGATGCACGGATGCAGTTGTTGCGTGGCATCGAACAGCTCAGCCAGGCGCTGACCGATCACGATAGCCGCACTTTGTTGACGCAGGCGACGGCGGCGGTTTTGGATGATCAGCACTATCAGGCGCTCAAGGCGCTGCGTGGTTTGCTGCCGCGGGAAGAACGGCTTTTGGCGGCGCGCCGATCATGAGTTATACACCCGCTTTGCCCTTGACCGGTTATGCCGGCTGGACGTTTCTCAAGCGCACGGCGGGTGTGCAAAAAGCGGTTTTGAACGCCCAGCCCGAGATGCAGCGTGATGAAGCCTATTTTCGCGAAAAGATCGGCAAGATAAACACGGCGGCAGATCTGGTTTCGGATCGTCGCCTGCTGAAAGTGGCGCTTGGGGCCTTTGGGTTGGACAATGATATCAACTCAAAGGCCTTTATCCAGAAGGTGTTGGAAGGGGGCACACTGAACCCTGACAGTTTGGCCAACAAACTGGCCGATAAACAATATCAGAAACTGGCCGCCACCTTTGGCTTTGGCGATTTCAGCACGCCACGCAGCAAGCTTTCGGATTTCCCGGACAAGATCCTTGCGGCCTATAAAAACCGCGCTTTTGAAGTGGCGGTCGGCACCCAGAATGATGATCTGCGCCTGTCGATGAATGCGGAGCGCGAAATTACCGAACTGGCGGCCAAGACCACAAGTTCCAATGATTCGCAGTGGTTTTCCGTTCTGGGCAGCACGCCGCTGCGGCGGGTTTTTGAAAAGGCCTTGGGCCTGCCCACTTCTTTTGCGTCACTGGACATCGACAAACAGCTTGAGGTGATGAAGGACAAGGCAAAATCACAGCTTGGCAGCGATCAGCTTGCTGATTTTGCAGATGCGGCAACGATGGAAAAGCTGCTCAGACGATTTCTGATCCGCTCTGAGGCAGACGCTTATCGCAGTCAGTTTGGGGCCACGGCTGCGCTGACGTTGATGTCAACGGCTGTTGCTTTTGCAAAAAACCGATAGGGGGTTTGCGGCAGTCCCTTTTTCGCAGTCTGCTTTCACGGTTGGTTTTCAAGGTGCCAAAACGGTTGCGAGGCGCCTAAAGCTGCCTTCCACGCCTTCGGCGGGGGCATCCTCAGCGAGAAAAGCATCTAATGCTGGCCAGACGCGCAAGGCGGCATCAATCGTGGCATCAGAACCTTTGGCATAAAGCCCGGCCTGCACCATCATTTCAGCCCGGTCCCAGACACCCAAATGCTTGCGCGCTTCTGCGATAAGGGTGTTTTCGGTCTCCGTCGCGGCCTCGGGTAAGCTGCGCGAGACGGAGCGGAGAAGATCTATCGCCGGAAAACGGCCGCGCTCGGCAATCTTGCGATCCATGACGACATGGCCGTCAAGCACGCCGCGTAAAATATCGGCCACGGGTTCTTCCATATCCGAACCTGCCACCAAGACCGAAAAGACCGCGGTTATATCGCCGGCAAGTTCGGGGCCGGGGCCGGCACGTTCGGCAAAGGCCATGATCGCCTGACTGAGCGAGGGCGGGAACCCCCTTAACGCCGCGCTTTCGCCCGCCGCAAGGGCAACTTCGCGATGCGCTTCGGCAAATCGGGTGATCGAATCGGCCAGCAACAAGACATGCAGCCCCTGATCGCGAAAATGCTCGGCAACGGCCATCGCCGTCCAGGCACAGCGCCGCCGCGTCAGCGCCGAACGGTCAGATGTTGCAGCCACCACGACCGAGCGCGCCATGCCAGCCGGCCCAAGCACACGTTCGGTAAATTCGCGCAATTCGCGCCCACGTTCTCCGATCAGGGCGATGACAACGACGTCGGCAACGACCCCGCGCGCAAATTTTGCCAAAAGCGACGATTTCCCCACGCCAGAGCCCGCAAAAAGACCGATCCGCTGGCCCCGAACCAAGGGCAAAAGCGTGTCAAAGATTGCCACCCCTGTTGACAGTCTTTCTCCCAGACGCCGCCTTTGGGCGGCAGGTGGGGCATCTGCCTTCAGGGCACGCGCAACCGGTCCGCGAAACAGACTGCGCCCATCCAGCGGTTGGCCATAAGGATCAATGATTCGCCCAATCCAACTGTCATCAGGCGCAATTTCGGCGGGGCCTTCCAGTTCTACCGGGGTGCCGATGGACAGGCCATCGGCGGTGCCATCGGTCAGCACCACCATGTCTTCGGCGGTGATTTGCAAAACTTCGCCGCCCATGGCGCCGATGCGCACACGGTCGCTTTGCCGCGCCAGTTTTTCCAATCCCCGGATGCGCACGGTTCCACCGGTGATTTCCGCGATCCGTCCCACCGGCAGGCGAATGGGGATGCTGTCAATCTGGGCGCGCAGGGGGGCAAAAATATCAGCCATGGATTTCTTCCGTTGTTCCTTACCCTTTCTAAAGGAATCACCCTTAAGCCTTGATGAAAGAGGAAAGGGGAGAAGCCCCGATGTTTGAAAAACTGCAACTTACGGCAATGGCCCAATCAATGGCGTCCCATGCGGGGGCCCGCATGGGGGTAATTGCGCGCAACATCGCCCAGGCTGACACGCCCGGTTATAAGGCGATGGATCTGCCCTCTTTCGCAGAAACCTACCGAATGGCCGAGCCGATGGCATTGCGCCAAACCCGGCCGGGTCATTCGGGCGGGAACGACACGCAGATGCAAGCTGCCCCGCGCCGCACCCATGGGGCGGCCGCGCCAAATGGAAATTCGGTTTCGCTGGAGCAGGAAATGGTCAAGGCCGCTGAGGTGCGCCAAGACCATGAAATGGCCTTGGCCATTTATCGCAGCAGCGCTGACATCATTCGCACCAGCCTTGGCAGAAAGTAGGTAGCTGAATGACAGATCTTTTGAAATCTTTAAGCTTCGCTGCCTCTGGCATGGAAAGTCAGGCCATGCGTCTGCGGCATGTGTCGGAAAATATCGCCAATGCCGATACCCCCGGCTATCGGCGGAAAATCGTGTCTTTTGCAGAAGAAATGCAGACCGGTCTGGTAAAAACTGGGCCAGTCAAGCTCGACCGCAGTGAATTGCTGCGCGTCTATGACCCCGGCAATCCGCTGGCGGATGAAACCGGTCACTATGATGGATCGAATGTCGATCTGGTGATCGAAATTGCTGACGCGCGCGAAGCGCAGCGCAGCTATGAGGCGAACCTCAAGATGTTCGATCAGGCGCGGCAAATGACGCAAAGCCTGTTCGAACTTTTGCGCCGATAGGAGGGCTGAACGATGGATGTCAGAACCTCGCTTGCTACGCAAAGCTATGCACAGGCTCGCAGCGCCGCCGCACCGAAACCTGGTGCGGCGGAAGCGGGCTTTGCAAAGCTGGCAGGCAGTTTTGCCGAAACTTTGGTGCAGGGCGAACAGACCGCCCGTGCGGCAATGACAGGCGGTGCGGATCCGCACGCCTTGGTGCAGGCGCTTGCCTCCAGCCAACTGGCGGTCGAGACGGTGGCGACTGTTCGGGACAAGGTGGTGGAGGCATATCAGGAAATTCTGAGGATGCCGATATGACCGATGACGCGCTGTTTGATGTGCTGCGCCAGGGGCTTTGGGTGTCGGTTCTCATATCGGCGCCACTTTTGGCTGTGGCGCTGGTCGTGGGGGTGGTCATCGGCCTTTTTCAGGCTTTGACCTCTGTTCAAGAGGCGACTTTGACCTTTGTGCCAAAGGCCGGGCTTATCATTGCGGTCTTCTGGGTTTCGATGAGCTTCATGACGGCGACGCTCGTTTCCTTTTTTACTGACCGGGTGGTTCCGCTGATCGCAGGAGGCTTGTGATGGACGCCGCAGGATACACCGCGCTGACCCGTCAAAGCGGCTTGATGCGCGAGATGCAGGTCGTGGCAAATAACATTGCAAACCTTTCGACGGCAGGGTTTCGCCGCGAAGGTGTAGTGTTTTCCGAATATATTTCGCGCAACGAAGATGGCCCTTCGCTTTCCATGGCGCGGGGAAACACCCGGATTGTCGACCTGACGCAGGCTGGTCTTGACCAGACCGGCGGCACCTTTGACCTTGCCATTCAGGGTGAGGGGTTTTTCCTGATAGAAACCCCGAATGGGCAGGCGTTGACCCGAGCCGGGGCATTCACCCCCTCTGCCGAGGGTGAACTTGTCACGGCCGATGGCAATCGTTTGCTTGATCAAGGGGGTGCACCTGTTTTCGTGCCGCCGACGGCGCGAAGCATCGCCATTGCCGAAGATGGCACCATGTCGGCCGATGGTCAGCCCGTTGCCCGCGTCGGCCTTTGGGGGCCGGTTGACCCTCTCGCGTTGCGTCATCAGTCCGGCACTCTTTTTACGGCGCCGGCAATGCAACCGCTTGATGACGTTACTATTCTTCAAGGTTTCTTGGAAAACAGCAACGTCGAGCCTGTTTCGGAAATCGCGCGGATGATCGAAGTCCAACGCGCCTATGAAATGGGTCAGAAATTTATGGATGCCGAAGATAGCCGGATGCGTGGCGTCATCCAAACTTTGGGAAGGTGATTCATGAAAGCGTTGCAGATTGCCGCCACCGGTATGAGCGCGCAGCAGATGCGCGTCGATGTCGTTTCCAACAACCTCGCGAATATGTCGACCACCGGCTACAATGCGCGCCGCGCTGATTTCGCGGATTTGCATTATCAACAGCTTGCCCGTCCCGGCACCATTTCTGCCCAAAATGGCACGATGCTGCCGACAGGCGTTCAGCTTGGCCTTGGTGTTCGGCCCGCATCGGTTTCGGTTGTGCTGGCGCAAGGAACGCTTTCGGCCACCGGGGGTGATCTCGATCTTGCCATCGAAGGCGCGGGGTATCTGGAGGTGACGCTTCCGTCAGGCGCAGCAGGCTATACGCGCGATGGGGCTTTGAAGCGCACGGCAGACGGGTTGATCGTTACGTCTGATGGGAATGCGGTTGCGCCGGGGATAACCATTCCTTCCGATGCCAGAACAATCTCAATCAATGCCGATGGTGAGGTGTACGGCTATTTGACGGGGCAGGTTGAACCGCAGCTTCTCGGGCAGTTGAACCTTGTCGGGTTCACCAACGAAAAAGGGTTGGAGGCGATCGGTTCCAACCTGTTTGTCGAAAGCCCGGCCTCTGGCCCGCCACTTGAAGGGGCGCCGGGGCAGGATGGGTTGGGCGTGCTGCGCCAAGGCTATCTTGAGGAAAGCTCTGTCGACGCTGTGCGCGAAGTGACAGAGCTTATCAAGGCACAGCGTGGCTATGAATTGAATGCCAAGGTCATCACAGCTGCCGACCAGATGCTGTCCGCGACAACGCAGGTGCGCTGATGTGGCGGGGGATGTTTTTTCTTTTGCCGTCGATGGCAATGGCCGACAGTTTGGTTGCCACCCGTGTGATTCGGCCACAAGAAACGATTGTGGCCGAAGCTATCACGCTTGTGGATGCCGACATTCCGGGCGCGCTGACCGATCCGGCCAAGGCATTGGGGCAAGAGGTGCGGACCGCCATTTATCCGGGGCGGCCGATCTTGGCCGAAAACATCGGCCCCCGCACATTGGTAGAGCGAAATCAGATCGTCCCGCTCAGTTATCAAGCGGGCGGGTTAACCATTCGGGCCGAGGGGCGGGCGCTAAGCCGGGGCGCCGCGGGCGAGGTCATTGAAGTGCTTAATCTAGCCTCAAAAACCCGAATTACCGGCCGGATCGGGACGGACGGAATAATTTCAGTTGGCAATTCTACAACGCCTTGAGGGTTTTCATGCGTGCAGCTTTTATCCTGTTACTTCTTGTTGCTGCCTGTGGGCGTCTGGAAGATGTCGGCCGTGCCCCGGGCTTTAGCCAGTTGGAGGGCAGTTATCAGCATCATGCCATGTATTCCGCCCCCTTACCCGAAGATGTGGTGGCAGAAACACCTACGGATGCCTCATCGCTTTGGACCGCCAGGCGCAGTTCGCTTTTTGGTGACCGGCGGGCGGCGCAGCGTGGCGATATTCTGACGGTTGTTATCGAAATTGATGACAAAGCCGAGATTTCCAATTCGTCGGGCCGCAGCCGCGCCGGCAATGAAAGCATGGGGATGCCCAGCCTTTTCGGCATTCCGCAACGGCTGGATGAAACCCTGCCCGCCGGTGCGAATATGGCCGATGCCGTCAATACCAGCGGGTCGTCCAGCTATAAGGGCAGCGGCAATGTTTCTCGTAACGAAAAGCTGACGTTGCGCGTTGCTGCAACGGTGGTCGAAGAACTGGCCAACGGGGTCTTGCGGATTGAAGGGCAGCAGGAAGTGCGCGTCAATTTCGAACTGCGCGAACTGATTGTTTCGGGCTATGTCCGGCCTGTCGATATCAGCCGCCAGAACGAAATCACCTATGACAAAATCGCGGGCGCGCGCATTTCCTATGGTGGGCGTGGCCAGATCACTGATGTTCAACAACCGCGCTATGGCCAGCAGGTCGCGGATATTCTTTTACCGTTCTGAGGCCCCATGTTCCGCAAACTTATTCCCGCATTGCTTGCTATCGTCGGATTGGCCATTGGTGCCGGTGCCGGATTTTTCCTGCGCCCAGTCCCCGAGGTGACGGAAGGGGAGACCGGGGCTGAGGGCCATGAGGCGGCAAAATCCAGCCATGAAGAGAGCGAACCAGAGGTGCCGCCGGAATATGTGAAGTTGAGCAACCAGTTTGTCGTGCCGGTGATGGAAAGCGGTAAGGTGATTTCGCTGGTTATCCTCTCGCTAAGCCTTGAGGTGGAGCCCGGTCAAAGCCAGGATGTCTATGCGCGCGAACCCAAGCTGCGCGATGCGTTTTTGCGTGTGTTGTTTGATCATGCCAATTCAGGTGGCTTCCAAGGGTCATTTACCGATGGATCAAACCTGGTTTTGTTAAGGAAAGCGTTGCTGGAAATGGCAGCTTCAATCATGGGCGGGGTGGTGAAGGATGTGCTGATCAGCGATATTGCGCGGCAAGACAGTTGATTATTTATGGGGGCCGCGCGACAGCTTTTCCGAAAGCCTGCGTAAGGCTTCGGTCTTGCCAAAAGCGTTTTTTGCCGCATCGCGCGCATCCAGCCATTGCTGGTTTTTCTGCGCCAAAGTTTGATTGATTTCTGCCCGCCTGGCATCGGCCCAACGTGCATAAGTAAGCAGCGCAAGCGCCCCTGAAACTCCGGTAAGGTCAGAAGGGGCGGCATAGGGCGATGCCAAACCCGCAAGGGCCGCTTCAATTTTTGCCTTGGCAGCGGCCGCGGCGCGCAATTCCATGAGTTTCTGATCCAGCAGCATTCCGGCAATATCGGACAGTTTCTTGATGTTATTGCTGTTCATTTGCGTGCCACACGCCGTTTTTTCAGGGCTTCGGCAAAGCGGATTGCCGCGGCGACGGCTTTGTAATGTTCCGGTTGGATTGGCTGGCCTACATCAACCGATGCATAAATTGCGCGGGCGGTCGGCGGGTCGGAATGAAGGGGCACGCCAGCAACGGCGGCCTTTTCACGAATGCGGGCGGCCAATTCATCCACGCCTTTGGCAAGGCAGATCGGGGCGTTTCGATCGCCGCGCTTCCATTTCAGGGCAACTGCGTAATGGGTGGGGTTAACGATGATAACATCGGCATTCGCCACATCGCGCAACATGCGGTTAAGGGCAATTTCCTGGCCTTTTTGCCGGCGCGCGCCTTTGGCATGGGGATCGCCTTCGCTGTCTTTGACCTCATCCATCATCTCTTTGCGCGACATGCGATTGCGTTTAATGTGCTGAAAATGTTGCCAAAAATAATCAATTCCACCGAATATGATCGCCAGAAGCAAAACCAGCGCCATGAATTCGACCATCATCTTGAGCATGAGCGAGATGCTGAGTTGTGCAGGCAGATAAAGGCTGTTTGCAATTTTGTCGCTACGCGAGGCGAGATAGGCCGCCAGCGTTGCGGTAATTGCCAGCATTTTTGTGGCGGTTTTGGCAAAGCTGAACAGCCCATCAAGGCCAAATTTTTGTTTGGCATTGCTGAGCGGCGATACACGAGAAAGCCGCGGAAAGAGCTTTTCGGGCGCAAAGGTGAAGGCGCGCTGAGCCAAAAGCGCCAGTATCACTGCGGCAAAGGGAAGGGCAAAAAATGGAACGGCTGCGGTGGCCAAATCGGAAAACACGATGCCGATTGCCGCACGCCCTCCTTGTGCAAACTGCAACGACAGATCTTCGGCATGGCCCAGTGCGTAACTGCCTACTGCCCCGGTTTGCAAAAGAAGCGACTTTCCGGTCAAGACCGCCGCGAGCAACATTCCGGCAAAACCAGCCGCTGCGGTAACATCGGGGGCTCTTGCAATCTCACCACGTTTTCGGGCCTCGTCCAGACGGCGCTGTGTGGGCTCAAAACTCTTGTCATCGCTGTCTTCGTCGCTCAATTTCTTACCTCGAAGGGGGCGTTGAGAACGTCAGAAAGCGTGCTTGTCCAGTGGGTTAGCAGTAAGGGCGCCAGAAAAACCAACATAAGCAATGCAACAGCGGAGAGGGCAGGCGCGCCAATGAATGAAACCATGAGCGCCGGCATGGCGCGGTTGATCGCTCCCAAAGCGAGATTGTACATGAGCGCGGCAATGGTGAAGGGGGCGGCCAGCGAAAAGCCCACCGAAAATGACTGTGCAACGTGCCAGATGCCCCATTCGGCAATGTCGGCCGCCTTCGGAAAAGCCCCGGCCGGCAAGACATTGTAAGATAAGATCAACGCTTGGGCGAGTTTCACGTGCAGCCCAGCCATAACAGCAAGGGCAAGGCCCGCCGATGTCAGCATATGGCCAATGGCGGGCTGCGGGTCTGGCGCGGCACCGGCGGCAATTTGTGAAAGAGACGTGGCTTGTGCGATCATTGAGCCTGCAATTTGCAGCGTCAGGATCAGCAAACGAAAAACCGCGCCAAGCGCAAGGCCAGACAAAACCTCTATTCCGGCCGTGGCCAGGCTTGGGTCATGGGGCAAGAGAGGTGCTGCGGACGGGGCAACAATTGCGGTGAAGGCCAGAGCTAAAACCAACCGCAGCCGTTGGGGCACGGAGGATTCACCAAAAGCAGGGATCAGCGCCAACGCCGCCCCGATGCGCAAGAAGACAAGGAATGAGGCAAGGGCGAAGTCTTGTCCAATCCCGAAAAGTTCGACGATGCCGCTCATATCCTGCGTCATGGCGGCACAACCCCAACCATGGCGGGCCGGGCCTCGACGCCGATTTCTTCATAGGACAAGACAGGCGCCAACAATCCTTTGGCAACCAGAACCGTTTTCAAGAAACGCCTGCGTTGGGTTGATGTAACAAGTGCGGGCGCGGCACCGCTTTCGGCGGCGCGGTTAAACCTTTCGGCAAGACCGTTCGCCAGACGGCCAAACTGGTCAGGCGGCAGGGCGATGTTGTGTGTGCCATCAATCTGGAACTGGGAAAAGATGGGCTCCCAGTCTGGTGCAAGCTGAATGAGCGGGATCGTGCCATCTTCGCGCTTGAGATCGGCCACAAGCTGAAATCCCAATCGCTGCCTGACATGTTCACAAATTGCCTCGGGGGGCCCCAAAGTGCGCGCTTCGGCAATCGCTTCAAGTATCAGCGGCAGGTTTCGGATGGAGACGCGTTCATCAAGCAAAAGGCGGAGGACCTGAAGTAGCAGATCGACGGGAACTTTTTCCGGGATCAGCTCATCTAAAAGCCTCTTGTTCGCCTCGGCCCGGTGTGGATCAGAAAGTGTAACAAATTCGTCCAAAAGCCGACGCAGGCCGCGCAAGGACAAAAGCCGCGAAAGGTTGGCGCGGATCACTTCCAGAAGGTGCGTTGCAAGAACCTCTGGTGGGGAAACCACGGTTAGGCCCTGTAAAACTGCATCTTCCTGATCGTCGGGGCGAATCCAACGCGCCGGGGCACCATAAACGGGTTCGCGCACATCAATGCCGTCAGGTGCCGAAATATCGCCAGACAAAAGTACCAAAACCCTGTCCGGCAAAAGCCGGTCCCGCACGCGTTCGACGCCCTGCAGGCGTATGCGATAGGTGCCGGGGGGCAGGCTTGCCTCATCCGTCAGGCGGATTTCTGGAAGAATCACACCGTAGGAGGTGGCAATATGTGTGCGCATATTGGTAATGCGCGACTCGAGCCCTGTTGCCGGGTCAAGCGCCATCACCACCAGGTTTGGGGCAAATTCGATGTGGATTTCATCAAAATCCAAGATGTCACCCAAGGGTTTTGTCGGAGCGGCCAGGGGTTCATTGCCAGTTTCAACCGCATCTGAAACCGCCGGTCGGCGTGCCCGCCAAGCGGCATAGGCCAGTGCTGCTGCGCCAAAGATGAAGGGAATGAAGGGCATTCCGGGAACAATGGCGAAAAGGGCCATCAGCACGGCAACCGTTCCCAAAGCTCCGGGGTAGCGACCAAGCTGGGCAAAAAATGAGACATCGGCAGACCCAGATGCCCCCCCTCGCGACAACAGCAAAGCTGCCGCAACGGAAATAACGACCGCGGGTATTTGGGCGACTAGACCGTCCCCAACCGTCAACACGGAATAGGTTTTGAAGGCTTGAGCAAAGGGCATGTCATGCACCACGACGCCCATCACCAGCCCCATGATGATATTGAGCCCGGTAATCAGAAGGCCCGCAACGGCATCGCCCTTGACGAATTTTGATGCCCCATCGAGCGAACCAAAAAAATTGGTTTCAGCCAGTTCCTTTTCGCGCCGGGCCTTGGCTTCGGCATGGGTGATCGCACCGGCAGACATATCGGCGTCGATTGCCAACTGTTTGCCGGGCATTCCATCCAGCGCAAATCTTGCGCCAACTTCGGCCATACGGCCCGCGCCCTTGGTGATCACCACGAAATTGACGATGAGCAGCACGCAAAACACCACAACACCCAAAAGGAAATTGCCGCCCATGATGAAATTGGCAAAACCTTCAATCACATGACCCGCCGCCCCGGTGCCGGTATGCCCCTGCCCGATGATGAGCTTCGTGGACGACACGTTCAGCGACAGGCGCAGCATCAAGCTTGCGAGCAAGACGGTTGGAAAGGCTGAAAAATCTAAAGGGCGCTCAATGAACAGGGCGACTGTCAGCATCAGGATGGCCAGTGCGAATGAAAGGGCCAGGCCGATGTCCAGCATGAAGGCCGGCACGGGCAGAACCATCATGCCGATCACAGTCATCAGTGCCAGCGCGAGCAGAATTGTGGGTTGAAAAATGCGGCGCAATGCCGGCGCTGCCCCGGCCATCAGTCTGCAACCGTGAACAAGGGGCGGGCCTGATTTTCGTGAAGTGGCACCAAAGAGGCTAGAGCGCCGTTGGTGCCGGGGAGCAACAAAGGAAAGCTGGATTGGCGCTTGTGGCCGGTTTGGGGCAGCGGATCCGTCTGGGTTTGTGACTGCATGGTCAGCAAAATGTCTTCTACTTTAGTGACATAGTTGCTGGCGTTGCCGAAGTTTTCAGAATGATAGGCAGCTACGGCATCAACCCAATTCCCTTTAACATTATATTTTTCAAGAAGAAATTTCGCAGCGTAATCAGCGTTGTGCTGTGGGTCGAGCATGTCTTCCAGAGAGGCAAAGCCCTTTCCATGCCAATACAGGTTCAATTGAAAACACCCGATGTCGATATTGGTTTGGCCAGCGTCAATCAGGCTGTAAGCGTGGTCCAAGGCATCTATTGGGGTATCGAACCAAGCTGCTTTGCCTGCATTGTTGAGCGTCCAAGGCCACGGGGAAAGTCTGCCTGCGTGGTTTCGACCGGTTTCCACCCGCGTAACGGCCAGCATGATCTGAGCAGGAATGCCATGGCTGCGCGCCGCTTGCAGTGCGGCGGTGTCGCAAATTTGGCTCGTGTCGGCAGCAAGGACGCAAGTTCCTTGGCCCAGAACGATGGCAATAGCGAGAGCGATCTTCATGGCGTTCTTTCCCAAAGCGGGCAGATTCTCTGCCTTGGCCCTGCCAAGCTTAGAAGCTCATGCTTTCCAAAATCTTACCGAAAATGGTCAATTGCTGCTTGGAGTGGCCGCTGTCGGTGCAGGAGTGGCTTTTAACAAGCCGTCTATGGCTTCGCGCGTTGATGCGCCTGCGGTTGCCAGATCATGCCCGCGCGCCAAGCTCCCATAAGGCAATCCGGCAGCTCCCATGTCAGGCGATGGGGTGTCTGCAAGCTTCTCTGCCACGGATTTCCACGTCGCATCGCCGTTTTCTGCCAGATTTTTCCATGCCCCGGCACGGGCGAGTGCTGCCGATGCGCCAGCGATGTCGCCAGCATCTAACAAAATGCCAGCCCTTTGATTGTTTTCGTCTAGCAAAGAAAGCGCTTGCAACCGCAACGCTTGCGATAATTCGCCTTCAATTCCGACAAGAGGCTGAAGTGCGGCACGCCCGTCGCCTTGGGCGAGAGCGGTTTGGGCGCGCAAGAGTGGGTCCGGATTTTCAACTCCGGACAGCCAGATATTTGCCTCTGCGCCCAGACCGAAGCCCGCCAGTCGGCGTGCAATTTCAATTGCCGTTTCCGACGTTACTGTCGGACGGGGCTGAGTGGGGTCAAGCACGGCCATGGCCAAAAACGCCGTGTCGGGGGCAAGATGTGCGGCAAGCGACCAGACTTCGGCCTCGGGTTCCGGGTAAGATTGCAGACCGGCTAGGGCGGCCTCAAACGCCCCAGAGGCCGCTTGCGCCAGAATCAACGCCTCATTCAGCGGCTTTTCCAATGGCGTCCCGGTCTTGTCAGCCAGATGTGCTTGCAATTCCAAGGCGATCTTTGCCGCAACGGGAAGCTTTTGCGCGATGCGCGCCTTGGTGTAAGTAATCAAGGCTTCCGCTTGGTCTGGGCCGGGGTCATTGAGGACAGCTTGCGCAATTTGTTCAGAGCTTTCGGCCGCGTCGGCGTGAAGATCTATTTCTGCTTCAAGCAGTTTTTCCTTACCCCCCGTATCGCCCGGAGCCCGGCTGATGGCGGCCTTTAGGGCGCGGGCGGTTTCCTCATCGCCAAGTGATAGGAACGTATCAATCAATCTTGGGCCGAGCGATTTGCGCAGATGAATGGGCAGAGCCGAAAATGCCAGACGGACCGCAGCCTGATCAATCTTCTTGCCGTCAGATGCGCTTTCATCTGATAAAACGGCCCAAAGCGCCGCAGCGCCGCCGCAGGCGGATTGACCGTGAAAAATGCCATCGGAGTCGGGCTTTGCATCGACGGTTTGCGCAAGCGCGCGCCATATTGAGGCATCTTCTGCCTGTATGTCGAAGGCCGAGATCATTTGTGCGGCCTCAGCGCCGAAGCCAATGTAGATGTAAAACTTTATTGCCTTTTCAATTGTTTCTGGGTTTGGTTTGTCGAATTCGCCACTTAACTCATTGCGCATCGTTGCCAACTGATCGACGAGGGGGCGGGTTTCATCGCCCCATTCTGCTATGGCAAGGCTGGCGTCGCGAATGCAGGTCGTGCCTTCTGCTCCCAGATCTTTGTGGATTGATCGGGTTGGTTTGGTAACCGAAGCTGGGGCTTCGCCAATTCTGATCTGGGCAGAAGGAAAGCCGGTCTTTGGCGCAGCAATTTCCGGGGTTGGCCCCGGTGCCATTTCTACCACCCCTTGCGAGGCACCGCGGGCCATTTGTTGCAAGATCGTATCACGCAGTGGTTGCAGCCCTGGGTCCGGCGGCATCAGGGGCGCTGCCTTTTCCGGCCGGTTGTCATCAGGCTTGGTCGGGGCCGGGTTCTCTGGTGGCAAGTGTTTTTGAAATATTTCCGTCCAGACATAACTGGGCGTTGCGTCTGAGTTTTGGGGTTTATCTGGGTTTGTGGGCTCTTGTTTGCCTTCTTGGGCAGGCAGGCCCTTGGCATCAGGGGCGCCAATAATTGGGTTTTCAAATGCCGAACCCTTGGGCGGCGGGCCGTCTTTGAGATCGACCACAATGATGCCGGGGCGAAACTCAAATGGGATGGCGTGACATGGGCAGGCCAGACCCATGCGGACGTCGCCCGTTTCAGGAACCAGCCAGAGTGCTGAAAGGCGAGACTTGCCAATGAGATTGAATGCCGCTGTCAGATCATAGGCGGGCGGCGGGCCTGCCAGATGCAGAATATAGCCATCTGCGTCACGACCGACGGTCCAGTCAACGGGGTTACCATATTCGAAAACCAGCCGCGTAAAGCCGTCATGCTCGCCCGAGGTAACCCGTACGGCTTGCCCCAAAACAGGGCCGCAAAGCAGTATGAAACCAATGATGGCGAACCAAAACCGGATCATGCCGCTTCCTGCTTCAATCCGCGCAGTGCCTCTTCCAGATCGGTAAAGGTGGGGCGCACATGATGTGGTGTGTTCTGGCGGCCGACTTCAATACAGATGTTCGGCGGGTGGCGGTGAAGATTGGCAATCAGCACTTCGCGGATCAACTGGTGGAAATGCGCATCCTCCTCGACTACGCCTTTTACCCTGCTGGCGAAGGGCCCCATGATCCCATAGGCCAGAAACACCCCCAAAAAAGTGCCCACCAGAGCCGAGCCGATCATCTGACCGAGAATCTCAGGCGGTTGGTCCAGCGAACCCATGGTTTTGATAACCCCCAGCACGGCCGCGACGATGCCAAGTGCGGGCAGGGCGTCTGCCATGGATTGCAAGGCGTGAGATGAATGCATGGCATGGGTCAAAGTCGCCTCAAGCCGTTTGTCGACCACCTCCTCCACCTGATGGGGGTCGTCATAATTCATCGAAGCGGCGCGCAAAGTATCGCAGATCAGTTCCACCGCTTCATGGTTGTGCTGGATCTTGGGATATTTTGAAAAGATCGCTGAGCTATCCGGATTTTCAATATGCTCTTCCAAGCCAATCGGGTTGGCACGGGCCAGCCGTATCAATTCGAACAGCAGGCATAAAAGATCGCGATAATCAGCGGGCTTCCATGTGACGCCTTTGAAGACCTTACCCATGTCCTTGACGGTGTGCTTGACCGACGCAAGGTCATTCGACACCAGGAACGCGCCGACAGCCGCGCCGCCGATCATGATCATTTCGAAGGGCAAAGCGTGGATGATCGGCCCCATCTTGCCGCCATGAATGATGTAGCCACCAAAGACCATCACCAGAATGACGACGATACCGATTATGCCGAACATGGTTTAAAATCCTTTGTTTCTGCAACTCTTGCCCGCAAGAGGTTAAGAAAATGCTCTATTGCTTGGGGACCATGGCGTTGCGCCCGGCGATCAGAACCGAAATCGAATAGGCCTTATCTGGGGCCATGCCGGCCAAAACCGCAGCGGCAGCAGCCGGTTGCATCCGGCCGAGAAACCCGGCGGCAAAATCTGGGGCCATTGCATCGAAGATCTTGGCCGCATCTGCGGGTTTCATCGCCTCATATACAGCGGTTAGCCGTGCGATATCTTGTTCGGCCGCACCATCAGCAAGGGCGAGAACCTCTTTCAGGTTGGTTTCGGCTGCGGCTAATTCCTCCAATCGTTTGGCAATGGCTGCATCGGCCAGTGAAAGCGCGGCCAGCCGGTCGGCGGCAGCAGCTTCTTGCACGCGCAACTGCTCCTCCCGATCCTGCAAGGCTTTCAACAGGTTCGGGGGCGTCGGCGGACAGGCTTCTGCGGGGGGTGGTTCTGCGATAGTTTCCTTTCGCGCATTTGCAAAAGCCTCGCCCGCGATCCCCCCGACCCGAAGCGCGCCGGATGAGGCAAGAAACAGCGCCAAGAGGATCAACGCACCGCGGCCTGAACTTTTCATTCTGCGCTCTCCAGATCGTTGCGGGCAGGCCGACGGCGCACAAAACGCAATTTTCGGTCTTCAGAGGCCATGGCGGCGGCCGTATCGGCGGGGGGCGTTTCGGGCAGGTCATGCATGGCTGCCACCAAAAGCTCTAATCGCGCGGCAACGGTTTCAGCCCTGACCGTCAGCACCTCAAGGCTGGAGGCCGAGCCGGTTGCCGCGCCGCGTGCTTTCTCCAACGCCTTGGTCATATCATCGACCTGAGCCGACAAGACCGCAATCGCCCCCCCCATTCCGGTTTCAAGCGTGGTGAATTTCTTCAGGCGGCCCGCCAATACATAACAATAGATGGCCGCCCCAAAGGTGCCCGCCGCCATCAAAATATCCGCAATCATCCCCATACCGGCCCCCTAGTTAAGCACAAACTCGGTGACCAGCAGGTCGCGCACCCGCCCTTCGCCCGTGACAATCTGGATGCGGCGCAACAGATGCGCGCGGATGCGCACCAAGGCTGCCGGATCATCCAATTGGGCAGCATCAATCGCGCGCATATATCCGTTCAGGACATCAACAATGCGCGGTAGAAGCATCTGCACCTCGGCCGCATGTGGGGCCGCAACTTCGATCTGGGTTGTAAAACGCAGGTGACGAACATTCGTGCCACTGCCCAGCGTAATGACCAGCGGGTCCACGGGAACAAAGGCAATGTCGGGCAGCTCACCAACTGCGGGTTCATGGGCGGTCTGAGCATGATCGGCGCCGCCAAGAATCAGCCCTGACCACGTGGCATAAAAGCCCGCGCCCCCCAGAACGAGCGCCAGAACAAGCCCGATAATCAGGGGCATCTTCGATTTTTTCTTGGGTTCCGCATTCTGCGGTTCTTCGGCTTCGGCCACGGGAATGCTCCGCTTCGAGAGAATCATCTTCGAAGGTGAAAATAGATCGAAGGGCACTAACCGATTGTTAAGAGCCATCCTCCAAGCTTGGCGCAGGACAGAAGTCCGCGAAGGAAGGTGCCCAGTGCAAAATGTTATGACCCTCTGGCAGGCGCTTGATGTGAGAAAGCGTGCAATCGTTGCGGGGGCTACGATTGCTGTCTTTTTGGCGGTTCTGGCCTTGGCGCGGGTGGCGGGCACGCCGGGGATGTCGCTGTTATATGCCGGTTTGCAGGGGGCTGCGGCGGGCGATGTGGTGGCGGCGCTGGAACAAGAAGGCGTCGTGTTCGAAGTGCGGGGCGATTCGATCTATGTCGATAGCACGCGGCGCGACAGCCTGCGTATGGTTCTGGCAGCGCAGGGGCTGCCGGCAAATTCCGGCGTCGGCTATGAGTTGTTGGATGAATTGTCCGGCTTTGGCACGACAGCGCAAATGTTCGACGCGGCATATTGGCGGGCGAAAGAGGGCGAAATTGCCCGAACCATTTTGGCCAACCCCTTGATTCGCGGCGCGCGCGTGCATATCGCGCAGGCGCCTTCAAAGCCGTTCCAGACCAATCAGGCGGCAAAGGCCTCGGTCACGGTTTCCACGGCTTCGGGCGGTTTGCCGGCGGAACAGGCGCGGGCGTTGCGCCATTTGGTTGCGGCGGCTGTGCCGGGGATGGTGCCGCAGGACGTTGCGGTGATTGACGCGGTTGCAGGGCTTTTGCCGGGTGAAGAAGACGGCATGACCCCCGATGCCGCAGGAGAACAGCGCGCGGCAGAGCTGCGGCGCAATATTGAACGGCTGCTTGAGGCGCGCGTTGGTCCGGGGCGCGCGGTGGTTGAGGTGGCGGTCGAGGTGGTAACCGAGCGCGAGGCTATCACCGAACACACCTTTGATCCTCAAGGTCGCGTCGCCATTTCGCAGGAAACCGAAAGCCGCAGCGGTTCGGCCACGGAACCCGGAGGGGATGTGACCGTGGCGTCGAACCTGCCCGAAGGCGATGCGGGCAAGGGGGCCAACGGCAAAAGCGAAAACAACGAAACCCGGGAGCGCGTTAATTACGAAGTTTCAGAAACCCAGCGAGAGCTTGTTCGCGCGCCGGGGGCGCTAAAGCGCATTTCGGTTGCCGTGCTGGTGGATGGGCAAGCGGTTACGGCCGCCGATGGCAACCAGACGATTGAGCCGCGCGGCGATGCAGAGCTTGCCGTGTTGCGCGAGCTGGTTGCTTCGGCTGTGGGCTTAGATGAGGCGCGTGGCGATGTTTTGACGATCAAATCGCTGGCCTTCGAACCCGCGCCTTTGTTGGGCGATCTGGTCGAAGCGGGGCTTTTCGCGGACATGGCGCCAATCGACATGATGTCGATCATTCAGATTGCAGTTCTGGCTTTGGTTTCCCTGATTTTGGGGCTGTTCGTCATTCGCCCGATTCTTACCGCGCCGTCGCGGGCCGGCAGCCAAAACGCCGATGCAGGCCAACTTGCGCTGCCTGGCCGAATGGGCGGTGGTCTGCTTGGGACGGATCCTTCTGAAGGGTTCATGCCTGACGGCGGGGCTGAGGTTTTTAATGGGGAAATTGAGGATAGCCCAAGCTTTGCCATGGCGACGATTGCAGACGAAGAACTGCCGATGGACCCGGTTTCACGCCTGCGCCGCCTGATCGAAGAGCGTCAGACGGAATCGGTCGAAATCCTGCGCGGTTGGATGGAACAGGATGAGGAGCGTGCCTGATGGTTCTTCGTTTGGAAATTTTTGAAAGCGAAGATGGGGCGGCTACTTCGGATACGGTGGTGCTTGATACCTCTGTATTGGAAGAGGCAAAGCTGGCCTCTTACGATTCCGGTTATGCCGCGGGTTGGGAGGATGCAACTGCGGCGCAAAACGGAGATCAGTCCCGCATCCGCGCCGATCTTGCCCGCAACCTACAGGCGCTGTCTTTCACCTATCAGGAGGCGCGCAGCCATATCCTGCGTGCGATTGAACCCTTGATCGCGCAGATGACGGACAAGGTTTTACCGCTGATTGCCAAAGAAACATTGGGGGCCGTGGTCTTGGATACCCTGCTGCCCTTGGCCGACAATATGGCGGATGCCCCGGTTACGCTTGTGTTGAATCCGGTCGTGCGTGCGGCGATTGAACCTTTGGTAACCGAAGTAACCGGACTTCCCTTGAAAATCGAAGAAGAACCGAGCCTGAGCGAAGGCCAAGTTTATTTGCGGCTCGGTCCTTCCGAAACTGTTGTCGATCTTGATCGCGCCACTCAGGAAATTGCGGCGACGGTTCGCAGTTTCTTTGACATGTCCCACAAGGAGAATTGACATGGACGATCCCGCCGCCGAAGCAAATCCCTTTGCACAGGTGCCGATTGAGGTAACCATTTCTGTGGGCAAGGCCCGCCCATTGGTGCGCGATCTGTTACGCCTTGGCCGTGATGCCATTCTGCCGCTGGACCGCCGCGTTGATGACCCGGTCGAACTTTATGTCGGGGACCGACTGATTGCGCGCGGCGAATTGCAAGAGATGGAGGGCGATGCCGCTGGTCAGTTGGCAGTGCGTCTGACTGAGGTAGCAAATCTGCGGGGTGGGCTTTGAGACGGATGCCTTGGGCGGCCATCGCGCTGGCAATCCTTGTTGTGGGGGCGGGGATGCCGGCCTTTGCACAAGAAGTTTCTATCAATTTTGGCGATGGCGCTTCGCTGGCAACGCGCTCGGTTCAGCTTTTGTTGTTGGTCACGATCTTGTCGATTGTGCCAGGGCTGGCCGTGATGGTCACCTGCTTTCCCTTCATCGTGACCGTATTGTCGATTTTGCGGCAGGCCATTGGGTTGCAGCAGGCCCCGCCAAACATGTTGATCATCAGCCTGGCCCTGTTCCTGACCTGGTTTGTCATGGACCCTGTTTTCACCGAAGCATGGGTGAAGGGAATCGAACCGCTGTCTTCTGGCGCAATTGGGGTGCAAGATGCCATCCCGCAAATCATCGCGCCTTTTCGCGCTTTTATGTCGTTAAGACTGGATCCCGATACGCTTGCCGCCTTGCAGTCACTTCGACCAGAGCCGCCCCTGCCCGTTGAACAGGCGCCGCTTTCGGTCCTGGTGCCGTCCTTCATCCTTTCCGAAATTCAGCGGGCGTTCGAGATTGGATTTCTGGTCTTTCTGCCATTCCTCATCATTGACCTGGTCGTTGCGGCGGTTCTGATGTCGATGGGGATGATGATGGTGCCCCCGGCCGTCGTGGCTTTGCCCTTCAAACTGGCGTTTTTTGTGGTCGCAGATGGCTGGACGCTGATTTCCAGTGCCCTTGTAAAAAGCTACTTTTAAAGCGGGCAATATCTGAACTTAACAGGTTGCAGATGGGGCAAGGCAATCACGCCGCTGCCCCATTTTCCATTAGGTCCGGTGAAATTGCGAGCGGCCAAAATGTTTGGTCAAAGCCGGCTGTGCTGTATTCGCCGTGGTTCTGCGCATCAGCTCAGTTCACAACAAACTCCGCATGTAACGCCCCCGCGGCGTTGATGCTTTTCAAAATGTCGATCATGTCATAGGGCGCGACGCCAAGCGCATTTAACCCGGCGACGACTTCGGACAGGCTGGTGCCGCCGGTTACCTCGGCCAAGCCGGTGCCCGGTGCCTGCGTGATGCTGGCTGAGGTATTTGGCACCACAATGGATTGCCCCTCGGCAAAGGGATTGGGTTGCACGACCATTGGGGCCTCTTCGACGCGAAGGGTCAGGTTGCCTTGGGCCACGGCAACCCGGCTAATGCGCACATCCTGCCCCATCACGATGGTGCCTGATCTTTGGTCTACCACAACCCGGGCTTTGGTTTCAGGCTCAACCTCGATGTTTTCAAGGCGGCTTAACACATGCGCCGGCGATCCTTTGCCAACGGAGCGGACGTCTAACATCACGGTGCCCGCATCCAACATGCGGGCGGTGCCGCGGCCAAGATTGGCGTTGATGGCGCCCTCAATACGGGCTGCGGTGGTGAAATCAGGTGCGCGCAGGGCAAGGCGCAATTCGTTCAACCTTGTGAAATCAAACTCCACCTCGCGCTCAACATAGGCACCAGAGGGGATTGTTCCCGATGTCGGCACACCTTGAACCACCCGCGCACCATCGCCTTCAGCCGCGACACCGCCCGCAATGATTGTGCCTTGGGCTACGGCATAAATCTGCCCATCCGCCCCATTCAGAGGGGTCATGACCAAAGTGCCGCCGAGCAGGCTTTTTGCATCGCCAATCGCAGACACGGTCACATCTATACGCCCGCCTGAGCGGGCAAAGGGCGGCAGATTTGCCGTTACAAAAACGGCGGCCACGTTTTTGGGCCGGTATTGTTCTCCGGCCACGTTTACGCCCAATCGCTCCAGCAGATTTGACATGATTTCTTCGGTAAAAGGTGCGTTGCGGATGCCGTCGCCCGTGCCGTTTAACCCTACGACCAGACCATAGCCGACAAGATCGTTGCCGCGCACCCCGTCGAACTCAACAAGATCCTTGATGCGCACCGGGCCTGCCAGTGCTAGGCTGGGCAAAAGGCAGAAAAAGATAAGCAAATATTTGAACATCAAAGATAATCCGCAAGGCTAAGGCGCGAGATGCGCGCGGTGATGGTATAGATGAGCTGCAATTGCGTTTCGGCATCCTGAAGCCGCGTTGCGGTTTCGTAAGGATCTACTTCCACCATGCCGGTGCGCACGATCTGCAAGGTGGTCGCCTCGCTTTCATTTCGTGTTGCCGCGTTGTCGATCTGGGCTTGAGCCCCGCCTAGATGCGCAGAAAGGTAAGCGCGGTCGGTTTCGCCCGCCAAAAGCACCTCTCCGGCCCGCTGGGCCATACCCTGACGCAGATCATATTGGCCCGCGAAAAGACCGCGATCGACCAATGCCGCCATGGCCAACCCTTTTAGCGTTCCACGCAGAGCTTTGTCATTTGCGGTAACATCCAATGCGACGGTCTCGCCCGCGGCGACTGGAACCGCATCCAAAGGAGGTGCCCCCAGATACATCGTTCCGTCATACCCCCCCGGCGCCGCGAACCAGGCGTCAACGGCCGCCTCAACCGTGGCAACATCGGTTGCGCCGGCTGTTGCGATCGCGGTTTCAAGGGCGGTCAGCAGCGTATCGCTTGTGCCGACGGCCTGCCCGGTGGTGTCTTGCCCGGCAAACAAGGTGCGGTCGCCAAAGCGCGTGTTCAATGTCGACAGTGTCGAGTTCAGCGTCGCCGCCGCCGTTGCCACGGCTGCGTTGACTTGGGTTGTTGAAGATGTGCCGGTAGCAGAAATCAACGTGGTTGCGCTTTGCATGGCCATTTCAGAAATCGTTGAAAGGCCGGTTTGCAGCGCCTCGGCAAAAAGGCCCAATTCGCGCGTGACGGCCCCATAGCCGTTAAGCCGGGCAAGACTGCTGTCGATTGCCATAAGCGGGCCCATATCGCCGGAAAGATGGCGCGCTGTATCGCTTACTTTGCCCTCAGTCAGTTCTTTGGAAAGACGGGTAATGTCATCTTTCGCCTTTGTCGTCTGGTGTCGCAGCACCTGCGACTGGGCCAAATCACCAAAACTTATCATAGGCATGGCTTACATCCCCAGCAAAGTGTCGATCATGTCGCTGATTGCCTGAATAACCTTGGCATTCGCGGTGTAGGCCTGTTCAACCAGCAAAAGCGTTTGCATTTCCTGATCGGTATCGACGCCGGCGGCCAATTCCATCTGGACAAGGGCTTGGGTGCGGGCGGTGGCGTAACTGGTCTCAGATTCCGCTGTAAGGCGGTTGGAGGCGATGGCCGAAAGCATGTCGGCCTGAAGGGTGGAAAAGCTGCGCGCGCCCGACATGAAATTGCCAGAGACGGGGTCGCGTGGCGCAGTAAGCGCCGATTGCATGGAGACGAGAAGATTTGCATTTCCGGCAAAGCCTGCGCTGGCCGCCCCGACACCATCGCGCAATCGCCAAAGCGCGCCGCCCTGCGTGGGGTCAACCGCGGCGTTCAGGCGTAGTCTTTGCGAAAGCCCATTTTCGTTTGCCGCCAGAAAATCGCCGCCGCCGTCGGTGAAAAGCCCTGCCTGACCGGTTGTTAAACTCGGGTCGACGCCCGATGCGGAAAACCGTTCCAGAAGATCGCGGGCAAGCGCATCTAACTGGCTTTGCGCGGCGGGGGCCAATTCGTCGCGCACTTCGAAATGGGCGGAAAGCGAACCGCCCGCAATCAGGCTGAGGCTGCCCGAACTCGCCAAGGGGTGGCCATTCAGCGTGAGGCCGGACAGGCTGCCAAGCCCCAGCGACATTTCCGGCGTGACCATCCCCGCCGGGCTGAAGCCAAAGGTCGAGGCGGTGCCATCCACCAGCATGGCCCCGCCGGTTGTATAAAGCGCAACCTGACCGTCATCGCGCGGAATTTCACGCAGTGGCACGACTGTCGCAATGCTGTCGATCAGCACCTGACGCTGGTCCAGCAAGGCGGAAGGATCACGCGAAGCCGCGACACTGGCGCGGATGCTGTCATTGATGTCGACAATTTCTGCCAAAGTGCGGTTCAGAAGGGCAACATCGGCCTCGATTCGGTCATCGGCACTGGCGCGGGAAGCCTGAATTGTATTGGCGGCGCTGTTGATTTGCGTGGCAAGGTTGCGCGCGGTTTCGACGACGCGGGCAAGGCGTGCCTCGGAATCCGGCAAGGAGGCGGCTTCCAAAAGGGCCGTATCGAAATCTGCGATGCGGTTGCCCAAAGAATTGGCCGAATCAGAGGTGCCGATTGCCGCCTCTAACGTGGTGTAAAAACTTGTCCTTGCGCTGCGTTCGGTTTCTGTGGCCTCAGCCCGGCGGCGATCTGCCAGCAATACCGGGTCTGCTTGCCGCCGCACGCCGACAACATTCACGCCTTGGCCAGAATGGCCAACCGTGCGTGCGGCCACGACCACCTCGCGCCGGCCATAGCCGGGGGTGGTGGCATTGGCGATGTTTGATGAAACAACCTCAACCGATTTGGCGGCGGCTGTCAGCCCGGACAAGGCGCTGGAAAGACTCCCCGAGATGCTCATGGCCTATTACCTTTTGATGTTGGTGGTTTCCTGCAACATCTCATCGACTGTCTGAATTACCTTGGCATTCGATGAATAGGCGCGCTGCGTGGTGATAAGCGCCGTCAGTTCCTGCGCGATATCGGTGGTCGATTCTTCGCGGGCAAAGCCGACCACGCTGCCCGTTGGGCCAGAGCCGGCATCCCACAGATAATAGGGGCCTGAATCCGGGGAAACGGTGTAGGTTTGATTGTTAAGTGAAATCAGCCCATTAGGGTTTGGAACATCGGCCACGGGCAGCTTGTAGATCAGCCGCGTGAAGCCTTGGTCATATACCGCATAAAGATTGCCCCCGGTATCCACCTTGACCGAGATCAGCGAAGCAACCGGCGAGCCATCTTTTGAAACGGACACCGGTGCAAATGTGTCGGAAAGCTGGGTAAGGCCGTTTGAGGTAAGGGGCTTGCCGATGAAAATGTCGATAGCACCGCCCCCGACGGTGGAGTTGATCATGCCGGTTTGCGGATCATATGCCCCGCCTGAAACCGTGGTGACCGATGCCAGTTTGCCGCCGTCCGCTTGGGTATTGTCAAATTCCAGCGTGTACACCCCGATCACGGCCCCGCCCGAAGCGGAATCACTTACCTCAAGCGTCCATTCATTCGAAGGCGGATCGCCCGCGTTGGCGGGAACTGTCGGCGTAAAATTGAAGTTCAGGGTTTCAGATGTGCCAAGATTGCCAAAATATTCAACAGGATAGTCTTGTGGCGCAAAGGTGGAACCATAAGCGGTGCCGGTGGCTGGCAGGTTCAGGCCCAATGTCACCGAACTGGTCGGATTGGCGACATATTGGTTGGCATTGAAAATCACCGGGGTCAGGCCGGCGGTAGAATCGCGTGGAAATTCGGGCACCTGCCCGTCGGCATTGGCGGGCCACCCCATCAGAACCTGCCCCGCGGCGGTGCGCATGATGCCGTTTTGGTCAGGCCGGAACGAACCCGTGGTTGCCAGAGCAATGTCATAGCTTGACGAATTATCCGACAGGCTTTCCATATCGGTGACTAACAGAAAACCGCGCCCGTCAATGGCAAGATCGGTTGCGTTATTGGTGGCAATCAGCGGGCCGCGTTCATCAATCAGCCGCATATTGGTCGAGCGCACCCCGCCGGCCGTATAGTTTGAGGTGGTATCCCCATGGATGACCATCGAATAAAAATCGGCCTGCGCCCGCTTGTAGCCATAGGTTTGCGAGTTGGCGATATTGTCCGAAATGGTGGCGAGCCGGTTCGCATTTGCGTTAAGCCCGGCCACCCCCGCATTCAGCGAGGAGGAGATCGTCATCGATGGCGCCTTTCTGCAGCTTCGACTTCATGTGAAGCCGAAATTGCCGCAGGTGCGTTAAGATCTGCCTAACAGCTAAAATATGAGCTTTTTGCTATCGTTGGCGGCGCAGCAGCACGACTTCGATCCGGTTGTTGCGGAGCGCCGTCGGGTCTGCGGTGGCGGGTTTGCGGTCAGCGTGGCCGGTGACGCGCGCAATCCGCGCCGAAGGGAGCGTCTTTTCCTCCATCAATTGCCGCAATGCCTGCGCGCGGGCGGTCGAAAGATCCCATGTCGGATCGTTGCGCAGCGTAACCGGATAGCTGCGCACATGGCCGTTTACCGCGATTTCATTTTTGGTGGCGGCCAGAACCTCGACCAGAAGCCCCGCGATTTCCTTAGTCATTTCTGTTGGTTCCGCGGTTTCAGCGTTGAAAAGCGGCGTGTTTTCAAGGTCGAAGATTTCAATCACCAACCCTTCATCTGTGATGCGCGTCACCACATGACGCAGCAGCCGTTCCATGACCATACTTTCCCCACCCTTGGCGGAAAGGGCCTGCTCCACCTTGGCCAGACCTTGCTTTTCGGCGGCACCGGCATTCGCTTCGTCTTCGGCATTTCCGGTTTCGCCGCGGGCTTGGTCGGCTTCGGTCGGGGTGGTCGCGGTCGCCCCGATCCCGTTTTGCGCCAAGGTCTGTTCGGTAAAGGTGCTATCCCCGCCGAAGGCCCCATCGCCGCCGCCGGAAACGCGGTTCACCGGAATCGTGGGATTGAAATAATCCGCGATACCTTTGCGTTGTTTTTCTGTCGTTGCATTCAGCAGCCACATCAGCATGAAGAAGGCCATCATGGCCGTAACAAAATCGGCATAGGCGACTTTCCAGGCACCACCATGATGCCCGCCACCTGCGACGACTTTCTTCCGCTTGATGATGACTGGCTTGGCATTGTCCTGCCCGGCCATTCACACACCCATATGTTTTACACCCACGACCATTCTTAGAAGGACAGGGTTTCGGGCATGTTAAGGGCGGGGGTTTTAGACAAATGCCTGGGATAAACGAAACCGCCCGGCAGCCCTGCCGGGCGGTTATCAGGCGTTGCAGGCGGGCAATCAGCCCTTTTTCAGACAGCGGCTGCCCAGAACCTCGGCAATTTGCACCGCGTTCAAGGCCGCGCCTTTGCGCAGGTTGTCTGAGACGCACCACAGGTTGATGCCGTTCTCAATCGTCGAATCCTGGCGCACGCGGCTGATGAAGGTTGCGTAATCGCCCACGCATTCGATCGGGGTGACATAGCCGCCAGCTTCGCGCTTATCCACCAGCATAACACCGGGGGCTTCGCGCAGGATGTCTTGGGCTTCCTGCCAATCCAGCGGCTCTTCGAACTCGATGTTCAGGGCTTCGGAATGGCCCACGAACACCGGCACGCGCACACAGGTTGCGGTGACCTTGATCGAAGGATCGAGGATCTTCTTGGTTTCTGCCACCATCTTCCATTCTTCCTTGGTCGAACCATCGTCCAGGAAAACGTCGATATGCGGGATGACGTTGAAGGCGATCTGCTTGGAGAACTTCTTCGGCGGCACGTCGTCAACCGGGTTGTAGACCGCTTTGGTCTGGTCCCACAGCTCGTCCATGCCCTCTTTGCCGGCGCCCGAAACCGATTGATAGGTTGACACGACAACGCGCTTGATCTTGGCGCGGTCGTGCAGGGGCTTCAGCGCCACAACCATCTGCGCGGTAGAGCAGTTGGGGTTGGCGATGATCATCTTGTTTTTGTAATTATCGACAGCGGCTGCGTTCACTTCGGGCACGACCAGCGGGATTGCCGGGTCGTAGCGATAGAGAGACGAGTTGTCGATCACCACGCAGCCCGCCGCAGCGGCCTTGGGGGCGTAAACCTTGGTTGCCTCAGAGCCCACGGCAAAGAGCGCGATGTCCCAGCCGGTGAAATCGAAAGTGTCCAGATCCTTAGTCTTGATAGTCTTGTCGCCAAAGCTAACCTCAGTACCAAGAGATTTGCGCGACGCGAGTGCGGCAATCTCATCAACCGGGAACTCGCGTTCAGCGAGGATATTCAGCATTTCGCGGCCCACGTTACCCGTGGCACCCGCGACGACGACTTTGTAGCCCATCTTGGGTATCTCCAATATCTGTCCAAGACCGTTCAAGGACGAGGCCTGTTAGCGCAAGGTTGGCCGGGGGGGAAGCGGGAAATGCAGAACCCGCCATTGCGCAAGATCCACGGGCAGTTTGGCAACGGATCAGTCGCGGCGGTCTTGGGACAGAAGATAAACAGCCAGCCCCGCAGCGGCCAAGGCGGCATAGAACGCGAAAAGCGCGGCATAGGGGGTTGCGGGGGGGGCGGTGTTCACGGTCATTTCGGATGGGGTCAGGGCGGTATGGATGCGCCCGGTGACGATCTGCATCAGGCCAGCCCCCCCAATGCCGAACAGGTTGATAAGGGTTACGCCGCGCCCGGTCAGATGCGGGGGCAGAAAGGCGCGGCCATGGGCCATGACCATCGGGAAAGATGCGCCAAAGAAGCCCACTCCGGCCAAAAGGGCGACCGTGGTCCAATGGTCTGTTGCAACCTGCGTGTAGAGCCCCAGAAGGCACAGCAGCATCAGCGCATTGCCGCCAAAAACCAGCCATTTTCGGGTGCCAAGAATGCGGTCCAGCGGGCCATAGGCGAAATTGCCCGCCACCATGGCAAGCCCCATCACCAATGTCACCTGCCCAATTCGCCCGGCATCGGCACCAAAGACATCGGCATACCACGGCCCGGCCCAAAGCCCCCGGATCCCGGCCGGAGGTGCGTAGCAGGCGGCCATCATCAGCAAAACCGGCCAAAGCTGGGGCATTTTCAGCAGATCCATCAGCGATCCGTGAACGTCATGCTCCACGCGTTTGGGGTCTTGCACCAGCGCATAGATCACACCGGCGGCAAGGGCGGTGATTATCGCCAGCGCCCATACGGTCGCGCGCCATCCCCAGGCATCGACGGCCAAGCTTAACGGCAGTGAGGCGCCGATATTGCCAAGGCTTCCCACGCCCACCACCATTCCCGCCAAGGTCGCAAAAATGGCGGGCGAATAGGTGCGGGCGAAAATATAATAGCTGGACATCAGGACCGAAGCACAGCCCGCCCCGATCAGCACCATGGCCAAGGCGATATGCACAGGCGATGTCGCGCCGGCAAAAACTGCCGCGCCGACGGCGGCGATTGCCAAAAGCACAGCGGTCGTGCGCCGCGGGCCGATCTTGTCCAGTGCCCAGCCAACCGGCACCTGCATCAGCGCAAAGGCCAGAAACCACCAGCCCGAAGCCTGCGCCAGCGCCTCGGGGCTGGCATTCAGATCTGCCGCAAGAACCGGGGCCAGAACCGCCAGAAAGGCGCGGTAAAACTGGCTAAGGACATAAGACAGGATCAGGGCGGCAATGCCAAGGCGCATGTGGTCCTCGATTATCAGGCGGTTGCGGCTTGCATGGGGCGTTCGCGGATTGGCAGGTGGACAATGGCCGAAAACGCCCCGACGCCAACGCCGATCCACCAGACAAGGGTATAGTCGCCAGTGATGTCAAACATCTTGCCGCCCAGCCAAACCCCAAGGAAGCCGCCGATCTGATGCGACAGGAAGACAAAGCCGTAAAGCGTTCCCATATAGCGGATGCCGTAGATATGCGCGACAAGCCCGCTGGTCAGCGGCACGGTCGCCAGCCACAAAGCCCCCATCACCGCCGAAAAAATCAGGACTGAGGCCGGGGTGATTGGCATCAGGATGAACACCGCCGCCGCAATTGTGCGGCCGGTGTAAACGGCGGTCAGCAGGTATTTCTTGGTGTAACGCTTGCCCAGCCAGCCCGCCGTCAAAGTGCCGACGATATTGAAAAGCCCAATCGTCGAGATCGACACCGCACCCAGTGCCGATGTGGTCTTGATCCCAAGGGCTGCCAGCATCCCGCCGCCATCAATCGCGCCGCAAAAATCCGTGATAAAGGCCGGAAAATGCGCGGTGATAAATGCCAGTTGATAGCCGCAGGAGAAAAACCCAAGAAAAATAAGCGTATAGCTTGGGTCTTTAAAGGCGCGCACCAGAACAGTGCCAAGGCTTTCTTCCAATTCGGCCCGCGTCGCGGTGGCCGGGCTGCGCAAGAAAGGCAGGGCGGCAAGGCTTGCCAGAATGATGATGGCAAAGATCACGAAGACGGTTTGCCAAGGGTGGGATTGCAGCAGAATTTCGGCCAGCGGCGCCCCGAAAACCTGCCCGGCCGAACCCGCCGCCGTTGCAATGCCCAATGACATTGACCGGTTTTCGGCACTGGTTGCGCGCCCGACCACAGCCAGCACCACGCCAAAGCCGGTGCCAGCAATGCCAAAGCCAATCAGGATGTTCAAAAGCTGATGCTGCCCCGGCCCTGTCGCGATGGACGACAGGATAAGCCCCGCCGCATAAAGCATCGCCCCCGAGATGATTGCCTTGCGGTCGCCAAAACGTTCGGCAATCGCGCCAAACATCGGCTGGCCGATACCCCAGGCAAGGTTTTGAATGGCGATGGCCAGCGAGAATTCCGCCCTTGGCCAGCCAAACTCGGTGGCAATCGGAATCTGAAACACGCCAAAACTTGCCCGAACGGCAAAGGACAGCATCAAGATGATGCAGCCCGCCAGCAAGATGGGGGTCAAAAGCGGGGCTTTGCCGGGGGCGGCAGGAATGGCGGTCATGGAAATGGTCCTTACGTTCGCGGTGTGAACCTGCGCTGTGACACAGGCAGCGTCAAACGGAATATTGTGCTGACTACAAGCGCGTCGTGCCGCTGGTGACAGCGTGCAAAAGCGCGTGGCGAAGCTGCGCCGCCTCGACAGGTTTGGTCAGATGGCCATCAAACCCTTGTGCCAAAATCGCGGCGCGCCCTTCGGATGCGGCATCGGCCGTGACGGCAATTACCGGAAAGTGGTGCCCGGCCGCGCGCATATGCGCCAAGGTCTGGGTGCCCGAAAGTTCGGGCATCCTGATGTCCATCAGGGCCACATCGGGCACCGTGCAATTCGGGTCTTGCAGCAGGCGCAACGCTTCGGCGCCCGAGGCGGCCTCGACCGTATCAACAGCCAGGTCTTTCAAAAGGATGCGCAGAACAAGGCGGTTTGTGGCGATGTCATCGACCAGAAGAATGGTCTTGCCCGAAAGCGGGTGATCCTTGTCGCCCCATGGCTCTTTTTCCAGTCCGGCCGCCGGGCCGGGAAACAGCCCGCGCTCGGCGGCCGCCGGTTGCGGCGTGTCGGCGCGCACGGGTTCCGCCTTGAGCGTCAGGCGAAACCGGCTGCCACCCGCTTCGGGGCGTTCATAAACCAGATCGCCCCCCATCGCACGGGCAAGGCCGCGGGTGATCGACAGGCCAAGCCCCGTGCCCGGCCGTTGCCCTGCCCCCGGCACATGGATGGATTCAAAGGGGCGAAACAGCCGCGTCTCCATGCCAGCGGGCAGGCCGGGGCCGGTGTCGCTGACCAAGGCTTCCATCCCGCCGGGAAGGGCGCGCAGATCAATGTTGATGCCGCCCGACGTGGTCAGACGCAACGCATTGGCCAGAAGGTTTGACAGGCATTGCGACAGGCGCAGCGGGTCCAGCATCATCTGCTCGGGCAATTCTGCCGCGATGGTCAGATGCAGCCACAGCCCCTTATCCGCAAAGGCGGATCGCCAGCGTTCCTCGATGTGCTTTTTCACCTGCAACAGCGGCACCGGGCGGCGCACGATACGCAGCGCGCCCGCCTCAATCGCGGCATTGTCCAGCAAATCGTCAATCATCACCGCCATTTCGCGGGCATTGTCGCGGACAATCTCGGCCCCTTGTCCGGGATGGGTGGCCACCATGCTTTGTGCGATACCAAGAATGCCGTTCAAGGGGGTGCGTAATTCATGGCTCATCGTGGCCAGAAAGCGGCGCTGAGTTTCCACCCGCGCAAGTGCCGCGTCGCGCCCATCCGCCAAAGTGCCGTTGATCTTGAGCGCGGCGTGTAAAGTCAGCGCAAAATAGGCGGCCAGCACCAAAAGTGCTATACTTAGAAAAACCCTGTCGCCCAGAGCCTCATCCGTAGCGCCGACGATAATGAGCGGCGGCATGATAAGCGCCAAAGGCAGGCTGTTTGCGATGGTCAGCGGCCGATAGGCCGAACGCACCAGCATGATGGAGAGCATTCCGCCGAAGACATAGATCATGATCCCGGTTCTGGCGACATTGTCGGGCAGGGGCCAAAGCATGATCACGGGGGTTAAATAGGCGCACATGCTGGCAAAAGCCGCAGTTTGCACCGCTTGAAGCCGATAGGCCGAGGTTGGCTGTTCGATCAGCCGCCCAAGCGCCCATTTCAGGGCAATATCGCACAGAAAATAGCTGCAAAGATAAAACGCCACTTGCGCGGGGCTTAGAAATTTCAGCGCGGCAAGACCAGAAGCAAGGATCGCTGCCGCACGCCGCAGAAAATCGGCGTCGAGCAGACGTTTTTGCAGGGAAATTTGCGCAAGATCCTGTTCCTGCACGACAAAGCACCACCTAATTTCACTGGCGAAAGGCTAGGTGGACCGCTTGGTTTAATCAAGGGGGCTTGGCGCGTGTGTCAGGCCCGCCGTGTTGCCGCGCGTTCTTCACAAAGGCAGGAAATGGGCTGGGCGTGATCCAGGATCACCTCGGCACCAGCGGCGAAACGGTCCATCCGCCGCGCCAGATCCACATCCAAAAGCGAAAGCCCGCTGCAATCATGCGTGGTAAGGGTAACATCAACAATGTTGAAACGGTTGCTCCATTCCGGGTGATGGTTGGCCTTTTCCGCCGCCAGCGCGCAGCGCGACATGAAGCCCCATGCTTCGGAAAAACTACGGAATTTCCACATCTTGCGAATGGCATCGCGGCCCGGAACCGGCCCCCAGCCGCTTTGACCCAAGGCGGGAAGATGCTCCAGCCGCTCGTCATGCGTTAGCAGTTTTGCCATGGGTCTCTCCTTCGTTGTGGCCTGCGCTTAACCCTCATCTGACATTTTGCGGAATGGGCCATAGCTTGTCAGAACGTCGATTTCCTCATCTATCGCGCGGCGTTCTTGCACCAGATAGCGGCCAACCGCCTTGCGAAAACCCGGATCATTGATCCAGTGCAAGGAATGCACCGCGCTTGGCAAATAACCGCGCGCCAGTTTGTGTTCGCCCTGCGCGCCCGCTTCGATGCGTGACAGCCCTTGGGCGATGGACCAGTCGATCGCCTGATAATAGCACAGTTCAAAATGCAGGCAGGGATAATCAGCAAGGCAGCCCCAATAGCGGCCATAAAGCGTATCGCGGCCGATGAAGTTCAGCGCCCCCGCCACCGGGGTTGCGCCATCGAAGGCCAGAACCAAGAGCACATCGTTGCGCATCTCATGATGAAGCGCGGCAAAAAACGCCCGCGTCAGATAGGGCCGACCCCATTTGCGGCTGCCGGTGTCTTGATAAAAGCTCCAGAACGCGTCCCAATGTGCGGCTTCGATCTGGTCGCCGGTCAAGGCGCGGATGGTCAGGCCATGGCCTTGGGCCATTTCGCGTTCCTTGCGGATCATCTTGCGCTTGCGGCTTGACAGGTGGGCCAGAAAACCTTCGAAATCCGTATAGCCTTGGTTTTCCCAATGAAATTGCTGGGTCACCCGGTGCAGGGTGCCATCGGTTCCGACAAGGCTGGTTGCCTCATCCTCGGTGCAAAAGGTGACGTGCAGCGAGGACAGGCCGTTCTTTTCCGCAAGGGCGATTGCGGCTTGCAAAAGCGGTTCGCGATAGATTTCCGGCCCAAGAAAGCGCCGCCCTGTCACGGGCGTGAAAGGCACCGCGACCTGAAGCTTGGGGTAATAACGCCCGCCGGCGCGCTCATAGGCCTCGGCCCAGCCGTGATCGAAAATATATTCGCCCTGACTGTTGGTCTTTACATAAAGCGGCAACGCGGCAATGGCGCGACCCTCTTGGCGCAAGATCAGCGGCCGCGCCTGCCACCCCGTGCCATCGCCGGTGGAAGATGAGCGTTCCAGCGCCGACAAGAAGCGGTAGGTGGTAAAAGGGTCAACCGGCCTGCCGGTGGTGGCCTCGGGGCAGGCCAAGGCGTCCCATGTCTCGGCCGAAATGGCCGCCATGTTTTCCAAGAGTTCAACCGTCTCAGCCACGCGCCCACCTCAGGGTGTTTCCCTTTGGCAAGGATGAAAACCTGCCTGGAAAGGTCAAGCGGGAATGGGGGCGAGATAGCCTTCGAAGGTGATATTGTCGGCGTATTTGCGTGCCTGCGCTTCAACCGTGGGGCTGGTGACGGTCCAGGTCAGAATGGCCGCGCCTTGCGCTTTCAGTTCGGTAACGCGCGGGCGGGCAAGATCGGCGGCCTCATGGCTGATGAACGACGCGCCGACGCGGTCGTAATCGGCAATTTCGCGCAATGCATCGCAGCGTGCCGGGGCCAAGGGGGCCCAGCCTTCGTAGTCATAGGCTGCGGTGGTAAGCCCGCGCGGCACGGCAGGGGCTAGATTGGCCATCCGGGCCACGGCATGGGGGTTGAAGGACATGACCGCAACCATGCCGTCATACCCTGCCAACGCCGCCGCAACCGCCGCTTCAAGCCGGCCATCGGTTTCCCCCATGCAGTCGGTTTGGTCCTTGATTTCGATCAGCAGGGGCACTTGACCGGCGACCAGAGCCAGAACTTCGGGCAGGGTGGGAATGCAATCATTACTGTCGCGCAGCCGGATGCGGCCCAGTTCCTGCGCGGTGTAGTCCTTTACAAAGCCGGTGGCCTCGGTCAGCCGTTCCATCCATTCATCATGGAAAACAACGGCCTGACCGTCCTTCGTGCCCTGCACGTCAATCTCAATGCCATAACCCGCCGCAATGGCGGCGCGGATGGCCGAGGGAGAGTTTTCCGGCCGGCCTTCGCTGCGCCGGTGCAAAGCCCGGTGCGCCAATGGCAGGCGCAAAAACTCAGCGGGAAGGCGCATTATCGGGGTTCCGCGCGGGCCGAATCTGGAAGATCCCTTCGATTTCCACCGCAACCCCCAAAGGCAGCGATGCGGCCGAAACCGCCGAGCGGGCGTGCCGCCCCGCATCGCCAAGTGCTGCCACCATGAAATCAGAGGCACCGTTGATGACCTTGGGCTGGTCGATGAAATCCGCGGTCGAGTTCACAAAACCCACCAGTTTCACCGCGCGCACAACCCGGCCAAGATCGCCGTCGCAAGCCTTTTTCAGTTGTGCCAAAAGCGAGATGGCGCAGGATTTGGCGGCATCAGCCCCGGCGGCCACGTCCATATCGGCCCCAAGCCGCCCCTTGATAAGCCCAGCGGCGTTCTGGCTGATCTGGCCGGAAATATGCACCAGATCACCCACGCGCACGAAGGGCACGTAATTGGCCGCCGGTGCGGGCGCGTCGGGCAGGGTAACGCCAAGTTCGGCAAGACGGGATTCGATAGAGGACATGGGAAGCCTTGAGCTGAGAGAGTTGTGGCAAGCTAGCGGGAGGAGCCGGCCACGGCAAGCCCGCCCCCACCCCTTTGCTGCTTGCTTGTCCCTGACCCGGCCAAAGGATAGTTTGCAACAAAGCGGCCCGCCCGCAGCATAAGGAGTAACCATGACCCAACGCCTTCACCTTGTTTTCGGTGGCGAACTTGTCGATCCGCAAAAGAATGTCTTTCGCGACGTGAAAGATATTCACATCGTGGGCATGTTCCCCGATTATGCCAGCGCCTTTTCGGCATGGAAAGCCGAAGCGCAGCGCACGGTCGACAATGCCCACATGCGCTATTTCATCGCCCATATTCACCGCCTGCGCGATGAAACCTCGGCGGCCTCTGCTACCGAAGAATTGGGTAACTGATCGGCTGAGACATGGCCCTTTCGCTTGGACGGCGTCTTTATAACCTGACGGGTCGCCGCGAAGCAGGCGATGGCTTGGCCTATACGCCCCGGCCTGTGGGCAGCCTTGTCTGGTTGCACGCGCCCCGACTGGAAGCCGTGCAATCGCTGATTCAACTGGCCAACAAGCTGATGGAAGAAGACGGGGTTGGCAGCATTTTGACAGCCCCGCGCGAAGCCGGGCATTTGCAGGCCCCCGCCGATCGGCCTGCCGAAGTCAAAGCCTTTCTTGACCACTGGCGCCCCGACGCGATCGTTCTGGCCGATGGCGAAATTCGCCCGACCCTTTTGTTTGAAGCCGAAGCGCGGGGGCTTCCCGCGATGGTGGTCGATGGGCGCGAACCCTATCTGGTGCGCGGGCGTGAGGGGTGGTTTCCCGGTCTGTTGCGTGGGGCAGTGCAAACGCTGCGGCAGGTTTTGGCGCTGGATGAGGCTTCTGGTCGGGCCTATCGCCGGGCGGGTGCCGCGCAAGTAGATGTCGTCGGCCGGATGGAGCAGCTTTCCGCCGCGTTGCCTTGTCATGAGGGCGAGCGTTCGGCCTTGGCCGAGGTCTTGAAGGCAAGGCCGGTATGGCTGGCCGCCGCGGTGCCGCAGGCCGAAGAAACGGCTGTGATTGCGGCGCATCGCGTGGCTTTGCGGCTCTCACACCGGCTTTTGCTAATTTTGGTGCCCGAAAAGCCCGATCGCGCCGATAGTTTGGCGGATGCGCTTGAAGCCAATGACGAATGGATCGTTGCGCGCCGCGCCCGCGATGAAGAACCCGATGCCGAAACGGCTATTTACATGCCTGATAGTGCTGAAGAATTTGGGCTGTGGTATCGACTTGCCCCCGTCACTTTTTTGGGCGGAAGCCTTTATGGTGAAGGGGTTTTGCGCAACCCACTGGAAGCTGCGGCGCTGGGGTCGGCCATCATTCATGGCCCGCGCGCCGGGGCTTATGGGGCTATTTTAGGCCGGCTTGGTGCGGCGCGCGCAACGCGGGCGGTCGGCTCGGCCGATGATCTCGCGGATGCGCTGGGCGATCTACTGGCACCTGATCGTGCAGCTTTGGCGGCCCAAGCGGCCTGGACGGTTGCCTCCGACGGGGTGGATGTGACAGAAAAAGTGTTGGCTCATCTGCGCCTTTACGTTGGAGAGGGCTGATGCAAGCACCCGGATTTTGGCAAAATCCCCCTGATGCACCCGGTTTTTGGGCGAGGGTTCTGTCTCCGCTTGGCCGGCTTTATGCGCGGGCGACAGCGCGTCGTTTGCGCCGTGCGGGGGTGAAGGTTTCAGTGCCGGTGATCTGTATCGGCAATTTGAACGCGGGCGGCACCGGCAAGACCCCCACGGCAATGGCGCTGATCGAAAGGCTTTTGGCGCGGCAGCGCAAGGTGCATGTCGTCAGCCGCGGTTACGGTGGGGCATTGGCCGGGCCGGTTTTGGTGGACCCGCTGCGCCATAAGGCGGCGCAAGTGGGGGATGAGCCGCTTTTACTGGCGGCTTTCACGCCGACATGGGTTGCAAAGGACCGTGCGCAGGGCGTGGCTTGTGCGGTCGCGGCGGGTGCCGAAGTGATCTTGCTGGATGATGGTTTTCAAAACCCTTCGGTCGTCAAAGACCTGTCTTTGGTGGTGGTTGATGCTGAACAAGGCTTTGGCAACGGGTTGTGCCTGCCCGCCGGCCCCCTGCGAGAGCCGGTTGACACGGGGCTTGGCCGGGCTGACCTGATCTTGGCGATCGGCCCAGAGACCGCGCAGACTGATTTCGCCCGAAAATGGGGGCGGGCGCTGCAAAAGCCGCTGCTGACCGGGCAATTGGTGCCGGTTGAGATGGGGATAGATTGGTCACAAGAACGCGTAATCGCCTTTGCCGGTATTGGCCGCCCTGAAAAGTTTTTTGCCACCCTGCGCGGTCTTGGGGCGCAAATCCAACGGGCCGAGGCGCTGGACGATCACCAGCCGCTTTCCGATGCCCTGATCCGCCGGCTAGAGGCAGAGGCACTGTTGACCGGCGCGCAGCTTGTGACCACCGAAAAGGATGCCGCTCGTCTGCCGCTGGCTTTCCGCTCGTCGGTGTTGTCATTGCCAGTGCGGTTGCGCCTGAAGGATTGGGCGGCTTTGGATGCGGCGCTGGACAGGTTGGGTCTTTAACCCCGGTTATTCGGCATTGCGGAACACATCGGCCAATAGCGGCACCAGCCAGTCTTCATCGGCTTTGGTGAAGGCGGCCGGGGTGTTGCTGTCGATGTCCAGAACGCCCAGCAAACGGCCCGCCCCGTTCCAGACGGGCAAAACCAGTTCCGACCGGGTCGAGGAGGAGCAGGCGATGTGATCGGCAAAAGCTTCGACATCGGGCACGTTCTGCACCTGCCCCGTGCGCGCACAGGCGCCGCAAACCCCGCGCGAAAACGGAATGACCAAACAGCCATGACCGCCCTGATAAGGCCCGATTTTCAAAAGCTCGGGCCCAACCACGCGATAAAACCCGGTCCAATCCGCGAAAGGGTGGGCATGATGAATTTCACAGGCCAAGGTTGCCATCAGGGAAACCGTGTCGGTCTCATCATGGCAAAGCGCATGAATTTGGTTGGTAATATCTTGATAATCCATATTAATACCCAATTGCGCAACCATCTTTGCGGGGGTCTGAGGCCCCGATCAACACGCCATCTTCACCTATGAAAATGGCCTGCCCGCCGCCGATTGGCTCGTGCGCGATGGAAACATCATGGCCCATCGCCGCAAGCTCAGTGCGCGTCACGTCACTGTAGCCGCGTTCCACAACCATGCCTTCGGCCCCGGAAAAACAGCGCGGCGCGTCGATGGCGGTTTGGGCATCCAGCCCGAAATCGACCATGTTCGTGACAAAGCGCACATGGCCGCAGGGCTGGTAGGCCCCGCCCATAACCCCAAATGGCATGGTGACGCGCCCAGCTTTTTTCAGCATCCCCGGAATGATTGTATGCATGGGGCGCTTGCCCGGCCCCGCTTCGTTCGGGTGGCCCTTTTCCAGCGTAAAACCCGCGCCGCGGTTCTGGAAATTGATGCCAAAGCGGGTTGAGGCTAGGCCAGAGCCGAAGCCCCAGAAGATGGAGTAGATCAGGCTGATCGCCATGCGATCGCGGTCAACCACTGTGATATAGATCGTGTCCTTGTGCACCGCTTCGGTCAACGGCGCGGCGGTGGTCATGGCGCGTTTGGGGTTGATGAGCGCGGCCAGACGCGCCGCCGTTTCCGGGGCCAGCATATGATCCAGCCGCGCGGTCTTGTCCGCGATAAAGCGGTTGCGTGCGTCATAGGCCAGCTTTGCGGCTTCGGCCTCGATATGCGCGCGCATGGTGCCGAAGGGGTCCATCGCGGCAAGATCAAAATGCTTCAGGATATTCAGCATCAAGATGGCCGTTGCACCTTGGCCGTTTGGCGGATGTTCCAGCAGATCAATGCCGTGATAATCGCCTTGGATCGGGGCGGTATAATCGCATTGCACGCCCGCGAAATCTTCCAGGCTATGCGTTCCCCCCAGCGCGCGCAGCGAGGAAACCATGTCTTCCGCAACTTCACCTTCGTAAAAGCCCTTGCGCCCGTTTTTCGCCATTTGGCGCAAGACCTGGGCCTGACCGGGGGCACGAAAGATTTGCCCGACGCTAGGCACCTTGCCGCCGATAAGAAGGTGATCGCGCGCGGCACCTTGCAATGCGGCGGCGTCTTCGGCCCAGTCAAAGGCAACGCGGGGGGCAACGGGAATGCCGGTTTCGGCATAGTGGATGGCCGGTGCGACGACGCGGTCGAGGCCAAGTTTGCCGTGATCGTCTGACAGGCGACAGAAGGCCGCCATGGCACCGGGCAAAGTCACCGGCTCGATGCCGCGCAGGGGCACGGATTTATGGCCCTGCGCCCGCATCATCTCAGCATCATAGCCCGCCGGGGCGCGCCCTGATCCGTTCAGGGCAATAACGTCTTCGCTGCCCGCGGGCTTCAACAAAACAAAGCAATCCCCGCCAATGCCGCACATTTGCGGTTCGGCGATACCCAGAACAAAGGCACCGGCAAGCGCGGCATCCACCGCATTGCCGCCCGCCTGCAATGTGTTGATCGCAACTTTGGCGGCCAGCGGATGCGACGTGGCGCAAACCCCGTTCGTTGCGTAAACGGCCGAGCGGCCGGGCATCTGGAAATCGCGCATGAAAAACCCTCCGAGGGCCACAGCCTAGGAGGGCGGATTGGCTTTGCCAAGGCCGCGCGTCAGCCTTTGGAAATAGTGCCCCGACGCGGAGGACTGGGTGGGGGCTTTCATCCACCGCGTCGGGGGAAGCTTTATGCAGCTACAGGTCTGAATATGCTGTCGATGGTTGGCGGAAATAGGGGGAAATCATGGCCATTCCGCGCCATAAATTTCGAAATGGAAACAGTCAGATCTTAGCGCGACGATTGTTCCCGGATCAGCGTGAAACTCAGCTGATTCATGCCCCCGATGTGGCGGTATTCCAGTTCTTCGGTCAGGTTGCGAATCAAGAACCAGCCAAAGCCGCCCTCGGGCAAGGTTTCAATCGCACCCAAATCCTGAAAAGCCCCTTCTGGCAGGGTAAAGTCGGGCATGGGGTGGCCGGTGTCGGTGATCTGGCAATGCAACTGACCCTGCCGCATATCCAGCGCAAGGTCGATGTCGCCCGAAATCTGGGCGTAGGCATGTTCGACAATGTTGTTAAGCACTTCGGCCAGCACGATTTCTGCGTTGATGCGTGTTCCATCGCCAAGCTGCCGCCACAGGGCGCTTGACGAAAGATCTTTCATGACCTGCCTGACACCCGCGGCCGTTCCCGCAAAAATTCTGTGCATCAATGAGGCTTTCGCAAGAGTCGCCAAAGGGAAAGGCACCGCGCGTGTCAGGGCGGTGACGTTATCCCGCATGTCTCATGCTACCAGAAAGGCTGTCATGGATGGTGAAAATGCTGTCCATCCGGGTCAGGCGAAACACCTTTTGCACGGTGGGCGTTAGCCCGGCGAGTTCCAGCTTGCGATCTGGGGCCAATGCCTTGAGAACCGCGACCACGGCGCCAAGACCGGAACTGTCGAGAAAGGCCACGTTCGACATATCCAGCACCACACGCGGGGCTGCGCTGTTTTGTGTCAATTCACGCATACGGTCTTTGAAATGAATGGCCCCGGCCGCATCAATCCGGTCTTGCGCGGGGCGGATGACCAAGACCCCTGCCTGTTCTTGTGCGAAAAGTTCCATCCTGCTGTCCTTTCCCAAGCGATGTTTGGGCCAAGGCTAGGGCGAACAGGTTACGGAAGTGTAAGTTCCCGCAGGGAAATCAGTTCAATTGGAACTGAAGCGGATAACGCCCGTCTTCGAAATCGCCGAACAGATCGGGCAAATCAGGGTGGGTAACGGGTTCGCCGGTTTCGTCCGGGACAAGATTTTGTTCCGACACATAGGCGACGTAATAGCTTTGGTCGTTTTCGGCCAAAAGATGATAGAAAGGCTGGTTTTTCGCGGGGCGCACATCCTCTGGGATGGCCTCATACCAGTCTTGGGTGTTGGAAAATATGGCGTCCACATCAAAGACAACGCCACGGAACGGATGCTTGCGGTGCCGCAAGACCTGTCCGATATGATATTTGGCGTCAGTCTTCAGCATGACCAAGGTCTCCATAGGGATTTACTAATCCCTAACCGGCGGTCTTGTCCATCGGCGCGCGCCGCCAGATGGGAAACAATTTGTGGCAAAAATGGCCTGAAAAACGGCTGAAATCTGCCGAAATCATGGCAGCAGCGGGCCGAAAACCTTTGCAATTGCCGCCGACAGGCATTCCCTCGCCCCGGTTTTTGGCATAGTCTGCCGCCAAAAGAAGAACGTGAGGGGCAGATGAGCAGAACTCTCCGTGCGGCGATCCTTTTGCTTTTGCTGGCCTCGTGTGGGGGCGGCAGCTATAAGGCACCGCGCAATATGGATGACGCTTGCGCAATCTTGGCGCAAAGGCCAAGCTATTGGAAGGCCATGAAAAAAACTGAACGCAAATGGGGCGTTCCGGTTTCGGTACAGATGGCGGCGATCTATCAGGAATCGAAATTCGTCGGCAATGCACGCACCCCGCACCGCTATGCGCTGGGCATCATTCCGATGGGGCGGCAGTCTTCGGCCTATGGTTTCAGTCAGGCGTTGGATGGCACTTGGGAAGAATATCAAAAGACCGAGGGCGGCCGGGGCCGGCGGCGCGACAGGATCGGTGACGCCACCGATTTCATGGGCTGGTATATGCATAATTCGACCGAGCGGCTTGGGATTTCCAAATCCGATGCCAGGGCGCAGTATCTTGCCTATCACGAAGGGCGCAGCGGCTATGCCAACCAATCTTATCAGGGCAAGCCGTGGCTGGTAGAAGTCGCCGCTTCGGTCGAGGCGCGCGCGGTCATGTATGACAGCCAGCTTTCAACCTGCCGCCGCTAACTGCGGCGGTCAGTTATGCGCTCTGCGACGGTTTTTCTCTTCAACGATGTTGAAGATAGAAGCCTTTACATCGCCCGCCGGTTTCAGTTCGCCCAAAATGACCGTGGTTTGCTGGCCAAGATCATCGGTAATGACCCATTGACGCAGCACGATCGGATCGGCGGTGAAAACCAGTTCGATCGAGCCATATTCCGGGTGTTCGGGGTCTTGGGCCTTAACGCGGGTGGTATTTTCCACCTCGGTATGGCCGACAACCATTTTTGCGCGGGCCAGATTGATCTCGGGTGCTAAAATCAGGTTCAGCGGCGTGCGCTTCAACGGGTATTCTTCGGGCGGTTGGTTTGATTTCGCATCGAAAATCGCCACAGTATCGGCCGAAGCCAGCACCAGGCTTTTGTCCGGTGGGGCATATTCAAACCGCACCCGGCCGGGGCGTTTGATAAAGATGCGCCCCAGTGAAACCGTGCCATCGGCATTCACCTGCGTGAAGTCAGATTGCACCGTGGAAAGCGTGTTGAGATAAGCCGAAAGATCGGCAAGCGCGACCTTGTCCGCCCAAGCAGGAGCGGCAAAGGCCAAAAGGGCAACCGGGGCAAAAAGGGTGCGAAGCAGGGTTTTCATAGGGGCTATATAGGCCATCGCTTTGCCCCTCGCATCCCCCCGCAGATCAACTGGCGGAGAGATGCCGAGAGATGGATGTTACCGTTCCGGCACCAGAATTTCGCGCTTGCCCACATGGTTTGCGGCGGTAACGACGCCTTCTTCTTCCATCTGCTCCACCAGACGCGCGGCTTTATTATATCCGATGCCCAGTTTGCGCTGGATGTAGCTTGTCGAACATTTGCGGTCCTTGGCCACAATCGCTACGGCCTGATCGTAAAGCGCATCGTCTGAATGTTCGCCCCCGCCCAGGCCCAGAACCATGTCGATATCATCGGCGCGGTCATCTTCGGGGCCTTCGACGACGCCCGACATATAAGACGGCGGACCGAAGGATTTCAGGTGGTTCACCACCTCTTCAACCTCTTCATCCGAAACAAACGGCCCGTGGATACGGGAAATCCGCCCGCCACCGGCCATGTAAAGCATGTCGCCCATGCCCAAAAGCTGCTCAGCACCCTGTTCGCCCAGAATGGTGCGGCTGTCGATCTTTGATGTCACCTGGAAGGAAATCCGGGTGGGGAAGTTCGCCTTGATCGTGCCGGTAATCACGTCAACCGAGGGGCGCTGCGTGGCCATGATGAGGTGGATACCCGAGGCGCGGGCCATTTGGGCCAGACGCTGGATGCAGGCTTCAATCTCTTTGCCGGCAACCATCATCAGGTCGGCCATTTCGTCAACGATCACAACGATATACGGGAGCGAGACCGGCGCGAATTCTTCGGTTTCAAACACCGGATCGCCGGTTTCTTCGTCAAATCCGGTCTGGATGGTGCGCTTGAACATCTCGCCTTTGGCAAGCGCCTCTTTCACGCGGCCATTGTAACCTTCGATGTTGCGCACGCCCATCTTGGACATCTTGCGATAGCGTTCTTCCATCTCGCCCACTACCCATTTCAAGGCGACGACGGCCTTTTTCGGGTCAGTCACAACGGGGCTCAGCAGGTGCGGAATGCCGTCATAGACGGACAGTTCCAGCATCTTCGGGTCAATCATGATGAGCCGGCATTCTTCAGGCGTCAGCTTGTAAAGCAGGCTCAGGATCATGGTGTTGATCGCCACCGATTTACCCGAACCCGTGGTACCGGCAATCAAGAGGTGGGGCATTTTGGCGAGGTTGGCGACGATGGGATCGCCACCAATGTTCTTGCCCAAGGCCAAGGGCAGGCGCAGGTTTGAATCGCCAAAGTCACGGGCGGCAAGGATCTCGCGCAAGACCACCTTTTCGCGGTGAACATTCGGCAGTTCAATGCCGATCACGGTGCGGCCCGGCACGGTAGAGACGCGGGCAGAAAGCGCAGACATTGACCGCGCGATGTCATCGGCCAGACCAATCACACGGCTGGCCTTCAGGCCCGGCGCCGGTTCCAGTTCATACATGGTGACAACGGGGCCGGGGCGGACCGAAACGATTTCGCCCTTCACGCCGTAATCATCCAGCACGGTTTCCAGCATCCGCGCATTTTCTTCCAGCGATTCATCAGAAAGTGTGTGGCGCTGAATGGTCGTGGGGTTGGTCAAGAGCGACAGCGGCGGAAGTTCATAGTTCGACGAGTGTTCGTCAAAACGCAGGCGGGGCTGGGCCTCGGCCATGGCGCGGCTGGATGGGGCAACCGGCTTTTTGACCACATGCTGCACCACCGGGCGCCGATCCAGTTCCATCGGCATCACCCGGCCCGCGGGCTCGGGCTCGTCATAGCTTTCGGTTTCGAAATCGGTGTCATGGATTGCGGCGATGTCATCGGCTTCGATGAAATCTTCGGCGGCAAAGGCATTGGCCATCGGCATTTCATCGGCCGCATCATGGGCCGGTGCCATCACTGGCGGTTCGCTGCGCGTGCCGGGGGTGCGGGTATCCGCGATCAACGGCTGTGGGCCACGCGGGCGCGTCAGGCTAGGCTCGCGGCGCTGAATGGCGGCTGAAACCGGCGAAAGCTGCGCATCAGGGGTGCGGGTGCGGGCGCGCACGGCGCTGGAAATGCGGGCCTTGATGCGGTCGTCATTCGGGAGATCTTCAAGAAGCATGTCATCTGCCAGATCAGGCTCGACCAACTCCGGCTCGACGTTGCGGCGCAAAAGGGCGGGCATCCGCGCCAAAAGGCCCAGCTTTTCACGCGGGGGCGCATATTGCGGGGCCTCGGCCAAGGGTTCGCCATAACGGCTGTCGGCGCGCAGGGCCGAAGGGCGGCCAAAGGCCGGCGGTTGCTTCTCGGTCTCTGTCGCAGCGGTGCGGCGACGTTCTTGCAAGGCGGCGGCAGCACGGGCGCTGCCTGCGGCACCTTTGCCGGCATAGGTCAGAAGTGCGGCATAGCTCAGCACCAGACTGGTGATCAAAAATGCCACTAAAGCGCGCAGTTCCAGAAGGCTAAAGCCCATGACAAAGGCGGTCAGGAAGATCAGCGACGCCCCCGTCATCAGCGACAAGAGCTTTAGCGCCAGCCCCGCCCCGGCTGGGATCAACCCCAGCGCCGCCCCGACGACCGTATCGCCAAACAGCCCGCCAAGGCCGAAGGAATGGGGCCATTCCGCCCCCGGAACCAGCGTTGCGGCATAGACTGAAGCCATCGCCAGCGAAATCACCGCAAAGACCATGCGGCTGACCACGCGATCCGCGCCGCGATGCGCGACAAAGCGCACGCCCCACACCATCAGAAGCATTGGCAAGGCCCATGCGCCCTTGCCAATGATGATGAACAGAGTGGAGGCAATGGTCGCCCCGATCCCGCCAAGGGCATTCGATACGGGCTTGTCCGAGGCAACCATCCAGCCGGGGTCCAGCGGCGAATAGCTCCACAGCATCACCGTGAACAAAAGGCCAAGGCCAATCAGCCCAAGACCGAACAATTCGCGCGAACGCCGTTCCAGCATTGCCTGCGTGCCTTGGTCCAAAAGCGGATCTCGCTGACGGATTTGATAGGATGCCATATCTTGCGCCTTACCCATACAGACAGTCGCGAAGCTGAATCAGCCCGCGCTGCATTTCTTCTTTTGGGGCCACCAAGGCGACCCGGAGATAGTTTTTGCCGGGGTTCTGCCCCCCGACATCGCGCGACAGATAAGCGCCGGGCAAAACCCGCACCCCCGTTTCGCGCCACAGTTTCAAAGCGGCGGCTTCGCCATCATCGACCGGCAGCCACAGGAAAAACCCGCCTTCGGGGCATTGAAACCCCTGAAGCCCGGCAAAAATTTCATCGGCTGCCCGGAATTTTTGCTGATAAAGCGCCCGGTTTTCGGTGACATGGGCCTCATCTGTCCAGGCGGCTTCGCTTACGCGCTGAATTGGCAGGGGCAGGGGGGCACCGGCAAAGCTGCGCAGCTTGCGCATTTGGGCAATGCCTTGCCGCCCACCGGCCACAAAGCCTGAGCGCAGGCCTGGCAGGTTCGACCGTTTCGAAAGCGAGTGAAATGAAAACACCCGTTCCGGGTTGGCGCCAGTTTCGGCGGCAACTTCCAGCGCGCCGGGCGGCGGTGCTGTGCGCCAGATTTCCGAATAGCATTCATCCGCGAAAATCACGAAATCATGTTTTTCGGCCAAATTCAGCAGGGTCTTCCAGTAATCGCGGCTGGCCACGGCCCCCTGCGGATTGGCGGGAGAGCAGATATAGGCCACAGCCACCCGGTTAAGCGTTTCGCTGGGCAGGCTGGCGTAATCGGGCAGAAAGCCCGTGGCGGCGGTTGCCGGAACATACATCGGTTCGGCCCCCACCGTGAGGGCCGCAACGGCGTAAACCTGATAGAAGGGGTTTGGCATCAGCACGACCGGCTGCTTGCCATGTTTCGTCTCAGGGCAGGTGGCGATCAGCGCGTTATAAAGCCCCTCGCGGGTGCCGTTCAGCACCATGGCCTGATCATCGACCAATGCCGCCTTGTAGCGGCGTTTGATCCAGCCGGTAATGGCTGACAAAAGCTCGGGCGTGCCGTCATTCGGGGGGTAAATGCCAAAGCCGGGCAGATTGGCCGCCAGAATGGGGCCGACGAAATCGGGCATCGGGTGGCGGGGTTCGCCAATGGTCATGGCAATGGGTTCGCCGCCGGGGGCGTGCGCATCAAGAAGCTTCCGCAGGCGCGGAAACGCATAATCCGGCAGGTTCGAAAACCGCTCAGGAAACGCCATGTCATGCCTCATCGCCGGGGTCGTCTCGCCCCGTTTCACGAAAGATTAGCGGCACTTGGCCGCCGGGTCCAGAAAAACCCTTGGGTTTGGCGGGCTTGCTGGCACAAGCTGTTGCTTTTTCGCCCCGTTTTCGGGCGATGGCCCAAGGTTCAGGCCAAGGCGCGTTCGGCCGCGATGCCCAGGCGCAAAAGCCGGTCTTCCTGCATCGGCGCGGCCATGAAGCTGATCCCGCAAGAAGGCTCTGCCGTGGGCAGCGTCAGCACGCAAAGCCCCATCAGATTGCCGATGCGGGTGTTGCGCAGCGACAAAAGGTTTTCGCTGACGTAATAATCGCGGTCGGTCATCAGGCGCTCGGCATCGGGGGGCAAGATGGGCGAGGTGGGCAGCAAAACGGCGTCATAGCCTGCCATCGCCTGCGCCCAAGCCGCCCTGATTTCGCGCAACCGGCGCCAAGCGGCCACATAATCGGCCGCCTGAAAGCTTGCCCCGGCGCGAAATCGTTCCAGAATGGGGGCGAACACTTTCTCCGGGGCCTTTTCAATCGTGGCGCCCCAGATGCCATAGGCTTCGGCGGTGAAAAGAATGGCGGTCAGCGCCATTGCCTCGGGCAGATCAGCGAAGCCGCCGCGCTGCACCTGCGCGCCGGCCCGTGCCAACCGATGCAAGGCATCGTCAAAGCCGCGCGCGGGGCGGTCGCGCAGATCATCCAGCGCCACGGTTTCCAAAACCAACAGCCGCGCCCCCGACAGGCTGGTGCCATCCAGATCTGGCGCGCGGCGGTTTTCCATGGCGGCCAGCAGATGGGCGCAATCTTCAACCGAATGGGCCAGCGGCCCGACGGTGTCAAAGCTTTCGCACAGCGGCACGACACCCGTCAGCGGCAGACGCCCCGCGGTGGTTTTCAGCCCCACAAGATCATTCCATGCCGCCGGAATGCGCACCGACCCCCCGGTATCAGAGCCGATGGCCGCCGGGGCCAGCCCATAGGCAACCGAAGCTGCCGCCCCCGAAGACGACCCGCCGGGGACGGATTTTTCGTTGTTAATACAAGGGCTTGTTTCGGTTATCGGGTTCAGACCTAAGCCTGAAAATGCCAGTTCTGACATGTGGGTCTTGCCAAGACAGATCAGCCCCTCGCCCGTGGCGGCCGCCAGAACGGCGGCATCTTCCCCCGGCACGCGGCCTTTCAGCAGGGCTGAACCTGCTTCGGTTTCAATGCCCGCCGTATCGAAAAGATCTTTCCAACTTAGCGGAACACCATCCAAAAGCCCTTTTCTTTGCCCGGTCTTGGCGCGGCTTGCGGCCCCCATTGCTTCGCCACGGGCGCGTGCGGCACTGGTGCGGGCATAAATGCGCGGGGCGAGCGGATGGTTGGCAATCTTGTCCAAAAAGAATTCGGTCAGTTCCACCGGGTTGACCGTGCCTTTGCCGATTGCGCGGCCAAGGTCTGCCGCGGTCATATTGGTCCAGGTTTTCGACATGTCATCCCCCATTTGCCCCCACGCTAGCGGCAAGGCAGCGCATGGACAATCCCGCTGACTGGGGCATATTGGACCAATGGAACATGATGCCGATATTCTGATCGTTGGCGGCGGCCTGAACGGCCCCGCGCTGGGCTTGGCGCTGGCGCAGGCCGGGTTGCGGGTGGCCGTGATTGACGCGCGCCCCGCCCCAGACCGTGCCGAGGCCGGCTTTGACGGGCGCGCCTATGCGCTGGCGATTGCGTCTAAGCGGTTGTTGTCGGCAATTGGCGTTTGGGTCGGGTTGGCAGGCAAAGCGCAACCGATCTTGCAGATCAAGGCCAGCGATGGCCGCCCCGGCGAGGGTCCGGCCCCGTTTTTCCTGACCTTTGACCATGCCGAACTGGAAGAAGGCCCGATGGGCTTTATGGTGGAAGATCGCCATCTTTACGCAGCCTTTTTGGCGGCGATGAACGCCGCGCCGGGGTTAGACCTGATTTCTGGCGAAAGCGTTCTGGAGCAACAGGTTGAGCCGCGCGGTGTGGCGGTTACCCTTTCGTCCGGGCGGGTGATGCGCGGTAAGGTGCTGATCGGCTGTGATGGCCGCAGTTCGGGCGTGGCCCTGCGTGCAGGCATCCGGCGGCAGGGTTGGGGCTATGGCCAGACCGCGCTTGTGACTGCGGTTCACCATGCCCGCAATCACGAAGGCATTGCGCATCAGTATTTCATGCCCGCGGGCCCATTGGCCATTTTGCCGCTGCCGGGGGGGCATCATTCCTCAATCGTCTGGAGCGAAACTGACGCGGCGGCGGCGGCGATTCAGTCCTTGGACGATGACGGTTATCTTGCCGCCTTGCGCCCCCGGTTTGGGGGTTTTCTGGGCGAGATTTCGCTGGCCGGTGCCCGATTTACCTATCCGCTGAACCTGACTTTGGCCGAGGCTTTTGTGCGCCCCCGCATCGCCTTGGTGGGGGATGCCGCCCATGGTGTGCATCCCATCGCGGGCCAGGGGCTGAACCTGGGCTTTCGCGATGTCGGGGCCTTGGCCGAGGTGCTGATCATGGCGGCGCGCCGTGGCGAAGACATCGGCGCGGTTGATGTGCTGCAACGTTACGAACGCTGGCGCCGGTTTGACAGCACCACGCTTGCCTTGGGGATGGATGGCGTTAACAAGCTGTTTTCAAATGACAACCCGCTCTTACGGCTGGGTCGTGATCTGGGGCTTGGTTTGGTTAATGCAATGCCGGGGTTGCGGCGTGGTTTCATGCGCCAAGCCGCAGGGTTGCAGGGCGAATTGCCAAAACTTTTGGCCGGAGAACCGATCTGACGCAGGCCCGGTCACCCGATCTTGCGCGCCTCTGATACCAGCATGACCGGAATGCTATCACGGATAGGAAAGGCCAGATGCGCGGCCTTTGAAACCAGCTCTTGTGCTTCGGGATCATAGCGCAAGACCGCATGGGTGACGGGGCAGATCAGCGCCTCTAGCATCCGGCGGTCAATGTCGGGGGATGTGACGGTCATTGCAACACCTCGTCTGCATCGCCGGCACGCAGCGAAAACTCCAGCAAGGTTACCAAGGTTTCGCGCCGGGTTACCAGTGAAGGCGCCTCAAGCAATGCCTGTTTGTCGGCGGGGGTCAGGGGGAGCAGCATTGAAAGCGCGTTTATCAGCAGTTCCGGTTCAGCGCCTTTCAGGCTGTCCCAATCCGTGCCCAGATTTTGGAGGGCAAAATAGCGTGAAAGCCGGTCGAGAAAGTTGGCGCGATCAAAGCCCGGATCATCTTCGGCGGGGCCCATGTCACGGCTGAAATCGGCCCAATCCACCACGGCGCGGCGATAGGGGGTGAACCCCTGCACCTCATCGCGCAGGCGAAACCGGCTGATGCCGGAGAGCGTAATCATATAGCGCCCGTCATCGGTTTCCGAAAACGCGGTGACGCGCCCGGCGCAGCCAATCGCGGAAAGGCGCCCGTCACCATCGGGGCCTTCGCGCGGCTGGATCATGCCAATCAGCCGACCGGGGCTTTTCAGGCAATCGTCCAGCATCGCCAGATAGCGCGGTTCAAAGATGTGCAGCGGCAATCGCGTCCGGGGCAGCAAAAGCGCACCGGGCAACGGAAACAGCGCAATGATGTCGGGCAGGTCCACGATCTTGGTCATGGCCTCAACATAACGCTGATTTTCGTCAGGCAAAGATCATTGATGACAAGCGGCGGCGGCCTGCCAGAACCAGCGGATCTTGCGGCTTCAGCGCGTCGAAAATCGTGAAAAGTTGCGTCTTGGCAGCGCCATCGTTCCATTCGCGATCCAGCTTGAACAAATCAAGCAAGGTGTTGACCGCCCCTTCAACATCGCCAGTGGCGTGCTGCGCTTGGGCCAGGTCGAACATCGCCTGCCGGTTGGTCGGGTCTTTGGCCAAAAGGGCGCGCAGTTCATCCACCGGGCCGGCCTCAGCGGCTTGCCGTGCAAGTTCAATCTGGGCGCGGGCCCCCTCCACCTCTTTTGATTTCGCAACCGCCGCCGGGGCATTGTTGGCCAGAGCCTCTGCCTGATCCAGATCGCCCAAGGCCAGATGCGCGCGGATCAGGCCGCCATAGGCCGGGGCGCTGGTGGGTTCCTCGTCGACAATGGCGGCGAAAGTTTCGGCGGCATCGGCGGCCGCCCCTTCGGCCAGCATTTCTTCGGCGGCGGCAAGGGCATCTGCCAGCCCGCCATCAACGCTGCCCCCGGCTTGTTTGATAAGCCCTTCGACGAAGCTCTTGATTTCGGATGCCGGAATTGCGCCTTGAAACCCATCAATCGGCTGGCCGTTGAAAAATGCATAAACCGTCGGGATCGACTGAATGCGCAATTGGCCCGCCAGCATCTGGTTTTGATCGACATTGACCTTGACCATCCGCACCGCGCCCTTGGCGGCGGTTACGGCGGCTTCAAGCGCGGGGCCAAGGGTTTTGCACGGTCCGCACCAAGGCGCCCAGAAATCAACGATGACGGGAACCGTCTTTGACGGCTCGATCACGTCTTGCATGAAGCTTTGTTCGGTGCCGTCCTTGATAAGGTCGGTCGGGGCGGGGGTTTCAGTGGTGCCGAACATCTGGTCCTCATCGGAAAATTGCTTGCCCCTATATGCGCTGGCCAAACGCGAATTTGAAGGGGGCAGGCGATTTGTTCCCCCGTTAGCGGGCCATATCAAATGCCAAGCCTTGCCCAACCGCAGCGCGCGGCCAGCATCTCAACCGGATGATCCGTGCCGATGGCCATTGCCTGCCGGTCTTCGCCCGAACGCCGGTTGCGCCAACGGTCGCGGCGAAGATGCAGGCCCGACTGGCTGATCTTGGTGATGGGCGTGCGCAGGGGCAGCGCGGCAGACCATTTGCGCTGCATGAAGCGATAGGCCGCGTCGAAATCTGGGCCAAGTGCGGCATGATAATTGTCATTGTGAATGCAGGGCAGCGCGCCGGCATAGGCCCCATGCCCGGCGGCACGGGCGGTTTGGGCAATATCGGTGCCATACATGTGCCAGCCCGGCAGGTTTTCATCAAAGCGGATGGCGCTGTCACGGCGCAAGACCAGTAAAAGTTCGTCAAAAGATTGCACTGGCGCGGGCGCCATAGGCACCCGACCGACGATTGCCCCCAGCGAGGATGACCAGACCGGCCCGATATGCGTGCCATCTTCGCCAATGCCAAAGCTGCCAAAAACGGCCCAATCCTGCGGCAATTCCCGGATGCGGGCGCGCAACAGATCGTCCCAGCCGGGGGGCAGGTATACGTCATGATGGGCAAAAACCAGAACCGGGGCCGTCGTGGCCGCCAGCGCGCGGTTATAGGCAATGGCCGCCGAAGGGGCGTTGCGTTCCACATGCAGGGGCAGGTGCGACAGCAAAGGCGAGCGGCCAAGGTTGGCCTTAAGGATGGTTTCGCAATGGCTGGCGCAGGCTATGGCAATATCGCTCATGCCCCGGCCTCATGGAAATGGCCGGCAAGGATGCTTGCCAGTTGGTCGATGTCGTGGCGTTCCTGCACACGGGCCCGTGCCGCTTGTCCCATTTCGCGCAAGCGTTCCGGCGGCATTTGCGACAAGGCGTGAATGGCCGTGGCAAGGGCCATGGCATCGCCTGCCGGCACGATCCATCCGGCATCGCGGTTCACCAGTTCCGGCACGCCGGCAATGGCGGTTGCGATCACTGGCCTGCCGTTGGCCATGGCCTCCATCAAGACCATGGGCAAGCCTTCCGCGAAGGACGGCAAAATCAGCGCCTGTGCCGCATCCAGCGCCTTTCGCACGCCGCTTTCATCCTGCCAGCCGGTCAGGGTAATGCGTGGGCCAAGGCCGAATTTTTCGACCAGCCCGTTGATTTGCCTTCGCAACTCGCCGTCGCCAACCAGCGTCAGGCGCAGATCGGGCAAGGCGGGGGCGGCAATGGCAATGGCCTCGATCAACAACGCAAAGCCCTTTTGCGCCGAGAACCGCCCGACCGCCACCAGATGCGGGCCACCTTGCGGCAGTGGCACAGGTTCGGGAAAACGGTCCGGCTCGATGCCGCAATGCACTGTCTTGATCTTGGCCCAATGTTCGGGGCCGACCCATCGGCAAAGCTGGCTGCGGCCAAAAGATGAAATCGCCACCACAAAGGCCGCCGCTTCGATTTTTTGGCGGAGCGAAAGCGCAAGGGGCGCATCGAATTCCTCAGGCCCATGCACGGTAAAGCTGTAGCGCGGGCCACCAAGATAATGGGCCAGCATGGCAACAGTAGCGGAATTGGTGCCGAAATGGGCGTGCAGATGCGCGATGCCCAGATCGCGGCAACGTTGCGCGATATAGGCGGCTTCGACCAGATAGATCAGGTGGCGCATCCGCCCGCCCGTACCCAAAGGCCCATTGGCCCCCCTTGCACCACAGCGCAAGGCCCGGCCCAAAGCCCCCACGGTTTTGGCCGGGTGCAGAAGCATCCAGCGCAGAGCGGCGGCGATCAGCCGGATAAGACCGATTTCAAGCACATGTTCGGTGCGGAAATCTTCCGCAATGTCGCCCGCATCCACCAAGCCTTCGCGATCTGAGCGCAGGGCAAACCGGTGGATCGGCACGGCAATGCGTTCCAACGCCTGAATCTCGCGGCGGATGAACGTGTGCGATGCACGCGGATAGGTGTTAACCAAATAGGCAAGTTTCACGGGACACCACTTATTAACCACGCCCTGGTAGACGCATCATGCGGCAAGACTAAGGCGAACCCCCTAACAACTTCTCATCACGATGGCAAAATCGGCAAATTTCCAACAGGGCGCAACGGCGGCCTTCAAAGGGCGGTTTCCCGCTTTCGTTTCCGATGCAAGGCGCGATAGGGTGGCGGCGTGATGACGAGTGAGACGGTTCCTTTGCCCCAAAACATGTTTCGGCGCGCGCTTTCGGGCTCGGTGCTGACGGCGGGGTCATATGCGCTGACGCAGGCGCTGCGGCTTGGGTCGAACCTTATCCTGACGCGGCTTTTGTTCCCCGAGGCATTTGGCCTGATGGCGCTGGTCTCGGTGGTGCTGGTCGGGTTGTCGATGTTTTCCGATATGGGCATCGGCCCGGCAATCAGCCAACATCCGCAGGGCGATGATCCCGGCTTTCTGGATACGGCCTTTACGCTGGATGTGTTGCGCGGCCTTGGGCTTTGGCTTTTGACCTGCGCTTTGGCTTGGCCGGTGGCCCGCCTTTATGACGCGCCGGATTTGCTGCAACTCTTACCTGCCGCCGGGCTGACGCTGCTGATCGCGGGGTTCAACCCGACGCGGATTGACACGGCGAACCGGCATCTGCTTTTGGGGCGGGTGACATTGCTGGATCTGCTGGCGCAAGCGATCGGCATCCTTTCCATGATCGGGCTGGCCTTTGTGCTGCGGTCGGTTTGGGCCTTGGTGATCGGGGCGATCATCGGGTCGCTGGCCAAGCTTTTGGTGATGACATTTTGGCTGCCGGGGCGGGTGAACCGCTTTCAGTGGCAGGCCGATGCGGGGCGGGATCTGATACATTTCGGCAAGTGGATTTTCCTGTCCACCGCCTGCGGCTTTTTGCTGTCACAGGGCGACAAGGCGATATTCGGGGCCTATCTGACCAAGGCTGAGCTGGGCATTTATAATATCGGCTGGTTTCTGGCGTCTTTCCCGGTGCTTTTGGCGGGGGCAGTTACCGGGCGCATCTTGATCCCGCTTTATCGGGATCACCACCCAGCGCAAAGCCCGGAAAACGCAAGAAAAATGCGGCGTCTTCGTTATGTGGTTTCAGCGGGCGCATTGGGGCTTTTGGCCGTTTTGGGGTTGGTGGCGGTGCCCTTGGTCGGGGTTATGTATGACCCGCGCTACAATGCGGCCGGGGTGGTGGTGATCGTCATGTCCGTGGTGCACATGCCGGCGGTTATTGGCATGACCTATGACCAGTCGGCCTTGGCTGCCGGGGATTCCCGTAGCTATTTTCTGCTCATGGCGTTGCGCGCCGGGGTCCAGACGCTGGCCTTCCTGATCGGGATGGAGCTTTTTGGGCTGTGGGGGGCGCTGGCGGGGCAAGGGCTGGCACTGGCCGCCCTGCATCCTGCGGTCGTGCGGTTGGCGCGCAAGCATCACGCTTGGGATATGCGCCATGACCTGCTGTTCTTTCCCGCTGCTGCCATTCTTGCTGTGCTGATTTTGTGGGCCAATCGCCTGAATTTGGGGATGTAACGGAAGATGCGCCCAAATCCGGCCCCTCATGCGCCACAGTCTGACGATAATTTTCCGGCGGTGAGGTCGGGCGTATTTAGGGGGTGTTGCGACATGCAGATTGAACAAACCGCTTTACCGGGTGTCGTTATTCTGACGCCTCCGCGGTTCGGAGATGATCGTGGCTGGTTTACGGAAAGCTGGAACGCGGCACGCATGTCTGCCGCCGGCTTTTCCCTGAATTTTGTTCAGGACAATCACTCCATGTCGGCTGCTGTGGGCACTTTGCGGGGCTTGCATTATCAGCGCCCGCCTCATGCCCAAGACAAACTTGTGCGTTGCTCGCGGGGGGGCATTTTTGATGTTGCCGTCGATATTCGGCGCGGTTCGCCCAGCTATGGTGCTTGGGTTGGGGTAGAGTTGACGGCGCAAAACGGCAGGCAGCTTTTGGTGCCCAAAGGGTTCTTGCATGGCTTCGTCACCCGTGAGGCCGATACCGAGGTGCAGTATAAATGCACCGACGTTTACGCCCCCGAATGTGATGGCGCGATCCGCTGGGATGACCCGATGATCGGCATTGATTGGGGGCTTTCCACCCCGCCCTTACTTTCCGCGAAAGATCAGGCGGCGCCCTTCTTGGCTGATTTCGAAAGCCCCTTCGTCTGGGAGGGGCGGGCATGAAGCTGCTGATCACAGGGGGCGCGGGGTTCATCGGCTCGGCGGTGGTGCGGTTGGCGGTGTCGCGCGGCCATCGGGTCGTGAATGTCGATGCGCTGACCTATGCGGCCTGTCTGGACAATGTCGCCTCGGTGGCGGGTTCGGATCATTATGTTTTCGAACAGGCCGATATTCGCGACCGCGCGGCGCTTGATCGAATTTTCTTCGAACATAGGCCTGATGCGGTGATGCATCTTGCGGCAGAAAGCCATGTTGATCGCAGTATCGACGGGCCGGGTGATTTTATTCTGACCAATGTTAATGGCACCTACACCTTGCTGGAGGCTGCCCGCGCTTGGTGGGGGGCGGCGGGCAAGCCCGATGCATTTCGCTTTCACCACATTTCAACCGATGAAGTCTTCGGCTCGCTTGGGCCGACAGGAAAGTTCACAGAAGACACGCCTTATGATCCGCGCAGCCCCTATTCGGCCTCTAAGGCGGCCAGTGACCATCTGGTCCGCGCGTGGGGGGAAACCTATGGCTTGCCGGTTGTTCTGACCAATTGTTCCAACAATTACGGGCCGTTCCATTTTCCCGAAAAGCTGATCCCGGTTGTCATTCTGAATGCGTTGCAGGGTAATCCCATACCGGTTTACGGCGCGGGCGAAAATGTGCGCGACTGGCTTTATGTCGAAGATCACGCCGAGGCACTGCTTTTGGTGCTGCAAAACGGGCGCGTCGGCCGCAGCTACAATATCGGCGGCGAGAATGAGCGTCGCAACATTGATCTCGTGCGCATGATTTGCGCCATTCTGGATCACAAGCGGCCCAAATCCCGGCCCTATGCCGATCAGATTGCCTTTGTGACAGATCGGCCGGGCCATGATGCCCGCTATGCGATAGATCCAAGCCGCATTCGCGATGAACTGGGCTGGCGGCCCAGCGTTACCGTGGAAGCGGGGCTGGAGCGCACCGTTCAGTGGTATCTCGACAACGAAGCATGGTGGAAACCGCTGCAAGCGCGCGCAGGTGTGGGGCAGCGGTTGGGAGCCGCGCGATGAGGGTACTGGTCTTTGGCCAAACCGGTCAGGTCGCGCGCGAATTGGCGCGGCGGGTGCCGGATGGCATAACCGCGCGGTTTTTGGGGCGCGATGCCGCGGATCTTTCAGACCCTGACGCCTGCGCTGCGGCGATTTCAGATTGCGACGCGGTCATCAATGCCGCTGCCTGGACGGCCGTAGACAAAGCCGAAGCAGATGAGGCGGCGGCGACGGTGGTGAACGGCGCGGCCCCGGCGGCCATGGCTGGCGTCTGTGCCGGGCGGGGGCTGCCGTTTCTGCATATTTCAAGCGATTATGTGTTTGATGGGGCCGGGAAATATGCTTTTGCCCCCAACCACGCCGCCGCGCCTTTGGGGGCTTATGGCCGGTCAAAACTGGCGGGCGAGCTGGGTGTTTTGGCGGCTGGTGGGCGCAGCCTGATCTTGCGCACAAGCTGGGTTTTTTCCGCACATGGCGCGAATTTCGTGAAAACCATGCTGCGGCTTGGGGCGGAGCGGCCGGATCTGCGGGTGGTCGCGGATCAGGTCGGCGGGCCAACGCCTGCCGCTGCGATTGCCGATGCGCTTTACCTTTCGGCGCGGGCGATGGCCGAAGGGGCGCAAGGCGGCGTGCATCATTTTTCCGGCGCGCCGGATGTTGCATGGGCTGATTTCGCCCGCGCGATCATGGCGCGCGCCGGGCTTGCCTGCCGGATCGAGGATATTTCCTCCGCAGCCTATCCGACGCCAGCGCGACGCCCGGCGAATTCCCGGCTGGATTGTTCAAGTTTCGAGAGTGCTTTCGGCCTGACCCGCCCTGATTGGCGGGCCGGGCTGGATTTGGTTTTGCAGGAGTTAGGTTATGCAGCGTAAGGGAATTATTCTTGCAGGCGGCTCGGGCACGCGGCTTTGGCCCATCACCATGGGTGTGTCGAAGCAGTTGCTGCCCATTTACGATAAACCAATGATCTATTACCCGCTTTCGGTGCTGATGCTGGCTGGAATCCGTGAAATTGCCATCATCACCACGCCAGAAGATCAGGCGCAGTTCCAGCGGCTGATGGGCGATGGCAGCCAATGGGGGTTGAGCTTTACCTGGCTGGTGCAGCCTTCCCCTGATGGGCTGGCGCAGGCCTATCTGCTGGCGCGTGATTTCCTGAATGGGGCACCTTCGGCCATGGTTTTGGGGGACAATATCTTTTTCGGCCATGGTTTGCCCGAAGTTTTGGCCAGCGCGACGATGCGTACGCAGGGCGGCACGGTCTTTGGCTATCGGGTGGCAGACCCCGAACGCTATGGCGTGGTGGATTTTGACGCCGGCGGTCTGGTGCGCGCCATCGTTGAAAAGCCTGCGGTGCCGCCGTCGAATTTTGCGGTGACGGGGCTGTATTTCCTTGATGGCCGCGCCAGTGATCTGGCGGCGCAGGTGGTGCCCTCGGCGCGGGGAGAGTTGGAAATCGTCGATCTCTTGGAGTTCTATCGTGCCGAGGGGGCTTTGCAGGTGGAAAAGATGGGGCGGGGTTATGCCTGGCTTGATACGGGCACGCATGGCAGCCTTTTGGATGCTGGAAATTTCGTGCGCACCCTGACGGACCGGCAGGGCCAGCAGGTTGGAAGCCCAGATGAAATTGCCTATCGCCTTGGCTGGATCGGTGACGAAGAACTGGCGATCCGCGCGGCGATCTTCCGCAAGAACGGTTATGGCCATTATCTGAGCGGGATACTTGCGGAGTAGTGGCTCTGTCGTCCCGAAATTTCCTTTAATTGTTGCGATTTTTCGCTTCCATTGTTTCCAGATCATGCGAAGATCGCCCGGTGATTTGAAAGACGGGCGATGCTGGCAGGGACAGTGTTTTCAGCGATTGGCGGCGGCATGGCGGGCTTGGCCCTTGCGCTGTCTTGCGGGCACAATCTGCTGCAAATCGTGATCGCCTATCAACTTGGCGGCTTGATTGCCGTTTTGGCCTTCATCACGGCCATGCTGCCACAGCCCAAATCCGCCGGCGCGGCGGCGCGCGACTGACGGCAGGCAGGTATTGATCTCAACTGGCGAACAATTGCCAAACTCGGGTTTCGTGGCCCTTGGCGGCCGCATGTTTGGGCCAAGGGGCGAATCGCCTGCCGTGCGGAAAGCAATGTCATGCAATCTAAAGTTGATCGCGCCCCAATTGTGACGAGATCGCGGCAGAGATGCGGTGTAATTCAGGGTAAATTCGCGGCAAATGTGGCAAAAATAAGAAGTCCTCTCTCGCCAACGCCCCTCAAGTTCCTGTAAAATATGAAATTGGGGGCGTACTTGTAGAGTGCGATTATGTGCTGCGGTTTTGGTGCTGAAGTGCCCGTATTGCGGGTATTGGTGGGGTGTTTTCCTGCCAAACGGTGCTTTCCAAGGGATTTCGCAAGCTGCATTGTTGTCGGGTGACAGACAATGACGATGACTTTTCCCGAATTCGGCGCGGGCTTGGGGCTGCCGGGGGATGCCAATATTCAGGCGGCTCTTGCGCTTCCACGCCGGGCTGGGGCCTATCGCAATCTGTTCAAGCGGGCCTTCGACGTGACGGTTATCTTGATGGCGGCACCGGTGGTTGTGCCGCTGGTGGCGGCCATGGCGGTGGCTGTCGCGCGTGATGGCGGTAAGCCGTTTTATTCACAGCTGCGCGTGGGCAAAGGCGGTAAGCGGTTCCGTATGTGGAAATTGCGCAGCATGGTCTGCGATGCGGATGAACGGATGGAGGCCTATCTTGCCACCCACCCGGAGGCCCGTCTGGAATGGGATCTGACGCAGAAACTGAAGGATGACCCGCGTATCACCCGCATCGGCAAGGTGCTGCGCCAAACCTCGCTGGATGAGCTGCCGCAGTTGTGGAATGTGTTGATGGGGGAGATGAGCCTTGTTGGCCCCCGCCCGATCATGCTTAGCCAGCAGGCAATCTATGCCGGCGTCTCGTATTATCTGCTGCGGCCGGGCTGCACGGGCTATTGGCAAACGGCTGGCCGCAACCGCACCACCTTTGAGGCCAGGGCCGATTATGACACGGCCTATGAAGAAAACCTGTCGCTTCTAACGGATCTGAAGATTTTGATCGGCACCGTGGGGGTGATGCTGCGGGGCACGGGCTGCTAAGCCCAGCCCGCCGCATACCAGAATGCAAAAGACCCGCCGGTGTTCCGGCAGGTCTTTTTTGTGGTGTGACAGGGGTCAGACCAGGGCCGCAATCCCCAGCAAGACCAAGGTTGCTGCGCCGGAAAGAACGGCAAAGCGGGGCAGGCCCAAAAGGGGTTTTGTCGGGTCATCCAGCAATTTCAGGGCACCGCGCCCTGATGGGCCAGGCCGAGAGGGCTGAATTTCCGGGATTGTGACGACGGGGCGCAGATCCAACTGGCGCTCCATCTGCGCGGCGCTGCGCACAACCGGGTGGAGCAGATCCAGCACGAAGGCCAGCGCCAGTGCCGCGACCACGCTTGCCAAGGCCCCGGCAATGGCAAGCTTTTTGTTGCCGCCGCCCATCGGGCCTTCGGGCACGATGGCGCGTTCCAGCAAGGTAAAGCGTTCAGCTTGCTGCAATTCGGCCAGCCGACTATCGGTTTCCGCCTGTGCCATGCGGGAAATCACCGTGTCATGCTGGTTTTGCAACTGTTCCAACTGGCGCTCAAAGCCCGCCAGAACCCGCTCTGCCTCGGGCGAGGTGGCAAGCTCTGCCTGCAACTCATCGCGGTGGGTTTCAGTATTGGCGATCTGGGCATCCAGAACGCCGGAGCGGGCGGCAATATCCTCCAGCGCGCGCCGGTCGGTTTCGCGCTGGGCCTTTTTGGCCATTATCTGCGCCGCTTCGCCGTTCAGCGCCACCAACTCCTGACGCTGGCGGCGCAGGTCGGTTTCGACGTTGACCAGCTCGTCGCGCAAAGCTTCGCGCATGGCGGGCAGGGTGGTTGCGTTTTCGTTCTTATAGGTGGCGATTTCGGCTTCGACGCGGGCAATCTCCTGCCCGATCCGCGCCGCTTCTTCCCGAAAGAAAACGACATTCTGATCGGCAAGGCTGCGCTGGCCGGCGGCAGACTGATCCAGGATGCCTTGGGCGAAATCATTGGCCACCCTTGCTGCCAGCTCGCCCTCACCCATGCGGGCAAAGACCAGAATGGCCGAAAGGTTTCGCGGCTCGCCATAGGTTTGCCCGGCGGCGGAATCGACGCCCTGAAAGCTGATGGCGCTACGCAGGAGGTCAATCTTTTTGTCCAATGACAGGGCAAGATCGGCATAGATGCCGTGCCGTTCAATCACGGCAGCCAGATTGTTGCGGGTGGTCAGGCGCTGTTCTATCGCCTGCAAGGTGGCGGCGGCGGCGCTGCTGCGCTGGCTGTCGCTGCCCCGGACCGCCGCACTTTCCACCTGAATGACCGCCGCCGTTTCATAGGTGTCGGGGCGCGATTTTGCATAGACCGCCGAGACCAGCGTGCCAAGCGCCACGATGGCAATGATAAGCCAGCGGCGGCGCGACAACAGGTTCAGAAACTCTTCCAAAGACTGAATTTGCCCCATGGCCTATGCCTTGCCATAGCTGTGACGCCGGGCGGCGTGGTCTTGTGCACGGTTCAGCACAACCCCCATCAAGGGCAGGCGCCCTTCGAAAAGCCGCTCGCAGGCGCGCAGTTCTTCGGGCGAAGTTTTTGTGCCATCCGCCACCAGCAAGACCGCATCCAGCGCCCCCGCCATTGCCAGAACATCATCAGTGCCCAAAGCAGGGGGCATGTCGTAGATCACGACTTCGGGGGCCAGTTGTTCGACCATGGCCGCCAGCGCAACGGCCGTGTCGGGGCTGTGCAGCATTTCGGCGGCCATATCGACGGGGCTGCCATTCAGCCCCAAGGCAAGGCTGCGCCCAAAGCGGCGAAACACCGATTCAAGCGGCTGTTCGCCGGTCAGGAAATCGGCCAGATCGGGGGCATCGGTCAGCCCCAAAAGCCCGGCCAGTTGCGGGCGGCGCAGATCAAGATCAACCAGCGCGCTGCGGCTGCCGGGACGGCGGGCCAGCGAAAGCGCAAGGTTGGTTGCGACAAAACTTTTGCCGCAGCCATGGCTGGGCGATGTTACGGCAATCCGGCTCCATCCTTGGCTTGCCAGACCATGCAAAAGCTTTGATCGCAACTGGTCTATCGCCAGCGCGGCGGGCTGGTTTTTCGGGGTTGGAAACAAATTGTTTCCTTCAAGAATTTCCACCGAAAGCTGAACAGCGGTGAGTGATTCCCACACCTTGGCCGGGTTCACGCGGAAGGGCACTTGTGGCGCGGTAAATATCTCGCGGCTTTTGATAAGGTCTAATGTCATGGGCTGGGCGGTCACGGTGCGCCCCGGTCTGAACAAAGACGCGGTTGCCCCACGAGGCGCGGCGCGGTTTGCAGATTTGTCTTCGGACATGGCCGAAAACTCCATATTTTCGCGCCAAAATGGACGCGGCACCATTAAATCATGTCTGGACATCAAAGGTCCGGCTCCATCTACAACGCGGCGAAATTCGCCGCGCCGACCACATTGGGCCCACCTTGTGGTGGGCAAGATGCCCGAATTACCCCTTCTGCCCTTGCGGCGCGTCTGCGCCATGGCCGTGAAGGAATCGCCCGGGCCCCCGCCCAGTAAGACAACCTTTAGCAGAAAGCGTGTAAAAAAGCAAAGTGTGGCGAAGCTGTGGCAAACGTGGCAAAGCCATGGCAACGGCGTGGCAATCTGTAGGGCGGCAGGCGGGTAATGGTTGGGCATCTCACGGTTGATGCGGTGGTGATCGGGCGCAACGAAGGCGCGCGGCTGGTGGCCTGTCTGGCATCGCTGAAGGGCAGGGTGCGCCGGTTGGTTTATGTCGATTCCGGCTCGCAGGATGGCTCGGTTGCTGCGGCGATGGCTGCGGGGGCTTTCGTCGTAAAATTGGATATGGCGCAGCCCTTCACGGCGGCGCGCGCACGTAATGCCGGGCTTCGGGCCTTGGTGGATGATCCGCCGGACTTCGTTCAACTCGTCGATGGCGATTGTGAGGTTCGGCCTGATTGGATCGCGACCGGGCTTAGCGCATTTGCCCAGCATCCCGCCGCGGTGGTGATTTGTGGCCGCCGGCGTGAACGCGCGCCCGCGGCTTCGGTTTACAACGCGCTTGCGGATATGGAATGGGCCACGCCGATTGGTCTGGCCCTTGCTTGCGGTGGCGATGCGATGATGCGCTTTGCGGCCGTGCAGGCGGTTGGGGGCTATGATGCGACGCTGATTGCAGGCGAGGAGCCTGACCTTTGCCTGCGCCTGCGCAAGCGGGGGGGGGAGATTTGGCGGATTGATGCGGAAATGACCCTGCATGATGCCGCGATGACACGCTTTTCTCAGTGGTGGCGGCGCGCGGTGCGGGCTGGTCATGCCTTTGCCGAGGGGGCGGCGCGCCATGGGTTTTCGCATTGGGGCCGCGAAACCCGCCGGGCGTTGTTTTGGGGGGCGGCTTTGCCCTTTGCCACGGTGGCGCTGGGCGCGTTTCAGCCTTTGGGCTGGCTGTTGCTTTTGGCCTATCCCTTGCAATTCATCCGTCTGGCGCGGCGCAACGGCGGGGCTTGGGCCTGGTTCACCTTGCTTGGCCGGTTTGCCGAGGCGCGCGGCGCCTTGGGCTATTATGCCCACAGGCTTGCTGGCCGGCGCGCGAAGATCATCGAGTATAAATAGCCTTAACGCAGGGCCTGCATGGCGGCATCATTCATCCGGCAATCGCGCAGGCTGTCAGTGCCGCAGCGGCGTGGCGTCAGATCTTTGGTCAGGCAGATGCGGGCTTCTTGAATCATACCGGCGGTGCAGGTGATGGTGATCTGGTCACGCATCAGGCCCGGATTCGTCTCCAGAAAGGCGTCTTCAACCACCTGTGCCGGCAGCTTCACATCCTTGTGCAACTGCGCAAAAACCGGCGGCAGGGTGATGCTTTTCAAGGCTGCGCGTGCCGTGCGGTAATAGTCGCGTGGCGAAAGCCCGGCGCAGCGGCCATGTTTTTTCCATTGGTAAAAGGCTGATCCGGCGCCGCCGAAAACATCGGCCATGGCGGCGGTTTCCCCGCGTGTCGGGTCGCGCTCGGCGGTGCGGCAATAGCTTGGCCAGCCGGTTTCATATTGCGGCCAAAGCCCATGCACGACCCATGTCACGCCCCGCCCTGCATCGCATTGTGGATCATGGCGTGCATCGCCTTCCAGCGCGC
>Ga0172373_10000095_pt1 | contig 123905 bp, 114 predicted proteins | sample Lak10m_2_FD_114546 | JGI IMG/M metagenome (GOLD analysis project Ga0172373, IMG submission 114546) | Freshwater microbial communities from Kabuno Bay, South-Kivu, Congo - kab_092012_10m | ecosystem: Environmental > Aquatic > Freshwater > Lake | place: Democratic Republic of the Congo...
GAAAAATCAAGGACTGAAAGTTCAACACTCGTTGTTATGTTTGTTTTTGTTACCCTTATCGTCCTTGTAAACATCGTTGTAATTATCGGACTGATCAAGGGAAGACAAACCCGGATGAAATTGGTTAATGGTCTCATCACCATGTACAAAGATCAGAATGTTGCAAAGTACTACGATGAATCACTGCTAAGCAACTACAATGTCAGGTACAACCTTTTTATATTGGTTGTCGTTTGTACCGGTGTCATCGCGACAATTGTTCCTTTTATCCTGAGGTAAGGCTGCTCCCTGCATCAATTATAACGAAGGACATTAAAAATTTACAGATGAAAATGATCTATATGAAATATCCATACAAACATCGTTTGTGCAAACCGCGGATGATAATAATGGATATTCCATGTGACCATTAAATAAAAATTATTAACACATGAAAACAAAACTGTATTTGTCAGCTATCGCAGCGATCATGATCGTCGTGTTGACCGGATGTCCCTATGAATCGGGTGTTTCACTTGGAGATGCCAAAGATTCAAAGATCGATCCGCAACTATCCGGGACCTGGATTGTGAAAACGCCGGATCCACAAGGGCATCATGATACCCTGATTTTTATACGATTCAACGATCACGAATATTACATCGAATCGCGTGAATTGTTAAATTCCAAAACGGTTGTTAGTAGGGGCCGGGGATTTATTACCCTGATCACCGGTCAGAGCATTTTGAACCTCAATCCGCTGGATAATCCTGGGAAGATATTTTTCGCACGGTATTCCCTTAAGGGTGATACCCTGATGACCGGTTACGCGTCGGACCGGTTTATTAAGGAAAAATTTTCAACTGTTCGCGAATTACATGATTATTTCATGAAAAATATGAAGAAAGAGGAGTTTTATGAACCCGGCGACACCCTGATCCGGGTGAAACAATAATATTTAAAAAGAAAACACCATGAAAAAATCAAACCGCATCATCCATTGGATACCCCGGATCCTGTGCATCCTGGCCATCCTTTTTATCAGCATGTTTGCGCTCGATTCCTTCGACCCGAAGCTGACCATGTGGCAGCAGATCGGCGGTTTCCTGATCCACCTGATCCCGACCTACATATTGATTATTTTCCTGGTCTTTGCCTGGAAATGGGAACTGATAGGAGGGCTAATGCTGATAATTTTTGCTCTTGGTTTTACACCGTTTATTTATATTCATAATTACCAGATGAATCATTCGGTCTGGATTAGCCTTTCCATTATCATGATGATCAACTTGCCTTTTGTGCTGACCGGGGCTCTATTTGTAACAAGTCATTTTCTGAAGAAGAAGGCGCAAACACAGAACCAGCCATCCAATACCTGAAAAGGGATCCCACCGAGCGTCATTACAAATGACGCTCAGCAAGAGTTAAAATCGCAAGAAAGCTCCCTCGAACCAGATGCCACGGAAAAAAATGAAATAAATTTATAAATGAAACTCAGAATCATAGTGCTCTTTCTGCTTATCTTGTCATTTTCATGTAAGAAGGAAGAAATTGATTACGAAAATAGTAGAATATCTTATTTTGAAAACATAAAGGAGGGGTCTCACAATGATTCTATAATTAATTGTGTCACCTTTAATATCCATTTGGGATTTCGGGCAACTCAGGATCCATGGAATAAAGACGATGTTGGAGCCGATGAAGAACAAATGAAAAATATCGCACGTTTATTGAAAAAAATAAATCCCGATATTATAGCGTTACAGGAGGTTCCCCTAAACCGTTACAATGCCATAATTAAAAACTTTCTGGAAGTACTGGCAACAGAAATGAACATGAACTATGCATTTGGAGCGCATGGATACAATGATCCATATGGTATTTATCCAGTGTATGGTGAATGGGGAACAGCCATACTGACCAATTATAAAATTCTTGATATTAATAATATAGAAGTTGAATATATCAGCAAATGGGAAAAAAGGAGCATGCTGGATGCATGGATTGAAATTAATCCAACGAAGAAAATCCATGTACTTTCACTACATTATTTACCAATTGAAGAAGGAATACCCAATACGGAGAATTATATAAAGCAGATATCAGGACCAATAATTTTAATGGGCGATTTCAATTATACCGGTGAAATAACAAATTTCAGCAATATCGGATTGCTTGATGTGGATTCAACATATGAAAATAAATGGATTGACCGTATATTTTATTCAGGCAGCCATTATAAATGCCTTGAATATGGCACCATTCCTGATAGCGTCTGGTGGATCTCAGATCATCCGGCAAATTATGGATTATTGAAAGTAAAACCGTGAATATCATTGAGATCAGCAACCGGCATAGATTCCTTCTAGTTTATCTTGATTAACCGGATAGTTTTAGTATTTTCTCCTGCAGATAATCGGCAAAAATAGAAACCTGCCGGAAAGAGATTATTTGTCATATTCACCGTATAGGTTCCTGCAGTCTGATTTTTATCGACCAAAGTGCTGATCACTTCACCATAAACATTGCAGATATCCAGCTTCACATGACCCGGGTTAGAGATTTTATACTTGATAACGCTTAGATCGCGGAACGGATTTGGGGAACTTGTCAGTGAAAGAATATCTTGGGTTCCGGGATTTTCTTTCATCCCGGTGATATCCGGTACAATATGTGAATAATAAACATCCTCTTCCCCGTTTAAAGTGTTGGCCCATGCCAGATGTGCCCCAATATTATCCGATTTCATATCGAAATAATCGCCCATTTTGTCCTGCTGGGGATAGCCAATGCTGGGGTCGAATTCATCGGATAACTTTTCATTAGGCGACCATGTTTCTCCCTGATCAACAGAATAGCAATAATAAAGTGCCGACAAGTAAGTACCAACAGGAGCTTCGCGGGTATCGAGCCAGATCACATCGATCCTGCCGTTTGGCGCCACCGACATTGTTCCAAACCATTGGTAATGAGCAGTACTTGCGTCGGTATTAATACGTTGTGGAGCACTCCACGTTAGTCCTCCATCTGTGCTCTTTGCAAACATCACATCAGCAGGATCACTGGTCGAGATTCGTGGCATTGAGGCCAGTACATAAATGTTTCCACGTCCTGTTCCGTTGGATCGATCAACGTCAATATAGGCCTGTCCCAGGATGCCAACTGGATTGACCGGTGCCTGTCCTGTGATAAATCCATCCATGTCGACATAAGTTGAAAAGTCCCAAAAAACCGGATTGCCAGATATTTGAGCTTCGGTCGATTTTGAAACCACAATACCATCCGATGCACCCGATCCGGCAATATATAGTTCACCATCAGGTCCGACTGCCATCGTTCCCCAATAAGGGTTCCCGTCGACTTCGACACATTCTTCAAAACTGTTACCATCATCTGTGGAACGGGTGAAAAACCCCGGCATGCACGAACTATAGTAAGAAGTCCAGTATGAATATATATTTCCGGTTCCCTGGCCACCGGTACGGTCGATGGTCATCCATTGCTTGTCACCTCCGTGTGCATTGGTACCGTTATTCCATGAAGCACCGCCATCAGAGCTTTTAAACACCTTACAAACATAAGTACTGAAATTTGTTGTCAAGCTGTTATAATAAAAATTACCGGCTGAATCGGAATCAAGCACAGGGTCGGATCGGAAGATTCCTGGTTGAATCACACCAGGAAAGGTCCAAGTTTGTCCTGCATCAGTTGAATAACCATATCCGGCTTGCCTGAAATTGCTGCCGACATTGTCGAATTGCCGCCATCCGATCACCATCCGGTCCGGATTGATTGGATCAACCGCGATGGAAGGTTCGTTAGCTGCATCACCGACAATGTTGTATCCATTGGCATCAACATTGACTTGTGTCGTAAAGATGCCAGTATTTTTCAATCGGGGAGCTAAAGTTTTTTTTCTATCAGTTGGAGGTGGGAGGTAGCTATCATCAGGAAATTCATGATGCATTTTTACTTTTTCAGCAGCAGGTATGGGAATATTCTGACTGAAAGATAATATTGGGCAAATCATTATGACCGCCCAAATAAATAGCGTTGAGGTTATAAAGTTTTTCATATTGCAAAGTACGGAATTTTTTTCCATTTTTCGTTTTCCATTTTTCACTAAAATTCGTCCGGCAACGATTTCAACTGTTCATAAGTAAACACCGGTCCGTCTTTACAAACATAGGTAGAGCCAATATTGCAGCGGCCGCATTTGCCAAGACCACATTGCATTTTCATCTCCAGGGTGGTGATGACGTCTTTGGGTGCAAAGCCCAGCTTATCGAGTGACAACAAAGTATATTTGATCATGATGGGGGGGCCACAGGTAATGACTTTTGTGTTGTCAACCGTTGGCTTTACAACTTCTTCAAGGATCTTTGGAACGACCCCAACATTGTCTTTCCATGTTTCCTCAGCTTTGTCGATAGTAAGAATAATCTTAAGAGAAGGATTTTTCTGCCATTCCTTTATCTCTTCCTTATAACATAGGTCAGATGAAGTACGGGCCCCGTAAAGGATAGTAAAATCCTTATAATCATTTCTGTTATCGATACAATATTGTATAAGTGATCGTAAGGGTGCCAAACCGATGCCACCACCAACAAAGAGGAGATTCTTCCCTTTGATCTCCTCCAGTGGGAACCAGTTCCCGTAAGGACCACGAATACCAACTTCATCCCCTTCGTCAAGATTGTTGTGAATGTCGGATGTAACAGTTCCTGCTTTCTTGATTGAACAATCGAAATATCCTTTACGAGTCGCAGATGAGGATATACAGAAGGTACATTCCCCATAACCGAGCAATGAGAATTCAACAAATTGCCCGGGGAGCCAGGTAACTTTTTCCATAAGGACCTCATCCTTGAATTTCAGCCGATAAGTACGGATATCGGGCGTTTCCTGGATGATCTGCTCTATCTTGCAAAGTGTCGGGACTAAAAGCTGTTCCATAACTGTTCATTTGAACCCCCACCCCACACCCCTCCCCCTCAGGGGGAGGGGCTGGAAGAGGGCTATTTGTTTACAACCTTATTAACTACCTCAAAAATGCTGATGTTCACCGGGCATGAGATGGCACATTTTCCACAACCCACGCACAAATTCAAACCAAAACGTTCCTTGTAATAAACAAACTTATGCATGGCCCTTTGACGCCAGCGGCGATACTTCACCGGCCGTGGGTTGTGCCCGCCAGCCATCAAGGTGAAATAACCGTTATTACAGGAATCATAGCTTTTATATCGGACACCGCTGTCTTTTATTTTTTCATCCGAAATCTTGAAACAATGGCAAGTCGGACAAATAAAAGCACAGGTGTTGCAACTGATACAGTTGGCAGATACATTTTCAAACTCCGGAGAATCAAATAATTTTCCAAGTTTCTCATTGACCTCCTTATAATTCATCTTTAACCGGAAAGAAGCTGCGAAGGCGTCAAACTGCTTTTTTATCTCTTCCTCTGCCGACTGCTGACTGCCGACTGCCGACTGCAGACTCGTAAGCTCCTTGAGAAACGTCTCCCCTTTCTGGGTTTTTCCCTGTAAATAGACCTTCCCCTCCTGTCCGTTCACAATCAGCACATCCATTGCATCCATGTTCTCCACATCATAATCGAGTGAAGTACAGAAACAATGAATATCTGCCTTATCGCAACGAGTGGAGATAATCACAGTGTTTTCACGACGTTTTTGGTAATCGGTATCGTGGTAATCCCAATGGTAAACTTTATCCAGGACCTGTAAACTGCGTGCATCGCAATGTTTCACACCCAAAATCACCCGTTTTTCCGTAAGAGTATCTTCATCTGTTTCTTTCACGTTAGTCCCGGCGCTGGTCGCCGTATATTTCATGATCTTGGCAGCCCGCGGAAAAAACAAGGGCTTAATACTCATTGTCTTTGCAATCGGTGAGTCAGGGTCACATTTGGATAGAGTCAGAACCCGTTTGAAATCAAATTTCCCGAATTTCTCGACCGGGGCGTAGGTTTCGTTCTTGGTAATGACGGCTTCATAGAATTTTTGTAAGCCTGCTTTATCGGTAACAAATGTTGTAACGTTCATAACAGATGGTTCGGATTACATAATAAAATCATCAGGATCTTGCAAGCTGTATTTGTAAAAAGCTCCACGATCATCGGGAATGACCCCGGCTAGATGCTCCTGAAAGTTTTCATAGATCACCCTTTCATTCTGCTTGTGTAGCAGGTGCAACGGAAGATGGCTTGGACAGGCTTTTTCGCAGTTGCGGCAATCTACACAACGCCCTGCCAAATGTAACGACCAGGTCATCAGTGCATGAAAAGCGCTTGAAGTGGTATTAGCCCCGTTGTATAAAGTTGAAGTTTCCTGGTCAATACAGCATTTGGTACAATAACAGAGCGGACAGGAGTGCCGGCAGGCATTGCACCGGATACAGTTTTCAAAAATCTCTTCGAAAAACTGCCTGCGATCTACTAACGATTTCTCTGCAAGTACGGAGATATCCAGATTGATCCTATAATTATTTTTACCTGTTGGGATTCCGAGGAGTTCGTCAAACACTACTGCATCCGGGATAACGCACTCCTGGCAATTCTGCATTTTTTGTCCTGATTCATCCACGACACCTTCACAACAGATTCCAATAATATAAAGTTTATCACGTTTTGCCTGGCTCTCGGTTAACATCAGGTTAAGTGAGCGGCTGTCGCATCCTTTGACCACCAACCCGAGTCGTTTGTTCTTTGTATGTTCCTGTTTTAGATAATTGACAAGGTTAAAAACCGATTTTGAGGTGAACACGAGTTTGGAAATGTCTTTAGGATCGGTGATTAACTCCGGTACTTGGTTGTCATCAAAGTCATTCTGCCTGTAACCGATAAATATATCGATCTTATCTTCGGCAAAAAGTTTTGCTGCAATCTCCTGTATTTGTTTTGTATAGTCCATTACTTATCGAAGTTTTCTTTCTTATATAAATGAAGTGGTCCCAGTTTCTTAATGTCCTCTGTCACTTTTGCAACTACCTTGGCAAACTTTGGTCCTTCGGCTGCCGAAACCCATGAAAATTGTATCCTGTTTTCATGAAATCCTACCATATTAAGCAATTTTTTGGTCACCAGGAAGCGCCGGCGAGCATAGTAATTACCACTGATATAATGGCAGTCGCCGGGATGGCAGCCCGAGATGAGAACGCCATCTGCTGTAGTCTGCAGGGATTTTATGATGAACCATGGGTCGACCCTGGATGAACAGGGAACACGGATGATCCGTATGTTGGGCGGATATTGGATCCGGGAAGTCCCGGTAAGGTCGGAACCTGCATAGGAACACCAGTTACACAAAATTCCAATGATGACCGGTTGCCAGTTCTCAGGGGCAACAATATCCGGTTTTTCAATGCTTATGATCTTTTCTTTTATTTCTGCTTCCATTAGATTGCAACTATCTCGTTAATGATTTGAGGATCGGTAAAACCAGCCAGACTGATGGCCATACTGCGGCAAACAGCTACACAGGAGCCACAACCCTGGCAAACGCCTTCGTTGATCTTCGCAACTGTGCGCATTTCTTTGGAACCAGGACCAACCGGTACCTCATCGGTAACAATAGCCTGGTAAGGACAAACTTTTATACAGTTCTGACATCCGGTACAGAATTCGTTGTTTACCTTCGAGATCATTGGGTCTTTCTTCATGGTATCTCCGGAGAACAAACCACATACCTTAGCGGCACATGCCGATGCCTGCGCAACTGTATCGGGAATATCTTTCGGAGCCTGCGTACAACCGGCAAGGAAAATACCGGCTTTGGCAGTTTCCACGGGCCTTAGCTTGGGATGGGCTTCCGACATATACCCGTATTTGTCGTAAGAAACACCCAGCAATCTGGCCAGGTCGGGATTTCCTTTGGGTGGAATAATCGCGGTAGCCAGTACAACCATATCGGCTTCAACTTCCACCACCTGTCCGATCTGTGCATCTTCCCCGCGAACAATCAGCTTATCCCCTTTCTTGAATATCTTAGAGACCCGGCCTCGTAAATAAGTCGCTGCCGTATCGACCTGGGCTTTCTTGACAAACTCTTCATATCCTTTACCAGCCGCACGAATATCCATGTAAAAGATATACGCATGCGAATCATGAACTTTGTGATGAAGCAGGATGGCATGCTTAGCGGTGTACATGCAGCAGATCTTCGAACAGTATTCAATTCCCTTGGCATCATCGCGCGATCCGATACATTTTATAAATACCACACTCTTCGGTACTCTTCCGTCGGAAGGACGTATTGGTAAACCGCCGGTTGGACCGTTGGCAGAGACCATACGTTCAAACTCGAGCGAGGTTATAATATCTTTGAACCTGCCAACACCGTATTCCTCATAGGGTTTTGGGTCCCACAGGTCATAACCGGTTGCGATGACAACGGCTCCGATCTCACGTTCTACAACTTCGTCCTGCATTTTATAGTCGATAGCTCCCTTTTCACAAACCTTGGCACAGATCCCACATTTGCCTTTGAGGAGCATGGTGCAATGTTCTGCATCAATGACCGGCTTATTCGGAACTGCCTGTGGAAAAGGAGTGTAAATGGCTTTCCGCTTGTCAATGCCCATATTGTATTCGTTTGGAACTTTTACTGGACATTTTTGCCAGCAGGCACCGCAGCCGGTACATGCCTTGAAGTTCACATACGAGGCTTTCTTTTTGATTTTGGCTTTGTAGTTACCAACATAGCCGTCAAGCTCAATTACCTCCGAATACGGGATCAGTTCTATAAACGGATGAGAAGCAACATCAACCATTTTTGGCGTCAGAATACACTGGGAACAGTCAAGGGTTGGGAAAGTCTCATCGAGCTGTGCCATACGGCCTCCTATCGAAGGGCTCTTTTCTACCAGGGTGACCGGGATTCTGGCATCGGCAATATCCAGGGCTGCCTGGATACCGGCAATACCGCCACCGATGACGAGGGCGCGTTTAGTGACCGGTACAGAAATTTCATGTAGTTGTTCGTTGGCAATCGATTTTGCAACCGCCATGCGTACCAAGTCCGAAGCCTTCTCGGTAGCTGCTTTCTTATCTTTCTGGTGAACCCAGGAAGAATGTTCACGGATATTGGCTACTTCAAGCAGATAGGGATTCATCCCGGCATCGCTTAATGCTTTGCGGAATGTTTTTTCATGCATTCGCGGAGAACAGGCAGCAACGACAATGGATGTAAGCTTGTGCTGAACAATGGCATCCCTGATCATCTGCTGGCCAGGATCGGAACACATATATTTATATTCGATGGCGTATTTGACCTCCCGAATGCGCTTGGCTTCTTCTATAACCTGGGGGACATCAACAAAGTCGGCAATGTTAGCGCCACAAAAACAAACGAAAACACCTACTCTGGCCATTATTCTACCTCGCTTTCTGCTTCGACAGCTTTTTTGGTTTTCTTAACTTTTTCCGGAACCAGTTCAATTTTCCCAATGTTGGCAAGAGCTCCATCAACTGGAACGATATGCTTGTCAAACATCATTTCTTCTTTGGGCATACCGAAAGCCAAAGCCATTAATTGTGTAAAATAAAAGATGGGAAGATCATATCTTTTCCCGGTATGTTTTTCGATATCAGGCTGCCGCATATCGAGGTTCGACTGGCATAACGGACAGGCTACCACAATAGCATGGGCGCCACTATCTTTAGCCATCGCCAGAATCTGGCCGCTAAGGTTAATCACCACTTCCGTGTCGGAAATGGAGAAAGAAGCGCCACAACATTCGGTTTTGTAATCGAATTCGGTGGCTTTGGCTCCAAGTGCTTCAATGATCCGGTCCATGGATACCGGGTATTCCGGTGAGCCAAACTGAGTGATGGCTTTCGGACGGGTCAGCAGACAACCATAGTAACAAGCGAGTTTCATTCCGGCGAGCGATTTGGTCACTTTGGCTTTAATAGCTTCCAGTCCGACATCCTCGTAACAATACTGCAACATCGACTTTACAGCTACCTTCCCTTTATATGTCCCTTCATCAACAACGGTGGAATTGATTTCATGTGCCAGTTCGGGATTATCATCCATATGAACTTTTGTGACTTTTAATCTCTGATAACAGGAGGCACAGGGAATGGCCATGATATTGTTGTTGAGTTTTTCGGCTAAAATCAAATTTCTAAGCGGGAGGGCATATGCCAGGGTTTCACTCATCGTATGTGCCGAGGTAGCTCCACAGCAGTTCCAGTCGGGCAGCTCCTCCATTTGTACATCCAGGGTAGTCATGACCATCCTGACTGTCCTGTCGAATTCCTCGCTGGTACCATGCGCGGAACAACCCGGGAAATAGGTTAATTTCTTCATGTTGGACATTTATGAATGCTTCTTTTCAAGTTTTTCAGCTAATTGATACATGCGCTTAATAGCCTTTACACTTTTAACCGGTTTCACGCCCAATGGAATCTTTCCTTTTAATAAGGCTTTCGGGGCCAGGTGCATGTCTTTGAACAGATTGCGGGTCCGGATATTGAATTCGGCCATCATCCGGAGTTCATAATTCCGGCCATATCGCTTAATCATGTCGAGGAAAATCTCATGGAATTTACGGATCTCCTTTACCTTCCTAGAATCATTGATATAATTCTCTTCTATGGACAGGTGCCGAATGGCCTCCATTACAGCCGGAATTTCTATTTCGCGAGGGCAGCGCCCTGAGCAAGCGGAACAGGTCAGACAGAACCAGGTGGAATTTGCCATACAGACTTCATTCTTCATTCCAAGCTTGATCAATTGCATGATCTCCCGGGGTGGAAAATCCATGTACTGGGAAACCGGACAGGTGGAAACACATTTTCCGCATTGGTAACATTCGAGGACATTGGCGCCACTCATTTTATTCACCGCTTCCAGAAATGTATTTTCTCCTATGTATGAGAGTGTTATCATAAAAAAATAATATATTGTTAATAAATTAACAGCACAAAGTTACGAAAAAAATATTTAGGAAAGATTCTAAATTATGGCTATTTGTACATCAAAATACAAAGTTACGCATTAATTGATATAGTTAGATTTTTGAAAGTATCTAAAATGAAATGAAGAACCCAAAATATTTACTCTATTGACCCATATCAATGGTAAAAAAAGGCGATCTTAAACCAGATCGCCTTATATTCAATATTCTTTATTTTATTGCAATGTAAATTTAATAGGTAAGTTAAACTGTACCCTCACGGGGACCCCACGTTGTTTCCCGGGAACCCATCTGGGCATCGCCTTTACCACTCGGATTGCTTCTTCATCGCAACCACCGCCAATTCCACGAAGAACTCTTACGTCGGTTATGGAACCGTCGATTTCAACAACGAAAGTGACGAATACCTTTCCCTGGATACCCAGTTCTTTTGCTTCTTCCGGATATTTAATATTATCCGTTAAAAACTTGATGCGGGATTCTTCTCCTCCGGGATAGCCTGGTTGTTCTTCAACTACGGTAAATATTTCAGCTTGTTGAGGTTGTTCGATGACCTGGGGTTTTTCGTCTTTTATCTCTACCGAAACATCTTCCGTAGGGACTTCGGGATTGGCTTTATTTGCAAGGTCATCCTGTGTCTGAAGACCGGTTTCAATGGTAGTATCTTCAACAACCACCGGAGCAGTAAATTTCACTTTTGCTACCAATGCTTCCGGAGGTGGTGGTGGCGGCGGAGGGGGTGGAAGTTCTTCTTTTGGCGCATTCATCATCTCCGCGGTTACTGATTTTTCTTTTTCCCTGATCAGGCGGCTTTTATTCAGGTAACTTGAGATCAGTGGATAACCAACCCCTGCTCCTATCAGTACCAGGCCTATGATCAAGGAAACAGTAACATATTTGCGGTACTTTTTTCGGAGCTGATAGGAGCCATACTCCTTGTTCCTGTTTTTAAAGACCATTTCCTCCAGCGATTCGATACGCTGTTCTTCGATTGCCATATACCTCTTTTTAAAGTGTTAAAATGTTATCTCCTTATTTTGGAGCGGTCTTCAGCATTTCCAGCTCAACCGAGTTAAGGTCAACCACAGCATAGCTGGCAATGTTGCAGATCGCCATCTCGTCAATGATATTGACAATATCCTTGTATTTGGCTTTGTCATCAGCTTTTATCAGGATGATAGGACCTTTGCGGTCTTCTTTTTTCATCCTTTTAATTTCATTATCAGCCGTCGTATCTGCTACAACAAGTTTTCCTGTAAGTCTTTTCTCCCTGAATTCGGCGATTTTTGTAAACAGATCCTTATTCCTTTCCAACAAAAGTTTGCGGATTCCATCCTTACTGAAATCAGATTTTATAATACTGGGCAGCGGCGGTTTCTTGGGATCCGCAATGCCCCTATAATAGTATATCTTGTCATCACCGGTCAGAAGTATATTCAGGGTCCGGGCTGCAGAGATCTGAGGCTGGTCTTTTTGATCCTTAGTCTGATCTTTTTCAGGCATTGTAATCACCATGACTTTGGCTTTGCTGAAAGCCGTCGTTAGCATAAAGAACGTAATCAGCAAACACATCAGGTCCACCATAGGGGTCATGTCAATCCGGGTGCTGTGTTTTTTCGGTCTTCGCTTACCAACTTTTTTTCCTTTTTCCTCAACAATTATTTCAGCCATATGGGTTTATCTTTAATTGGTTGAAAATCACGTTACGCATTACTTTGGTATATCCTTAAGGGTAACTTCTTCTTTCATCAACGTCGTAACGAGATTGAATTTGTTCACCTTGTTTTCCTGAAGCAGGTCCATAATCTTTTTCACGACTTTATACTGCGTTTCACCGTCACCTTTTATGGCCACTTCAGCAAAGGGGTTTGTCAGACGGGCCGACCGGATCCACCAGGCAAGCTGGTTATCAGTAGAATCTATCGGAATCCCTTTTTGAAGCGCATCCCGGGCTTTGGAATCCTGGGCATTGATATAGGTTTTCAAATCTTTAATCGGCATCCCGAATGAAGCAAGTTTCCCGAATTTATCCAATTCCTGGGGGGTAAAGGTGATTTTATACTGTTCGGCCATTTTTGCTAACAACTTTGACCGGAAATGGGTTGATGTATCCTTCCCGTTGTCAAAATTAAAAAATACCACACCATCCTTGGAAATGAAGATGGTCATGATATCATTGTCCGGGGCTTGCTTTTCAGAAACAGAAGAGGGGGTAGTTATGGGTGCCGCTTCCTGGGGCCGAAAAGAGGCCGTAAGCAGTAAGAAGATCAGCAGCACGGAAAACAAGTCCACCATGGGTGTCATGTCTATGTGCGGAGATCTTACTGGAGCTTTTATCTTTGGCATAGGATTCTATTTTAAAAATAAAGTCATTCCGTTCATTTTGGGGTCAAACAATACGATACCCCTGATTCCTATTTTGTACCAGCAGCAAAGGATTGTACAAGGCTAAAACCGGCTTCATCAATTTTATAGGTAAAGCTGTCAATCTGTGATGAAAAAGTGTTGTAAAGCACAATGGCCAGCAGGGAACCTGCGATACCGAATGCGGTATTGATCAGGGCCTCGGAGATACCGGTTGCAAGGGCAAGGGCATCAGGGGCACCAGCCTGAGCTAGAGCACCAAAAGCGCGGATCATCCCGAGTACGGTTCCCAGAAGACCGGTTAACACAGAGATGGAGGCAATGGTGGAAAGGATGACCAGGTTACGTGATAACATCGGCAGCTCAAGAGCAGTGGCTTCTTCAAACTCTTTCTGCAATGCGACAATCTTTTGATCCTTAACAAGTGTAGCATCTTTCTGCAATGTACGGTAACGGAGTAAACCAGCTTTCATCACATTGGCCAGTGATCCTTTTTGCTTATCACAGGTTGTAACTGCATCCTCGATCTTATCCTCATCGAGCAGGTTCTGGAGGTTCTTTACAAATACATTGATTCTTCCTTTACCTCTTGCACGGGTTAGGGTGAAAAACCTTTCAAGTGCAAAAATGATGAGGATCAGGTTCAGACCGATCAGAAATGGTACGATTATACCACCTTTGTAAATAATACCCAAATAGTTACCTGCCAGGGGAGCGCCTGCAGGGTTGTTTCCTTCGAAATTGATGGGGTTTCCCATGACAAATTTGAAAACTAAGAATCCAACAACGAAAGCGACAATAATCGCAAACAATGTGAACCCAGATCTTAAAGCGTCACCTAATGAACCGCCTTTGTTACTTTTCTTGCTCATTGTAAAAAAATTTAGGTTTGAAATATTACGGATTTGTTGATTTTTTGTGAATTGACAGACAAAAGTATAAAATTAATAGCAGAAAACAAATACCCGCCTACTTTAGCTTTAATTTTAACGCGTCTACGGCTTCCTTGAAATTTTTGGCTTTCGGATCATTCGGATATATTGCAATCAGCAGGTTGTAATAATTCAATGATTTTTCTCCTTCTTCTTTTAATTTCGAATCTCTTGAGAACTGGCTGTAATAATAATAGGCCAGATAGTCATAACATTCAAAACGATCCTTCATATACTTTACCGAGTCTGTTTGGGTCTTTTCCAGATATAACTCATAAAAAGGTTTTGCATAGCCGGTAACTCTGAAGCCTTTGGCATCCGTTGAATCCAGGTTTGATCTTGTTCTAGCGCGCCACATGAGCCCTTGCAAGTATTCCGGCTGCATCTTGTTGAAAACCGCCAGATTGGTGTCCGCTTTTTTATATTGCTGGATACTATAGTAAACCTTACCGAGATTATAATAATCCATCGCAGTTCCCTTGCCTAAGTCAATTTTTTTCTGATAAAGTTCCATGGCTTTTTCATATTTCTTCGCCTTGGTCCAACATAAGGCCGCTTCAGAAAGGAGCTCAACCTTGGATGTGTCCATACTATATGCCTTCAGAAGTGGTTCCGGGGCAAGGGTGTCAAGCTTCATCTTTGCCAATATCCTCCCATAATATGCGTAATCCTGAGGACGGATTTTTTCGGGTTTTGCCTTTGCTATAAACTTTCTACTGTATATTAGTCCTTTTTCATACTGACCGGTTTCAAAATAGGAATAGGCCAATGCCCGATTGACGTCATTATCATTTGTATCGGAAAGTAAAATTTCATTAAGTTGACTAATGGCTTCCTGGTAGTTCCTGAGATCAATGAGCGTATTTACGAATTGCTTGCGTGCTGAAGTATTGCCTGCCGAAAGAGCAAGAAATTTCTTGTAGTTCTTCTGAGCCTCCTCCTGACGTCCCGCACGGGCATAAAGTGAACCGAGTTCCCGGTAAGCTGGGGCAAACATGGAGTCGATCTTGACAACTTCCTGGTAATAAGTCAGGGCATCTTTATAATTACGTGCCCTCATCCATAAAAGTCCGACACGTAATTTCGCCATCGGGGATTTGGGATTCAGATTTTGTGCCATATTATAATTGGCAATAGCATTTGACCCGTCATTCAGGAGATAGATATAGGCGTCACCCTTAACAATGTATAATTCATAATTCGTGTCGTCAAGCTTCTCTGCATTCCTGAGCAGCGCAAAAATTTGTGCAGTATCAGAAATGTTTGCGCGGACATAGGCATTGGCCATTCGGATCAGAACATTGGCTTGCTTTTCAGGAGTCATTATTACATTTTTGTTGGCTTTACTTGGCAACAAGGGCATGACTCTTGCAAAATAAGATTGAGCCTTCGTAACATTTTTGTCAAGAAGGGCAATTTCTGCCAGGCCAACCAATGGAAGCGGATTTGCCGGGTCTGCCTTAACTCCTGCATCAAATTTCATTGCGGCGGAATCAGCCATTTCTTTCCAGGAGAAGTTAAGGGTGTCGGAAAAATATTCCTGGATGAAGTTTTCGCCATAATAATAATAGATATCTCCGTCGGTTGGGGTCTGTTTAAGCAACTTTTCAAATGCTACCTCAGCAGTATTGAACTGCTCACTTCTTGTAAGATGAATAGCTGCTTTAAGATCCTGTGCATGGGTAGCCGAATAAAAGGGCAACAGGAATAGAACAGCAATGACCGACTTTTTAGTAATTCGCAGCATAATATTATTTCCTCCGATTTATTTTTTTATTTCAACGATTCTTACCGGCATTGTTGCAGGAACAAGCCCGGAATGTAAGACGATCAACTGTCCTTTTTCGCCTGCTATAAAGGCTGATAATCCATAAGCAAGCCCATGATACGGCTGGCGGTTAATACAAAATACCTCGCGTGTAAAAGGATATGAATTTTCGGCGATATATACCTGGTAAGGTTTATAAAATTTCGCATCCGGGTCGTTGTTTCCTTCCGAAGTGATACCAACGACTTTGACTTTATGCAGGAAGTTATTTGAGATCGTATTCTGTTTGTCGCTGATCCAGTTAACACTGATAACTCCAATAGCATTCTTATGGGAAGCGACAAAAGAGATGACTTCAGCATTCGTCCTGACCGCTACACAAGTTTTAGACAGAGAATCAAGACTGAACTTCTCCTTAAAGTACCGGGGATTACTCGATTTGTAATTATCAAATACCATCTGGATATCATCCAATCTTGATTTAGGATTGATCTGTTGCCATTTCGAAATTTTTCCAAGAAATATATCCCTGATCTTATCATAGAAAAATAAGGTGTCAGGATTATCATTGTTTACAATGAATGCAACAGCATCATAAGCAATTTTCGTTGTTTTGGGTACAAATTGCCGTGAATTCAGGTATTTTTCCTGATCCTCAGAAAGTTTGTGGCTGACTATAATCAAAGGTACAGAATCATTCATAAAATCTGTAAATACATCCGCTTCTGATTTAAATATAGTATCGATCTGGACATTCTTGTATAGTGATTCAAACGCGAATACTTCGGCTTCCACCAGTAATCGATAAGAATCATCGATCCCAACTTTCATTCGTCCGGAGGTCGGAGTGTCAAGATCTTGTTTCCCGGAATTACCACAAACACAAAAAAGCAAGAGGCAAATCACCCCCCCCGCTACAAATAAATTTTTAGCAGTTTTCATAGTCATAAACAGGCTTATCACCTTAAAATCAGCGTGTTCTTTTACAAAAGAACACAAAAATACAAAAATTATTATTGGTTATCCCAAATAATATGGGATAAATATACATCCTCATGAAAGAATTGTCAAGGAAAATCGGTCATTCCTGATCCTCTTCCCGTGACTTTGTCCAGATACGGGCCAAACGGAAGGCACCATAGAGGAAAAGGAAAATGGAAAAGATAATTTTAATTTCGCCGGGAAGGTGTTTGAAGGTGGGGCTTACCAGGATATATATTCCCAGAAAAAAATAGAGTGCAATAATAAAAATTGAAAAATATTTGAGGAATTTTTTCACCCCGTTAATGTTGAACTTGCCAATATGGAATATCCCATTGATCGGGCCACTGATTCCAATATGAAGGATTTACCACATGCCCGTCCTTCCTTAATAATTTCTTCTGATATAATCTTATAACCGGGTTAAAAACGATATCTGTGGTTCCAATAATATAAGTTTCCAAAAGAGTTCCGTCTTTAGTCTTTTCTTTTTCCATTTTCACCATGTAACCGTTGTGGGTTAGCAGGTCTTTCAGAAAACCGGCCCGTTTTTCGCTGGTCCCTGTTTCTACTATGGTACAGCGGATCCCTTCCACTTCAGCAACAATATGTTTCCCCTTTAGTGATGCCATTGTGTTACCTTGTTATCCTCATTAATAAATTCCGAAACTTAAATTATATACTATTTCGTAAATCGAGCTTGTAAACCCGATAACAACAATACCTGCTACGCAAAGTAATAATCCAAGCCGGGTGTATCCGTCACTTTTAAAATATGCAATTGGTCTGTCGCTATTATTCAGCAACATGGCTTTTATGACCAATAAATAATAGTATAAAGCAATGATGGTGTTTATCAGGGCTATCAAGACCAGAATGTAATATCCCTGCTTTGCGGCTGCTGTAAACAGGAAAAATTTTCCGAAAAACCCGGCAAGTGGTGGTATTCCGGCCAATGAAAATAAAGCCAGCATCATGACCAGGCTGAGATTCGGATTAGTCCTATAAAGTCCGTCATATTCATTGATGGTTTCTTTGCCGGTACGGTTGGAAATAATAGCTACAACACCGAATGCACCGAGATTGGAGAAAATGTAAACCAGGATAAAATAGATCACCGTGGTCATCCCCAACTGGCTCTGACCAATGATACCCAACAAAATAAAACCTGCCTGGGCAATAGAGGAAAAAGCCAGGAATCGTTTCAGGTTTTGCTGACGAAGGGCAAAGAGATTTCCGAGTGTAATGGTAAGGATCGTGATCACATGCAATACATTGCTCCAGAGAATTGCAATTTTATTAAATACCGTAAAAAGGATAATGGTAAAAATAAAAACGGCAGCACCTTTCGATATGACCGATAGATAAGATGCAACGTTGACCGGGGCACCTTCATAAACATCGGCGGTCCAGAGATGAAAAGGAACAAGTGAAATTTTAAATGACATCCCGGCAAAGAAGAATATGAAGGCTAATACCTGTAAGGGCGAACCTGTTACAGCCATACTTACTTCTTCAAAGTAGACTGTTCCAATCGTACCATAAATCATTGATAACCCATAGAGCAGAATTCCGGATGACAAGGCGGAGGTAAAGATAAGTTTAACGCCGGCTTCTGCAGAGTGTTCTTTGAACCTTTCGTAGGCAGCTAAAGCTGCAATCGGAATCGTTGCCAGCTCCAGGCCTAGGTAGAACATCAGGAAATCGCCTGCAGAAATCATATAGTTCATACCGATCAGGGTAGAAAGAATCAACAGGAAATATTCACCGATTTTCCCCTTGTTTTCCGGTTTTTTCAGCCAATCCACCGACTGGATAAACACTATCAGAACACCGATATTCAGAATATTTTTAAGCATGATAGTAAGCGCAGTGGTTTTGTACATTCCCCCAAACAAAATTCCTGTTGATCCGGGGAAAAAACCAAGAACCGTTACAACTGCCATCAACATAATGGATGGAAGTATAATCTTATGTTTGCGGTCATCCGGTAGGAAAATTTCGACAATTAATAAGATTACCGTGATGGCTATCAGCAGTAATTCATGTCTCATAATTAGCATTGGTCAGGAGTTTTAATTTGTATAAGGTGACCTCATTAGTGTGACTTAACATCTGTTTACACCGCGAAGACGCGACGGCACAAAATTTTATATAATTGATATTATGCATTATGCGTCTTAGCAGTTATAATTTATTTTTAGTCTTTTAAGTTACCCTATGGGTCTAATGTATCAATGGTGTAACCATAAGTAATTTTTGCATGATGGGGACTAATCCTCCGTTGATCATATCCGATAACCATAGTGGGGCCATCCCGATCAGGGTGATCCCGAGAATAAGTGCAACAACACTCATCCTGTCAAACCATCTCGCATCGGTAATTTTTTCATATTCGTCATTCCTGATCTTACCCAGAAGTAATATGCCAACCACACGCAGGATATATACCGCCGTCACCACGATGGAGGAGGCAACGATGATGGTCGCTACCCTGTGAAATGTGTCGGAATGCTGAAACGCGCCGACAAAGATGGTCATTTCAGCAACGAATCCGCTAAATCCAGGAAGCCCGAGGGAAGCCAAACCACCGATTACATAAGCTACCGCAAGGAAAGGCATAACCTTCATCAAACCACCCATTTCATTGATATACCGGGTATGGGTACGTCCATATATCATGCCGATTAAAGCAAAAAAGAGGGCTGTCATAATTCCGTGAGAAATCATCTGCATTATCGCCCCATTCATTGCAGTCTTATTAAACATCAGGATAGCAAATAACACAAGGGCACAGTGGCTTACAGAAGAATAGGCATTGATATACTTCAGATCTTTCTGCCAGATGGCTCCCAGTGCACCATAAATGACGCCAATGGTTGCAAGGATCAGGAAAATCCATCCAAGTTCGTGAGCAGCATCCGGCAGGAGAAATACTGCAACACGGTAGCAACCGTAACCTCCAAGTTTCATAAGAACTCCTGCATGAAGCATAGAGACTGCCGTGGGCGCAGAGGCATGACCGTCAGGCGACCATGTGTGAAATGGGAAAAGTGCTCCCAGAACTCCAAATCCGACAAAAAGGAAGGGGAAAAGGAAGCGTTGCATATCCATGGGAATACTTACTTTCGATATTTTGATCAGATCAAAAGTCAGGGGACCGCCACTTGCATTGGAGTTAAAATAGAGACCAAGTATACCTAAAAGGATAAGGGCTGAACCACCCATCAGCATCAGCGTCAACTTCATGGCAGAATAATGTCGTGGTCCGCTTCCCCAAATTCCAATTAGCAGGTACATCGGGATAACGGCCAGCTCATAGAATAGAAACATGGTAAAAAGGTCAAGAGAAATAAAGAAGCCGAAAACCCCGGTTCCCAAAAGGATCAGGGAGGTGAAAAACTCCCGTGGAAGATCCACAATATCCCAGCTGGCAAATATCCCTGCAAAAATTACCAGTGATGTAAGTCCTATCATAGCAACTGAGACGCCATCGACACCAATATAAAAATGGATGTTAAGCGTTTGGTACCAGACATTATCCTGTACAAAAAGTATTTCGGCGGTATTGCCTGCTCCTCTTTCGGCAAGGAAAAGAAAAATAAGGGTGATGGAAGTGAGAAGTTGGAGACTCATCCCAACGACGGCAGTCCATTTGACCTGCATATGATTTTTCGAAAGTAAAATACCAAGTACAGTAAGAACCGGTATGATGATAAACAGCGTCAGAATACTCATTCTTTTACAGCTTTAATTGGTCCATAAATAGATGAATAACAGTGCAAGAAGAACTGCTCCGGAGACAAAGACCAGTGCGTATTGCTGCAGTTGGCCTGATTGAAGTTTCCGGATTCGGCCGGAAGCCTCATTTGTGATATATGCCATTCCGTTCATGGTTCCGTCAACAATATGGCGGTCGAACCAGGCGATTGGATGTGAAATTAAATTGAAAATGATCTTCTTTGTAATGAACAAATAAATTTCATCAATGTAAAATTTGTGGTATGCTGCCGTATAAAAACCACCCAAACTTTTGATGATTTTTTTGGCAATAGTATTTTCTTTACGGTACAAAATAGTGGCAATAGTTATACCTAAAACTGCAATCAGAATCGAAGGGATGGCTACATTCCACTCGGTATGAATTTCGAAGGGCAATCCATCGGAAGTAACAAGTTCCGAGAAAGGAATGAATCCCGTCAGGGCTGAACCAAGGGCCAGGAAGATAAGGGGTATTGTCATAGTAGCCGGGGCCTCATGCGGAGTATGATGATAGTGAACTTCTTTCCTCCAGAAAACGGAATAATAAAGTCGGAACATATAAAACGCCGTAAGTCCTGCAACGAGGTATTCAATGGTAAATAATATTTTGTTGTGATGGAATGCCGCAACCAGGATCTCATCTTTGCTATAGAATCCGGCAAACGGCGGGATCCCCGCAATAGCAAGGCAGGCGATGAGAAAAGTGATGTGGGTTATCGGCAGATACTTTCTTAGTCCGCCCATTTCATTCATATAATTGCTGTGAACGGCATGAATAATAGCGCCCGCTCCGAGGAATAATAAGGCTTTGAAGAATGCATGGGTAAATAGGTGGAACATAGAGGCCATATATCCGAGTCCGTCATGACCACCATATCCGGAAACACCCAAGGCAAGCATCATATAACCGATCTGCGACATGGTAGAATAGGCAAGGACCCGCTTTATATCAAATTGGGTGCACGCGATTACTGCGGCAAACAACGAAGTAAAAGCTCCCACCCACGCAACAACATCCAATGCTGTCGTTTCATGAACATAGATAGGGAACATTCTGGCTACTAGATAAACGCCGGCAACAACCATGGTGGCAGCATGAATAAGGGCCGAGACAGGGGTTGGACCCTCCATGGCATCCGGCAACCAGATGTGCAAAGGGAACATGGCCGATTTACCAGCGCCTCCCATAAAGACAAAAATCATTGACCAGGTCATCGTTGACAAGCCGAGAAACCAGATGCCCTGTCCGCTGGAAAATGCCGGACTGTTGGCGCTGGTCAAGGTAATAAAGTCGAATGTTCCTGTGGCGTACGAAAGCATCAGAATTCCGATCAGAAACCCAAGGTCGGCAAACCGGGTAACGATAAAAGCTTTTTTGGAGGCTGCAACTGCTGTATCTCTGGTATAATAAAATCCAATTAATAAATACGAAGAAACCCCGACAAGTTCCCAGAAAATATACATCTGGAAAATATTGGTGGCAACAACCAATCCCAGCATTGAAAAGCTGAAGAGGGAAAGCATGGAAAAAAATCGTTGAAATCCTTTCTCTCCATGCATATATCCAATGGAATAAAGATGTACCATAAACGATACGGTGGTGACAACGATCAGCATCATGACCGAGATTGGATCCAGTAACACACCCAGATCAATATGCAGTTTGTCCGTCAGGTTGAGCCAACGTATATTGACAGCAAGAAATTTTTGAAATGCCCCATCGCCGGCTTTTTCAAGTACAAAGAAATATTTGTACGCAGTGATCAGGGAGAGGATCCAGATTACAAATAAACCGGTTGTGCCGGCCACACCGGAAACAATTGGTTTAAACCGGTTCCCGAACAGGCCGACCACCACGAACAGGATTAGTGGAATCAACAGGATCCAGATGGTGTAACTAAAGTCGATCATATGTGGTTAATATTAATACTTCATTTCATTCATTTTCTCCACATCAATATTGACAAGTCTCCTGTAAATATTGATGATAATGGCGATGGCTACGGAAGCTTCGGCTGCAGCAACAGCAATCACAAAAACGGTAAAGAACATCCCCTCAAGATGATCCGGGTACAGGATCTTGTTGAAGGCAACAAAATTGATGTTGACTGAATTCAGGATCAATTCAATAGACATCAGGATCGTGATTAGGTTTTTACGGACCAGGAATCCGTAAATCCCAACAAAAAACATGAACGTGGATACGATCAGAAACCAGGTTAAAGGAACCCCTTCAAACATAGTATTGTGTTTTTATATCGGTTAATCTTTTCTTTTCTTTGCAAGGATTATCGCTCCTACCATTGCCGCGAGCAAAAGGATGCTGATGACCTCAAATGGCAGGGCATATCCGTATTTCCCGGTACTGAGCAGGCTATGCCCGATCAATGATACATCTGTGCGGCCCGGACTGGTTACTTCCATCGGGAATTTATGCCCCAGGATGGTGATAATGCAAATTACAGCACCGAAGGCCGTAGCAATAAATGCAACCAGTTTCTTTTTCCAGGTTGTCGTTTCCAGTTTTTGTCCTACCTGGCTTGTCAGTAATATTGAAAAAATGATCAGCACCACGATCCCTCCGGCATAAAGTGTTAGCTGAATAGCGGCCAGGAAATTAAACCGAAGCATAAAATAGAGGCCTGCCGTAGCAACAAGGACAAATAACAAAAACGTGGCGGCTCGAAGGATTCGTCGGCTGGTAACAGTCAGGATGGAAAAGATGATGATGACTGCCGAAAAGATGGTAAACATCAATTGATTGTTCGTCATTCGTCAATGTCTTTTAGGATGGATGAACCGGGTTGATTTAATATTTTGGTCAGTTTGGTGCGATCGAACACGGCATGCTCAAATTCCTGGCCCCATGCCAGAGCATTCGATGGACAAGTCTTAATGCACAAAGCGCAGAAGGTACACATCGAAAGGTGATAAATATGTTTATCGATAATGCGTTTTTTCTTACCATCTGGCATGTCGATCTTTACCGGAATGACCTCGATTGAGCCGTTGGGACAATTGGTTTCACATATCCCGCATCCGGTACAACGATGTTCATTGCGTTCGTTATGCGGCATGATCACTTCGCCTTTGAACCGGTCGAACATTTTCAGTTTCTTCCGGTTTTCCGGATACTGCTGGGTCACGATCTCCCAAGGACTGAAGAAATACCTTCCGGTCACTTTCATCCCCGTGAGGAGTGACTTGATCGCATGGAAGATATCTGTAAAATATTTAAGAAAGCTGTTCATATTTTTCTAAAAATGCCAACCCATTAATACAACAAATGCCATCACCAGTATATTGACCAGGTTGATGGGTAACAGGTATTTCCACTCCAGGTTTAAAAGTTGATCAATCCTGAGGCGCGGGAATGTCCATTTGAACCACATCATCATGAAGATTACGAAGGCCGTCTTTCCGAAATACCAGAAAACAGGGGGTATGAAATCCATCACGCGGTTGAATCCTTCCCAGCCTCCGACATGGAAAGGCATCCAGCCCCCGAGGAAGACGGTGGCCGCAATAGAAGCCACAATGAACATATTCATATATTCGGCCAGGAAGAAGAATGCAAATTTGATTCCGGAGTATTCGGTATGAAACCCTGCTGTTAATTCCGATTCGGCTTCTGCAAGGTCGAATGGGCCACGGTTGGTTTCCGCAGTACTTGCAATGAGGAAAACGATAAAGGCAATGAAAGCAGGAATATGTCCTTTGAAGATGAACCAACCATTTTCCTGTCCGGCAACGATCGCGGAGAATTGCATAGTTCCTGCAAGTATGATTATAGTCAGTAGCGATAATCCTACGGAAAGTTCATAGCTTACGATCTGGGCGCCGCTGCGCATAGCCCCGATAAGGGAATACTTGTTGTTGCTTGACCATCCGGCCAATAGAATCCCGACAACTCCGAGAGAGGACACTGCGATCACATAAAGAATACCAATATCAAAGTCGATGGCATGTAATCCTTTGGCAAATGGTATTGCGGCAATGGCCATAAACGATGCAATGATCACGATAAAAGGGGCGATGTTGAACAAAAGTTTATCTGCATTCTTAATGTAAATAAGCTCTTTCATGAGGAGTTTGAAAAGGTCGGCGATGGTTTGTACAATTCCATAAGGACCGACCCGGTTAGGCCCCACGCGGTTTTGCATGAACGCACAGACTTTTCGTTCGGCATAGACCAGGAACAGCCCGACCAGCGCGTAGAAAACCAGGACCAACAGGCCAATGATGGTCATCTCGACAATAAGCGCCCAAAAGGGAGAAAGACTATCATAGAGAAATTTGTCGACCGACTGGGTGAAAGAGGTGAAATCATATATGCTGAATGCCATAGCTGAATAAAATTATCTGTCAATATCCGGAATAACATAATCTAGGGAACCCCCTATTGCCACAAGGTCAGCGATTTTACCCTCCCTGCTGATATGATCCAACGCGCTGAGGTTGGAGAAATTCGGGGAGCGGAATTTCATACGATAAGGAGATTTGTTGCCATCGCTTACAACGTAAACTCCGAATTCACCGCGGGCAGCTTCTACCCGCTGATAATACTCTCCAGCCGGTAATTTAATGATGGCTTTCATCTTAGCGGTATGGTTGCCGGCGGGTATGTCGTCGATCAACTGTTCAATGATCTTCATAGATTCACGCATTTCGTGCATCCTGACCATATAACGTGCAAATGTATCGCCTTCATGAAACAAAATTTCATTGAATTCAACTTTTGAGTACATACCATAAGGATGATGTTTGCGAACATCACAGGCAAAACCTGAAGCCCGTCCTGAAGGACCGGTGACTCCATAAGAGATCGCTTCTTCTTTAGTTAACAATCCAATTCCCTTAGTGCGTTCCTGCAATATGATATTACCTGTGAGGATGTCATCATAATCTTTGATCTTCTTTCGGAAATATTTGATAAAATCCTTGACCCGCTTCTGGAAGTTCGGGTGAACATCCTGCAACAGACCTCCTGGTGTATAATAACTATGGAGCAGGCGGGATCCAAAGGACTCTTCAAAAATATCAAGGATATGTTCACGATCCCTTAAGCCATAAAAGAAACAAGTCAATCCTCCCATATCCATTCCAAAACTGCACCACCAAAGCTGATGCGATGCAATCCTGTTCAACTCATCCAGAATGGTACGGAGATATTTAACCCGTTCGGGGACTTCAACTTCCAGGGCCTTTTCAACCAACAGGCAAACCGCGTGATTATTGATATGTGCCGAAAGATAATCCAACCGGTCGGTAAGATGGATGATTTGAGGATAGGTGTCTTTTTCACACATTTTTTCAATACCCCGATGAATATAGCCACAATGGGGCTTCAGGTTTTTAACGATTTCGCCCTGAAGTGAAATGACCAGTCTTAACACACCATGAGTGGAGGGGTGTTGAGGTCCCATATTAATATGGTATTCCTCCTCCTCAATATTTTTGACGGGCAGGTTTATAACTTCTTTCATACTTAAAGTTCTACGATATTTACTTCATCCACATAATCTTTGCGGAGAGGATGGCCTTTCCAATCGTCGTCGAGAAAGATTCTCCGCATATCGGGATGATGATTGAATTTTATGCCCAGTAGGTCGTAAATTTCTCGTTCGTGGAATTCGGCGGTTTTCCAGATATCACAGACCGTATCTACTGAAGTGTTTTCCCTTTCAGCGGTTCTAACTTTAAGAACCAACTCATGCTTGTGAATTGTTGATTCAAGGTGGTATACTACTTCCAGGTATTTTAACATATCAACCCCGGTGAGACAAAAGAGATAATCAAAACTGAATTCCGTTTCGTTTTTTAATTTCATGGCAAGGTCACGCATTTTATCCGACGGAATAATAAATGTGACATACTGCTTGTTTTCCTGAAATTCTGCGCCGGGTACCAGGCTAAGAATTTTTTCCTTCAATGTTGTGTTATCCATCGTTAGGATTTATCAATTATGTATTGGGAGATTTTCTTGGGTTTGCAATGGTTTCCAGTTTTATTTTCCGCTGCAGTTGCATGACTCCGAAAAGAAGCGCTTCCGGGCGGGGTGGACATCCTGGGACATATACGTCAACGGGAATGACATGATCAACTCCACGGACTACGTGATAGGAATTATAATAGAAAGGCCCTCCGGAAACAGCGCAGGCGCCCATGGCTATGACATATTTTGGTTCCGACATCTGATCGTATAAACGCTTTAGGACTGGGGCCATCTTATTTACAATGGTTCCTGCAACAACAATTACGTCGGCTTGGCGGGGACTAGCCCGGTATACTTCTATCCCGAATCGTGAAAAATCGTGACGGGAAGCTCCGGTTGCCATCATTTCGATTCCACAGCACGCAGTGGCAAAGGTCAACGGCCAGATTGAATTGGACCGACCCCAGTCGATCAAAGCATCAACGGAGGTCAGCAAAATATTTCCACCGGATTTCTTAAACAACGATAAGGTTTCGTTGTCCCGGAAATCGGTTTCTTTCATATTTTTTATTCCCATTTCAAGGCTCCTTTCTTCCAGGCATATAAGAGTCCCAACCCTAATACAAAAAAGAAAATTACTATTTCCACGAAGGCAGTTATGCCCATAGTTTTCATGGTAACAGCCCAGGGAAAAATAAAGACAGTTTCCACATCGAATACCAGGAAGATAATGGCAAACAGGTAATATCCAACATTGAATTGTAACCAGGTTAGCCCTTCGGTCGGAATACCGCATTCATAGGCTTCTGCTTTCTGGGGATTGGTTGATGTGGGTGAAACATACCTTGAAAAGAGTAAGGCTGCACCGACCAGGAATGCCCCGACAATAAAGAAAAGGATTAGACTTTCAGCACTCATAAATCAGGATAAAATGTTAATTGGTTCACAAACAAGGTGGCAAAATTATAAATTAATCCCGAATAACCTAATGACCAGATATGGAAAAACCTTAATATTTAGAACATATGATGTTGATATTCTGTTGTTTGAATTTTAATGTCTGGAAAATATCAATGGGTAGATTGATATATGTCAATGTGAGTTTCTTTTCTCGGGACCAGTAGGAGAACGGTCTGAATAGAGTGAGCCTGTTTATTTATTAACCAATACTCTACGTATAATCCGGTGTTCAGCATTTCTGATTAAAAGCGTGTAAACTCCGCTGGGTATCGGTCGGAGATCTATTTTTTGCTCAAAATTTTTATAAACATTTATTTCACTAGAGTAATAAATCTTTTCTGCATGCCAGTCATAAATCAGTATGGTGAAATTATGTGGGACTGTTGTGGCTATTGAAACAGTAAATTTCCCATTGTTTGGAATCGGATATACAATCACAGAAGCCTCCGGTAATTCATTAATTCCGGTTATTGTTATATATATATTATTCGAAGTGTCGGAGGGGCAGCCGTTTAAAGTAACATTGCACCAGTACCAGCCGGTAAATTCTGCAATGTAGGTTTGATTGGTGGCTCCTGGAATCATGTTGCCCTCATAGTACCATTGGTTACCATTTACCATGTCGCTCCAAAGAGTATCTCCGTTTGATTGAATAACGGGTGTATTCGGAGTGGGATTTACTGTTATATAAAGGTTTGAGGAGGTTCCCTCGCCGCAAGAATTAGTCCCTTGAACGGTTATGTCGCCCGATTCTGCAGTTGCGGTAAAGTCAACAGTGATGCTTGGAGTGTCAGCCCCATTCACAATAGAAGCACCCTGAGGAACTGTCCATGAATATCCGGTTGCATCAGGTATTGGATCTATGAAATATATAACCCCGTTGGTTTGTTGACACACTTCAGAACTTCCGGCAATAGCTCCAGCATCAGCAGGTAACGGGTTCACAGTAACACTATAATTAGTCGCCGTAGAAGCGGTGCATCCAAAACTGTTCATATAGTTTACGCTTACCGATTGGATACCGGCAGTATTCCAGGTCACTGTGATTGCATTGGTGCCTGCACCTGCTGTAATTGTTCCTCCAGATGTAACTGACCAGTTATAGTCAGTCATCCCTGTCTCTGTATTATATGTATTGTCGGTTGAATTAACACAGACATTGGATGGGCCCGTGATTGTCGGTATCGGCTGCGGATTTACTGTAACCGGATAGGTGGTTGGTACAGATGCTGTACATCCGGCACTGTTGGTGTAGTTAACGTTCACGGTTTGTGCTCCAGCAATATTCCAGGTTACAGTAATTTGGTTTGTACCTGAACCCGAAGTGATTGTACCCCCGGAAGAAATGCTCCAGATATACCCTGACATAGATGACTCGGTTGAATAGGTTACTCCGGTTGAGCCGGCACAAACAATTGCAGATCCAGTGACTGTTGGTACCGGTAATGGATTAACCGTGATATTTTTAACGGTTGGTGAAACGGCGTTGCAGGAGTATGTATTCGTATAATTTACACTCACCGTCTGGGCACCGGTTGTATTCCATGTAACCGTGATCTGGTTCGTTCCCAATCCTGCTGTAATCGTTCCACCGGAAGAAATAGCCCATGTGTACCCGGTCATGCCGGATTCCGTTGTATAGGTTACACCTGTTGCCTCCACGCAAACAGAAGCAGGACCCGCTATTGTAGGCTCAGGCAATGGATTGACAGTAACCGGAAAAGGCGGGGAGGCAGAACCAGAACCACAAACATTGTTAGGAGTCACTGTGATATCCCCCGAGGATGCAGAAGTTGAAACGTCGGCTGTTATTGAATTGGTATTAGAACCCGTTGCAATAGTAAAACCGGAAGGAAGTACCCAGTTATACCCAGTGGCATTTGTAACAGGTGCAATAGAGTATGTTACACCATTTGTTCCGGCACATAAAGCGCTTGTCCCGGTAATCGAACCAGGAATTCCAACAGCTAAGGTGTTTATGGCACCATTTAAATAATAGGTTGATGTTGGAATATCATTCATCGGGTTTCCGGTTTCATCAGCATACTCACATTCACTGCCCCCTCCGGCTGTATTATTAAAGAACAATGTTGTTGAACCGCTGATGTAATTCATGGTAATTTTTACAAGAGTATCGGTTGCTGCAAGGGTTTTTGGTATTGCATCAGACCAAACAATCATTATTTTGGATAATGTTGGTGAAATAGAGACAGAGTTGACCAGTAATCCTGTTAAGGCTGGATGCCCAACGTAACTTATATACGTTGCTACCGTCGGGTCATAATCTATCCTGAGAGTAACCGCACAAATACTGGTAAAACCCGTAACAGTAATGGGTATTACCACATTCAAGGATGGACATGACAATATTGCAGGGGCGGTTGTGACCGGTGCATTCCGGATCGCAAAGGCATTAACACTTAGTAATAAAAGTAACAAGTATGATGCAAAACTCACAAATCCGGTAAACTTAATTTTCCGCATAAAAAGTGAGTTATTGTTTAATACTTTATGATCTTCATCGATTCACTGTAGTCTCCGGTTGATATACAAAGCCCGTAAATTCCGGGTGGAAGATACGATATGGGAAATAAACGGGAAGTTTCTCCAGATATGATTTCGTGTAAGATCCGGTTGCCATAAATGTCATACAGGTTGACAAGGATTGTTCCGGGATTTCCTTCATTGGTCATTTTCAAAGTGAATGAAGTAGTGATTGGATTAGGATAAACCATGAAAGATATTTTACTTCCATCTGATAAAGAAAGTGATTTCCAAACACTCTCTTTTTGCATTTGTTCCGAATTATTTGAAAGTTGTTCATTATCGCACGAAATGCATGTAATGGAAACAGAGGCATGAAGATTACCGCCGGATTGAACAGCGGTTCCAGGTAGAAAAATAATATTTTGACCAGCCGCTATGTTTGTTCTTCCCCCATTTTGAACAATAAAATGCGTACTGTCACCTGCCGTTGTTATTATTTGCGTCGCGTAGTAACATTTCGAAAGATTATTGCCAATGTCAATATTTCTCAGGGAAAGCTGTTCCGGAGTTGGTGATATCAATCCATTCGTATAATAAGTTGCTGTCGGGATATCGTTCAATGCATTCCCGGTTTCATCGGCATATTCACATTGACCCCCTCCCCCGGCTGTATTATTAAAGACTAATGTTGTTGAACCACTCATATAATTCATGGTGATTTTTACCAGGGTATCGTTAGCCGGAAGAGTTACAGGTGTTGTCTCTGCCCAAACAATCATTATTTTGGATAATGTGGGAGATATAGAGACAGAGTTGACAAGTAATCCTGTTAAGGCAGGATTTCCCACATAACTTACATATGTTGCTACTGTCGGGTTATATTCTATCCTGAGTGTTATTGCACAAATATTGGTAAAATCATTAACTGTGACGGGAATTACTACACTCGAGGATGGACATGCTGATATTGTAGCGGCTGTCGTAAACGGAGCATTCCGGGTCGCAAAGGAGTTTATACTCAAAAAGAAAAGAAACATCCACACTGCAAAATCCACAAATCCGAGAATGGTATTCTTTCGCATATAAATGTGATATGAGGTTTAATTTTTTGTCAACAAAATTAATGAAAATAGTATTCGGAAAAAGAGCTATTTTTGAGTGTAAATACCACAGATTATGAAAAAGCTATTCGTATTATTTATGATATTCTGCGTAGTAGCTTGTCGGCAGACAAATGTGTACGACTGGCTACAATCAACCACCTGGATTGATCTTAGTCATGAGTTCGATAGCACTACCGCACACTGGCCAACCAATATGAAATTCCACCACGATACGGTATTTTGCGGTATCAATGACAAAGGTTATTTTTATGCTTCATTCCGCTATGGTGCGGAAGAACATGTGGGCACTCATTTCGACGCACCACTCCATTTCAATAAGGGTGGTGAAAGCGTCGAAAAGGTAAGAGTTGAAAGACTTCATGGTCCTGCAGTAATAATAGATGTTACCCGGGAATCGAGTAAGAACCGGGATTATTTGGTTACGGTAGATGACCTTAAAACCTGGGAAAGACTAAATGGAAAAATTCCGGAAGGCGCTGTTATTCTTCTTTATACCGGATTCGGAAAATTCTGGAATGATCATTTGAAATATACCGGCACATTAAAATCAGGGCCAGAAGGCGTCAAAGAATTGCATTTCCCCGGACTTGATCCAATTGCTGCAAAATGGATTTCGGAGAAACGTAAAATTAATGCCATCGGCCTTGACACTCCTAGTATCGATTATGGTCCCTCTACAGATTTTCAGAGTCACCGGGTGTTGTGTGCTTCCGGTATAACGATTTATGAAAATGTAGCAAACCTTGATAAAGTACCGACAAAAGGCGCCTATATCATTGCCCTACCGATGAAAATAAAGGGAGGTAGCGGAGCACCTCTCCGGATTATTGCAATAATTTAATAATGCATTCTTGCATTAATTCATTGAAGAATTATGATTTCGATTCAAAATACTCTGATTTCCGACGACCTGAAGGAAGTCTACTTTTGCTGTGACTTGAATCAGTGCAAAGGAACATGCTGTGTCGAGGGTGATGCCGGTGCTCCCCTGGAGGAAGAGGAAATTTCGTTGATTGAAGATTACCGGAATGAGATAAAGCCCTTCATGAGAAAAGCTGGCAGAGAAGAATTGGATAAGAATGGGGTCTTCGATTATGATGCGGAGGGACGATTTGTAACACCCCTTGTCAAGGGAAGAGAATGCATCTATGTAAATTTTGAGAACGGGATCGCCCGATGCGCCATAGAGAAAGCCTTTACTGAACAAAAGATACCGTTTCCAAAACCACTCTCTTGTCATTTGTATCCAGCCCGTGTAGGAAAGCTCTATAACGGGGAAACCGTAAACTATCACAAATGGCAAATCTGCCAGCCCGCTCTTGAACTGGGTATAAAAGAGAAAATCCCGTTATATCGTTTCCTTGAAGAATCGCTGATCCGGAAATACGGCCAAAACTGGTACAACAAGTTGGCGGGATTATAAATTTTGCTATTTCGCTATTTATATTTTACCCCTTCAATGCCTCAGCCCCGGAAACAATTTCGAGAAGTTCTTTTGTAATTGCCGCCTGGCGGGCCTTATTATAAGAGAGACTAAGTTCCCGCAACAGGTTCGTGGCGTTGTCGGTAGCCTGGTGCATGGCTGTCATCCGAGCTCCCTGCTCGGAGGCAAAAGAATCAAGAACCGCTTTAAATAATTGAATCCGTAAGGTCTTTGGAATGAGTTCACGGACAATGGTTTCTTTGTCGGGTTCGAAAATATAATCGGCTTCAACTTTCGAGGCTGAAACGCTTTTTTCCTGGGCTGTTGATGTTATTGGAAGATACTGTTCGACCATAAGCCGTTGAACGGCTGCATTCTTAAACTGGTTGTAAACTAACTCTATTTTATCAACTTCCTTGTCGGCAAAAATTTTCATCAACTTTACTGCCAGCTCAGACACCTTGTCAAAAGTAAGGGTATCGAAAAGGTCGTCGTGTGATTCCATCACAGGGTACTTTTTCTTCCGGAAAAAATCGGTTCCTTTTCTTCCGATCGTGATCAGCCTGACTGTGTTGGCGTTGTATTGACTACTATAATTCCCATGCAACAAAGTTAATGTAGCTTTGATCACATTGGAATTGAACGCCCCACACAATCCACGGTTGGAGGTCAGGATAATCAACAAAATCCTCTCCGGTTTTCTCTCCTGTGAAAAAATACTTTCTTTTGAATTTTCGATGCTACTGCTTAGATTCTGAAGGATTTCTCGCAACTTGGCAGCATACGGACGGAGCCTGATGATGGCATTTTGAGCCCTCCTCAACTTCGATGCCGCCACCATTTTCATGGCATTGGTTATCTGCTGGGTGGACTTAACCGATGCAATCCTGATTCGTACCTCCTTCAGTCCTGACATGTTGATCTCTATTTCTTTTCTTCGTATTTTCTGGATATCTCTTTGGCAACCTGCTCCATAGTCTTAACATCTTCCTCCAGAAGCTTGCCTGTTTTAAGGTTTTTCAGGACATCTCCATGTTTGATCTCCATGAAATTAAGATATTCTATTTCAAAATTGCTGACATTTTTTGTGGGGATATTCCGAAGCAGCCCGCGTGTTCCGCAAAAAATAATGGCAATTTGTTTTTCTACAGTCATTGGGGAATATTGTGGTTGCTTTAGAATCTCAACATTCCTCGATCCCTTGTCCAGAACGGCTTTTGTGGCTGTATCCAGGTCGGAACCAAATTTTGAAAATGCTTCCAGTTCGCGGAATTCAGCCTGGTCTAATTTCAACGTTCCTGCAACTTTTTTCATGGATTTGATCTGGGCATTTCCACCAACACGGGATACAGAAATCCCTACGTTTATGGCAGGGCGTATCCCGGAATTGAATAATCCGGATTCAAGGAAAATCTGACCATCGGTTATAGAGATCACATTGGTTGGAATGTAAGCCGAAAGATCGCCAGCTTGGGTTTCTATGATCGGAAGGGCGGTCAGGGAACCACCCCCTTTTACCATATCTTTAATACTGGCAGGAAGATCATTCATCTTCCTTGCAATTTCATCGGCTGAGATAATCCTTGCAGCACGCTCGAGCAAACGGGAATGAAGGTAAAATACATCGCCCGGGTATGCTTCCCTTCCGGGAGGACGGCGAAGCAGTAAGGACACTTCACGGTAAGCGACAGCCTGTTTTGAAAGGTCATCATAAATGATCAGGGCCGGTCTTCCCGTGTCACGGAAGAATTCTCCAATGGCAGCACCAGCAAATGGAGCATAGAACTGCATGGCAGCCGGATCCGAAGCCGTTGCCATAACGACAACAGTATAAGGCAGGGCACCTTTTTCTTCAAGTGTTCTGACAATACCGGCAACAGTGGAACCTTTCTGGCCAATGGCAACATATATACAATAAACCGGTTCCCCTTTTAAATAAAACTCCCGCTGGTTAATGATGGTATCGATGGCGATGGCTGTTTTTCCAAGCTGCCGGTCGCCAATTATAAGTTCCCTCTGTCCTCGGCCAATCGGAATCATGGCATCAATTGCTTTAATACCCGTCTGAAGAGGCTGGTTGACAGGCTGCCTGAAGATGACACCCGGTGCCTTGCGTTCAAGTGGCATTTCATAACGAGTACCTTCTATTTTTCCTTTCCCGTCAATAGGTTCTCCAATGGTATTTATTACACGTCCCAGTAAACCTTCTCCAACGTCAATAGAAGCAATACGTCGGGTTCTCCTCACTGTATCTCCCTCTTTTATTTCATATGACTCTCCAAGCAAAACAACCCCGACATTATCCTCTTCAAGATTCAGAACGATTGCTTTCAGGCCGTTTTTTTGGAATTCGATCAACTCACCGGATTCGGCGTTATTTAGTCCGTAAATACGTGCAATTCCGTCGCCAACCTGTAACACGGTTCCTACCTCTTCCAGTTCAGCTACATTGTGATAACCGGCAAGTTCTTTTTGCAGGATCGCAGTAACTTCAGCGGGTTTTATTTCTACCATATTGGATTCTATTATTTGAAACTAGTCTCTTTCCTTTATTAATATCCTTTGATATATAAATTTATCATTGCCAGACCTCTTTTCAGCCTGTCAAACTGGCGGCCGATACTGGCATCATATTGTTTGTCCTTCCATGAAAGTATAAACCCACCGATCAGCGCCTCATCAATCTCTTCCACCAGTTCGATGTTTGCTTTTGAATATTGGTTCATCACCTCCATAACCCTCTTGCGCGTGTCGGGATCAGGTTTTACTGGAGCTTTAAAATTCACCGTGAGGATATTTTTGTACTCTTTGATCTTTTCAATGACTTGTTGTGCTATTTCTGGGATAAACTGTTCCCTTCTTTTTCGAATCAGGACGAGCATGAATGTCAACATGAGTTCACCAACTGAATTACTGAATAATTCCCGGGTTACTTTCATCTTCTTATCGGAATGAATAACCGGTGATTTTAAAAACAATTGAAGATCGCGGTTTTGGTTACAGATATCCATCACGGTATGGGCATCCCTTGAAACTTGTTCAATTGCATTTTTCTTAAGGGCAAGCTCAAACAAGGCATTGGCATATCGTTCGGCAACCAGGGATACGTTCATACTGTCAATTGAGCTTGATATTCTTTAACAATTCACGGGTATATTCTTCCTGTTTTTTAGGATCAGCGAGTTCCCGTTGTAAAATTTTCTTTGCCACTTCAAGAGAAAGTTCGCCTACCTGGTTTTTTAATTCAGTCATGGCGGCCATTTTTTCATTTTGAATGCTGATTTTTGCACTCTCAACAACACGCATAGCTTCTTCCGATGCTTTGGTGTGTGCTTCTTCTATGAGTTTATCTCTGATTTTGCGGGCATCATTGAGGATGGCGTCCCTATCATTTTTTGCTTCCTTAAGCAACTCTTCATTGCTAAACTGCAACAACTTCATCTCTTCCCTGGCTTTATCTGCTTCATGCAACGCTTCATGAATAGAGGCTTCCCGCTCCTTTAATGCTTTGAGAACAGGTTTCCAGGCAAATTTTCCAAGGATGAACAGCAAAAACAAAAAGGCCAGGGTCATCCAGAAGATTAAGCCAAAATCGGGCGTTATCAGTCCCATAGTTTTTTCTTTAAAATTATTGATTAAGATTCCATTCGGTATAACCAACCGTTATGCCATATGGAACCCGTTTGTTTATTAAATGAAAAGGATCAATAAACAAACAACAATAGCAAAAAATGCCACCCCTTCGACGAGTGCAGCTGCGATGATCATGTTTGCACGGATATCACCGACAACTTCCGGTTGACGGGCGATGGATTCAAGAGCGCTTTTACCGATATTTCCGATACCGATACCTGCTCCGATCACAGCGATCCCGGCTCCCAGGCCTGCTCCCATCTTGGCAATGGCCGCAAAGTCGCCGGCCAATTGCAGTAAGATTGCTAATAAATGCATAATCTGATAATTAAAGGTTTATAAAAAAACATTTTAATTCGTTATTTGTCCTTCGTACTTCGTAATTCACTAATGGTGTTCCGGTTCCATCGTCGCCAGACCAAAATATAACGCCGATAATAATGTGAACACATATGCCTGAATGAATGCAACCAGCAACTCCAGTAAATTCATAAAGATCATAAAGGCTGCCGATACCACCGAAACACCAAGCCCAAGGGCATAGTTCATCTGGCCGAAGATAAAAATCAAGCTCACAAAACCGAGAACGATGATATGCCCGGCAGTAATATTGGCAAAAAGACGAACCATCAGTACAAATGGCTTCGTGATAATTCCTATGATCTCGACAACCGGCATCAGAGGTATTGGTATTTTCAACCACCAGGGAACGCCTGGGGTGTTGATGATATCGATCCAATAATGCTTGTTACCGTTTATGGTTGTAAGAATAAATGTAAATGCTGCAATTACAAGGGTAACGGCAATATTGCCGGTTACATTAGCCCCCCCTGGGAAAAAAGGTATGAGACCAAAAAGGTTATTAAAAAATATGAAAAAGAATATCGTCAAAAGGTAAGGTAGAAATTTTTCATATTTTTTTTCCCCGATGGAACTTTTTGCAATATCGTCACGGATAAATAAAATTAAAGGTTCCAGTAAAGACTGAAGTCCATGCGGTGCTTCTTTGGGATTATGCTGGTATGCCCTTGCAACAGAAACAAAAATAAGAATCAGTAGAAAAGAACTGATAAAAATGGCAAGAACCGTTTTTGTAATCGACAGATCATATACCTTGGGTCCGTCTCCCTCCCGGTTTGCAGATTTAATATTAACGATTTTCCCTTTATTCGGGCCTTCCTGTTCAAGTCTGAATCCCCGGTAAGAATGAATTTCATTATGAAACCTTGAGGATGAAAAACAATAAAATTTTCCTTCACTGAAAAGTATAATGGGAAGTGGAATGGTCAATTCAATATGGCCAATGGCCATAATATGCCATTCGTGGTTATCGACCACATGTTCCATTATCATCTCGCCTGCATTGAATTTCTCCGTTATTCCTTCACTTTGGGACTCTTTTCGGGCTGAAGTATCAGTGGAAGGACTCAGGCTGGTGTTGTCCTGAATACTTGCAAATCCCTTGACAGTATAAAAGAGTGAAAGAATAAAAAGGGAAAAAGTGATAATTAAAATGGAACTTGTTTTCCGCAATGCCACCATCCGATTAATTGATAACAAAATTGGGGTGCAATGATACGAAAAAAAAATGAACCGGGAAAATCCTATTTCTTAGTCTTTTTAATTGGATCATTCACGTAAAGATACGCATATTGATCTATCCCGGCATAAGTCTGAATCGCACCCCAGTCCTCCCAGGTTTGTGTATCATACCAGTAAACTGCAGGAGAAATTTCAGGGAAAAAAGCATTTCCGTTAAGGTCTGTCCATGTTGTGGCAAAATAGATTCCTTGCTGCATATTGATATAGCTTGTAGCAATGTATATTTTTTCATTGATGATGGGAAGTCCTGTGTAAAAGTCACGTACTTTGATAGTGAGGCTGCCAAAAGTAGGATCAGCGGGATTGCACGAAGGAAGGAAAACCAAATTACACAATAATAAAATTGCAACTACAAACGGGATCTTCTTTTTCATGATAACCTTCTTTGATTAATGATTGGGGACAAAGATAAAATAATTTATTTGATCCCTCTAAAAGTGGATATCCTTTCTGTAACCAATTATGAAAAAGTTCGTCTTAATGCTTCATTGAAGAGTAAATTCAGTAATTTTGAATGCTTTTATTTACATACCCCCGAGGAATCAACTTAAAAAACCCTTGAAAATGTTTTCTCATCGAATCAAAAAAGGGGCCATGACCCTGATGCTTTCTATTGCATTCCTGCTTCCTGTTTTCAGTTTTTCACAGAAAATATGGACCCTCGAGGAATGTATCAACTATGCCCTTGAAAACAATCTGGACATAAAAAAACAGTTACTGACTGTTGAGACTAATAAGTCGACTTTATTGCAAAGTAAATTAGGCATGCTTCCCGATTTGAATGCCAATGCTACCAATGTCTGGAATTTTGGTCAAACCATAGACCAATACACTAACACATTTGCTACAAACACTGTGCGGTCGAACAATTTTTACATTCAGAGTGGTTTTACGATTTTTAGTGGTCTCCAGAAATTTAATACCGTCAAACAAAACCAGTTAAATCTTCTTGCAAGCAAATATAATCTGGATGTCCTTAAAAACGACATTTCCTTATCTGTTGCGGGTTACTATCTTGATATTCTGTTTAACCTGGAGTTGCTCGATGTGGCAAGGGAACAGCTTCGTATTACAAAGGCCCAGGTTGTCCGTATTTCGAAAATGGTGGAAGCTGGTGCTTCTGCCAAAGGAGATTTGTTAAATATACAGGCACAGCAATCGGCAGAAGAATTGGCTCTCATTGAGGCTGAAAACCGTCTGAATATTTCCAACCTCTCTTTGCAACAATTGATCGATCTACCGGTTACGCGGGATTTTATCGTTGAAAAACCAGCGCTTAAGACAGTTGAAGCCCCAAAAGAATTGATCACCCCTGAAATTATTTTTGAACACGCACTCAAAATCCGGCCAGAGATAAAAAGCGCCGAGCTTAATGTTAAAAGCGCTCAAAAATATGTAGCCATTACACGAGGGTCAGTGACTCCTGTTCTTTCATTTGGTGGATCATGGGGTACCGGTTACTCTGGAGCTGCACAGGAACTTGATCCGACTATTCCTCCAGTAATTAAAACTGAGAATATCGGTATTACTCAGATCTCTCACGATACAGTTTTAGGAATCTTTGAACAATCCTCTTACCGGATCCGCTCCTTCAAAGATCAAATGAAAGTAAACGAAAATCAATCTTTAGGTTTTTACCTTAGTGTCCCTATCTTCAATGGATGGCAGGGAAGAACTGCCATTTCAAAGGCAAAAATTCTGGCGCACCAGGCCGAACTGGATCTAGATATAAAAATCAGGGATCTTCGCAAACTAATAGAACAGGCATACGCCGACGCGGTTGCATCATTGAAAAAATACAACTCGTCCCAGGAAAAGGTGAAGGCTCAGGAAGAATCCTTCAAATACACATCACAGAAATTTGATGTAGGGATGATGACTTCATTCGATTATAATAACAGTAAAAAGGATCTGACAAAAGCCCAATCAGATTTGCTTCAGGCTAAATATGATTTTATTTTTAAGACGACTATTCTCGACTTTTACATGGGTAACCCCATCCGGATCTCTGAATAGTAATAACAATTTTGTACTTTCGTAAATTCTATTTTATCGTTCGTAATCTTTATTCATCCATGGCTTCCAAGAAATCAAAAAAGAAAATGTGGATCATCATTGGTTCCGTTACCTTGATTATTGTAATTGTAATTTTTGCGATCCTGAAAGGTAAAGGCAGTGACAGCATCAAGGTAGCTACTGAGAAGGTCGTAAAACGTACAATTACCCAGACCGTTTCTGCTAATGGAAAAATCCAACCGGAAAAAGACATCAAGATCAGCCCTTATATTTCAGGTGAAGTTGTCGAGCTGAATGTCAAAGAGGGAGATCAGGTGAAGCAAGGTGATCTTCTGGCAAAGATCGATCCCGAAATTTATATCTCGATCTACGATCAGCAGGAAGCTTCCGTAAATTCACAAAAGGCGAATGAAGCAAACTCCAGGGCACGGCTTACACAGTTGAAAGCCCAATTTGAAAATGCCAGAATGACCTTTGAACGTCAGGAAAAACTTTATCAGCAAAATGTGGTATCCAAAGCCGATTATGATCAGGCAAAAGCTTCTTACCAGGTAGCAAAGGCGCAGGTAGAAGCAGGTGAAGAAGAAATAAATGCTGCAGGTTTTATGGTCAAAAGTACTGAGGCAGGATTAAAGAAAGCAAAAGAGGACCTGACCAAGACAGCCATCTTTGCTCCAAGTGATGGTACCGTTTCGAAACTAAGTGTTGAAAAAGGCGAACGGGTCACCGGAGCTTCCCAGTTTTCAAGCGGTACGGAGATCATGCGTATTGCCAACCTGAACGAGATGGAGTCGCAGGTTGAAGTGAATGAAAATGATATCGTTCGGGTAGCTTTGGGGGATACTGCTCTGATTGAAGTAGATGCCTATCTGAACAGAAAATTCAAGGGTGTGGTAACAGAAATAGCCACATCCGCAAATACTACTGGTGTAAGCGTTGATCAGGTAACAAACTTTAATGTAAAAATTCACCTCCTGAAGAATTCTTACCAGGACCTTTTGGATCCGAAACGATTGGACTATTCTCCCTTCCGACCTGGAATGTCCTGTACAGTCGAGATTCAAACCGAAACTGCTGCCAATGTACTGACTGTCCCAATCCAAGCCGTTACTACCCGGATTGCTAAGGATAGTCTGGATAAGCTGAATGCAAAGTCAAAAAAGAAAAAAGAGGAGGGTGATGACCAGGTCGAACTGGTTTCTTCCCAGAAGAAAAGCGAAGAGATCCAGGAGTGTGTGTTTAAATATGCCAATGACGTTGCTAAAAAAGCCGACGTAAAAACCGGCATTCAGGATAATACTTACATACAGATCCTTTCCGGCCTGAAAGAAGGCGATGACATCATTGTAGCTCCTTTTACCGTTGTTTCGAAAACCCTTAAGGACGGCGACAAGATTAAAAAAGTCGATAAAAAAGATTTGTTCACTAAGGAAAAATAATGCATGGGAAAGATCCTTTGCATGGATACTGCCACAAGCATTTGCTCTGTCGCCGTGGCAGAGGCAGGTCGGTTAATGGCATTCAAAGAATCTTCTGTTAAAAATCTTCATGCTTCCAATCTTAACGTTTTTATTGAGGAACTTCTTAAATCCACTGGAATTTCCTTTGCAGGATTGGATGCCATTGCCATAAGCATGGGTCCCGGATCATATACGGGTTTACGGATAGGTGTCGCAACTGCAAAAGGTCTCTGTTATGCACTTGATAAACCACTGATCGCAATCCCTACTTTAAAAGCCATGGCTTTGGGAATGCGACTGGATACCCTATCTTCTGCACCCTCCCCTGCAGGTCTGACTGCCGATAAAGTAAGGGCAGGATCAGGTGGGTGGTGTTATTGTCCGATGATCGATGCCCGCCGTATGGAGGTTTTTTGTGCGGTCTATGATGAAAATCTTCATGAAATTGGCGAAACAAGAGCAGAAATAATTCAGGAACATTCTTTCAACCAATTGTTGCAAAGACAACATGTTGTCTTTGCAGGAGAAGGAGTTGAGAAATGCAAACCTGTCCTTAAGAATAATAGAAATGCTATTTTTATTGACGGATTTAATAATTCTTCAACATTCATGGTCCCACTTGCTGAAGAAAAATTTCAGTACGGAGAGTTTGAAAACCTTGGTTATTTTGAACCTTTTTACCTGAAAGATTTTATCGCCGGAAAATCACATGTAAAAGGACTCATCTGATGAATTCCTGATTTCTCTATAATGACTAATGACTTAATGATTTATTGACCTAATGACCATCTCTCAAACTTATTCCCGCTTTAAAACCCGTGTTATCCAACTCGGGGATGTGCCCATGGGGGGAAAATATCCTGTTCGCGTCCAATCCATGACCAATACGGATACATGCGACATCAAAAGCACCGTGGCACAAGCGATTCGGATGGTCAATGCAGGATGTGAATATGTACGCATAGCGGTACCAGGGACGAAAGAAATAGAGAGTTTACGGGAAATCAAAAAAATTCTTCAAAGAAAAGGTTATAAGGCACCACTGATTGCTGATGTTCATTTCAACCCGAAGATAGCCGAAATCGCAGCAACTTTCGTGGAAAAGGTCAGGATAAACCCGGGAAATTATGTTGATAAAAAAAAGACTTCTCCCAGCGGTAAGCATCCGAAAGCCAGGTATGAAGAAGAACTTGAGGGAATTGCAGTCCGTCTTAAGCCGCTTATCATAATATGCAAAGAACATGGTACCGCTCTCCGTATTGGTACCAATCACGGTTCTTTGTCGAGTCGGATACTGAACCGATATGGAGATACTCCGCTCGGAATGGTTGAGTCGGCGCTTGAATTTGTAAGAATCTGCGAAGATCAACAATTCCGGAATCTTGTTCTTTCAATGAAATCAAGTAACACACGCCTGATGATCCAGGCTAACCGGTTGCTGGTTGATCGTATGAAAAAAGAGGGGATGGATTATCCTATTCACCTGGGGGTAACGGAAGCGGGAGCCGGGGAAGATGGCCGTCTGAAATCCGCCATTGGTATTGGCAGTCTTCTGGCCGACGGAATCGGGGATACGATCCGGGTCTCTATAACGGAAGATCCTGAATATGAAATCCCGGTCGCTTATGGGATCTTACAGGCATCGGGAACACGGGTAACAAAAACAGAATTTATATCCTGTCCCTCCTGTGCACGAACGCTTTTCAACATTCAGGAGGTGGTGGAAAGAATTAAATCCAGGACCGCACACCTCTCGGGACTGAAAATAGCGGTCATGGGATGTATTGTAAATGGTCCAGGAGAAATGGCTGATGCTCATTATGGGTATATCGGTGCCGGAAAGGGTAAGGTTATGCTCTATAAAGGAGATAAGCTTGTCGGAAGAAATATCCCCGAAGTTATTGCTTTAGATGCGTTGATCAATCTGATAAAAGCTAATGATGACTGGGTTGATCCAGCCTGAAACTGAGGAATTGCATTTAAATGCCAACGATTACCTTTAGCACTGTTGGAATGATCTCATAGGTAAATGGGGTATGACCAAGAGATTCACCATCGGTCTCCAGATAAATCTTTCCGGTCGACCGGATTCGGATTGACTTCCCTCTAAAAGTTTTGACTACGGGTAAATTGACAAGGGTCCCATCGTAAAGCTTCCGGGCGTGCCTGATCACAATAAATTTTGAAGCCTTTTTAATGATCATCATGTCGAGAAATCCGTCGTCGGGAATGGCATAGGGAACCTGCATCATCCCGCCTCCGTTATACTTGCAAATTCCGACATTCATCGAAAAAATTTCCCCTTTGAAAACAATTTGATCATCAACCTCGATGACCCCTTCCATGAATTTGTATTGAAACAAGCTGGCAAACACAAAGTAGATATATGCCAAAGGACCACCCTTGCCTTTTTCCTTAAGTATGTTGGTTTTCTTGGCAACAAGTGCATCGTATCCCATCCCTGCGACATTTAAAAAATAACGTTGCAGGGTATTGTTTTTTTTATAATAGATTACTTTCCCAATGTCTTGTATGAATATCTTTTTGGTTTTAAGAATATGGATAGCTTTCTTATAATCAAAGGGTATCCCAAAGGTTCGGCACCAGTCATTGCCTGTTCCAACCGGAATCATTCCAAGATAGATCTCCTCTAATGGTGCCTTCGTTTGATTCATGATACCATTCAATACCTCATTCATAGTCCCATCTCCTCCGACGACAACGAGATTGCGATATCCTTTTTCTAAATTCTGTTCGGTAAGATGAATGGCATGATTGCGATGTTCTGTAAATACGCAATGAAAATCAAACCCCTCCTGCGAGAGGAGATGACAGATTTTTGTCCAATCTCGTGCTCCTTTTTTACTTCCGGCATTGGGATTGACAATAATGAGCCATTTTTCAGGAGAAATAGTCGAAGATTCAATCATGAAAAAGAGGTTAAAGAGTGCAAGTTAAAAAATTACTACTTTTATACAACGAATTTGAAATTACTTTATCCCGAATTATTTATTATTGAAGATGCTGGAAATCTATGACCATGTATAAATTTATTCTCGTAGTTTTGATTTTTATCTTTTCGCTTTTTCGATTGCATTCCCAAACCACTGCAACTCCTGATAAATCATTAAAATTTTTTAATAAAACGGAAGCTGGTGTCTCTTTTGGGATCGGATCATTTAAAACCGATATCATTAACGGCACCCAGAAAAAAATTAAAAACGATGAGCTTGTAATCACCTTCCAGACCATCAACGGAGTGAAATATATGAACCGTCTCGGATTAGGTGCAAGTATCGGGTTCGAAAAGTGGAGAAATGGTTTTTTCTGGCCGCTTTATTGTTTTGTCAGTTTTGATATGAAACCAGGCGATAACACATTTTTCGCGAATATCTACTTCGGATATTCTTTTGGAACCCGCTATGCAACAACTTTTTATAAAGATGGTACAGGAGCATTCGGACTAAGTATCGGGGTAGGTTATAAAATGAAGGTAGCCAACAAGATCAATTTTATGTACGAGATCTTTTACAAGTATCAATCGATTGAATCAAGCTATGGGGTATACGTTTCCGATTCGATCGGCAAACCTGCAATTTTAAGAAGTACCGTTGATTATAAAGTTCCATTGCATTTTGCAGGATTTAAAATAGGAGTCATTATTCCCTGAATGTTGCACCAGTTAAATGGATTCCTTTTCTTTTCTGGCAAATAGAAAAAAGCAATAAAAAAAAGCAAAGAAGGTAACTCCCATCTGTGATTCGATGGTATCGTCGGTGAGCATAGAAATCAATGCGATGATCAGAAAGATAAGGAAAAAGTAATCATCGAATCGTTTGGTGACAAAAGCAGGATAAAAAATAGCAAAAAGAAACCATATCAGCCCGAAAATTCCGAATCCAACGCAAATCGACATGAATTGATTATGCGAGCGCCATCGCTGATCGGGAGAAAGTTTTGATTGCATTTTTTTATACTGTTGCTGAAAGGCGATATTCATATCGCCGGTTCCGACACCATAAAACCAGTTATCCTTTATCAACGCCAACGAGGCTTTCCAGAATTCAAGACGCTGCATTATAGTGGATCCGGTTGGATTTCCTGATTGTTTATAGTTTTCGTATCCCATCAGAAACTCGTAAATGCGGCCACGGATACTGAATTTTTTCATGTATAAAATATTCGCAATCCCGGTTTCGATGGCATGAACTTCTTCGTCAGATAAGCGTTGAACTGCATCCGCATCTTTACGCTCACCCTTTGAAGTCAGAAACCGTACCACGGTAAATTTAATTGGCTGGCCTTTCAGATCGTTGCTGTCGAATGGCATATTACTTCTGTTATTCCATGATTCACGGAGTTCTCCCCATTGAATATACAACCATAAATAGTGTCCGTTTTCTGTTTGTTTATGGAAAGGATCGTGTTCATATGGATTACCCCGGGAGGTAATTGTTTCCAGTTTTTGATAATCAACAGGGTCAGTACGGTAAAAATCATGAACTACTTTTTGCAGATAAAAAAAAATTCCACCGGTCACAACAAGGATAAGAAGAATCAGTCCGGCTTTCAGCCATTTGCTTTTTCTCCGGAATATAAGAATAGGTAAAAGAAATAAAAAGACCAGGATGGTGATTGTGACACCGGTAATTGATTTGGTGATAATCAGGTACATCATTAACCAGATAAGTATAACGCCGAGCAGGAATTTAACGAGTAATGGAAATGTTTCTTTCTTCAGGATAAAGTACCCGGAAGTAAAGATCGACATACTTACCAGCAATCCAAAGACAATATGTCCGACATGACGGGATACATCACGGATGTCGATATAATCGTGGTTGACTACTTTCCATGCATTGAAAAGGGTTACGACGAAAAGAGAAAGCACGAACAAGATCATATACCGGTAGAAAGCTTTTTTGCCAATCGTTTCACTGGTTGAAAGAAAAAGAGGTAATATGAAAAGTGGGACTTTTGTCCTCAGGTCCTTAAGCGCATATTGGAAATCTGTCGTGATGATCAGACCGGCAATATGCATCAGGAATATGGAGGCAAAAATCATGGCCGGTTTGTTTTTAAAAAATTCCCTGAATCCTTTTCCAATTCCTTCAAAGAGCAACATAAAGAAATAGGGAATAATTAACAAATAAAACCGGGTTCGGGTATTTTTTTTATAGAAGTTTTGAATTTTTTGCATATCGAGACGTTCCAACACCCAGGCCCCTGTCAGCCACCATTGGCCCATGCTGATCATGAATTTTGAAAAGGGAAGAAACGCCAATATCAAGGCTAGTCCAAAAAAATAGTTGTATTTGATGAATTGCTTGATAAAGGTTTCCATGGGGGGGAATTTATACGAAAACTCTGGCTCTGCCTTTTTTAAGCTTTGTCTTAAAAATAAAAAAGCTGTCTGTCCCCCTAATATCGATGCGTTTCATCTCATAGGGTTGTTTTATGGGGTAGGGGTTGATCTTATTTCCAATCCGCAATGCGAAATCAAGATCCAAGGACTTAAATAAAGTAAACATTTGTTCTTTCAGGCGAGGATCCTTTTTCGGATAACCCCCATAAGGGTAAGCCAAAACTTTTACATAGGGAATATGATAAAAAGAAAGGGTGCTCAAACAATTATTAAGATCCTCTTCCATGTCGCTAATGGCAAGATCCTCATAGTTCCTGTGAAGAAAAGAGTGTAGTCCGATTTCAACATGGTTATCAATGGATATTTGTTTTAGTTCTTCTGCATTCATTATTGGATCTTTCCCTTTATCCCAGATATTCGTTTTTCCCAGGTAAGCTAAAGGAACAAAGAGGGTTGTTTTAAAATCAAATTTTTTTAACAGGGGGAGTGCTTTCTCTCGGAAACTTTTATAGGCATCATCAAATGTGATGATAACTGCTTTCCTGGGTATCGGAAGTCCCTCCGCTGCTAAGGATTTTAAATCCTTGAACGAAAGTGATTGGTATCCTTTTTCTTTTAAATAAGTGAACTGAAGATTAAGATCGTCGGTAGAAATGGTTAATGTATCATTATTATTGTCAGATACCTTATGATACATAAGTACGGCGAATCTTTTTTTCGGCGGTATCAAAATGCCATACCAAAGGGTAAGCCAGATTAAAACTGCAAACAGAATCGCAGGAATGATGATTTCTATTATTGTCATTGTTTATTTTGCTCAATGGTTTTTGCCACCTTGATCGAAGCATACATCGCTCCAAGAAATGACCATAAAAAGCCTGCATATCCGTCCAGAAATCCTTTTTTAATGATATAAATTGTGAAAAAACTGATTGGGAATTTCAATACTACCCAGTATTTGGAAAAGGATTTTCCTTTGTCGGTGTATCCTTGGGCCGCTTGTGATGAATACCTGTTTATTTTGTCTAATTGATGGCTGAGATTGCGATACGAGTAATGAATTATCTTCCCTTTTAGACTGCCGATGTTTCCGTTGACCTTGATGCCCTCATGCACAGGGACTTGTGTAAATTTGCCTTTGTTACGGTTAAAAAGCCGGAGGTGATATTCATGTCCAATCCCGCCATGCTTGAGGATCTTTCCCATATAGTATAATGCAAAGGGGATTTTGAATCCAGCATTTCCGGTTGGATCGGTTTTAATTTTGATGATTTCCTTCTGCAACTCTTTGGTAAGTACTTCATCCGCGTCAACAGAAAGAATCCAATCATTAATAGCCTGGTCTACGGCAAATTGTTTCTGTGTTCCGTATCCGTCAAACGCCCTGTGAAATACTTTACAGCCGTTCGTCCGGCATATCTCTACTGTCCTGTCATCGGAGTTTGAATCCACTACAATGATTTCATCCGCAATTTGTTTTACCGAATCAAGACAATGCTGAATAATACCTTCTTCATTATGGGCAATAATGACAACAGAAAGTTTTGTCATAATTACTTGTGTATTGTAAAATTGTCCCAATCCAAACCCAGGGTAAATGATTCTCTGAAGAGATCTAAATCCTGGGCAAACAGGGTCACCGTTTTTATTTCTTCTTTCGCTGGTTTCGTTTCCATTAGACAATTTCCCTTTGCATCCAACACCATTGAATCCCCGGAATGGAATAAACCATGCCCGTCTTCTCCAACACGATTAACTCCAATAACATAGGCTTGGTTTTCCATCGCCCTGGCCTGTAATAAGGTTTTCCAGACTGATTCCCGGTTGTTAGGCCAATTTGCCAGGAAAATAAGGATATCGTAAGCGTATTTTCCCTCGCTAAACGTGTTCTTGCTCCAAACAGGGAATCGCAGATCATAGCAAATCAGCGGTTTTATTTTCCATCCTTTCACTTCAACAACCAGAAAATCATCTCCTCCTTTAAAGATCATATATTCTTCGCTTAAACGGAAAAGATGTCGTTTGTCATATGTATATATTTTTCCGCCAGGATAAATGCAAACCAGACGATTGAAAAATTCGTCGTTCTCTTTAATCAAAAGAGTCGCCATTATGACCGAATTCTTATTTTTCGATTTTTCTTTCAGAAAGGCCAGGGATGGTCCATCCATCGTTTCCGCACAGGATTTTGGATTGATGGAAAATCCTGTGTTAAACATTTCGGGAAGGAGAATCAGGTCAGTAGATGTACCAATAGTAGAAATTAACCGGTCGAAATGTTTTATATTTTTCACAGGTTCTTCCCAGAAAAGATTGGTTTGAATTAGTGTGACGGTTAGGTCTTGCATAGGTCTTCCAGTAAATTGAGAGTAAAAGTAAAAAAGATATGTGTAGTGCCATTGAAAAAGTATAAATTTGCCTTGCAAACTATAATTTTATTGCCATGCATACGATTGATGATTTTAATTTCAAAGATAAGAAAGTCCTTATTCGTGTTGATTATAATGTACCATTAGACGATAAGTTCAACATTACCGATACTACCCGGATCGATGCAACGTTGCCCACAATCCGGAAGATATTATCCGATGGCGGTTCTGCTATCCTTATGTCACATCTTGGAAGGCCAAAGGGAGGTCCTGAAGAAAAATATTCACTAAAGCATCTTCTCCCCTATCTGACTAAGGTATTTAATGTTCCCATTAAGTTTGCCGACGATTGTATTGGCCAGTCTGCCCGGGATCTTGCTGCTTCACTTCAACCCGGAGAGATACTTTTACTTGAAAATCTTCGGTTTCATAAGGAAGAAGAAAAGGGGGATGAGGAGTTTGCACAGAAACTTGCGGCACTGGGAACTTTTTATGTGAACGATGCCTTTGGTACTGCCCATCGGGCACATGCATCTACTACTGTTGTAGCCGACTTTTTCCCTGATGCTAAAACGTTCGGCTATGTTATGGGCAATGAGATTATCAATATCGATAAATGCCTGAACTCCGGTAAGCGTCCCTTTACTGCAATTCTCGGCGGAGCCAAGGTATCTACTAAAATTGAGATTATCAACCACCTGATGGATAAGGTCGACAATCTTGTGATAGGAGGCGGTATGATGTTCACCTTTATAAAAGCATTGGGGGGAGATATTGGCGCTTCTCTGGTTGAAGAAGATTATGTGGAACTTGCAAAAAACATAGTGGAAGGAGCTAAAACCCTTGGGGTAAATATTTATATTCCTCCAGATGCTGTTATTGCCGATGCATTCTCCAACGACGCCAATAGAAGAACCAGTAGTGCATACGATATACATATCCCATGGATGGGAATGGATATCGGTCCGATTACTTGTCAGAAATTCAATCAGGTCATCGAAAAATCGGGGACCATCCTTTGGAATGGTCCGATGGGTGTTTTTGAGATGAGCAACTTTGAAGAAGGTACCAAATTTATTGCTCTATCGATTGCAACGGCAACTCAAAATGGTATCTTCACTCTGATCGGAGGAGGTGATTCTGTCGCTGCAATAAACAAATACAATCTGGCCGATCAGGTCAGTTATGTGTCGACCGGTGGCGGCGCTATGCTGGAATATATCGAAGGGAAGGAATTGCCAGGAATCAGGGCAATTGAGGATTAATCTCAGGAAATTTTATTTTACCACCCAACGTTTTCACGATAGCGGGAAAAACCGTCGTTATATGACGGTAGATCAGGGATTGTTTTTTATCTTCTTTAGTGATTCCTTTTTCTTTGGGATCAAAACTTGTTATAATAAATAAAATGATACTGCATAGAATTACTCCTTTGGCAAAACCAAGGATCGCCCCTCCCAGGTGATTAAAAAATCCCATTCCGACAATATCGATTATCTTTTCCATAAGTTTTGCAATAATCATCACTCCTATAACTACAAGGAGAAAGGTTATAGTGAAAGAAAGTATAGGTAGCCAGGATCTGGACGGTTTGAAGTTCTCAAGTAATATCTTATCCATGAAATTTGAAAAATGTACCGCCAGGTAAACCCCGAGAATAAGCGCAACAATAGTGGCAAGACTAATGATAAAACCTTTTCGGTATCCCAGGATAACGAAAACAATTATGAAAACGAGTATCAATAAGTCAAGAAAATTCATGATGCCAAATTCTATTATTTCTTTAACCGGGAAGTCAACTCCGTACCAAAAACAAAGGTGTTGAGTTCTGTGTTTTCTGTGTGTAAAATTTCTTCTTTATTGCCCCTCCACCATAATTCCCCATTATAAATAAAAGCAACACTGTCGCCAATACTAAGAACGGAGTTCATATCATGGGTATTAACAATGGTCGTGATTCCGTATTCTACAGTTATCTCTTGTATGAGGTGATCGATCACTCCAGAAGTTTGGGGGTCCAAACCGGAGTTGGGTTCATCACAGAAAAGATACTGGGGGTTCATCGAAATTGCTCTCGCAATGGCGACCCGTTTACGCATACCACCGCTTAACTCCGATGGCATAAGGAAATTCACATTGTCGAGGTTCACTCTTTTCAAAACAAAATTCACTCTTTCCAGTTTTTCTTCCTTTGTTTTACTCGTAAACATATTAAGCGGAAACATTACATTTTCCTCCACATTCATGGAATCATACAATGCTCCTCCCTGGAAAAGCATCCCTATCTCCTGTCGAAGCGTCTTCCTGTTTTCAAAATCCATCTCCGTGAAGTTCCGTCCGTCATAGATTACGATACCGCTATCAACTTCAAACAATCCCACCAGGCATTTCATCAGTACTGTTTTCCCTGAACCACTCTGGCCGATGATTAGATTTGTTCTTCCTTTCTCGAAGTTGCAGCTAACCTCTTTAAGAACATGGTGTTCGCCGAAATATTTATTTAGTTGCCTCGCCTCAATCATGTTAGTAATAGTTGAGTGAGAACCAGGTTGAAAAGTATGATGAGGATGCTGCTGACAACTACGGCTTTTGTACTTGCCTGGCCGACTTCCAATGCCCCTCCCTGGGTTTCATAGCCATAAAACCCAGAGACTGAGGAAATGATAAAGGCAAAGAAAAGAGTTTTTGTCAGAGCATAAAATATGGTATACCCTTCAAAATCGATTCTGATCCCGGAGATAAAATCGGACGTGGTCACAAGACCGGTAGCAACCATGGCCACCCAGCCACCGAGGATTCCCAGCCACATACTGAAAACAATAAGGACCGGGTTGATCAGAATCGAAGCAACAACCTTTGGGAAAATCAGATAATTGGCCGAATTTACTCCCATGATTTCAAGGGCATCGATCTGTTCAGTCACACGCATAGTGCCTATTTCTGAAGCAATTCTCGATCCTACTTTACCCGCAAGGATCAGGCTTATTACTGTCGGTGAAAACTCAAGGATAACCGATTGCCTGACGGTAAATCCCACCATCGACATAGGAATGAGAGGGCTGTCGATATTGTATGCCGTCTGTATTGCTACAACCGCTCCCATGAATACTGAAATGAATGCCACTATCCCCAGAGATTCTATTCCTAGGTGCTCGAATTCATTGAAAAGTTGTTTTCTGAAAATTGTTGTTTTCTGGGGTTTGGTAAAAACCCTTTGCATGAGGATTACATAGCGGCCGATGCTAATAAATACCTTCAGCATAAAATGTTTTTGCTAAAATACCATTTTTCCATTGAAAGACGTTATTAATAGACTGGAATTTAATATAATTTTAAAGAGTGAATAATAATATGCATTATTTTTCCCGATCAATTCGGATTTTTAGCATTTTTGTTGGGCTCCTTGCAATGTTTGCAGGCTCCTGTACATCGTCAACCTATCCCTCACGACATAAACATAAAAAAAATTGCAATTGTCCTTCTTTCAGCCAAAACGTAAAACTATTAGAACATTCCGGTACACAACCCTTACCGAGATAGGGGAAATCTTGTCTGCTCGTTTACCGGTCTCTGCATTAGAAACGATCCTTCCTTATTTTTCCGAATATCCTGTTCATTTTAAAATCGTCAGGCAACGGCATTCCAAATTAGGGGATTTCCTCGCGGCCCAAAATGGGAATCCTCCCCGGATAACTATAAACGGGAATCTCAATAATTATGCATTTTTAATTACCCTGGTACACGAAATTTCGCATTTACATGGAACGCGATTCGAAAAAAAACTGTTCGCCAGTAAATTAAGGTCAAATCCACATGGTAATCAGTGGAAATCTGACTTCCGGCAATTAATGAATCCTTTGCTTACTCCGGTTGCTTTTCCTGATTCTATACTTCATTCGCTTATACGTTATATGGAAAATCCCAGGGCCTCAACAAATTCAGATCCCGAATTATCGCGGTCGTTGATGCAATTCGATAATCTTTCCGGTGAAATTCACCTCGAAGAATTGTCAATGGATGCCATATTCCGGATTCATAACGGAAAACTTTTTCAGAAAAAAGAAAGACTTAGAAAACGGTATCGTTGTGTATCTTTAAAGGATGGGAAGGTTTATCTGATTAGTCCGGTTGCTACAGTTTTCCCCTCGACTCCTTCCGTTTCAGTTTAATTCTTTTTTTTTATATCGCTTAATTAATACTTTTGCTTTTTAATGTAATACATTTTTTGATGACGAAATCGATACATAATTTTTGTGTGATTATGGCGGGTGGAATCGGAGCCCGTTTCTGGCCCATGAGCCGGACCACACACCCGAAGCAGTTTATCGATATCCTTGGCACCGGTGAAACACTGATCCAGCAAACATACAAACGGTTTCGTAAGATCTGTCCAAAGGAAAACATTTACATTGTCACCAATGAAATCTATAAAACATTGGTCAGGGACCAGATCCCTGAATTGGCTTGTGATCAGATTTTGCTGGAACCGTTCAGACGAAATACAGCCCCCTGTATTGCATATGCCAATTATCGCATCCTTCAACGCGATCCCGATGCCCGGATTGTAGTTGCCCCTTCCGATCATATAATTCTCAAAGAAGATGAATTTCTTGAAGATGTTAAAAAAGCCCTGAAGTCAGCAGGGGAAAACGATTGGTTACTGACGCTTGGGATCCGTCCAAGCCGTCCCGATACCGGCTATGGTTATATCCAGTATGAAGATGGGTCAATAACAAAAAATGAACACCAGCTCCGTAAAGTGAGGACATTTACAGAAAAGCCGGATCTTGGATTGGCAATCACTTTTCTTAAATGTGGCGACTTTCTTTGGAATTCCGGAATTTTTATATGGTCGCTGAAAAGTATCATGAAGGCATTTGAAGAATATCTTCCTGAAGTCGATGTTTTATTTAAAAGCGGATCGGGAAAATACGGAACAAAAGAGGAAAAAAAGTTCATCACTTCGACCTATGCCGTCTGTAAAAGCATTTCCATCGACTACGGTGTTATGGAAAAAGCAGCCAATGTGTATGTACTTCCTGCCGATTTCGGTTGGTCCGACCTGGGAACATGGGGTTCCTTGTACGAAAACCTCCGGAGGGATGATAATGGGAATTCGGTAGTGGGTAAAAATGTGTTGATCTATGATTCATCCAATTGTATCGTTAATATGCCAAATGACAAGGTTGTTGTCCTGCAGGGTCTGAAAGATTATATTGTGGTTGAGTCGGAAAATGTTCTTTTGATCTGCCGCAAAGCCGACGAACAACAGATTCGGCAATTTGTGAACGACGTAAAGTTGGAAAAAGGCGAAAAATATGTTTAAGAAAATTCGGCAATGCCGGTTTTTTTTGTCTATTTATTCAATTGTTCCCCAAGAAACTTTTCCATCGCCCGATAAAAATCAAACCGGTTCTCTTCATTGTGAAAGCCATGCCCTTCATTATCTTTAACCATATATTGAACCGTAATACCACGTTTTTTCAGAGCCTCAACCATCTGGTCCGACTCTGCTTTTTTAACACGTGGATCATTGGCTCCCTGGGCAATGAAGAGCGGCGTTTTGATTTTATCAGCATTTAGTGCGGGTGAAGTTGTTACAAATTGCAAGCTGTCAGTTTTTGGGTTGCCAACCATATCATACATCATATCCAGCATCGGTTTCCAATAGGGTGGTATTGTTTTCAAAAAGGTAAATAGATTCGAAACTCCTACATAATCGACGGCGGCTGTATATAGATCGGGTTCTTTTACAATGCCTTCAAGTGTGGTATATCCTCCATAGCTTGCACCATAAATGGCAATTCGTTTGGGATCTGCAATTCCCTGATCAATCAGCCATTTTGTTCCATCTGTGACATCATCCTGCATTTTCAATCCCCACTGCTTGAAGGAACTCTCCCAGAATTTCCGTCCATATCCGGTCGATCCGCGGAAATTTACCTGTAAGACCGCATACCCGCGGTTTGCCAGGAATTGAACTTCGGGATTAAAATACCAGCCATCCCTGGCCCATGGACCTCCATGAGGATTGACAACAGCAGGTAAGTCTTTGGCCGTTTCCATGGTATATCCTGCGGGCAGAGTAATATAGCCGTTTATTGTCATGCTATCCCTGCTCTTGTACTGAATCGGCTTCATCTCGCCAAGCTCTTTTTCAATCAACCATGGTCCGATGTCGGCAATTTTCTGCAGTTTATCAATTGTTTTATCATAAATATAATAGCCCCCAAGTGAGCGGTCGCTGAAAGTACGGATGATGTATTTATCTTCTTCTTTTGTTGTCCAAGGAATATTAATAGTGACATTGGGTAGTTCTTTCTGAACACTTTCATAGATCTTTTTGGTCTCTTCATCGAAGAAGTACTTTTCCATTTTCCAGGACTCAAAATCTGCAATCGTTAATACTTTTCTTTTTTTAGAATATTGAAGACCGGAAACATCAAAATCGGGATTCTCGTAAAGAACTTTAATTTCCTTACCATTGGCAATATCGAACTCTACAACCACGGTTTTATCCCGTCCAAGGTTAGAAGTAGCATAAATGTTTTTGTTGTCAAATGTGAAGAACATCGGATTAACACTCTCTTTAAAATTGGTCGTTAAAACCGGTTTGAATTTTTCGGATTCTTTTTCGCGATAGAGTATTTGTGTGTTTATTCCATCGACTATGGCCGTTGCTGCCCTCAATTTTCCGTCATGGTCCATAATCCAACTCTGGATATTCCCCGGATTTTCGGCTAATTGTTTCATTTCTCCTGTTTCAATATTCAGGCGGAAAGGATCAAAAGCCTCAGGATTTCTCTTGTTCATTCCTATCAGAACCTCATTTGGAAAATTCTCCATCTGGTCGAAAACTTCAGTCCGTACTTTTGGAAAATCGGTAAAGCATTTCAAGTTTGTGCCATCAACATTGACACCATAAAGTTTGAAATTTTCGTCCCCGCCGGAATCCTTGAGGAAAAGGATACGGGTCGGATTCTTCCAGAAATAGTTGGCAATATCGCGGTCTTTCTCCGAGGTCAGCCTTATGGCGCTGTCTTTGCCGATCTCCTGAACAAAGATGTTCATCCGTTTTTCAAAAGGAGCCATGAATGAGAAATACTTACCGTCGGGTGAAATCTGATAACGGGACTTTTCAGGATTTTTAAAAAAATCTTCTAGTGGGATCTGCCTTACCTGGGGAGGTTTTATATTCTTACACCCTCCCAGAATCAGGAAAGTGCCAATCAGAAATGCCATAAGGAGGCATGAAGATGTTTTTGTTCTCATAATCAGTTTTTTGAACAATATTACTAAAAGAAATCTATCTCTTGTTAAATTTCATTTTTTTTTCTTTTTTTGGTAATGATCTGTTTCTTGACTTATTTTGTACTCAGGATCAGGGGAGTTAATTAATTTGAAAAATATTTCTTCCCGGAACCCGTTGATAATTAAATTCTTTTCTTGTGGATATTTATCTACGCAAAAAACGTTGGAAATTATTTCTTTTCTCGGCAGCTATTCTGATTGTTGCCGTTTCCCTTTATTATACCAACATTCTGGTCAATGAAATCCGACGGGATGAGCGTAAAAACGTAGAGATCTGGGCCGACGCCATCCACCGTAAAGCTGATTTGGTCAATTTCACGAATAAAAAATTTGAAGAGATCAAGGATGAAGAACGAAGAAGGGTTAGTATCCTTGCACAGGCGCATAAGCGGCTCAACACGGCATATACGAGCGATGAATTGAATTTTCTTCTTGGTATTATTTCGGAGAATACTTCCATCCCTGTCATTCAAACCGACAAAGACGGCAACATCCAAAGCACCAAGAATGTCGATCTGCCGGATACTATGAAACGCCTTGTAGGATCGCTTAAAAAAGATTTCTCCGTTTACCCCCCTATCATTGTAAACTATTTCAAGGATGAAAAGATCATTTTATATTACAAAGATTCAAAGGTCTTTTCCGAACTTAAAACACTCCTTGACGATTTGATTCGTTCCTTTTTTTCGGAAGTGGTACTGAATTCAGCCTCCGTCCCTGTGATCATTACCGACAGTACTCGTAAAAATGTTGTTGAGTCAGGGAATATACCTAAGAATAATATGGATGATCCGGTGTTTGTTTCCACCACATTAAAATCTATGGCAGCACAAAACACTCCGATAAAGATTAATCTTGCCGATCTGGGTACCCGTTACATTTTTTATCAGGATTCATCGTTACTGACCCAGCTTAAATATTATCCATTTGTTCAATTTGGCGTAATCGGGATATTTCTATTCATTGCATACCTCTTGTTCAGTTATGCCCGTAAATCGGAGCAGAATCAGGTTTGGGTTGGATTAGCTAAGGAAACTGCACATCAACTTGGCACGCCACTTTCTTCCATGGTCGCCTGGATGGAACTTCTCAAGCTGAAAGGTCTCGATCGGGAAACGATCAGTGAAATAGAGAAAGATGTCCAACGACTGGAAACCATAACTGATCGGTTTTCAAAGATAGGGGCGGCGGCACGTTTGGAAAAAATGAACATTGTGAAGGTTGTTCATGATACTGTCAATTATATACGTTCACGCTCTTCCCAGAAAGTCAACTTTAACATCAAACCGGCATCAAGTGCTGAAATCCTGATTCCACTCAACTTGCATTTGTTTGAATGGGTCGTTGAAAATCTTTGTAAAAATGCCATTGACGCTATGGAAGGAACCGGTACTCTGGATATCGAGATAACCGAAGATACTGATCACATTCACATTGATATAACCGATACCGGTAAAGGAATTCCCAAATCACGTTTTAAAACCATCTTCAATCCCGGATTCACAAGTAAAAAAAGAGGTTGGGGACTTGGTCTCACACTTTCCAGGAGGATTGTCGAGAACTATCATGCAGGAAAGATCTTCGTTAAATCTTCCACTCTTGGTAAAGGTACTACCTTCCGCATTATTCTGAAAAAATAGATGTTTTGGCTGGCATCTATATCCATATTCCTTTCTGTAAACGTAAATGCCATTATTGCAACTTTTTTTCACTAGCTTCGTCGAAAAATAAAGATGCTTTCCTGAACGCTGTTTTGAAAGAAATCTCCCTGGAACGATCTTATTTGGTTCCTTTTCAGGTTCAAACAATTTATTTTGGAGGGGGCACCCCATCATTTTTGGAGTCCTCCGGAATTCAAAAAATCCTTGACACACTGGTCAAATACTTTTCTATTTCCGAACACCCTGAGATTACACTTGAGGCCAATCCCGATGATCTGAATCCTGCATCATTGAAGGATTTTCATTCTAACGGAATAAACCGGCTCAGCATTGGAATTCAGTCTTTTTTTGATGAAGATCTTTGTTTTCTTAATCGTGTTCATAATGCTACGATTGCCCAACAATCAATTTTTGATGCAAAAAATGCAGGATTCCAAAACTTAAGTGTTGACCTGATATATGGAATTCCGGGACTAACACTTTCCAGGTGGGATCAAAACCTTGAAAAGCTGTTTTCATTAGAGGTCCCTCATATTTCTGCATATGCTCTGACCATTGAAAAAAATACCGCCCTTGACTTGTTTATTCGACAGAAAAAAGTCAATCCACCCGATGAGGAATCTTCCATTGACCAATTCAGACTGCTAATGCAAAAAATGAAGGATCGGGATTATATTCACTACGAGATTTCAAATTTCTGCAAGAAGGATTTTTATTCCATTCATAATTGTAACTACTGGAAAGGTATTCCATATCTTGGTCTCGGACCATCGGCACATTCCTTCAACGGGACTTCAAGAAAATGGAATATATCCAATTTGACAACTTATATCCAAAATATCCAATCCGGGATTTCTGTTTCTGAAGAAGAAACTCTGACGACTTCCCAGCGATTCAATGAATATATTATGACTTCACTTAGAACGGTCTGGGGATGCAGTTCACAAAAAATAATTGACGATTTCGGATTTACAATTTATGATTTATTCAGAAAGAACGCGGCATCAATGATAGATCGGGATCTTTTGAAGTATGTTGAAGGATTTTATATTCTCACCGATAAAGGGAAACTTTTTGCCGATGGTATTGCTTCAGATCTGTTTATTGATGAATCTTAAAAACGTACCCAGAGGAAGACTCTTTCCCGACCTGTCCCTGAAGCATATTTCGCCAATTTCTCTACCTGGAACATCCCCGAAATGACTCTTTACAAGATTATCTCCAATCATAGCCGAAAATCCCATTGAATAAAAACTTAAAACAAAGAATCCGTGATCGGGCTCCAGTAGCTTGCTGCATAATTCAGTCAATTCATTGATACTATCCTGTAAAATCCATTTTTCTCCTTCCGGCCCCCTTCCATATGCAGGTGGATCAAGAATGATACCCTGGTAAAAGTTTCCCCGTTTAACCTCCCTTCTTACAAATTTCATTGCATCTTCTACAACCCACCTGATATCCTTAAGCCCGGAATTCTCCATCATTTCTCTTGCCCATGTCACAACTGTCTTCACCGAATCAACATGTACAACATCAGCCCCCGCCGCTTTTGCTGCTAAAGATGCTCCTCCCGTGTATGCAAACAGATTTAAAACTTTGACTGCCGACTGCCGACTGCCGACTGCCGCCTGTCTGATACAATCATAAATAAAGTTCCAGTTATCTGCCTGTTCCGGAAAGACTCCGATATGTCCGAAAGAAGTAAGTCCCAAACGGAATCTCAGCTTCATTCCAATATGGTCGTATTGTATAATCCAACGATCGGGCATCGATTTTTTCCTGATCCACTCTCCCTGATCATTACCTTCCTGTTTACCCGGATCGACACCCTTTCTGCGCTTATACCTTGCATGTGTAATACTTTCCCATTCTTCTTCGCTCATGGCTTTCTTCCAAACTGCCTGTGGTTCCGGCCTGGCAAGAGTATAATTGCCAAACCGTTCCAGCTTTTCCTGGTTTCCGGAATCGATTAATTCATAGTCTTTCCACTCTCCGGGATAAATGACCTGCATAGTTATCATTTAAAATTATTTCAAAGTTAACTATTTCACCTTGACTGAATAAACAAGTCCGTTTCGGTGACTATTTAATACGGGGCTTTTTGATTCGATCTCTTTTCCTCTTAGCCAACCACCAGGAAAAGAAACCTGTTACAATTATAAAAAGTGATGAGAGTCCCACCATGGGAACAACCAGGATGTAAAAATCACCGATAAGCGGTTCAAAAATACGACCGGTATGGATCTCAAGGCTTGTATTCCATAAGGATATCGGACTGTTTGACAGTATTTCATTGGGCATGGAAGGTAACTGGTTTTGTCCGCACAGAGCGAAAATCCCATGTGCATAATCAAAGATCAGTTCAGTGGTGTCATTCAATTTCATATAACCAGAAACGGATACAGCTCCGAAAGGGGGTCCGGCTTCATTATTGTTGATATATGGTGTATTGGATATATAATCGAAAACTGTTCCATTTTCTGGATCCCAGGCAAATATACCGCTGAATGAACCGACGAGTAATTTGTTTCTATCTTTAACTTCCAATACATTAATTCCCATCACACTCACAGGCGGTTGAGGATCACAGGAAATAAGCGGATGCCTGAAAGCCTTATCTGCTATGAATATTCCTTCATTCGTAGCCACTAAATAACGGTTGTTATAGGTATCATAACAAATATCCCGAAGCTTATCAAACCATGGATTGGAATTATCCAGTTCCGAGAAGGGGATCGGCTTTACCCGTGCTGTTGCAATAGGAATAAGCAATGGCGGCCTGAGAAACATTCCTGTAAAAGTGGTCAGAATCAAAAGCGGGATTGTCCATGAACCCAAAAAATTATGCCAGTGTAAAGATCCCCGGTAAAAACGTTTAAGACGTGTCCTGGACAATGAGTTTTTTATTTTTTTCAACCGGTACGGTATGATGAAATAAATTATTCCTGTTATACAGATTATAATGAAACAAATTCCAACTGCATCAATAATAAGCTTGCCGGCTATTCCATATATCTCACCGCTATGTACCACCCAGAAGGTCTTGAAAACTCCTGTTTTCTGATCCCAACGGGCTGGTGCAGGCATTGGTATGATTTTAAACTTATTGTGGTCAATATTGATGGTTGTGTACATCAAAAATGAACGTGAGAGCACCATCAAACTGTCACCTTTTGAAAACACTTTTACGATTCTTTCCTTTTTGGTTGGGAGGTCTATTTCACACCATCTTTTGAGATAAGGATTATACCTGAAAAGTCCGAAAAGAGTTCCTGCATATAGGCCGAACCTTGGATTCCAGTGAAGTGTGTTGATCTTGCGGTTATCAATGCCGTCTGGAAATCCATTATTCATTGAGTTAAAATTCCGGAAAACCGGATCTGTGACCCATATGCCGATGTTACCGTATAAAAGAAGACTGTCGTGTCCGGTACGTTCAATCCCTTTGACAGCAGCCAGATTCCAGTTATTATACCGGTACACCATGGGCAACCATTTTCTGTTTATATCGATAGGCGCCAGTAATTCCCTGTGATTTAAAATAATTCCTGAGATCGCAAAGAATAAAATAAACACAGTTAAGACAAGCCCTGGCCATTTATGATACTTCCGAAAGAAACGAAGCATAAAATTCAGGTGATGGGGCCTTGGGGGACCGAGGTAGATAAAAATGAATGTTTCGTTATTACGCTACAATACATTTTCGCTACTTTTTCAGAAAATAGGTATGGAACATACCGTCTGCCAAGGTTTCCGTATGAGTGGAAAAACCCGCCCCACTCATTTTTTCTATCATTGGTGAAGGTGGAAATGGCGTTATAATTTCATAGATTTCATCAGAAATTAGGGTGGCAACCTCTTGCTGTACACGGTCCAGAGGATGAATACCCTGTGCGAGCAAGGGTCGTGCGTCAAGAGTTATTTTTATCCTGGTTTTGTCAAACCATTCTGGTTTATTCATGGCTGTTTTGGATTTTGATTGTTTTTCATCATTTTTATGGTAGCTGAGCAGTCGCTGCTCTCCTGTTAGATTTCTGGGTTCAGTAAGATCCTGGGAAACTTCTAATGTTCCGAGATAATGCCCTTTTTCATTTCTCAAAGCAAAATATTCTATATGGATGAATTTCCCATGCCTCTGGATCCAGAAAGGAGCGCTGTCTGCTTTACCGCTCTTAAAGTCATTAATAATCTGGTCTACTATATGAACGCTCGAAGGAGGGTGGCACATGCGTACATCACGGCCAAGGATTGCGCGTGTGCGGTCGAAAATACGGTCCTTCCCTTGCGAGAAATACTTGACTTTGTCATTACTGTCTACAAATGTAATATCCACCGGAAGTGTGTTCAGGATAGCCAGCAATTCCTCAGATGCAATCTTGCCGCTTGGAAGTATCACCGTTCCCTCTTTCGCAGATGTTTCTTCTTCAATCTCTATTCCTTGTGGCCTCCATGGAACTTTTGGGTCATAAAGACAGTATCCTATTTCATTGGTTTGTTTATATATTTGGTACCAGTCGGCCTCAGAAAGCTTATCAAGGGTCATCGGGAAGAGAATTTCTTCTTCTTTCATTATCATATCGGTGATAGCTTTTACTGCAGGTTTAAGATACAAATCAATTTTTATTTGTATCATTTCCAGCGTAAAATCTCCAGGTATGTTCAAGGCATAGATCGCATTTTTCAAAAGATCACGGGTTTCATCATGCTTTCCCCACATCACTTTTGGAGGTCCTGTAATTCCATACTTTTCAAGGAATGGAAACAACAGGTTTTCTTTGCGCCTGTAATGTTTATCAACATCCATTAAATCGTTGAACTGTGACTTCAATTTATTGATAACGTTTTCTCGTTTTAAACTTGTCATTTCGGCATCAATATTGCCTACCAGATTATTCAATTCACTCACGACTTTTCCCAATGCCCGGTTCTCCGCTTTAAAGGTATCAACCGGGTGGCCCGGTTCAATGATCTTCATTCCCGAAAGGTCTATGATTCCTTCCAATGCTTCGGTGTGCACATCGCAAAGCCTAAGCACTTCGGCTTCGGAAAGTCCTTCGCTGATAAGCTCCTGCTCAACTTCCACAACCTCGCCGTAAGGAATTTTAGACATAATTTCAACAAGGCGGGCTTTTACCGCATCCGGGGCAACTCCTTCGTGGAGTTGCAGGATCATATGCTTCAACAAGTCTTTTCGGTCCCTAGAGTTGTTTATCAATTCACTCATTATTACTTATCCCTTTATCATAGTTAATATCATTTTGAATTTCTCAACTGCATTGACAGAGTGGGGAATGCTGGCAGGCATGATGATCGAATCACCAGTGCCTAACGAAAACGGCACTTTATCGATCATAATTTCTGCATTCCCTTCAATGACCTGTACCATAGCGTCAAATGGGGCTGAATGTGTACTAAGGCGCTGACCTTTGTCAAAAGAAAACAAAGTCACTGTCCCTGTCGGACGATCAATTACCCGTTTACTGATAATTCCCTCTGAAGAAAATTCTACCTTCTCCGGAAAACGGAATACCATTGAATGTTCAAAAATGCTTTTTTCCATAACTTGAATATATTATTACAAAACTATTTTACTTTAATATTTCGCATCACGACTTAAGTCTTACGCTTTACGCCTTTGAAATCGACCACCCTCCCTTTAATCCAAAGATAAACCAGGCCAAAGCCAGAGATCCTGCCGCAAAAATGGTATCGCCGATCACCCTGAGCCAACGGAAGAAAGCAATAGTGGGATCCTGCATGAACTCGGCCGAGCGTGCATACCACATCCCGATTTTCACGCTGACCCATGTTTGTGCAAGTCCAACAGGCAAAACACTGATCAAAACCATCAGCGCTAATCCGATGTTGATGGCCCAGAAGGCAAATTTTACCAATTTTTCATTCCATACTTTCTCAGGTTCCATGCTCTTTAACACAAAAAGCATGAGGCCTATTCCGAGCATCCCATAAACACCAAACAAAGCAGTATGGCCATGAACTGGGGTAGTATTTAGCCCCTGCATGTAGTAAAGTGCTATTGGTGGGTTGATCAGGAATCCGAAAATCCCGGCGCCAACTAAATTCCAGAATGCGACCGAAAGAATGAAGTAGATAGGCCATTTATATCCGGATATCCAATTTCTGCTCTGAGAGATCTTATAATTCACGTAACCTTCAAATCCCATCAGCACGAGTGGAACAACTTCGAGGGCACTAAACGTTGCCCCCAATGCAAGAACGACTGTTGGTGTTCCGGTAAAATACAGATGATGGAATGTCCCCAGTATCCCTCCTGATAAAAATACGATGGTAGAGATCAGCACGCTGGCTGTGGCAGTGGCAATACGGACCAGCCCGAGGCGGACAAAAAGGAAGGCAATAGCTACCGTTGCAAAGACTTCGAAAAATCCTTCCACCCATAGGTGAACAACCCACCAGCGCCAGTACTCTGCAATGGCAAGATTCGTCTGTTGTCCCCACATCAAACCGGCACCATAAAATGATGCAATGGCAATGGTTGAAATCAAAAACATGATGAGTAGGGATTTATTTTCCGATTTTGCTTTCAGGGCGGGCATAAGTCCACGGGCCATTAAAACCAGCCAAATGATCAGGCCAACAAACAAAAACAACTGCCAGAAGCGACCCAAGTCAACATATTCATATCCCTGGTGCCCAAACCAGAAATTGGTGATCAGACCCAAACGCTGCATCACACCAAACCATTGGCCAACAAGAGAGCCAACTACGATCACCAGCAGGGCGATAAAGAGAAAATTCACGCCAAGTGCCTGGAATTTTGGTTCCTTCCCCGAAACAGCTGGTGCAAGATATAGCCCTGTAGCAAGCCATGAGGTAGCAATCCAGAAGATGGCTATTTGGATATGCCAGGTGCGGGAAATGGAATAGGGTAGCAAGCCGGAAAGCGGTAGCCCGTAAAACGCTTGTCCCTCCACACCATAGTGCGCAGTAATCACACCCATTAGGATCTGAACAAGGATCAGGGCTGTTACAACCCAAAAATACTTTAAAGTGGCTTTCATGGAAGGAGTCTGGATCCCTCCTAATAGCGGATCCTGTGCAGGCAATTCCTGGTCTGTTAATTTTTCCTCCCTCCGTGAAGCATAAAACCACGCCATTATCCCAATTCCCGCCAGCAACATAATAACACTGAAACCAGTCCAGAGGATGAGCGAACTGGTTGGCTTATTTCCAACAAGTTCTTCTGCCGGCCAATTATTGGTGTAGGAAATATCATTGTCGGGACGGTTCGTCACGCAAGACCAGGAGGTCCAGAAAAAGAAGTCATTCATTTTGGTCATCCGTTCATGATCTTTGATTGTATTTGGAGGGATTGCATAGGCATCTCGAAGTTTTGTCATGGCGGGATCGCTCATAAAAAGACCTGTATAATGATCCCCTGTTGCTTTGATCGCCATGGCACGCAGGGGGGAGACTATTAGTTTTTTGGAGTTAGGATTATAGGTGTTGGTTCGTAATTCCTTTTGTAATCGAATCTTCAGCATTGCTTGTTGTTCTGGGCCAAGCTCCGAGAATTGCTTGTGATATGAGGTGTCAGCTAACCAATTGAGGATATATTCCGATTCTCGATGAAGCCAGTCAGCCGACCAATCAGGAGCGACATAAGAACCATGTCCAAAAACAGTACCGACTTCCTGTCCGCCGATAGATTGCCAAATGTTTTGACCATCCTTAATATCTTGTCCGGTGAACAATACTATTCCATCTGTCGTTACTACCTCAGCTGGAATTGGAGGAGCTTTACGGTAAATTTCCCGTCCGAAAAACAAAAGGACAGAAAATGAAATTGCCATCACGGCGATAAATCCAAACCAAAGTTTACGTGTCTTCATAGGTTTTTAATTACTTAATAATTTTTTATTTCACTATTTCGCTATTTCACTATTTCGCAATTTTTTCCTATGCCCACTCTTCCTCAAGAACTTCACCATGAATACTTAGAAAAGTTTTTTTTATAGGAATATTTCTTCCTGCTGCCTCCCGGGCCATTTTTGCCATCTGAAACAGCCCCCCACAACAAGGGACTTCCATCATAATTACAGTCAATGAATTAATTTTTGTTTCGGCTATCATCGAGGTTAGCTTTTCAATGTAAGATTCTTTATTGGAATCAAGCTTCGGACATGCAATTGCCAGCGATTTTCCTGTTAAATATCTGGTATGAAAATTTCCCATAGCAAAAGCGGAGCAATCTGCAGCCAGAACAACATCGGCATTTTTAAAATATGATGCCTGCGGATTCAACAAATGTAACTGGACCGGCCATTGTCTCAATTCAGAAAGAATTTCTAAAGGTTTTGATAATGATTCACTTGATAATTGTGGATTCTGAGCGCTTTTACGGAAATCCTTTGACAGCGAACCCGGACAACCAATTCCACCAGGTTGAGGCAGTGATTTTTCATCTTTAGTCATATCTATTTTGTTTTCTGTTAAATAGTTGATTGCTTCATTTAAAAATTTCTGTTCATTATGGTCACTTAAATGATTAAGATGTGCCAGAATTGTACTCTTACCTTTAATAACAAGAGCCACTATCACTTTACTTTCATTATACGGTTCCGCCTCCCGCTCAATGATTTCTATCGCTCCTTCAGGACAATGACCAAGACATGCACCAAGTCCGTCACAAAAAAGATCACTGATTAATCGTGCCTTCCCATCAATAATCTGTAAAGCCCCTTCATGACAGGTCGGCAAACATTGCCCGCATCCGTTACATTTTTCTTCATCAATTTGTATAATATTTCTTTTCATTGTCAGTTTAACATTTCTCTTAAAGTACCTTATTATAATTTTGCGTAATCTGGTATTGATTTGCCTGTTTGAAAATAAAAAAAATTATAAATATTCTTTTAACGTCTGTTCCTGCAAAAATTTTTTGAATTCAATAGTGAGCTTATTAACAACATTCCCCATTACACACCGGTCAAAAGTGCAAATTTCATTAGCTAAAGGACAATCAGTGATTTCAATTTTGCCTTCGATTGATTCATAAATATTTAGCAAATTTATTTCCTGAGGCGTCTTTTTGAGCGAAAAACCACCCGAAGGGCCGCGAACAGATTTAAGCATATCATTTTTTACCAGACGTTGAAGAACCTTGGAAATATGATTTTTAGAAAATCCTGTAAACTCGGCAATCTTAACGGCATTAATCCCATTTTTGGAACGGGCAATAAGTACCATACTGTGTATGGCGATTGAGGCTGCTTCCGACATTTCAAATATTTTGCTCACGTCTATTTAGGTATTTGAATACGCAAATGTATGAATTATTTTTTATCCTTCAAATAAAAACAAAAATATTTTTTTACTTTTGAGAAAAATCACTATAAATCAGCAATAAAAAGATTCACATAATTGCTATACATTTTTTATAATGTAACATTAATTATGAACAAAACAATTACAAGTCTTCAAAATCCTCTCATTAAAAACATTTTACAACTTCAGGAAAAACCTCGTGAACGTAAAAAACAAAAACTTTTTATCATAGAAGGTTACCGTGAAATCCGGTTATCGATTCTCTCAGGATTTAATATTACAACACTTTTGCATTGTCCTGAACTAATTACAAAATCTGAGGTCGATGAATTGGCAACCGGTGGAATATCTTTCGATTATATAACTTGTTCACTGGAGGTATTTAACCGTATAACTTACAGAAAAGACACCGGGGGTCTTATTGCACTTGCCAGACAAAAATTGCTTTCATTTGAACAACTTCAATTAAGTGCATCTCCATTTTTATTGGTTTTGGAATCCGTTGAAAAACCCGGAAATCTTGGAGCTATTTTGCGCACCGCTGATGCTGCAGGCATAGATGCAGTTATCATTTGTGATCCGCGGACCGATATTTATAATCCAAATACCATTCGCTCAAGTATTGGCTGCATCTTTACTGTACCTATCGTAATAAACACCTCTTCTGATACGCTGAACTGGTTACATTCGCTTAAAATAAAGATTTTCGGAACAGCCCTGAGTGCTGAAAAGTTCTATCACGTAATCGATTTGCGTCAACCCTGTGCTATTATTATGGGATCTGAAGCTACTGGCCTAAGCTCTGTCTGGATGGATGGGGCCGATGAGCTGATTAAAATACCCATGAAAGGAAAGATCGATTCAATGAACGTATCTGTGTCCGCAGCAATTGTGGTATTTGAAGCAATGCGACAACGGAATTTCTCTTGATACTACTTGTATTTTTCATTTTCTGGCTTCAAGATTAAAAAAATCTTGGGCATTTTACTCTTAAATTCTATATGTATTCCTGTTTCTGGATGTGGGAAAGAAAGATAAAATGCATGTAACCTGATTCTCCGTTCAAACCTGGCATCTGCCCCATACCGGCGGTCACCTACAACCGGACACCCTATCCCGGATAAATGGACCCTTATTTGATTTTTCCTGCCTGTTTCTAACTGAACTTCAAGCAATGAATAATCTTCTGTTTTATCCAGGATTTTGTAATGGGTTATGGCAAGTTTTGCTCCTTCCTGTTCGCGAACTGAAACAACTTTCTGATCTTTGCCATCTACCAACCATGTTTGTATTGTTCCGGTTTCATTCGGGGGATGTCCTTCGACCAAGGCATAATACATTTTTTTGGACTGCTGCCACTTGTCTTTCAATTTCTGTTGAATTTTTTCTGACTTTGCAAAAACAAGTAAACCCGATACCTCCCTGTCAAGCCGATGCACAATAAAAATTCGTTCTTTCCCTTTTGATTTTTCCTTTACATGGTCGAGCATGATCTTGTAAAAGGAAGTTCCGCCAATTCCTTTATCACCGATTGTAAGAAGTCCTGGGGGTTTTTCCACGACTAAGATTACTTCATCTTCAAAAATGACGGGAAAGGGTGCTTTTACTTTTGTCTGAGGTTTTTTACGCCTGATATATTCAACATTATCTCCAGGTTTAATCACAGTCGACGGATTAGTCACCATTTTTCCATTAACCTGAATACATCCGTGGGAAATCAGATTTTTTACACTGGTTTTTGATGCATCACGGAACTCTTGAAGTAATAATCCGGTCAGGGAAATTTCCTGTTTTATCTTGATTTTCATTTTAAAATAACTTTCATGATGACCGGGTTGTGATCCGAATTTGCGAAATTGTCGACAAGTGTTTTTACTGTCTTTAGTTCAACATTTGGAGAAATCACAAAAAAATCAATAATTGTGGTTTTGGTTTTTCCTTTTTCATAGGGAATGTCAACATCTCTGTTTGTTGGCGAAAGGGTGTCAAACACAAACTCCCAGTCAGTTAAAAATGTAGCATCAATGGGCGGTTCAACATACTTAACAACATCACCGGTTTTAATTTTTTCAGGATCAAAACCTCTTGGATTATTATTCCAATCCCCTCCTGCAATAACAAAATTTCCTTTGAAAAATTCGTTAGTGATGAATTCATGAAGTTTTAAAAATTCCGATTTTCTCAATCTACCCCCTTTATCAAAGGTGGAATTATGGGTGTTAATGATTACGAGTTGTTTCCCCCCTGTCAGATCAAACCTCATAACAACGAAACAGCGTTTGAGTAAAAATAGTCGTTTGGGCCACGAAAAATCTCCAGTAAATGAAATTCTCTCTGTGGTTACTGGGGAAAATTTACTAATTGTTGCCAATCCTGCTACTACCCTTCCCATTGGATTGGTAAATGGGACTGGTACATACCGGCAATCATAATTCCTGGCAAGCGCGGAACAGTATGCAGGAAGTATTTTTAGAATGCTCGCTTCTTCATCTATAAAGTAACTTCGTTTTGCCTGTATATCTATTTCCTGGATAAACAGGAAATCTGCTGTATCAATTTGATGAATCGTTTGTTCTATCCCTTTAAAATAACCAAGGAATTCTGCTTTGTCGGGTTTTACCCTTTTCCCCCCTTCATAGAAAAAATCCATTCCCTTCCCAAGCCCGCCGTAACCTATATTCCAGGTAAAAAAAGTGAATTCTCTTTGACCTTTAGGAAATTCCTTCCCTGTCCCCTTTATCGTCAACTTCTCTTCGGATAAAGGATGATACTCTGTTATCATGAGAAATAATAAAAACACGGAAATGGTTAGTACGATTAACAGTAAGATGCTGCCAAGTATCTTTGTTGCAAGAATCAGAGATTTGTGCATTATTCGTACAAAAATCGAAAAGTACACATTTTTTTTTAATTTTACTCTGTATTATCTTATACTCTGCTGATGCCTTTCCTTGGTTCTCTTATTAAGAAAGCATACGAGCTTAGGCAATTTCCGATAGCTATAAAAACAATTAATCCCCTTCAAGAACAAAAAAGGGTATTAAAAAAATTACTGACTAGGGCCCAGGATACTGCATTCGGAGAGTATTATAAATTTGCGGATATTCTGGAATCCGAGGATTTTATTCAGTTTTTCACTGATAATGTTCCAATTCATGATTATAGTTCTATGTTCAAGAATTGGTGGTATCGGAGCTTAAACGGTGAGGCTTATGTTTCCTGGCCTGGTAGGATTAAATATTTTGCCTTGACTTCTGGCACTTCAGAATCTTCTTCCAAACATATTCCCGTCACCGCCGATATGTTACAGGCAATACAAAAAGCAAGTATCCGGCAGCTGACATCAACAACAAAATATGACTTTCCGGATGAATTTTATGAAAAGGGTATACTGATGATTGGAGGGAGTACCCACCTTCAATACAACGGGACCTATTATGTGGGTGATCTTTCCGGAATAACCGCGAGCAATATCCCTTTTTGGTTTCAGCATTTCTATAAACCCGGGAAACGGATTTCACGGGAACAGGAATGGCCGGTCAAACTAAATGAAATTATTAGAAATGCTGCTGAATGGGATATAGGTGTTATTGTTGGGGTTCCTGCCTGGATCCAGATTATCATGGAAAAAATTATCACATTTTATGGGGCTAAAAATATCCATGAGGTCTGGCCTAATCTTTCTGCTTATGTCCATAGCGGAGTTTCTTTTGAACCTTATATAAATAGCTTTGAACATCTTTTAGGCCATCCCATTGTTTATAATGAATCCTATCTGGCCTCTGAAGGATATATTGCTTACCAGCAACCCGGAAGCAAAAATGCAATGGAGATGATCCTCGATAATGGTATTTTCTTTGAATTTATTCCTTTTAATGACCATAATTTTGACCTGGAAGGGAACCTTTTACCAAATCCGGAAGTTTTTACGATTGAACAGGCAGAACAAGGGGTCGAATATGCTTTATTATTATCCACCTGTGCCGGTGCATGGCGTTATCTGATAGGAGATATCATTAAGTTCACCTCTATAGAACGGTCTGAGATCGTCCTTACCGGTCGGACTAAACATTTTCTAAGTCTTTGTGGAGAGCACCTCTCACAGGATAATATGAACCGTGCTATAAAATTATTGCAAGACGAATTCAGCATTAAGATTAATGAATATACGGTCATGGGAATTCGTTTTGGGAGTTTATTTGCCCATAAATGGTATCTCGGAACAAATGATGTAATCGATCCAAAATTAGCAGCACAAAAAATCGATGAATATTTAAAGATTCTCAATGACGATTATCGTGTAGAACGCCTGGAGGCCATCCAGGATGTTTCGGTAGAAATATTACCTTTGCAGGTGTTTTATGACTGGATGAGAACCTTAGGGAAAGAGGGCGGTGCCCATAAATTTCCACGGGTACTGAAAAAGGATCAGATAAAAAAATGGGAGAACCATATCGATTCCTATCTTGTCCATAAATCCTAAATCAAACTGATGCTGCATCCTCTTTTTGAAGGATTAATTTTAGGAATCACGGTCGCAATAACATTGGGACCTGCCTTGTTTGCCCTTTTGCAAACAAGCATTAAACATGGTATCAAAACCGGTATATTTTTAGCACTGGGAATATTTTCAAGTGATCTTGCCTTGGTTGTAGGTTGTTATTTTGGCGCTTCACGGATTGTGACCGATATAAGGTATCATTTGGTCCTTGGAATTCTTGGTGGAGTCGTTATGTCAACCTTTGGCATTTATACTTTTTTTAAAAAAGTCCCCCAAACCGAACAGATTGAACCCATCAGTGAAATAAAAGTAAAAAAACCGGGATTATTCCCCTATTTTTTTAAGGGTTTTCTTTTGAACATTGCTAATCCTTTTCTCTGGGTTTTCTGGATAACTTCTGTGTTGGCAATCAACGCCACCTATGGTGGCGACCGGAAGGCGGTGAGTACATTCTTTATTGGTACCCTTTCAATGATTTTAGCCACCGATATATTGAAATGTTTCCTTGCCAATAAGATCAAAGTCCTTGGAAATCCTGTCGTAAAACTGTGGATGGGAAGGATTGTTGGTTTGTTGTTTATAATTTTTGGGGCTTTTGTTGTTGCAGGATCCCTGCTGGAATACTTCAGGGGTATTGCGCTGAAGATGCCATAAAATCCTCCTGTAAAACGAAAATCAAATTGATTTTATCAATCCGTCAAATTCAGCTTTGAAGTTGGTTCCAATTGGGATTATTTTGTCTCTGATTTTTATCTGATTTCCCTCAATTAATTCAATTTTCGCCAAGGAAATGATGTACGACTTGTGAATTCTTGGAAATTGTTTATGAGGCAGAAGATTTTCAATGTTCTTTAGAGATTGGTAGCTTACAATCATTTTATCTTGAAGAAAAATTTTTACATAATCTCCTAAGGCTTCAATATATAAGATTTCTCTTCGGTATATTTTATAGGTTTTTTTACTGGATTTAATGAAAATATAATCCTCTTCTGTTTTTTCTGGTTCATATTTTTGCCTGTCAGCTTCTCTGTTCCCCATTAAGTTTTCGGCTTTTTGAATAGCTTTCAGAAACCGGTCAAATGAAAACGGCTTCATCAGGTAATCTACAACATCAAGCTCAAATCCCTGGACGGCATAGTCGGAATAAGCCGTTGTGATAATGACTAATGGTGGATTTTTTAAGGACTTTAAAAATTCCACACCGGTCAGCTTTGGCATCTCGATATCCAGAAAAAGTAAATCAATTTTCTGATTGTGTAAGACCTCAATCGCTTCAATTGCATTATTGCATTCGCAAACAATCTCAATAAAAGAGAGTTTTTCCGCATATCGCTTGATGACTTTTTGAGCTAAAGGTTCGTCGTCAATTATCAGACATTTTATTTTCATCAGGGAATTTGATTTAATTGATTGCGTCGGATGTGCATATTATTTTCTATTGTTTATATACTCATAGTTCTGAGGTATATTCCGAGTGATTTTATTGCAAAAAGATGGTCAGATCAATTCTGTATTTTTGGTCTGTTTCAATAATCTCAAGTTTGTGTTTGTTAGGATAGAGTAAATTTAACCTCTTTCTTACATTCTGTAAGCCTATCCCGATGACTGGCGATTTCTGACCTGGAATTTTGTCTTCTTTGGTATTTTCAATATAAAAATGTATCCTGTCTGTTCTCTCAATATCAAAAACAATGGAAATAAATGGATTTTGCTTTTTTTGTTTGGAGCAATGTTTAAATGCATTTTCCACAAAAGTAATGAATATAAGTGGTGTGACTTTGAGCGATGTGTTCCTTCCCTTAACAGTAAGATCGACTTTTAAATATTCACCGATACGTAAACTCTCTAAGTACACATAACTTTTTATGAATTCCAGTTGTTTGTCAATAGGTTCAAAATCCTCCTTGGCCTCATAAATCACATAGCGCATCAAATCAGATAACTTCAGGATTAATTCGGGGGCCTTGTCCGACTTGTCAATCGTGAGTGAATAAAGACTATTCAAGGTGTTGAAGAAGAAATGTGGATTTACCTGGGCTTTGAGTGCTTGTAACTCAGCCTCCATTTGCTGCTGTTCCGCTTCTTTGATTCTTAATTCCACATCCTGTAATGTAAATGAATCGCGGACAAATTTCAGTAATGATGAAACCACCAGAAAGATTAAAACAAGAATAAATTCGGCAATGGCTTCTGTAATGAAATTAGGATGGCCGTTCCCTTCAAATAAAACAGAAATATAATAATTAAAAACAATGAAAAGTAAGATATTCACTAATTGAAAAATCGAAAACAGAAAAAATTTCCGTTTTCTGAAAAAGGTCGGTAGAAGCCATAAAAGGTTAATATAAACAGCGATGGCCAGTAGGAAAATAGTAACCAGTATGTTAATCGCTGTCTTAAAATCGATATCATAAAAGCTGAAATCACGGGTGTAAAACAACACAACGGTGAATAAAACAATGCTGAATAGCCAGAAGAGGATATGCGGCAAGACTATCTGGTATTTGTTTTTATTCAGGATTTCCCGAATTTTCATTGTCCTTTTTTGGGCAAAGTTGGAAAATGATTTTTTCATTGTCAATCTTTTTTGATGTTCCATTGAATATTCTTGGTGAAAACAATATTTCTCTGGCTTTGTCAAAATTCATTTTGGCTGATAAAAACCTTGGGTTGTCGAGTATCTTCCTATTTTATCTAAAAAAAATTCCGGACTCTAAAATTGTCCGTAATATTGCAATTTAGCTCAAATCTATACCGATTATGCATAAAATAATTCCAACAAACATGAAAAAAATGATGCTGGCGATCCTTATGATCGTATTACCATTTGCTTGCTCTTTATCGAATAATCCGCCCGACGAGGGAATGTGGTTGCCAATTTTACTTGAAAGATTGAATTATGTCGATATGCAAAAGATGGGTCTTCACCTTACACCACAGGAGTTATATGATATTAATCATTCTTCCCTCAAGGATGCTATCGTTGGGCTCTCTTCTAATGGTGCGGCTACCGGTGGTTTCTTTTGCACAGCAGAAGTGGTTTCCGGGCAGGGACTAATATTCACCAACCACCATTGTGGATATGGATCTCTTCAAAGTCATAGCAGTCCCGAACACGATTACCTGACCAATGGCTTCTGGGCAAAATCTTATAGTGAAGAACTTCCAAATGAAGAAATGTGTGCTTCTTTTCTTGTGCGTATTGAAAATGTGACCGATTCTATTATTCCTTTATTCAGCGACACATTAAAAGAAACGGGCCGGGCCGCAATTGTAAAGGAAGTCTCGACAAGACTAAAAAAAAGAGCGGAAGAAAATGGGAAATTTGAATCATCTGTTAAGCCTTTCTATGGTGGTAATGAATATTATCTTTTCGTTTTTAAAACTTATAAAGACGTACGGCTTGTTGGAGCTCCCCCTTCATCTATCGGTAAATTTGGCGGCGATACCGATAACTGGATGTGGCCGCGTCATACCGGTGATTTTACAATCTTCAGAATTTATGCAGATGCTGATGGAAATCCTGCCGAGTACTCGGATAAAAATGTTCCAATACAACCAAAATATCACCTTCCAATAAGCCTTAAAGGAATCAAGAAGAATGATTTTGCAATGGTTTGGGGATATCCCGGAAATACAAGCCGGTATCTTACCTCTTTTGGAGTTGAATACAATATGACTGTGTTTTATCCTATTTATGTTAAGATCGTCGGGAAACAACTTGAGGTCATGAAAGAACGCATGGATGCTGATAATGCTGTGAAAATAGCCTATGCCGAAAATTATGCAGTCATCGCCAATAGTTGGAAAAATTATATCGGCCAATCTAAAATGTTGAAGAAAAATAAAGTGGAAGAAAAAAAGAAAGCAATTGAAGATTCTTTCACGACCTGGTACAGTAAAGATCCTGCCCTGCAAAAGAAATATGGTAAAGTGCTGGAGGATCTTAAATTCAACTATACTACAATGTCGAAATTGGCAACTCCTTATTTCTACACAACTATGGGAGGAATGCGGCTCGATATTCTCCGGCTCGCTGGTAGATTTGGACAACTTCAGGCTGCCATTGAAAAAAAGAATAAGGACGTGCTTAAAGAGGTTCAGTCGAGTCTGAAAGAAACGGTAAAAGAACATTTTAAGGAATATGACCAGGCACTCGAAAAGAAAACCTTGGCTGAAATCCTTAAACTGTATGCATCTGATGTTCAGAAAAGAGATCTTCCTTCGATTTTTGAACTTATTGAAAAAGATTATAACAATGATTTCTACGCTTTTGCAGAGGCCGTTTATAATAAATCTGTTTTCGCTACGGAAGCATCTGCCAATAAATTTATTGATAATCCAAATTTGAAAATTTTTAAAAAGGATCTTGGTTGGCAACTTTATAAATCAATGACGACTTCCCAGGGTAAATATTCTGCTGTCGTTGGAAATACAAGGAGCGGAATTATAGTTGCAAACCGGTTATTTATTGCTGGATTACGGGAAATGAACCCGGGTCTTGTCAAGTACCCCGATGCAAATTCCACAATGCGAATGACCTATGGCGAAGTACTCGATTATTATCCAGCGGATGCCGTTCATTATAATTATTTCACTACCCTGAAAGGCGTTATACAAAAAGAAGATCCCGGAAATGAGGAATTTATTGTTGAAAAGAAACTGAAAGACCTTTACCAGGCAAAAGATTATGGTCCCTATGGTGAGAATGGTGAAATGGTTGTCTGTTTTCTCACTACGAACGACATTACAGGGGGAAATTCAGGTAGCCCGGTCATCAATGGAGATGGCCAACTAATTGGACTCGCTTTTGATGGAAACTGGGAAGCAATGAGTAGCGATATTATGTTTGAACCGGAGCTTCAACGTTGTATTAACGTTGATATCCGTTATGTTCTCTTTATCATTGATAAATTTGCAGGAGCTGAAAACCTCATCAATGAACTGACACTTGTAAAATAATTTTTCATATCCGCAATAAAGGAGGTCTCTCAACTAGTATTTTGTTACAACACGATAAAAAAAAGAGCATCCTCCCGAATGCTCCTGATGAAAATATTCCGAAACTATACGCTTGAAGAGGAGCTTGCTGCGATCTTTTCGGAAACAACCCAGTAAATACATGCAAATGAAAGTTCAATCCAAATTGCTGCAGGGAAAATACCGACAATCAGACAAATGAGTCCGGCAATGGCGACTAAACAACTGACTAGCCCCATCAGAAAAATCGTTCCGGTAAAACCTTTTGTCATCTCCCAGCTTTTTCGGATGGCTGCAACAGCCTCCATTTTTTTATCCATAACCAGAAATGGAACAAACGCCAGTTTACAGGCAAAGATAATGCCGGGAACAATGAGCAAAATGAATCCGGCTCCGATGATCAATCCCATTAGTATATTGGCAATAATAACCTGACCGATCTGCTGGAAAGCAAAGAACATATCAGTCACTTTAAAAGGTTCTCCTCGTACCGCCTTGAGAAAAATCCAGTAACAGCCGTAACTGACGGGAGTCATTACCACAATTCCATACACTACTGAGAATAGGCTGGAAAAATTAAAAAAGTGCGGCGGCACCGGGGCAAAAATATTTCCGATGCCAACCGGTACGGCGATCAGGATTTGAAGAAAAATAACGAGCAGCAATTCGGGGAAATTTTTTTTCATGGTCTCCCACCCATGACCAAAAACACCGGAAACATTTGGTTCCGGACACTTCTTTGTTGTCGGGTTTACATCTTGTTCACTCATTTTTTTTGTTTTAATGAAAAACGGCAAAATGTTGATTGTAATTTCAAGTGGTTAATTACCTGCCAAATTAATAATTTTTTTAACTCCTACCGCGTTGTAAATCAAATTCCTGCTTATAAGGATTTTTTACAGGTTCGGTGTAAAAGTTAAACTCTCTATAACCGTTGCCTGTATAACATTTTATTATCGGCACTGCCAGGTAGGTCATACAGGTAATAAACAAATCCATTAAATGCCCGTAATTTTTCCGGATAAGGATGAAATATTGTTAACACTTTTTTTAGTGCTCCTGTGTTTAAGTTAATTTCATAAAGAAAACAGGTCCCGTTTTTGATAAACGTTGTATAGGCTTTTAAAAGAACTTCGTCGATGATAAATTCACTCGACCATCTACCCTCATTTTTTTCATCGATTTTAAGCGCCAATTTATAGGAATAAGCTCCTTTTGGGTCATAGAATTCAATTTGCTTTTCCGGAATATTGAAAATACAAATAAATGAACCGATTTTATAGAGAGCTGACTCGATTGGACGATATAAAATTTTATGAAGATAATTCCAGTTTGTAAAACTTTCTCTGTCATCCGGCACGCCTGAAAGAAGCAAGGATAAATCATCTGGATTACGCCTCATCATTTTAGCTTTCTTCTCATCCCGGACGATGGAAAGCGATTGCTTTTCTTTGCTTTTTCTGTTAACCCCAAAATATTCCATTCCGGCTCCCAGATTTGTTTGTTTTTTAAAGAAAAGAATTTCTTCAGTTGACGCCAGGCAATTGGATAGCACTTTATCATATTTTTCTATTGATTCGGGATGTATCAGATGAATTTTATTTTTTTCCCTGTAAATCTGAAAAATTGAATCATGACTTAAAAGATGAAGATACCCCAGGCAATCCTTTATCAGGGTTTTGATGAGAAACGGAATGTTTTCAGATTTTGCAATAGTGTCTCCCTGCTGACTTTTACAGATCAATTCTGCTCTGGATAAATAGAACTTATATACAAGTAAATATATTCTCCCGCTGTCAATTTCATAATCTTTAACGGCAAATTGATCATCTTTGAAAAATGCTTCATTGACACGGGCTTTTATTTCAACCTCCTTCAATTCAGTTATTTGTGGCTCGAGATAAAGGGTCATGGAATAGGAAGTAGTGTCGAGCCAGACTTTTTTCGTAATATAACCTATATGACTGACGACCATAGTCACCGGTAAGGTGTCAATGAAAAAAGAAAATTCTCCTTTTTGATCTGAAATCGCTCCCAGCCGGGATCCGATGAATGAAAAATTTACGTTTGGAATCCCTGTCTTTCTTGTCTGATCAAGGACTTTTCCGTAAAAAAAATTAAAGTATTTCTGGGCATCTCCGTCAACCCAAAAAAGCGCAAGGAAAAGGGTGGTAAATAAACTCGCCCGGATGACCCTGACTTTTATCGAGGCAAATGAATTCATTTTTCGAGGACATTATAATAAGATTTTGTCAGCGGTCTTAAAGATAGTAAAAATCTAAAACTTTTTCCCTGTGTTCATTGTTCAATTTTTATTAAGGTCTTGAATAATTCTTTCTCCTTTGTGAGTTTTTCTTCGTTACCATAAACACAGATAGCCTTTTTGTTTAGCATATCTTTCACAAGTGGAGCAAAATCACGGATGTTTTCCTGGGTCGTCGAAAGAACAGCTTCTCTGTCAGCTTGAAGTGCTTCCGGTTTTCTTTTATTGAAGAAATAAGTTGTTGCAAGATCTCCCTTTTCAGAAGCAGTCAGCGGACTATCCATCCCTGCGATTGTCCCGATAATATATCTGGTCATTGACTTATTATCAGCCTTAAAGGAGGTAAGATATTCCGGTGTTGAATCGTAATTGATTATTGTCTCTTTCAGGTTGGGATCACGGTATGAGTTAAAGGTAACTGTTCCGTTTAAGGAAAAGGTGCTCCATCCGCCATATGCCCCACCTATAACGCGGATCCTCGTCTGTAGCCAGTCGGTCGAAAGAATCTGGCTGAGAACACGCATTTTCGCATCCCAGGAATATCCTAATTTTTTAAAATCATATCCTTCAATCACATATTGTACTTTAGATGCGGCCAGGATTCCTTCTTGCCTGTTTTCAAGGTTGAATATCCAGTCATAGTATTTATTCTCTTCCTTGGGCATAGCTTCTGCAAGGATATTTATGTTTTTCGAAAAAAGATCAGAGTCCCTTTTTCCACATGTGGTCGCTGCAATTGCGTTTCCTCTGCCAAAAAGTATGGATGCGACTTTTGAAAGATTTTCACTGATCGTTCTTGCATTTTTATTAAAATTTTTGGTCAGATTAGATATAAACCAATAAAAATCAATTCCCCGGGTGATTTCATTAAACATTCCCTGATTGCTGAAATAGGATGGTAACCTCCTGCTTGCAACGGCGTAACCATTGCTCTTCATTTCTGCATCCAGTTGCGATTGAATCCTGACCAATAAGGTCTTCAATCGTGCAGTATCAGAGTAGTCGGTTTCCTTAAGGATTTCGGCGGTGAGTTCAAACATTTTTTCAAGTTTGTTGTTCATGGATTTTGAAGTCACTGCGAATTTGGGAATTATCTTATTATCGTCCATCTCTTCGGTATAGATTTTAAGTGATGTATAAAACCCTCCCGTATGGATATTCAGCAGTTGGTTCAACTCCCCATATGAATGTTTTCGTGTATTTAAAAGCCCAATTACATTAGATAATAAAGATGCGTAGGGAATCAACTCCTGGGGTAGAACACGTAAATCAAAAAAGAAGTTTGCATATACTACATCGTTAGTAAATTCTTCGTGATATAATATAGGAATGGCTTCTGCTTTTGTTTCCTCTGCTGAATAATATATCGCCACGGGATTAATGTCTTTAATATCCAGCATAGGAATAGTAGCAAGTGCTTCCGGAGTGTCTTCCCTTTTCTGATAGTCAATCAATCCCTGTGTCTCTTTGATTAAGGCAGTAATTTTATCATCACTGAGTTTTTCTTTATATGCTTTTAGTACTTTTTCGGTGATCTCATTCTTTTCTTTATCTAATCCGGGTTTTGGTTCAAGGGCAAGTAACAGCGAATGCGGATTGTTAAGGAAATATTTGTCAATAATGGCCTCCAGATATTTGCCTGTCAGCGATGTTTTTACTTCAGCCAAAGGCTTCTCATATTCCAGTCCCAGAAAAGGATCGGCGGCGAAAAACCAGCCGGCGAGTGACTGGTTTATATAGGTCATCCCTTTTTGTGCATCATTTCCTTCTCTAAGTAGAAATTCTTTACGGTTAATCACTCCTTCCACTTCTTTTTTATCTAATCCTTTCTGAACGACTTCTTTTAAAGTTGTCATTATCACTTCACGAAATCTTTCTTTATCAATGGATTTTGCATTTTGTGCAATGATTTGAACGACATTTTGTTTAAAATTACTGGATGAGGCTGAAATGTCTTGTCCGATCCCCGCTTTCTGAAGGGCAAGACGGACGGGCGCAGATTCCTGGTTGACCAAGACTTCACACAAAATATCCAGCGCCATGTTAAGGGCTTGATCGGTATTGTGTCCGGCAACCCAGTTAAGGCTTAGATAGGTCTGATTTTCTGTATTTGATCCCTCCATGACTGGATAATAACTTGTAATATCTTTCATGGCAATGAAGGGTTGTTGATCTTCAATCGTGATTATGTTGCTGTCTTTTACATATTTGGAAAGGTATGCCGAATCGATGAAAGCTAACTCTTTTTCAAGATCTGAATCACCATAAAGAAATATATAGGAGTTTTCCGGGTGGTAATATTTTTTGTGATAATTAATGAACATTTCCTGGGTCAGCGAAGGAATCGCTGTTGGATATCCCCCGGATTCATATCCATAACCATTGTCGGGAAAAAGGTTTTTGAACACTTGGTACCACAACTCTCTTGAGGGATTAGAAAATGCTCCTTTCATTTCGTTATAAACCACTCCTCGATATAAAATAGGATTGTTATTATCAGAAAGTTCATAATGCCAACCTTCTTGTTTGAGAATGCGAGGATCCTTATAAATCAATGGATTGAAAACAGCATCAAGGTATACAAGCATGAGGTTGAAATAATCTTTTTCATTCATGCTTGCTACCGGATACATGGTGAAATCTTTTGATGTAAAAGCATTGATAAAAGTACTTAGCGATCCCTTGATCAGAACATCAAATGGACTTTTAACAGGAAAATTCGTGGAGCCGTTAAGTACCGCATGCTCCATGATATGAGGTGAGCCATTATCCGATTCCGGAAAGGTTTTGAAAGCAATGCTGAAGGTCTTGTTTGGATCATTGGCTGCAATTTTAAAAAGCCTGGCTCCGCTTTTTATATGCTCTAGGTAAAGACATTCTGAATTAACTTCTTTGACAAATCGTTTTTCGATCAGACGGAAGCCGTGATAATCTATTTTCTTTTGGCATCCGGTTGATATTGAGGTGATCATAGCAATCGCTGTTAGTTTAACAACTGTATTTAAATAGTTGTTCTTTCTTTTTATATCTTTTTCCATGGCAATAATAGATTAATTGGAATCACTGTGAAAGTATTGTTTATAAAATTCAGATGAAAACGTTTTCGATAATTGATTAATTTTTCTCGATTTATAGATTCTTTTTAACTACAAAAGAAATTATCCGCGAAACAATGACTGACAGAAAAGTATATTGGGTTTCATTAGGTCTTGTTTCATCGAACCTTTATTGAAGGTTGGCGAATAAAAAGTAATTCCAATCGATTAGTCTTCATGGAATTAGGATTTTCGTATTTTCTTTTTGTAATTTGGCACCGAATTTCAACTGATACCGACAGTGAAGTTAAAATCAAAAATATTGGTTCATGTCTGTTTCTGGATATACATTATTAACCAGGCTCTTTTCCCTTATTACATTGATAATGTGGTTGACGGAAAATTTTATTTTGAGGTCATCATTTATGTTCTGGTTGCGATTCTGACCTTCTATTCAGTATATCTTTCTATTCCGTTCCTGTTTTCTCTGAAGAATAAAGCCATCAGCGTTTTATTGGGAATTGCTTTACTGGGAGTTCTTGTTCCTGTGAGGATTAGTCTGGAACTCATATATTGGAAATATTTTGTTGGGCTTTCTAAGGAAATGATCATCACAAGTTCGTGGTGGTTTAATTCTTTACGACTCGTTATCATCATTAGCACGTATGCTTTTCTTATCCGTCTCGCTATTGGGTGGTTTGAAACCCAGAAACTAAAATCAGAATTGTTGCTTCAGAATCAGATGAGCGAACTTGCGTTGCTTAGGTCACAAGTAAATCCTCATTTTCTGTTTAATACACTGAATAACATCTATTCCCTGGTTTATAAAAAATCCGAAGATGCTCCTGCCGCAATTATGAAAATGTCGGCCATCATGCGATATATGCTTTATGATGCAACCACTGATAAGGTTTTATTGGAGAAAGAGATTGAATATTTGAAGAGTTTCATTGAGCTTCAACTTTTACGGACCAGGCAAAAGGATTTTGTGACTATGACTATTCAAGGTACAATCGAAAGCCATACTATTATTCCTATGCTTTTAATTCCATTCGTTGAAAATGCATTCAAACATGGGAATAAAAACATAATTCCCCCGGGAATAATCATAAATCTAAATATTGAGCAGAATCGGATTATTTTTCAGATATCCAATTATCTAAGGAAAAATTCCAATATTTCACGCGATAAGTCCAGAGGAATAGGGCTGAATAACATACGCCGCCGACTAGATCTGTTGTTCCCCGGGAAACATGTGTTGGACATTTGGGAAGACCAGAACATGTATCATGTGAAATTAATTCTTGAACAGATGTGAAATATTTGTGTAAACAACACTTATTCAAACCATGATGATAATAATTGATACACCTTCTTACCAATTTCAAATATAAATATTACCCCATGAACATAAACTGTATTGCAATTGATGACGAACCTCTGGCCTTGGATATCATCCGGGATTATGCCACAAAGGTACCGTTTTTGAATTTGATGAAAACCTTTGATAATGCTATCGAATCTATCGATTTTATTAGAAACAATAAAATAGATTTGCTTTTTTTAGATATCCAAATGGAAGAATTGACAGGAATCCAGCTCTTAAATGCTCTCAAATATAGGCCATATGTGATCTTCACTACGGCGTATGATGAATATGCTGTTCAGGGATTTGAGCTTGATGTTGTTGATTATATGCTTAAACCAATTTCGTTCGAACGATTTATTAAAGGTGTGGATAAAGTATGTGAACGGATGCAAAACGAATCGAAAAAAGCTGGAAAGACCGAAAATGCACCTTTATCATTCGGGAAAAAAGAGGAATTCTTTTTTGTCAAAACTGAAACCAGGATGGAAAAAGTTTTTTTTGCAGATGTTCTCTATATTGAAGGAATGGGTGATTACTGGCGCATCGTTACTCCTGCCAAGCGTATAATGAGCCTGATGAATGCGAAAAGGATTGACGAGATTCTCCCGGAGTCACAGTTTTTTCGCGTCCATAAATCCTTTTATATCGCACTCGATAAGATTGATTCAATTGAAAGGAACCGTATTAAAATCGGGGATAAATACATCCCCGTCAGCGAAACCTATCACAAATCTTTTTTTGATCTTATTGAGAAAAGAAAACTGGCCTAGCCTTTTAAGTTTGTTTTGATTCCTTATTTTATAAGGTCATAATCCATTTGCTTACGACCAAGATCAATTCGCTTTACCTTTATCCTGACTTTATCTCCAAGTTTTAACCGGTCTCCGTAACGCTGTCCGATTACCTGAAAATTTTCTTCATCCAAGTAATAGTAATCGTCATCTAGGTCCCTCAAGCGGATCATTCCCTCACATTTGGTTCCGATAATTTCTACAAATATTCCCCACTTACTTACTCCTGAAATCAATCCGTCAAATTCCTGCCCAATCTTATCCAACATGTATTCTGCCTGTTTATATTTTACCGACATTCGCTCAGCATCGGTTGCCCTGCGTTCCATTTCGGATGAATGGTCACATCTTGGTTCATATTCTTCCTTTGAAACCGAAGTAGCCCCTTTTAAATATCCATTGAGTAATCGGTGTACCATCAGATCAGGATACCTCCTGATCGGCGAGGTAAAATGGGTGTAAAATGGAAAAGCAAGACCGTAATGACCAATATTATCGGTGGAATAAAAGGCTTTTGCCATCGCACGAATTGCAATGGTTTCGATCATGTTTTCAGCGCCGGTACCTTTGATCTCCTGAAAAAGCTTGTTGAATGAATGAGCAAGATTTTTTTGTGAATTTAAACTCAATTTATATCCAAGCCGGCCAATGAATTGTGTGAAGGTTTCCAGTTTCTCCGGTGTTGGTGTGTCATGAACCCTGTATACAAAGGTTTTGGGTATTCCTTTCTCCCTTTTTTTATTAATCCATTCCGCTACCTTCCTGTTTGCCAGCAACATAAAATCTTCGATCAGCTTGTTGGACTCCTTCATTTCACGGATATAAATGGCTATTGGTTTTCCTGTTTCATCCAGTTTGAATCGGATCTCCTGGGTTTCAAAATTAATTGACCCTTTACGCATTCGTTCTTCTCTTAGTTTTGTGGCAATTTCGTTTAAAATATTTATTTCTTTGGCATATTCACCTTCCCCCGATTCAATAATTTTTTGTACCTCTTCATAGGAAAACCTCCGGTTGGAATGAATGATGCTCTTGCCAAACCATTCAGAAAAAATCTTTCCTGTCGAATCCATTTCAAACACGGCAGAAAAGCAAAGTCTGTCCTTATGTGGTTGGAGTGAACAAAGTTCATTTGATAACCGTTCCGGTAACATAGGTATTGTTCTGCCCACCATGTAAATGGAAGTACCCCTGTCGTATGCTTCCATATCAATAGCTGAACCAGGCCGTACATAATAAGAAACGTCTGCAATATGAACACCAATTTCCCAATGCACGTTCGATATTTTCTCAAGTGAAATTGCATCGTCAAAATCCTTTGCATCTTCCGGATCAATAGTAATGGTAAAGGTGTTCCGAAAATCCTTTCGCTGGTTTTTTTCACTTTCCGGGATCTCCTGGGGAATCTGGTTTGCCTCTTCTTCCGCTTTTGTTGAAAATGATAACGGGAATTCGTTTTCGGCCAGGATTGACTTCATTTCAACTTGGTTATCTCCTGGCTTCCCTAAAATCTGTGTTACCCTGCCAAAAGGATTCTCAGCATGGGGTGGCCATTCAGTTATTACTGCTACTACTTTCTGTCCATGCTGTGCTTTGTTAAGTTGTGATGAAGGTATGAAGATGTGTACCGGCATAGAAGGATTGTCAGGTAAAAGAAAGGCAAAATTTTTCGAGATCTCGATAGTCCCAACAAATTGGTTTTTCTTTCGTTTGAGAATTTCAACGATTTCCCCCTCTCGTTTGTGTCCTTTCCTTCTGGGAAACAAATAAACCCTGACAATATCCCCGTTCAGAGCATGATGCGTATTGTTTGGTGCAATAAAAACATCTTCAGTTTTATCTTCGGGAATTAAGTACGCTTTTCCTGTTTGTTTCATGTCGACAACACCCCGGATTTGAGTGTTGATTTCGCGGATATAACTTGGATTTTCTTTATTGATCTGAAATTTCCCTGTGTTCAACTTAATCAGCTCTTTCCCTGAGCAGAGTTGTTCTATGATCAGCTTTATTAGGTTTTTGCTGGCCTTATCGGAAATACCCAACCGATGTGCTACTTGCCTGTAATTAAAACTGGTGGCCGGATTATTCTGAAATATTTCCAGGACGGACTTTACAAAAGTATTTGCTCCCTTTCTGGATAGCATGGGTTCTTTTTTCTTTCCCATATCTAATCATTTAATGTAGTGCCTGAGGAACTGCTTCCAAAAGCATGCGTGTATAATCTGTTGTGGGATTTGTATAAATTTGGTCGGCATCACCCATTTCTACAATTCGACCCTCTTTCATAACGATTAACCGGTCTGCCATAAATTTGACGACAGAAAGATCGTGCGAAATAAAAATATAGGTCAATCCTAGTCTGGCTTTTAAGTCATTGAGTAAATTTAAAACCTGGGCTTGAATTGAAACATCAAGGGATGATACGGGCTCATCACAAACAATAAGCTTTGGTTGAACTGCTAACGCCCGGGCAATACATATTCTTTGTCGTTGGCCTCCGGAAAATTCATGTGGATACCTGTAGAAATAATCCGGATTAAGGCCTACCTGTTGAAGTAATTTGAAGGTTTCTTCTTTTCTCTCTTTATTGCCTTTAAAGATTTTGTGTACAATCATGGATTCCATTATGGAAATCCCGATGATGCGCCGCGGATTTAAAGACGAATATGGATCCTGAAAAATGATTTGAAGATCTTTTCTGAGCTTTTTAAGATTTCTTCCGGTTAGTCTTGTTATTTCAACATCCTTGTATTTAATGCTTCCCTCCGTTGGCGGTATTAATTCCAAAATGGTTCTTGCAAGGGTCGTTTTGCCACTTCCTGATTCTCCGACAATTCCAAGGGTCTCACCTGGATAGACGGATAATTTGATTGCATCAAGAACTGGAAATGATTTATGCCGGCTTTTTAAAAAAGTGTTTGAAGTTTTAAATTCTTTTTTTACTCCTTGGACTTTCAGGATTGGCGTCATTGAATATATTACCTTGTGCTCCTGGCTTCTTTCTTCCTGTGTGATAATTTCACTGATCTTCCCTCTGTTATCCATAAAATCGTCAATGGTTGGAAGTCGCCTGAGCCGGATATCCAGGGGAGGTCGGCAGGCCATTAGTCCTCTTGTATAATTATGCTTCGGGTTTTTGAAAAGTTGTCCAACCGGACCCTCCTCGACTATTTTTCCTTTGTACATAACCACTACCCGTTTGGCAACCCAGAGACCAAGCCTAGATCGTGAGTAATAAATAAAATACTCATTTTTCTGTCAGCTTGTATTCGTTGAAGTAATTCAAGAATGTTTTTTTGAACAGTTACGTCTAGCGCAGTGGTGGGTTCGTCGGCAACCAGAATTCTGGGATTGCAGGCTATTGCTATGGCAATCATTACTCGCTGTCTCTGACCACCAGAAAGTTCATGCGGATAGCTGGAATAAATCCGCCTTGGGTTGGGAAGTTTTACTTCGTTGAATAATTCTAAGACCCTTTCTCTTACCTCTTTCCTCTTCATTTCGAAATGATGGTACAGGCTTTCAGCAACCTGGTCTCCACAATTAAAAACGGGATTTAATGAGGTCATTGGCTCTTGGAAAATCATGGATATTTTCATTCCGCGTATTTTCCGTATCTCCTGTTCTGAAATTCTGAGAAGATCCTTTCCCCCTTGCTGAAAATCATTAAAAACAACCGTCCCACATATTATTTCAGCAGGGGGCATGGGAATAAGTCTTAAAATAGCCAGGGCAGTAACTGATTTTCCCGATCCCGATTCTCCAACGATTCCTAGCGTTTCCGATTGATCGAGCCTGAAAGTAATACCGTCTGTTGCTTTTATCTCGTGGTTTTCGGTGTGAAAAACTACGGTCAGGTCATTAACAGATAATAATGGCTTCCCGTCCATGCAAAATGAGTAATTTTTAGTCAAACCTACAGGTTTTTTTAATAAATCTTTCTCTTTTTGAAAAATAATCTGTTGTCAAATATTACTTTTTTATGATGATCCGGATTAAGTAATAAAATACATGTTGTGGATCGATGATTTTATTTCGCTTATTTATCCTAAAATATGTGCCGTATGCGGGAATAGTCTGTGGCGGTCGGAAGTAACTATTTGTCAGAAATGTGACTATCACCTCCCAAAAACAAATTTTCACCTGGAATTAGATAATCCGGTTAGCCGGGTTTTTTGGGGCAGGATTAAAATTGAAACTGCGTCAGCCTTTCTCTATTTTAATAAAGGGAACGCTGTTCAAGAGTTAATCCATAAATTAAAATATAAAGGAAGAAAGGATATCGGCATTTTATTAGGAAGCCGGTATGGACTGTATTTAAATGATTCTCCGTTTTTCAAGGATATTTCACTGATAATACCCGTTCCTTTACACATGAAAAAATTTGTTCAACGGGGATATAACCAAAGTGAACAGTTCGGAATTGGCTTGTCAACGGCCATGGGAATTCCATTACTTTGTAATGAACTTATAAGAGAAAAAGCCACCGAAACGCAAACCAGGAAATCACGTTTTAAGCGATGGGAAAATGTGTCAGAAACTTTTGTCATTCAAAATCCGCAAAAACTGGCTGGATTGCATGTAATGCTCGTGGATGATGTAATCACAACCGGCGCAACACTAGAGGCCTGCGCCCAGGCTTTTACTCTTGTTCCCGGAATTAGAGTAAGTATTGTGGCAATTGCTGTTGCCTTGCTCTAAAACCGGCCACCGAGTATTACACATTTTTTAAATCTTTTAACTGTACCGTCGGGTTTGAGAATCTCAACATAAACGATGTAAAAACCAATTCCTGCCTTGGTCCTTCTATCATCTATTCCATCCCAGGAAAAAATTTCGGAATTTGATATCAAAACATTATTTACTAAATGTCTGATTTTTCTGCCCTTGGTGTCGAAAATGATGACAGTTGCTTGATAACCAGGGCCTCCAGTATTAAGTTGGATATTTAGCACATCATTGATTCCATCATTATCCGGGGAAAAAATTTCTGGAAATAGTGTGAAATGTGATACCGTATCTGTGTCATTCGTTTGTTGGGAATTTTGGCGTCCAGGGGTCGCAAATCCTTCCGTCTCTGATGCAGAGTGCCAGTTATCGCGATATTCTGATGGCCTTTCTGGGCTGAGTCGTTCGAGGGATACACCTTCTTCCGTAACAAGTAATGGATAATGCATTTTATGATCATAATAAATTTTATCTACTACTGTATTATTCTCTTTTGTTGCAAGAACGACGGTTCCTGTGTCATCATCAAGGGTTGGAAAATCCTTCATTGTGATGAAATTCTTTTGATCCCAACATTGATACCTCGAGCAAATATCTCCAGGATCAGGACCGATGATAATATACTCTTCCGGGAATAATAAAAACCGTTCTGCATAAATTGGTTTCGCAGGATTGGTTCCTTCGGGAATAAAATCCTGATTAGACAATAATAGTGTTGATAGGTCAAAAACTTTTGCTGTACGATTGAATAATTCGACAAACCGACTTCCTCCGCTCTGCGGATTAAATAATAATTCATTAATAACGATTTCTGATTGTTGGATTGAGTCGGGAATGGCTGCACGGATTATCGAAGTGGTATCAATTGCGTTCCCGGCACAATCTTTCAAGGTGTTTTCAACGGAAACCATATAGGTGATGCCTTTTTGAAAAGGTACATCATACTTCAATTTGGCTGCTTGGTACGATGGCGGTACTAAAATTAATTCCTGATGGATCATACCATCTGGGAGCCTTTCATGGAACCCAGTTTTTTTCAATGAAATGCTGTCCATCGGCTCAGAAAAAAAAAGATGAAGGATGGTCGAATCTTCAATAAATGCTCTCTCTGCCTTGGGGGTAATTTCATCTGATCGTTTTCCTGATACTGAATTTGCCTTTCCGGGTGTACCTCCGGCAACATCAACACTTGCCTCCCAGTTTTCCTCGCAACCACAGGGATTCATCGGATCAACTAATTCTAACGACCAACCTCCTACTTCTTTAAATGAACGATGAAACCAATCCGGGGAATAAGAGACGGAATGAATAATTCGTTGGTCGCCGTTTTTTAGAGTTAAAGTGGTTCCTTCGTTTGAGAGGGATGACACGGAAGTGAATAGTGGAACAGCTTCTCCATAGGAAGAAAACAGGCTTGTGTCTTTAACGAGTAATAAGTAATCCTTTGGCTTTATCACGACATCTGGTAGTTTTTTTTGATAACTTCCGAAATAAAAAAACCAGTTATGCATGTCAATTTGGAAATTAGTACGGTTAAATAACTCAACATACTCCTGTGCCGGAAGGGCAACTTGTGGTTCTGGATCAGACAGAATTTCATTTATCAGGATGTCATACGCTTTGGGACGATAAAAACAGATCGGGACGTACGTGTCGTTTATAATATTTCCTGTCAGATCAGTGACCCCGGTGATCTTTAAAGTATCGGATGTACCTTCTTCAAGCTGCGAGGAATATTGTAGTTGAAATCCATAGTTTTGCGACGGATCAATGTTAACCTTCTCCGGATTAATTCCCTGATGTAAAAGAAAATAATGTTGTGGATTCTCGGCTTCTGGGCTTTTTAGGTTTTCACTAAATACAACTTGAATGTGTACTGAATCTTCGACCCGACATGATAAAAGTCGAGGTTTAATTGAATCGTTCATAATAGGTCCAAGATAAAAATCATCCATATATATTTTAGTAGAATTACTGGACGTATATCGGCAAAAAACTCCAAAAAAATTACTTGTACTAAATGTTGAATCACTAAAGGATTGGTCATGGATGTAATTGGTTCCGCCAAGGGTGTCAAGATAGGTTTCCCAGTTCCCTGTCTTATCCCGCCTGATTTTTATCCTGAGGAGATTGGTTGATTTATTTGTTATATAGTGCTGGAAACTTTGTATCCGTTTACAATCTTTGCCGTTTTGCCTGAAAATTATGATACTGTCATCGGCTCCGCCGAATTGAATATAATATCCCTTTATTTGACTTTTAAGTTTGGCTGAATCAGCTGTAAGATAAATTCGTAAATAATTATTTGTGGAAGTATTAAAGGAGATTTTTATCCAAAATGACCACTCTGTTTCTGCAACCCTTGTACTAACGGTTGAAAGGACAGAGGTATCGGAACCTGATGAATTTAAATGAAGTTGGTGTATTGAATTTATTTCAAAGTGATTATTGTCACCAAACCATGAAGGATTTTGAGTAAAATTTCCATCGATAAAGTGGTCAGTTATCTGTGAAAACGATAACACTGGGATCAAAATAAAGGTAAATAAAAGTCGTTTCATATTTTTTTTATTCTTAATCGGGTTCAGGGGTAAAAAGTAATAGGCCCGTGATATTTTTTGTTGTCTTATCTTTGCTGGAAATTTCATATTCGTTATGATCCTTGCTATTGTTGGTGCTACTGGTCTCGTAGGTCGTGAAATGTTACTGGTTCTCAGGGAACAAGGTATTATTCCAGATTTACTGATTCCTGTTGCATCGCCCAAATCCATTGGTAAAACCATTGATTTTAATGACAATAATTATGTAGTTACTGGTAATGAAGAAGCGCTGAAGATACGGCCTGATATTGCAATATTTTCAGCCGGGGCAGTGGTTTCAAAAGAGTGGGCTCCGAAATATGCAGCTATTGGCACCACTGTCATTGACAATTCCTCTGCATGGCGTATGGATCCTGATATCCCGCTGATAGTTCCAGAAATAAACGCTTCCTCTCTTTCAAAAAATGATAAGATCATTGCTAATCCAAATTGTTCGACGATCCAGCTCGTTATGATCTTATCACCACTTCATAAAGTATACAATATACAAAGGGTTGTCATTGCGACTTATCAATCAGTCACGGGAACCGGTGAAAAAGCAGTCCGTCAGCTGGAAAACGAAAGAATGGGTGTCGTAGGAGAAATGGCTTATCCACATCCGATCGATCTGAATTTATTTCCACATGGAGGTGCTTTCCTTCCGAATGGATATACTACAGAAGAGATGAAATTAGTGTTTGAAACCCAAAAGATCCTGGGTGATTCCAGTATTAACATTACGGCAACAATAGTTCGTGTACCTGTTTTCGGAGGACATTCGGAAGCCGTCAATATTGAGTTCTCCCGTGATTACAATCTCCGGGACATTTATAATCTTCTTTCCTCATCCACTGGCGTTATTGTCCATGACGAAGTTAGCCGGAATATCTATCCCATGCCACTTATGGCCCGGGGAAAAGATGATGTTTTCGTTGGAAGAATTCGTCGAGATGAATCCAGGGCCAACTCCCTGAATCTTTTTATTGTCGCTGATAACCTGCGAAAAGGTGCGGCTACAAACGCAGTCCAAATAGCTAAATACTTGATTTCACAAGGATTATTTTGATTTTCTCTAAATGTAATTTCTTTCTTTATTGATATTTCTCAATTATTTCATTGATAAAAAATGATAATAAATTGCTTTATATCAATTAATATGTAATTTTGCACACTTCTTTACAATTTGATTACTATATTTTATTGACTTAATGGTAGGAAAAGTCCAACATTTATCTACTTGCGTGGATTGTAATTGTAAGGCGTCAATATTCAAAAATTTATCACTGCCTGAGCTGGAACTTATCAATAAAAACAGGGTCCAGGTTAACTATAAGGCTGGAGAGATTATTTTCAAGCAGGGAACACCTTCTCCTCATTTCGTCTGTGTTACCTCCGGCCTCGCAAAATTATACATCGAAGGATATGGGAAAAATCTGATCCTGGCTCTTGTAAAACCGGTTGATTATATTTTTGGACCTGGCATTTACGTCGATAATCGCCATTATTATTCTGCATCAGCAGTGGACAATTCAACTGCTTGCCTGGTGGATGTAAATATCTTTAAAAAGCTTATTCGTGAAAATCCTGACTTTGCAGATGAATTTATAAGGCGGGTTTCCCTTCAGGCTATTTTTAACTTTGAACAAGTTATCAGCCTGACACAAAAACAAATGCATGGCAGAATTGCCGATGTTCTGTTTTACCTGTCTGATAAGATATATTGTGCAAATCCATTTGAAATGACTATCTCCCGCCAAGATCTTGCTGATCTGTCAGGCATGTCTAAAGAAAGTGCTATCCGGATCTTAAAGGAATTTAAAGCAGAGCGCATTCTTACTGTTGATGGTAGTTCTATCCATATCACTAACCCAAAACAAATGCGCCAGATCAGTGAAACAGGCTGATTTTATTATTTACCTATATCTCTATATACACATTGATATATATCAATAAAGAATTGATATATCTCATTAGATTTATCAATAAATCTCACCATACCGACTCGGGCTCTACAAGTAAACTTAAATAATTTTGCTTTGCGAATAATTTCACAAGTTGTCTGCTGCGATAAATGTATTAATTAACAAAAATGTAAGAAAATGAAAAGACTGATTACTAAATTCTTTGTGGCTGGGATGTTGATCTCTGCTACAACTATTATGTTTACAAGTTGTACCAAGGAGGGACCACAGGGTCCTGCTGGTCCTGCGGGTAAAGACGGTACGAATGGCCAGGATGCAAATGCAACCTGTAGGCAATGCCATAATTTCTCGGACACAATTGTTGCAAAAATTTTCCAGTATGATGCTTCACAACATGCCACCGGAAGTACTACGTTTGAAAATCGTAATACCTGTGCACCATGTCATACAAGCCAGGGATTCCAGGAGGTTGTTGCTACTGGCGCCGATACCACTCTCGTTGCAGTTAATGATGCCGCTCCGATCAACTGCCGCACCTGCCACAATATTCACGCAACATATACCTCTGCTGACTGGGCTTTGAAGACAACAGCTCCTTATAAGTTAAAGATAGATCCAACTATTACAATGGATTTTACAGCCGATGGTGGATCTGCAAATCTTTGTGGAAGGTGTCATCAACCAAGAAAAACGAGCCCTTGGGTTACCAACCCGACCGGGAATGATTCACTTAAAATCACCAGTTCCCGTTGGGGGCCGCATCATGGACCTCAATCAACAGTCTTGGGTGCAGTCGGAGCTTTTGCATTTGGAACTCCATATACCTGGGGCAATGTACATAAAACCCAGACTGCATGTATGATGTGTCATGGCGCTAAAGCAGCCGGGAACCTTACAGGTGGTCATACACTCTGGATCGCAAATGAAGAAGAAGGCGATAATCTTAATGGATGTAATGTTACTGATTGTCACGGAGGAGCCATGACTAGTGCTGTTATGGTGGCAAAACAGGAAGAGGTGTTAGCAAAACTTACAACATTAAAAGATAAGCTGGTTGCCAAAGGTGTTTTAAATGCAACTACAGGTCTTGTGATTACCGGCAAACATACTCAGAAACAAATGGCTGTTGTTTGGAATTACAACTTAATTGAAGCCGACCGTAGCGAGGGTATGCATAACTTTGCTTATGTTAATGATGTCCTTGATAAAAGTATCATTGCAATTGACGAAACCAAATAATCCTGAAGATAACTAAACCAGAAAAAGGCTTCAGGTTTCCTTTCCTGAAGCCTTTTTTCAATTAATCACATGAAAAATAATTGGCAAGCTATTGGTTTTTTATTCCCGATTTTTTTATTGATCCTGTGCGTAGGTTTTAGTGGTAATGATTTAAAATATCCCAACGGAGTTTCTGTCAGGAGCGTTGTGAAATCTTTAACTTTTAGAATTTTATTCATATAACCATAAATTTCAATATCATGCAAAAACAAAAACAAATTAATTTTATTTCCATTCTGCTGGGAATATTTTTCTTGACAGCGTGCGAATATGCAACAATCCACCCGGATGTTCCCTCTCCTGATGTCAAGGTCAGCTTTCAAACTGAGGTTGTACCTATCTTCGCGACATGTAACGGTGCAGGATGTCATAACGGATCAGGACCAAAACCTGATCTTAGGGCAGATAAGGCATACCAAAGTTTAATTGATAATGCAATGGTTATTCCTTTTAATGGAAATGGCAGCATCTTGTATCAAGTCCTTCTGCCAAGTGGTGTGATGGCGGCGTATGGTAATTCTACTAACAATGCCATAATCAAGAACTGGATCGACCAGGGAGCAGAGAATAATTAATGGAAAATTGTTAATAATCACGCAAAAAAGATAAAACATGCATACATTTATATTTAAAAAGATCATTACATGCCTCTCAGGATTTACTTTAGGCATTGGAATACTTTTTGCTCAGGATTCTATACCGGCTCCTGAAACAAAAAAACCCTTGGAAAGAAAACCATTTGAAAGTGGAATCGCGATTGACGAGCAAACGGTGGAAATCCCACCCGCAAAAACCCTCGAATTTGTACTAAACCACCGCTTTGGTACAATTCAAAACGGCTGGCAAGACCTTGCAGGTATTTGGGGTGCTTCTAATATCCGACTCGGATTAAATTTTAGTATTACAAAAAATTTTCTCATTGGATTGGGTACAACAAAAAATGGTCGTGTCCAGGATCTTCAATGGAAATATACATTTCTTCACCAGCGGAAAGGAGGATTCCCACTTACACTCGCTTATTATGGGAACCTTGCTTTAAATGCAACTAACAAATCAAATTTTGGAACTGGCTTTAAGTTCATCGACCGTCTGGCATGGTATCATCAAATTCTGGTTGCCCGAAGGTTCTGCAAAATGTTTTCAATGCAAGTCGGTTTTGCATACAGCCATTTTAATAAGGTTGACACTACATCAAAAAACGATGTTTTCTCGATTAGCGTCTTGGGAAGAATAAAAGTTAGCCCGCAGACTTCTGTTCTCATCGCCTATCAACAGCCGTTTGTTGTTAATTACGACCCTGCGTTTATTATACGGTATCCGAACGATTGGATGACCGCTTCCACCAAATCTACTCCCTATCCGAATATTGAACTTGGTGTGGAAATCTCAACAAGCACTCATGCTTTTCAAATTTTTATTGCATCGGCACAGGGAATCGTTCCTCAATATATTGTTCAGTCAAATAACAATAATTTCTGGAACGGAGGAATACTTATTGGTTTGAATATAACCCGTTTGTGGGGATTCTGATTGCTATCTTATGACTTTAATAATCACTAAAAAATTAAATTATGAAAACATCACAAAAAATTGTTACATTGATGGTAACAGCAATTATTGCTATTGTGTTTCTGCTTGGCAACACTGCTAACGCACAACAGGTAAAAGCAAAACCCTGGCCTGTTCCTGATAAGGACAAAGCACTGAAAGCTGCAGTTAAACTCTCTGATCCAAACGTGATTAGCACTGGTAAAGAACTGTGGGCAAAACATTGCAAGTCGTGTCATGGGAGTAAAGGTCTTGGCGATGGACCAAAAGGCGCCTCCCTGAAGACCTTCCCGGGAGACTTCTCTGCTGCTGCTTTTCAAACAAGTACCGATGGAGAGCTTTTCTTTAGAACTAACAAGGGCCGCGATGAAATGCCTGCTTATGAAAAGAAAATTCCTGAAGCTAATGATCGTTGGGCATTGGTTGCTTTTATGCGTACGATGAAAAAATAATTAACCTGCGTGATTTGAACAACTGTTTCAGATTGGGTGTTTATTTGGGTACCTCTGATAAACACCCAATTCTTTTTGAATGGTTATATTGTTCATGCTGATAAAAACTAAAACAATTTAACATGATTCATAAAGCAAATATACGTCCGGCATGGGTTGTTTTGGTTTTGTTGTTGGGATTCGCTCTTCTTTTTACATTTTCAAAATCACCAAACGCCGTATCTGCACAAACTAGACGGTCTGAAAAGGAAAAAATTTCTGTTTCAACGGTTGATCTTTCAAAATTCAAAAACGCAAAGGAAAACGAAATCTGTTTTGCTTGTCATGGTCAATCCAAATACATTTATGAGAATAAAGAGACAAAAAAGATAGTTGCAAAGAAAATGTATACCGAGGTGATCATAAAACGTGATGTGTTTTACGCATCAAATCACCGCGAATTCAAATGCACTGATTGTCATTCTGAAGATTATTCAACCTTTCCTCATTCCGGTAGTCTCCGTATGGAATCCAAGGCCGGTTGCATCGATTGTCATGGGGGTGATGAAAAGTATGCAAAATTTAAATTTGAAAAAATTGAAAAAGAATTTCAGGAAAGTGTTCATTCACAAACCCACAGTGAAGATTTTACCTGCTGGATGTGTCATAACGCCCATAGTTATAAAATAAATGCCAGAACGAATGAGAATCGCCAGGAAACCATCACTTATGATAACCTGATCTGCCTGAATTGCCATGGAGATATCCAGAATTATCAATTACTTACAGATAAGCAAAAACCAAATTTAATCGAAAAACATGATTGGCTTCCCAATCAGGTTTCTCATTTTACAAGCGTTCGTTGTATTGAATGTCATGCCAAAAATGTCGATACTTTAGTCGTCGCCCATCAGGTTGTTCCCAAAAAAGAAGCTCTTCGCAAATGTGAATCTTGCCATTCCAGTAATTCAATTCTTTATGCTTCACTTTTCAAATACCAAATTGATGAGAACATACAAAAAAAGGGGCTTATCAAGGGATTGTTTTTCAGCGAAACAGCTACTATTGGTCCCGACCAGAACAACACTCTGAACAAGATTGGTTTGGCCATCTTCACTCTTACTATCATAATAATTCTTATTCATGCCTATCTGCGCATTAAAAAATAGATTTGTATCATGACTCATCAATCTGAACGTTTATATCTTTATCCTGTCTGGGTTCGTCTTTGGCATGTTTTAAATGCTCTTTTGTGCCTGACGTTGATCATCACCGGACTAAGTATACAATTTTCAAACCCCACTTTGGTTGTGAAATTCAAGCTTGCCGTTTCGATTCATAATATTGCCGGTGTTGCATTAGCCTTGAATTATATTATTTTTTTTATAGGGAATCTTTTCACCATCAATGGAGTCTATTATTTAATCGAGGTGAAAGGTTTTATGAAACGTTTGATGTCCCAGTTCAGATATTATACCATAGGGATTTTTAAAAAAGAGAATCCCCCCTTCCCTGTAACCAAGGATAATAAATTCAATCCTCTTCAACAATTTTCATATGTTGCCACTATGTATATTTTGGTTCCTCTTTCTATTCTTTCCGGGCTTGGGTTGCTTTATCCCGAGATTCCGCTGAAAAATTTTTTAGGGATAAGCGGTCTCGATTGGACCGATTTAATACATCTTTTTGTTGGTTTCTTTATTACCATCTTCATGTGTATTCATATATATTTTTGTACGATCGGTAAAACTCCAACAAGTAATTTTAGAAGTATTATTGACGGGTATCATGAGTCTCATTAAATAATAATAAAGTGGAAGAAGAATTAAACAACCACCCAAAAAGTTCACGTCGCCAGTTTCTTAAGAAGGGATTAGTAGCTGGTGCAGGAGTTGCTGTCGGAAGTAGTCTTGTTTCCGCATACTTTGATTCATCCGCCTCGGAAACAGGAGAAAAAGTGAAAGTCCTGACTACCGATGGGGAAATAATGGAAGTTGATAAGGGTCAGTTAAAACTGCCTCGTGTTTCAATTGAAGAATCTCACAAAGGTATTCTGGGTAGAAAATTTGTAATGGTAATCGACTTGGGAAAATGTAAGAATGCAAGAAAATGTGTTGAGGCTTGCCAGAAAGGACATCACCTTCCGAAAAGCCAGGAATTCATGAAAGTTTATCTTCTACAGGACGCTGAAAAGACTTCACCATATTGGTTTCCAAAACCCTGCTTTCACTGCGACAATCCGCTTTGTGTAAGCGTCTGTCCGGTAGGAGCCACTTATAAACGTACTGATGGGATTGTGTTGATTGACAATCAGCGATGTATAGGTTGTAAATTCTGTATGACCGGTTGCCCTTATTCAACCCGTGTATTTGCCTGGAAACATTACCCTGAATATGATGAGGATAAGGAACCTTATTCACCCGAAGCAAGCAGTCCGGGAAAAGAAGGAACTGTTTCGAAATGCGATTTTTGTCCGGATCTTATCCGTGTTGGAAAATTGCCCTATTGCGCTTCTGCATGCCCTATGGGGGTCATATATTTTGGCGATGTCGATGAAGATACCGTCACAAATGGCACAGAAACTTTTCAGTTTAGCCAATTAATCCGTGACCGTGCTGGATATAGGTATCTTGAAGTATTAGGAACCCGCCCTTGTGTTTATTACCTGCCTCCTGTTGATCGCCAGTTCCCGGTTGACCGGGGGTTTAACGATCTCGATGAAAGTATCAAAAATCGGTATAAGAGCACCCCTTATGGTGAGAAACATAAATTATAATCATGGAAAACGAACAAAATTCACCTATTAAAGAGTTTGCCCCTCAACTTGAGAGAACAAGTATCCAGGGGTATGCATGGATTATCTTTCTTCTCGCCGTAATTGGATGGGGTGTGTACGCTTTTATCCAGCAAGTCACAAGGGGACACGACGTTACCGGAATGCGCGATAATGTTGTTTGGGGTGTTTATATTGTCAATTTCATCTTCTTTATGGGAGTTAGTTATGCCGGTGCCTTGATTTCTGGAACACTTCATTTGTTTCATACCGCTTGGAGAAAACCAATTATCAGGATGGCGGAATTTATTACCATAATTTCACTTTTAATCGGACCGGGTTATATTCTTCTTTGCATCGGTCGTTTGGATAAATTATATTATTTGGTTTTGTTCGGAAGAATTCAGTCTCCAATAACTTGGGACGTAATTGCAATTTCAACCGATATTTTCGGGTGTTTGATTTTCCTCTATCTTGCTTTATTACGCGACCTTTCAACTTTACGGGATTATGAAAACCTACAGCTTCCTAAATGGAGAAAACGGGTTTATAAAATCTTGGCCCTAGGATATACCGGGACCCCCGAGCAACAGATGCGCTTGAAACGTGCCACAGATATTATGGCCGCTATGGTTATCGCCATTGCTATTATCGTTTATTCGGTCTTGGCATGGATTTTTTCTGTAACCCTTCAACCAGGCTGGCACAGTACCATTTTTGGACCTTACTTTGTGATTGCTGCAGTTTTCTCAGGAAGTGCCGTACTAATCATCGCTATGTGGCTTTTCAGGAAAGTCTATCACCTTGAAAAATATATTCTTAAAAAACATTTTGTCGCGGTTGGAGTTATTATGCTTGTACTCGCTGCATTCTTTGGATATTTCACATTTAGTGATTATCTGACAAAGTGGTACGGCTCAGAGAAAAATGATGAGTTATTAATTCAACTTTTATTTAAAAAATTCTACTGGCCATTTATCATTTCGAACTATATTGGTGTGTTATTGCCATTAATTGTGGTTGGAATCGCTAAATTCCGGACCATTACAAACATTACATTAACGGCCGTTGTAGTCATTATTGCTCTTTGGTTAAACCGTTATCTTATAGTTGTTCCAACACTCGAATCCCCTTATTTGCCCATTCAGGATTCAAGACCGGAATGGTTTGACTATGGCGCTACCTGGGTTGAGTGGAGCCTCACTGCGGCAGGGATTGCCTTGTTTTGTCTTTTGTTTACCCTGGCATCAAAGTTTATTCCGGTAGTACAGGTTTCGGAGTTGCAAGAGGAAGCTAAATCTGAAGAAGTTCTTGTTTAATTGTTTTGCATTTTTTCATATGATTCTTATGAAACGAGCTATTAAAATATGTTTGTTCCTGTTGGTTGGAGGCGGGGCGGCTTTTCTGCCATTTCCTGGCCAGTCCCAGGAAAAATTTGATTCCTCTGCAAAGCGTGAATCAAAAATGACACTGGATTATCTTTGTACCTCCAATGATACCGTAGTTTTGACAGCAAATTTGTCTATAAAAAAAGAAAATGAAGTTTTTGTATTAGAAAATGCTGCCGTTGTATTTTTTGCCTCTGCGGGTTCAAATATTAAAACTCTGGGAAAAGTAATTACAAACGAAGAAGGGATTGCGGTTCTCACTGTTCCCCTAATAAATCTTCCTGCCGATAAAGAGGGTATTATAACTTATACCGCCAAATTTAATGAATCAGAAAAATATACGGCTGCTGAAGCTTTTTTTGCAGCCAAACCGGCTAAAATCAAGCTTTCTTTTAGTATCCAGGATTCTCTTCGTTATATAAAAGTCGATATGTCTCAGAAAAATTCCAAATCTGAAGAAGTTGCGGTAGGTAAAGAAACTGTGTTGTTATATGTTCCACGCTTATTCAGTTTATTGAAAATTGGTGAAATTGCTCTTGATGAGAATGGGACTGGATCTCTGGAATTCCCAAACGATATTATTGGTGACACCCTTGGGAACCTTAATATCCTTGCCAGAATTGAAGAGAATGAACGGTTTGGATTTGTACAGGGTCAACATCAAATAAACTGGGGAGTTCCGAAGCAATATTATAAAGCCGAGGTTCCTTCCCGCGAATTATGGACACCCATTGCTCCACTGTGGATGATCATAACCTTAATCATTATGCTTGCAGGAGTTTGGGCTCATTATGTCTATGCGGTTTATGAACTAATTATGATCAAACTCCACCACAAAAAAGATAAATCTTCTTTTTGACCTGAACCCTTTTCTTGGTAGCTTTGCTCTATTATGAATTTTCATTCAACTTCACAACTTGTCCGTGAAGCATTGGCAGCAGGGAATATTCGAAAAGCTAATGCCCTTTTGGGGACCGAGTATTTTGTAACCGGGAAAGTTATTCACGGCGATCACTTGGGGACTAAATTGGGATTCCCGACAGCTAACTTATTACTTTGCAAAGAAACCTCCTTGTTTTTGCCCTTTGGTATATACGTTGTTTATGTACCTCTACATGGGAAGATATTAAATGGATTGACTAGCATTGGAGTCAGGCCAACCGTTGATGGAAAAAATCTTCGTATCGAAGTACATCTTTTTGATTTCAGGGAAAATTTATACAATCTAATTCTTAGTGTTTATTTTATTGATCGGCTTCGGGATGAGATGAAATTTAATACCCTTGAAGAATTAAGTCATCAAATGCAAAGAGACAAAGAAATGGCTTTACAACTACTGCTCCGAAGGAATAAGCAAGATACCAACCCCTAGAACACCAGGCGTTACAATTCTTGGTGTAAGATTTTCAATTTCAATGGTGAGTGTACCGGTTTTGGAAATTAAAAGATCTTTTTTTAGCATAATCTTGTTAATGCACGAATCTTGTTGGCATTGACCCAAAAATGCTCCGGTTTTAGACTTTATTTTCATTTTGTATTCGTTGATCCGCTCCTCTCCTGATGGCGTATTCATTACCATATTGAAACTTAGATTTTCAAATTCAAAGTGTTGGTTGATATAAACGGAAAAATACACATCGAAGGTTTTTTCGTTTTGCGTTATTGGTATTTCAAACCGTAAAATATTAAACCGGTTCCACGATTGGTTTTTAATTGGATAATAAACCTCATACGGTTTCCCGGATGAACAAGCCAAAAAAAGTACTGCAAGTAGAGTGGATTTGATTAATCTTTTTACACTTTTTATAATCATCTGTTAATCATGATAAACTGGGAGGGTTACACTAAATGTTGTTCCTTCCCCTGGTAAGGATTTAAAAGTGATATTGCCATTCATCCCCTGAAGAATTCCTTTAACTATCGCAAGCCCAAGTCCCGTTCCACTCGTTTTTGTGGTAAAATATGGTTGAAAGATTTTTTCGACCTGATCGGGAGCAACCCCTCCCCCATTGTCATTAATCTGAATTATCCACCAATTTTCTTCCCGTTTAATCTGGATGATGATTTGTCCCTTGGAATTCTTTCCGATGGCTTCAATGGAATTGTTCAAAAGATTGGTTAAAACCCGGATTAGTTGTTTCCGGTCCCCAAAAACTATTGGATTTTCCTGGGGAAAGATGGTTTTCAAATCAATATTTTCAAGGTGGTGGTATATTTCCAGTGCTGATCCTAATACCTCCTTTAGATTTAATTTTTCATTCACCGGAAGTGGCATTTTGGCAAAGTCGGAAAAATCTGATGCAATTGCAGATAAAGTTTCGATTTGCTCAACTAGCATTCTTGTAATTTTTTCAAGCCTGACATCCCAATCCTGAGCCTTTTCATCCCATGCTTTTTGTAAGTACTGAATGCTAAGCTTCATCGGAGTAAGTGGATTTTTAATTTCATGTGCAACTTGTCTTGCCATTTCGCGCCAGGCTTCTTCTCTTTCTGATTGAGCAAGTCTTTCCGCACTTTGCTCTAAAGCCAATACCATACGGTTATACTCGTCGACAAGACGACCAATCTCATCTTTACGACTCCAATCAATTTTTTCATTAACGACACCAAGTTGTAGATGACTAATTTTGGATGCAAGTAATTGCAGGGGGGCGGTAATGTAGTTGGAAACAAAATATGCGACTAACACCCCAAGTAAGATGAGTAATAAATAAACATTGATAAATGCTATAAGAAACGAGGAGATCTCTTTCTTCAAGTCATCCTGGCGTGAAAAAAATGGTAAATTGATGTATCCCAAAAGTATATTTCGATCGTTGTAAAACGGGACATAGGCAGAGCTGTAAGAATAATCTCCAATGTTTTCTTTGTGGATGAAAATGGAGCTTTTTTCGTGTCTTAGATTCCAAAATGCTACTGGATTTATTTGTCTGGAAATAAGATTTTCATCAAATACCTGAGGCCTGCTGGAGGCTATGATTTGACCGTTTAGATCGTAAATATTAATGTCAGAAAAAAACACATTGGAAAGCTTGACAAGAAGATTTTCAAGGTCTTCAGTTCTAGATCCCGCTAAATTATCAGAAGTGCCAAATTTATGTTGTATCTCAACAAAAATTGACATCGTCTTTTCATTTAAATAATCTGTGTTTTTATCGGAAGTAAGTCTGATAATATTCACTATCACAACCAGTCCAATAATAATAAATGAGATTAACAAAATACTCATCGTTGATGTTTGCAATCTGGATCTGAGTGAGAGAATTGTAAACTGGTTTAATTCATTAAACCTAGTGACAATTATAAACAGAATCGTTATAAATCCCAGGAAAAGAAAAAGATAAGAAAAGGGGGAAATGATAGTTAGAAAATTTTCTTGCTTTTTACTGATGATCAGATCATTTGTGGCATTTATTCGATAATGATAATGATTCATCCCATCAAAATTGAAAAACAATAGTTTTTTGTAATTGTTTAAATAATGGTTTAAATCAAAACAAAAAGCATATTTACCAATACGATGCAACAGCTTCCCATTCTGATAGAAAGCACATGAATAATCTGAAATATCTGGGAAATCAATTAGCCGTCGGTCAACCAATAACTCCGGATAACCTAGGTCTTTGTAAATATATTTTGAATTTATTTCAATAAAAATTTGTGCGTTCAAAACCATCTCGTTTTTTTCATTAATGATAGGAATGACCGCGAGATAATTTTCATTGCCAAAACCTAAATCAAGAAAGAAAAGGTGTTCTGTTAATGTGTTTTTCCCAAACTCTTTGATATTTTCATTAAAATAGTCGTAGCACCCCATAACATATCCCTGTGGCTGTATTTGTAAGTTCTTTTTATCAGTGCAAATGGTTATTTGAATATTGTATTTTGCCCAATAATCATTAAGAAAATGTGATTTGATAATTTTATTTAAACTATCGTCCTGCACTGAAGTATTTGATGCTTCCGCGTTTTTTACAATCCTGATTAACCTGTGGTCGGTTAAAAGTTTTTTTTCTATTTGCGAAAAAAGAATTTCTGTTACGGGATTGCGGGTTGAGGCAAGTTTAATTGCAAGAATTTTTCGTTTTTCGTTCTCTTTATAATTATTAGAGAGATTGCTATCAAGTGTTGTAATCGCTGAGATTATGATTAAAAAACTAAATATTAAAGATGTAGTGGGTTCGTATTTATGTTTTACATGAAAAAGCAACTTTAAATTTTGAATGAGACGCCATGAAATTAAGAAGAATGAGGTCCATAATGCCCAAATGACCAAAAGCCCATATAAGCTTATTGGCGTTATATGTGAAACATCTTGTAAATTCAGGGGGATCGATGAATTAAGGATAAAACTGTACAAGAAATAGGATACACCAATAAAAACACAACTTAAAAAAAGTACAGTAGTAACCGATATAATATATTTTACTGGCTTTGTTATTATTACCAGATTTTTGGTTGGCCATTTTAAGTAAAATACGTATGAAATAACAACTAGAAGAAGTGCATTAATGACCAAATCTCCAAGAGACGGTAAAAATACAGATGAAGAATAATACTCGGGTCCAAAAAGTTCAGTTTGATAAAGTGGTCCTGGAAATTGAAAATGGAACTGGAGTAATCGTATAATAATAACATCCACGGTAAAACTCAGGAAAAATGTATATCTGCCTGGAAAAAAGGATGAAAATTTTAAATAGCGTTTATAGATATATACTAAGATCAACACAATCCCTACTAAAAAGCAAATAAAGATGATTGTTGATTGTGGTTTTACATTCTTGGAGTTCTCGCTCCCTGTAGGAAATATAAGGCTAAATAAAAAAACTCCTCGTTTTGAAAATATCGGGAAATTGCTTCTGTTCAAAGAAATTGTGACTCCGGAGGGTAAGGAAAAGTCGTTTTGAAATTGATTTTTCAGATAATCATTTTGAAAAGAGTATTCGTGTTTTAGAAGTATCAGGCCCTGGACAAGGGTATCGTTTTTTATAATGGTCTGAATTTCATACCATCCGTTACCCAATTTCACAATATGTTCTTTCGAGAAACCAAAATATCGAGTTTTTCTGTATACAGGAACAGCATTGTCAGACCAAAAAACAAGAGAGTCCTTTATAAATATTTGGATTGAAAGACCTGCGGGAATATTAAACCCGGGATATATTTGATGGTTTTTTGATTCAATACCGCTATTAAAAATTATTTTATTCTTAAGTGCTCTTAATAAAAAAGTTTGTGTGTTTATTTCTTTTCCTTGTAAAATTTTTTGAAAATAGTTAGAGCGATCGATCGGATTATTATTGTTTTTATTGTACCAGTAGAGAACATATATAAAAAGAATTAGTATTATACCTATTACCAGATACGGTAAATTATAAAGATTAATTGATATTTTGTTTGTTTTTATCAAGTAACTGATAATTAAATAATTACAAGACTTATTTCTTTTGTCTTTAAGGGGCTTTCCTTAATAAATCAACTCAAAATACCCGTGAGGGGTGATCGTTCAATCTAGGGTCTAAAAATAAGAATTTTTCGGGGTTAGAATAAAAATGATGCTTGAATGGTTAAATTCGGGTTTCCTGCCGTAAAAATTTGACTGAAGTCCTCTTAAAAAGGCTATTGGAAAATTTTTTCTTCCTGTTATATACTGCTCGCTTAACAATGATATATAAAATGCATCCAGTTTTTGAGGAAGACATTTTATTAGTTTATAATTATTTTTTTCGATTAAACATTTTAACGTTGAATAGGTAAAATGAGACAGGTGACGAGGAAGATCATATGCTGCCCAATATTTTTTGTAATGAACTGCATCCCATGAGTTGCTGTTTGGAACAGCAATTACCAGAATCCCTTCGGGATTCAATAGGCTTGATATTTGAGTTAAAGTTTCATTTAGATTGTAGACGTGTTCCAAAACATGCCATAAGGTAATGCAGTCAAATTTATTTTTTGTCAAGATCTTTGATGAAAAGTCTTCAGAAACCTCCAATCGATACTTTTCCATTGCAAATTGTCGGGCTTTTTGATTTGGTTCAATGCCTTGTACCAGATAACCACGTTTAGAACAATAATTGATCAATTCTCCGGTACCGCATCCGATATCTAGTAGTCTTTTGCCTTTCGAAAATCTTTTAATTATGTAAAATTTATTTATTATGGTAAAATATCTTGCGATTTTATATACGAATGAGGTAATATTCAGCATTTGCGAGTTATGAGAGATATAAAGCTCCGAATTGTAATATTTCTCTATTTCATTTTGTGATGGGGATGGATTTGTGAATCTGAAATTACAACTATCACATTGTTTAATAGTAAAATTTTCACCAGATAAAAAATAGTCCTTACCTTGCATAAATTCACTAAGTTTAATACTTCCACAAACCGGACATTTATTTATAGAATCAGACATGGTTAATTGTTTCACGTGAAACTTTATCTGCCAAGATAGACAATTAGCACCGATAAATCAGCAGGAGAAACGCCGCTTATTCTTGAGGCCTGTCCCAGGGTCAGAGGTTTAATTTTTTCTAGTTTTTCCCTTGCCTCATACGATAATGAGGATATTGTAGAATAATTAAATGTTGAATCTAATTTTAGTTCCTCGAGTTTAGATAATTTATCGGCCAATTCTTGTTCCTTTTCAATGTAATTTTCGTATTTGATACTTATTTCGCTTTCTTCAAGCCATTCGGAAGGTGGGTTATCTAATTGTGCTATCATTTTTTTAAAAGAATCTACTCCTTTAATTATGTCATTAATAGATAATTGTGGCCGTTGTAGTAGACTAAATAATTTTTGTTTTTGAGTGATTAACGTTGATTTTTTCTTCAGTAGAATTTTATTCGCATCTTCCGGATTTATGCTTTCCGATTTTAAAAAATTAATTATTTTATCAATTATCTGGTATTTTTCCTTAACAACCTGTTTTTGTTCTTTTGAAGCTAGCCCTAATTGATATGATTTAGGTGTTAATCTTTGATCAGCATTGTCTTGTCGAAGCAATATGCGATACTCCGCTCGTGAGGTGAACATTCTATAGGGTTCTTCGGTTCCTTTTGTTATTAGATCATCGATCAAAACACCAATATATGCTTCTGATCTTTTTAAAATAAATGGTTTCCTATTATTAATCTTCAAATGCGCATTAATCCCCGCAATAAGACCTTGCGCTGCTGCTTCTTCGTACCCAGTTGTTCCATTAATCTGACCTGCAAAAAAAAGGTTTTCTATTAGTCTGGTCTCTAATGAAAGCTGAAGCTGAACTGGAGGAAAATAATCATATTCAATAGCATATCCTGGCCTGAAAAATCGTGCTTTCTCAAAACCTTTTACTTTTCTAAGTGCTTTAAATTGAACATCTTCTGGAAGTGAAGAAGAAAACCCATTGATGTAATATTCTACGGTATTCCAACCCTCTGGTTCAATAAAAAGCTGATGTCTTTCTTTTGAAGCGAATCGCTCAATTTTATCCTCAATTGAAGGACAATATCGTGGTCCTCTTCCTTTAATCCTTCCCATAAACAAAGGAGATTTTGCAAATCCTGTTCTCAGTATTTCATGAACTTCGGGACTGGTATATGTAAGAAAGCAACTTTTTTGTTTGGTTAATTTTTTTGTCGTTGAAAAAGAAAACGTTTTTGGATTTTTATCTCCTTTTTGTTCCTCCATCTTTTCAAACGTTAAACTTCTTCCATCCACCCTTGCGGGGGTTCCTGTTTTCATCCGATTTGAAATAAATCCATGTTTTTTAATATTTTCTGTTAAAAAAATTGATGCACCCTCCCCCAGCCTTCCACCACCGAATTGCTTTTCTCCAATATGTATTGTTCCATTTAAAAATGTTCCATTCGCTAATATTACACTTCTTGATAAAAATCTCATTCCCATTCCCGTTATAACTCCATGAGCTTTCCCATTTTTTATGATTAGATCCACGACACTATCTTGCCAAAAACTAAGGTTTTCTATTTTCTCAAGTGTTTCTCTCCACTCTAAAGAAAATAATAACCTGTCATTTTGTGATCTTGGACTCCACATTGCAGGTCCTTTTGATTTATTAAGCATTCTGAATTGTATCATGGTTTTATCTGCCACAATTCCAGTATATCCACCTAGTGCATCAATTTCGCGGACAATCTGACCCTTTGCAATTCCTCCTATCGATGGATTGCATGACATTTGGGCCATGTTCATCATATTCATAGTAATTAGAAGTACCTTTGATCCAAGGTTTGCAGCTGAAGCAGCCGCTTCACAACCCGCGTGACCCGCACCAACAACTATTATGTCAAAGTTTTTTATCATTTCATACCGTTTCACGTGGAACGTCGGTACAAAGGTAATAAACTTTGTACTTCTATAGGTTAATTATTTATTAATGAATTGTTTAGGAAGGATTTACAGTTCTTTTTGAAGTTGCACCAAAATTTCTAGATAGTCATTCTCTTTCTTTCGCATGTTCCTCTTTTCTCTTTCAGTTTTATCTTTATATCCTGCTAGATGTAATATTCCGTGAATAATAACTCGAGATAGTTCGTTAAAAAGTGTTTTTTCATATTTTTTCGAATTATCTTTCACTCTCAAAAGGCTTAAATAAATATCTCCTGCTATTACATTACTTTCTTCATTTAACGGAAATGTAATAATATCAGTTAGTGTATCCTTGTTTAAAAATTTTTTATTGAGTTTAAAAAGAAAATTTTCATCGCATATGACGATATTGATATTGCCAATAAGAAATTTTTCCTTTATGATTGTCTTTTTTATCCAGAATCTTAGTACTTTCTTTTGTGGAATTCTATAATTTATACCTTCAGCAAAAAATTGTATTTTTTCACTCATTTATTTTTCTGTTTTACAGAAACTTCTTTACTAAAATATTCTTTTAACTTATTAATTCTTTGAAGTGACTTTTCGTAGTTTATGCTGGAAACATAGAATACTAAACGAATACTTTTCCCATCAATTGAAATGGTTATCTCATCTGTTAAGGCTCTAATAATGAAAATTTCTTTTGATAGTTTATGTTTACGAATTTCATTATCTAGAAAGTCCTTCTCTTTTTCAGAATTTATCTCAGGATTTGTCAGTTTTATATGGAAAACTAGTCCTTTGGGCGTTCGTTCAAAACCGATAGATATTTTTCCTTTATTTGGATTATCATCAAGTGCTAAAAGGATATTAGCGGATTCGGTTGTTGCTAATAATATGTTTCCAAAGTATTCATTATTTATATTATAGTAATCACAAATCTCTTCAATAAACCTCTCGAGTTTGTTTATTTCTTTAGTTCCAGAAATGGATATTTTTCTTAAGTCTTTTCTCATATTATCGATCGATTGTTAATATATATGAATTAATCTTAGCCTTATAAAAATGATTTATAGGAAGGGGTTCGAGTTTTATAATTTCTGCAGCTTGCCGTTTTTTTATTTTATACTGCAAATCTGTGTTAGGGTTACTATAATTTTGGTTTTTTGTTTCGATTGATTCTCGTTTTTCTTCTCTTTCGCGTTGTTGTTCTGCTTTTTCTGATTCAAGCATTCTTGTTAAAATTCGTTTTTGCCTGGTTATTGATTCTGTAAAAACCTTTTTATTAAGAATTTCCCTTTCGTTTTCTTCCATTTCCTCAATAGTTTTGTTTAGATTTTCACCGTCATTCAGACCTTTCATGTTCCCACTTTCCATTAAGCTTTCTTTGTATTTTTGCAGTTCATTTCTGATGGCCTCCTGTTGCGCAGCCATTTTTGCAAGTTCTTTATTAATTTGTCCTTGCTCTTGTTTTCCTCCTTGTCCCTTTGATCTCATTTTTTCTAAACTGTTTTTCATTTTTTCCAGTTCTTTTCCCAGCTGTTCCTGCATTTCTCTCATTCCTTTAATGGAGGCTTTGCCTCCTCTTTTTGATGGTCTTTTACAGGCTGTCTGGTCCTTTCCGCTCATACTATTCATCGCTTGATTCATTTGATCTAATGCTTCGTTAAGTAATAAAGCCAGGTTGTTAACTGAAGTCATGATGAACTGTTCTTTTGAAAGAGCTTCGGTTAATGATCGATTATTTAATAACTCTACTGCACTGTTGATATTTTGCGTTATCTTTCCTAGTTCCTTGATAATAATCTGTCGAATATATATTTGTCTCCTTGCAATTGCGTTAAGTGAATCCTTGCTTACTTTTATTCTTTCGCCTATTTCAAGCTGCTCTTTGATAATTTGAAGGAATTTTGGATCATTTCTGCTTGTACTTCTGGTTTTATTTATCAAGCTTTCCTGTTGAAATGATAACCGGACTAAGTTCTCCAGGATTGTCCTTACGTTGTTCGCATCTTCATCAAGCTGCTCTTCTTCTGACTCATTTTGCATCTTTTCAAGGTTGTTTGCCAAATTATTCATGCTTTTTGCTGTATTTTTCTGAGTTTGAGATGCTTTCCTATTATTTTTCTTTTGCAAATCGTTTCTGCTGTTATTCAAATTTTCTTGAATCTCTTCTTGTTCTTGAGTCGTTTTGTTAATGTAAACAGGATTTTCCAATTCATTTTCTGATTTACTAAGCTCTTTCAGGTTTTTAGTAACAGTATCAAATTGTTGCTTTATGCTGTCCTGTAATTTTATCAACTGCTCTTGTATATTTTCTTTCTGCTCCGTTGTTAGGGCTAATTTTTCTTGCTTTTCAGCAAGGTTCCTTATGTCGTTTATTTGTTTGCTAAGTTTTCTTTCAAACTCCATTTGCTTGAATAGTTTAAGGTTTTTATCAAGTTGATCTTCGATTTCCTTGGTATTCATCTTCATTTTTTCAATGATCTCTTCCATTTTCTTTATATCTGCTTCTTTGAGTAATTCCTTTAATTCCCTGATCATATTCTTGAGATCGTCAGTCAAAAGCTGATCCATCATTTCACTAAGTTTTTTTTGCTTTTCGATAATTCGTTCGTTTGTTTTCAGGATATTTTCTTCGTTCTTAATATTTTCTTCAGTTTGTTGTTTGACTTTCTCAATGTTTTGCGAAATTCTTTCCAGGTTTTTCAGTTGTGATTCTATTCTTTGTTTTTCAATCCAGTTTAATTCATTTTGATCAACAAGTTTTCTTTTAAGATCCTCAATATTACTTGAAATTGTTTTGCTCTTATTTAATGCGGATTCCATGACGGATTCTATTTCTGTGGCATTAATTTCAACATGTTGCGTAACCTCTTCTATGGTTGGGGTTGCTATTGTTCTTATTTCAGATTTTGTTGCCTTTGGGCCATTTATTGCATCGTTATCCCAGACTTCAAAATAATAGTTAATTCTTGATCCCGCGGAGGACAAAAGTGTTGAAAGATCTATTGAATAATAAAAAAATTGATTGTTTTTATTTTTGTCCACGGGTATAAGTATTTCTTTCTTTTTAGGTTGATCATTGATTGCATTTTTTTCTTCCTCATAATTGAACACAAGCTTGCTGAATCCATAATCATCTTTTATTATACCATCAAAGAAAATAAGAGCCGTGTGGGTGGAATCATGAATTTCTGTCACAGAAATTGTAGGATACCCGTCTTTTATTACTTCCACTCGATAGGTTAAAAAATTTGATTTGTCGGAAAATGCATTTCTTGGTGTGATAGTATATTTATTCGATTCTAAAATCCTTTTTTCATTGACAAAAATATTATTATTCCCTCTTAATAATATGTTTCTTTGGTCATCAAATACCATTTCAATTTTTTCTACATCCTTTGTATAGATTTTCCATGTTGCGGTTGTTCCTTCAGGAACTGTAAAATCGCCTGAATTTTCGATTTCCTGGGTTTCTTTATTAATATATTCTGGAAAGGTCAGAGTAATATTGAAATCCAAAATAGTTGGTTTGGGATAGACCAAAAGGTCATATTCGGCTGTTTTAGCTTTTCCGGCAATAATTTTGAATTTTACATTTGTTTGTAGGGACTTAAACAGGTAAGTGAAAATTCGTGATTTTTCATTACTCATCCGGAAGGTATTGTCACCAGTTTTTATAAAAATATCATTAGGAATTTCATCACCTAGCATCTTGACTTTAAGTTCAAAATCCTCTTGCTGTAATGCAGTAAATTTTTTGTTCAGAATTTTTATCTGATAGGGTAGGGGGTTGGCAAAGGTTTCTGAGAATTTCACAATTCTTGTGGCCGGCTCTGATATTATCCTGGGTGAAAGTAATATAATGAAAATCAAAATAATTAATGGAGGAATCGTAAATTTTAAATACTTTGCATTTTTTCGGAAATTAATTATCTGGGTGAATTTATATTTATTTAGTGTAGCTATCTTTTGATCAATGCTTGCAACCAGTAAATCAATGTTTTCTTGTTGGTTTTGTTTTTGATCGATAAGTTGAAGCGTGTTTAAAAGTTTATCTCCAATACCAGAAAAATGATCGCCAATGATTTTCGCAGCTTGTTTATGTGACATTACTTTCCCAATTTTCCAAAGTTTAAGAATCGGGATTACTAAAAACCAGGTGCACATTAAAATTCCGCAAAGAATGAAGGTAAAAAACAGGAGTGATCTGATAATTTGACCAAAGTGAAATAAATATTCGCTATATACAATCAATAGGAATCCAGCGACAAGTAAAGCGAAAAAGAGAAGACATCCTTGTAGAATTCTGTTTTTATAATATTTTCTTATGAAAATATCTAGTTTTCCTAGGATGGTTTTTTCGCTTATCATGACATTTGCTTCCATTATATGGAAAACGATTATTTTCCAATAGAAATTTTGTTCGTCACAAAATTACGAATTTAGCCTCTGTCGTTTTTTGTCTGTTAAGAATAACTTAATTTTGCGTCACAACTTACAGGATTTACCGATATGGATCATCCACAGGTTCGGGTCAGGTTTGCCCCAAGTCCGACTGGCCCTCTTCATTTAGGAGGTATAAGAACTGCTTTATACAACTTTTTATTTGCACGCAAGCATCAAGGAAAGTTTATTTTAAGAATAGAAGATACTGACCGGCTTCGTTTTGTGCCTGGTGCCGAGGATTATATAATTAAATCTTTAAACTGGTGCGGGTTGGAAGTGGATGAGGGAATCGAACAAAATGGACCACATGCCCCGTACCGCCAGTCGGAACGAACTGAAATTTATAGAGAATATATAAAAAAACTGCTTGAACGGGGACATGCATATTATGCTTTTGATACATCTGAAGAATTGGAACATGCACGGACCAGTTTACATTCTTCTACAGGGAATCAGTTTCAATACAATTGCAAAACACGGTTGCAAATGAAAAACAGCCTGAGTCTGCCGGAAGAGGAGGTTTTGGAAAGAATTGCTAGTGGCGCGTCGTATGTGATACGCATTTTGATACCTGAACACGAGACTGTTATTTTTCATGATCTGATTCGCGGAGAAGTAAGGGTACAAACTGAAAATCTCGATGATAAAGTACTGTTTAAGTCCGATGGATTTCCGACTTACCACCTTGCAAACGTCGTGGATGATTATTTAATGCAAATTTCGCATGTAATTCGCGGAGAAGAATGGCTCCCCTCGGCTCCTATGCATCTTCTTCTTTACCGTTTTTTTGGCTGGGAGCAATCAATGCCCCAATTTGCACACTTGCCCCTAATTCTTAAGCCAGATGGTAATGGAAAGTTGAGTAAACGTGATGGGGACAGGCTTGGATTTCCGGTATTTCCTTTAGAATGGAAAGAACCTGTTACAGGTGAGACTTTTCGAGGATATAATGAAGACGGATACTTGCCTGAGGCATTTATCAATATTCTTGTTCTTTTGGGGTGGAATCCTGGATTTGACAGGGATTTATTTTCATTGTCTGAGTTGATTGAGTTGTTTTCAATTGAACGGATTGGAAAGTCCGGAAGCAAATTTGATCCTGAAAAAGCCAAGTGGTTCAATCACCAATACATGTTGAAAAAATCCAGCCAGGATCTGGCGCCATTTCTTGAAAATATCCTTTCTAAAAAAGGAATCCCGATAAACCATAATTATGTGATTTCGGTTATTGAGCTGATAAAGGATCGTGTTGTTTTGTTACCTGATCTATGGACACAGTCTTGGTTTTTCTTTTGTCCACCGGTTTTATATGATGAACAAATGAAGAATAAAATTTGGCGTCCGGAAACCCCGGTATTGCTTGGAGAGTTTATCTCAGATGTGAATCAGGTTAAGGTTTTTGATCTTCCTTCATTGCATTCTTTTTTCCAGAATTTTGTTTCTAGTAAAAATATAAAATTGGGAATATTGATGAATCCGTTGCGTTTACTGGTAGTTGGTTCAGGACAGGGGCCCGGAATTGCCGAAATCTTTTTATTACTAGGGAAAGATGAATTTTTATCCCGTATAAATGCGGGTCTTAAATCAATTGGTGGTATTTAGAGATTTTATTGAGAATAACGCTGGATTTAAATGGTAATTTTCAATGTTACAATAATAAAAAAATCCCTGAATATTTTCTATATATTCAGGGATTTTTTTATGTTGTCCGACTAGGGCTCGAACCTAGACTTTACTGATCCAGAGTCAGTCGTGTTGCCAGTTACACCATCGGACAATCGGGTTGCAAAATTAATGAATCTTTTGCAATTAAGTCAAGTTATTTCCATTTATCATCCCTGGTCCAACTCTCTTTTAGCTGAACAATTCGGTTAAAAATCAAATTGCCCGGCGTTGAATCTCTATCGACCGAAAAATATCCAATCCGCTCAAATTGAAATTTATCCAATGGTTTGGCTTGTTCAACAGATGGCTCAATGAAGGTTGTTGTGATTTTTAAAGATTCCTTATTGAGATAATCTTTAAATGTTTTTCCCTCTTCAACATCCGCAGGATTTTCCTTGACGAAAAGACGGTCATAAAGTCGTGCTTTGGCCTTAACTGCGTGTTTTTCAGAAACCCAATGAAGTGTTCCTTTAATTTTTTTATTGCTATTTGGCATTCCGCTTTTTGACATCGGGTCATAAGTGCAATGGATTTCTATAATTTTTCCGGTTTCAATCTCTTTGACTACAGATTCGCATTTAATTATAAATGCATATTTTAAACGGACTTCGCGGCCCGGTGCAAGTCGGAAATATTTTTGTACCGGGGATTCCATAAAATCATCCTGCTCAATAAGCAGATATTTTGAAAATGGAATTTTTCGTTTTCCTTTTGTTTCGTCTTCGGGGTTGTTTAAAGCATCTAATTCTTCAACAAGACCATCAGGATAATTATCAATTATTACTTTGACCGGATTTAAAACGGCCATAAGGCGATTTGCATTTTTATTAAGGTCCTCACGTATACAGAATTCCAACAGGTTGACATCAATTATATTATCTCTTTTAGCAACACCAATAATATCCGAAAACTTCCGGATTGATTCTGGTGTATAACCCCGGCGTCTGAGCCCACAAATCGTTGGCATTCGGGGATCGTCCCATCCTTCAACATATTTTTCTTCAACCAGTTCGAGTAATTTTCGTTTACTCATTACTGTATAAGTAAGATTGAGCCGGGCAAATTCAATTTGTTTCGGAGCATAAATCCCTATTTCGCGGATTAGCCAATCGTAAAGAGGTCGATGGACCTCAAATTCCAGGGTGCAGATTGAATGGGTTATTTTTTCAATAGAATCCGATTGACCATGGGCAAAATCGTACATTGGGTAAATGCACCACTGGTCTCCAGTACGATGATGAGAGGCGTGTATGATCCTATATAAAACAGGGTCTCGCATCTGCATATTAGGCGATGCCATATCAATTTTAGCCCGCAAGACTTTTGCTCCATCTTTAAATTCCCCGTTTCTCATGCGGAGGAAAAGATCAAGGTTTTCAGAAATTGTGCGATTACGAAATGGACTTTCTTTACCAGGACGGGTTAGCGTTCCTCTTGTTTCGCTAATTTCTTCTGCCGTCATGTCGCAAATATATGCTTTCCCTTTATTAATCAATACTATGGCAAATTCATAAAGTTCTTCAAAATAATCAGATGCATAAAAAAGCCGGTCCTCCCAGTCGAATCCAAGCCATTTTATATCTTCCATTATCGAATCGACATATTCAATGTCCTCTTTAATGGGATTTGTATCGTCAAATCGTAGGTTGGTTTTCCCGTTATATTTCTTGGCGATACCAAAATTCAGACAAATTGATTTGGCATGTCCAATATGAAGATAACCGTTGGGTTCAGGTGGAAATCTTGTATGTACCCGCTGGTCAAATTGATTATTGCGGTTATCTTCTTCAATTATTTCTTCAATGAAATTTAGTGTTTGTTTTTCTTTATTAGGGTTGTTGTGTAATTCCATGCCTTTACAATCTCTCAGTTAATATCGCACAAACTTACTTAAATTTCATAAATTGGACGGATATTATCCGGGAATTTGATAATTTCGATTTTCTTAAATATTGTTAAGTATGGGAAAGATTATACTTGAAGGAATGGAGTTTTTCTCTTACCATGGTTGCTTTAAAGAGGAGCAAATCATTGGGGCGAAATTTATTGTTGATTTACAGGTTGAGTCGGATACATCGAGGGCTGAACTGTCAGATCGACTGCATGATACTATTAACTATGCATCGTTATACACGATCGTCAGAACAGAAATGAACCAGAAATCTTTTTTACTAGAAAATGTAGCCCGGCGCATAATAAATAAAGTCAGGGATTCTTATAAAAATATCATTTCGGTTGAACTCAGAATTTCAAAAATTAATCCTCCGGTGGGCGGAAAAATGAAAGAAGTTGCTTTTGTTACACGGTGGGAGGGGTGATTTTTCAGTAATCTTATATATTTTCGTACTTTTGTGCTCCCGTTTTTCATGGTATCGTGGCCGAGTGGCTAGGCAGAGGTCTGCAAAACCTCGTACAGCGGTTCGACTCCGCTCGATACCTCGGTTCGCAGGATAAAGCCGTTTCAATTTTGAAGCGGCTTTTTTTACGATTAGCTATTGGGATTTCCGAAAGAAAAGATATTCACTAACAAAAACAAACAAAAGGGTAAAGGCGCTGCTGATCAGAGTTCTGAATAAGGTTTGAAAAAATTCATCAAACCGAAAAATTTCAAGAAAGAACAAAATTGTATGATGAATTAAAATCAGTATTGTTGCATAATAAAAGAACCATTTTATTCCTTGATTCTTGATGTTGGGATTAATTCCAACTAGCGATTCGGTGCTAGATGAAACAATGTTGATGACAAACGGGCGGGCAAAGGCCATTGCAACACAAGCAGCTGCATTAAGACCCGGGGTGTTTGTAAAAACATCAATACCCATACCCAACAGAAACGCTGTGGTAAGTAACAACCATCGCGGTATTATAAAAGGTAAAAGTAAAATGAAATAAACATAGAAAAATGGATTAATATATCCGCCTAGTTTAATATTATTCAGGATTAATACCTGAAAAAATATCAGGAATAAAAATCGACTGCAATTAATAATAATTGTTCTAGACGTCACATTGACATTTTTTTGTGGCTCATTGAATTTTAAAAGACGTTTTGAGTTCTTCTTTTTCTTCCCGCATTAAATCTACCACAACCTCAACATATCCTAAGCTATTAAAGTCGGTTGCAAAAAGAATAGTAGCATAATTAAAATTTTCATCTTCAACTATTGTATAATCATTAATAGTTCCAATTAGTACTCCTTCTGGAAAAATTTCTGAATTACCACTGGTAATTATAGTATCCCCTTTATTAATGACCACATGCCTGGGAATCTCTTTTACTAGACCTATCCTGTAATTCCCCCCTGCCCATTCAACGGTGACTAATTGGTTATTTTTTTTGAATTTTGCTGATACCCTGCTGTCTTTATTGAGTACTGACATAATCCAGGTGAAGTGTGGAGAAACTGAAACAACCTGTCCAACAATTTTATTTCCAATAATAACACCCATGTGGTTTTCAATTCCATGTAATTTGCCTTTGTTGATCATTAGGAAGTTGTTCCGCTTATTCGTTGAATTACTGATAACTTTCGCACTTATGTATTTGTATTCAATTCCAGAAAATGTATCAACAAAAAAAATTATACTGGTATCCGTTTTATAAAATGCTTCAGGAAGGCGAGAGTGTAGTTTTGCCATTTCTTCTACCAACACTTTATTTGTTGTTTTCAATGAAAAGTATTCTGAAATATTATGAAATAAGGTATTAATTGATCCTGAAAAGGCATAAGAAACTGAATATAAAACACTCCCTTGGAATTCATTGTAATTAAAGAAAAGGGTCAGGGAAATTCCTTCAAGCATTAAGAAAAGAAAATAAAAATAATATCTCCGAATGAATTGGAAGAGATTATTCATACTGAAGATTACTTGATGAGAAAGGTGAACTTATCGAAGTTTTTAAGAGCAATTCCGGTTCCTCTTGCCACTGCTCTTAATGGATCTTCAGCAACATGAACCTTCAATTTAGTTTTAAGGTGAAGTCGTTTATCAAATCCACGGAGAAGGGCGCCGCCTCCCGTAAGATAAATTCCCGTCTCAAAAATGTCGGATGCCAATTCGGGCGGAGTCATCTCAAGAGCGTTAATTACTGCTGCTTCTATTTTAGCAACAGATTTATCCAGGCAGTGTGCTATTTCACTGTGATTGACGATTATTTCTTTAGGCAGGCCAGTGAGTAAATCACGGCCGTGAACCGCGTAATCGGGCGGAGGATTGTCGATTTCAGATAATGCCGCACCTACTTCAATTTTTATTCTTTCTGAGGTCCGTTCGCCAACATTTATGTTGTGCTGCTTCCGCATATATTCTTCAATGTCAACATTGAATTCATCTCCTGCAATTCTTATCGATTTATTATTTACTATTCCACCTAATGCAATTACGGCTATCTCGCTTGTTCCGCCTCCGACATCTATAACCATATTGCCAATCGGTTCAAGCACGTCGATTCCTATACCTATGGCTGCTGCCATTGGTTCGTGTATCAGACGGACTTCTTTGGCTCCCGCTTGCTCGGCGGAGTCTTTTACCGCCCTTTCTTCTACTTCAGTAATTCCAGAAGGAATGCAGATAACCATTTTCAGTGCAGGGGGGAACCATGATTTTCTGATTTCAATCATTTTTATCATTTCCCTGATCATATGCTCTGCCGCCTGAAAATCAGCGATTACGCCTCCTCTCAGAGGTCTAATTGTCTTTATATTTTCATGTGTTTTACCGTGCATCATTTGGGCTTTTTTGCCAACCGCAATTATTTTCCCGGAACTTCGCTCGATAGCAACAATGGACGGTTCATCAACAACTACTTTATCATTATAAATGATGATTGTATTGGCGGTGCCAAGATCAATGGCTATCTCTTTTGTGAATAATCCCATTATAAAAAATGTTTAGTGTTTAAAGTGTCTGACTCCAGTAAAAACCATGGAAATGTCATGTTCATTGCAGTAATTAATAGAATCAATATCCCTGATTGAGCCTCCCGGCTGTATGATCGCCGTTATGCCTGCTTCATGTGCAATTTTAACAGAATCGGCAAATGGGAAGAATGCGTCTGAAGCCATGACTGCATCTTTGGTATTAAAGCCAAATGATGTCGCTTTAAGGATTGCCTGTTTTAAGGCGTCAACTCGTGAGGTCTGCCCCATTCCGCAACCTATTAGCTGTTGATTTTTAACCAATGCTATTGTGTTTGATTTCAAGTGTTTAACTGCTTTGTTAGCAAAAATTAATTCCTTTATCTCAGATTGTGATGGTCGTTTGTTAGTTATATACTGGAAGTCGCGTTCGAGTTCAGTTTTAAGATCTTTCTTCTGTTCAAGCACTCCGTTAAGAATGGATTTGTATTGCAGGCTGGAAAAAGTGAACGAATTTTTCTGCAAAATTATTCTATTTTTCTTTGATTTTAAGAGAATGAGGGCGTCATTTTCGTATCCGTCGGTTATTATAATTTCAAAAAAAAGTTTGTTTATTTCTTTGGCGGTTGCCAGATCGAGGATTCCGTTGGCGCCGATTATCCCTCCAAAAGCCGAAAGAGGATCGCACGCCAGTGCATCTATATATGCTTCTTTTAGTGACCCACGTGAGGAAATGCCGCAGGGATTTGTATGTTTTATTATGGCAACTGTTGGGTCTGAAAATTCGGTAATAAGATTTATTGTAGCATCGATATCGACGAGATTGTTGTAGGAAAGTTTTTTGCCATGAAGTTGTAGAAAGACTCTGTCAAGTTCTCCATAGAATTGTCCCTCTTGGTGTGGGTTTTCACCGTACCGTAATGAAGTATGTGTTTGGATGCTTTGTTTGAAAACAACTATATTTTCATTTTTGTTAAAATATTTAAATATTTCATTGTCATAATGCGATGAGACATTGAATGCCTGTGTTGCGAAATATTTTCGGTCGTTGAGGTCCGTAAATCCGTTTTTTTCTGTCAACAATTTAATCAGCTTGTCGTAGTAAACAATTGATGGAATTACCAGTACATATTTAAAATTCTTGGCTGCTGCCCGAATCAGGGAAATTCCCCCGATATCAATTTTTTCAATGATCTCAGATTCATCGTCGGTTGTTGAAATTGTTTTTTCAAATGGATATAGATCGACAACCACAAGATCTATTGAGGGCAATTCGAATTTTTCAACATCTTCTGTGTCGGAAATTTGATCACGTCGCCAGAGAATTCCACCAAAAATCTTTGGGTGAAGGGTTTTAACCCGGCCCCCTAAAATGGAAGGATAGGCTATTAATGATTCGATTGGGATTGCTTTAATTCCTTTACTAGAAAGGAAATCAAAAGTTCCTCCGGTAGAAATAATGTCAATATTATATTTTTCGAGAAGATGTGCAATATCTTCAAGGTGGTCTTTTGAATAAACCGATAGAAGTGCTGATTTGATTTTTCTCTGATTGACCATATGCTATTCGGGTTGTAACATTAATCCATGAACTGCGTCTAAATCGGGTTGTTTTCTTAATCATGCAATGTTACCAATTATAACGCTATTTTCCAACGATATCGGGCTGTTTTGAAGATTAAATATTACCTTTACCATTCTTTTTATAAGGAGGCTTGGCATATATGATCCTTATCTTACGATTAATTCGTGAAAGTTATTTGCTCGCATTTCAGGAAATCATTGTGAACAAAATTCGGACGATTTTATCTCTGCTGGGAATTACAATTGGAATTTTTTGCGTCATTTCCGTCTTTACGATTTTTGATTCTATGGAAAGTTCCATCAGGAAAAGTATTGCCTCTTTGGGAAGTAATGTTGTTTATATTCAAAAGTGGCCCTGGTCAATGGGGTCGGATTACCCTTGGTGGAAATATTACCAACGACCAGAGGCAACACTGGAGGATATGCGTGAACTTGAGAAAAGGAGTAGTTTATATGACGCGATTGCTTTTATGTCACAAGTTAATAAGACCGTAAAATTCCAGAATAATTATATGGAAAATATCGGTGTTTTGGGGGTTTCACAGGATTTTGACAAGGTTTGGAAATTTGAACTTTCCGATGGGAGATATTTTTCTCCTTCTGAATCAGCGAGTGGGAAAAATATTGCAATTATTGGAGCTGATATGGCTACGAGTCTCTTTCAGGGATTAGATCCCATTGGAAGAAGAATCAAAGTTTTTGGGCGGAATCTTGAAGTAATTGGCGTCATTACCAAAGAGGGAGAGGATTTTTTTGGTAATTCTAACGATAAAATCATTTATGTCCCTATACACTATTTTAAAAATCTGGTGGATTTGAATGAGGTCGGTACAACTCTTGTTGTTAAAGCGAAACCTCTGGTATCAAATGAAGAGTTGAAGGATGAACTGACTGGCATCATGCGGTCAATAAGAAAATTAAAACCTTCTGCAGAAGATAATTTTTCAATTAATGAACCAGACATTATCACAAAGGGATTTGACAGCTTATTCAGTGTGATAACTACAGTTGGTTGGATAATCGGATGTTTTTCGTTGTTAGTTGGAGGATTTGGTATCGCCAATATTATGTTTGTGTCTGTTAAAGAGCGCACAAGTATCATTGGAATCCAAAAGGCACTGGGGGCGAAGAATTATTTTATTTTGCTTCAATTTCTTTTTGAAGCTATTTTTCTTTCTTTAATTGGTGGAATTTTTGGTCTGATTATAATTCTAATGCTTACATTGCTTGTATCGGCTACTACATCGTTTCATCTAATTCTTACTCAGGGAAATATCTTGCTTGGCATAGGAGTTTCTGCAATAATTGGACTAATTTCCGGAATTATACCTGCGTATGCGGCTTCCCGCCTTGATCCGGTCGAGGCCATGAGAACCTCTATTTGAAAATTTTTATAGCTCCGATTATGTTGGATTATTTTTCAAAAAGGCCAAAATTGGTTATCGAACCAAATTTTTTCTTTTAATTCATTATCAAGATCACTTAAAATTTTTAAGTGTCCGTTTTCCCATTGTTCCAACCAACTAAATAAAGACTTTTCGTTGGTATCAGTTGTGATTTGAGCTTGCTTTCCATACATTTCAATGGCTTTGTTTTCCATATCAATTGCGGCGGCAATTGCTGCGGCTTCATATCCGGCAGAAGCTATGTTTTTTTTAATCTCTTCTGAAAGGATCATTCCCGGTAATGTTCCAGGTATTTCAGGCAGTACAATTGTTTCAAATGAATCGTATTTCATCAAGCTTAAATACTGGTCGGACAGTATTTTGATATGTATTGTTTCTTCATCGGCCATGATTTGGAAAATTTTCTTAATCTCAAGGTTTTTTGTCTGGTCAGCAACAGTGTTATAAAATGAATAGCCACGTTTTTCCAATAAAATTGCTTGTTTAAGAATTTCCGTTACATTATCATTAGTCATATCTATAGAGGTTTAATTATTATGGGTATCTCTAAAAACTAATTGTTAATAAATACATAGATATCAACATATTGCGTATTATATTATTGCATAAATTTGAAATAAAAACGACAAAATGCGCAATAAAAAATCTC